>Ga0207952_1000066_pt1 | contig 117243 bp, 105 predicted proteins | sample SubbioR12Aug_8Ca_FD_184831 | JGI IMG/M metagenome (GOLD analysis project Ga0207952, IMG submission 184831) | Serpentinite rock and fluid subsurface biosphere microbial communities from McLaughlin Reserve, California, USA - CR12Aug_8Ca (SPAdes) | ecosystem: Environmental > Terrestrial > Deep...
TTCCCATATTTTGAGCGTCTTCCAGCATTTTTTCGGCCCCCGCTCGGCTTGAGGACTCGCTCAATAATTGGCTCGATCAGTAACCATTCTTTATCAGTCAGCTCTCCAGGATAACGCTTCTTTTCCATCTCTCTCCTACAGAAAAACGGAAACATTTTGTTCTTATCAATTTAAATTTTCAAACATTTTCTAACTCCCAGGAAAACGAACCCAAAACTCAGGTTATTAGAATTTCGACTGAAGTCTTTTAGAAGCGGAATCCGACGCCCAGGCCTGTCGTAAGGCCGCTGAGATCGATGTCATATGTTTGACTGCTCAATTCATCCTCTTCCAGCCCCATATCCTTGGCAGAATAATCGGCAAAAAGGTCGATGAAAAGGTTGTTTGCTTTGGAAAAGGGAAAGAACCAAAAACCCACTGTAAATCCTCCTCCTATCCCAATCTCATTGTCCTTGCTTGGTACATAAGGAGACTCATTTGTAATCTCCATGAGAAAGAGTCGTGGCCCTGCGCCGAGATAAACCGCCACACGCGGATTGAAATAAAAAAGGGTTTTCAAGCCGAGGGTGAGTGTCCCCAGCGTAAGGCAGGTACTTTCATAGCCATCAATGACCCAGCCGTCTTTGTGGAAGTAGCCTGCATCCATCCAAAGAACGAGCGGATTATAAAAACGATAGCCCGCTTCACCGCGGATGGTAAATCCCCCCTTTTCAAAAAATCTCCGCATCAATGGCGTGGTAAAATAGTAGTAGCCTGGTTTTGCTTCGACATACCAGTTTCTATCCGGGGGAGCAAAGGGAAGCGGTTCTTGAGGAGAACTCTCGTGTGTTTCCGTAGAAACGGATAGTTCTGATTTGCCCAATGTAGGGTTAGGCATTGAGTCAGAATGGATGGCAAAGGCAGAAGTGATAAATAGAATAGGCAGTAGAGTGATCGCTCGCATTGTGGTTCTCAGGTTGTCAGTTTTCACATGGAAATTGACTATAAGCTAAGGCAGAAAGGAGGAATTTGTCAATCGGCCATTTTTTCTCTCTCTCGTAAAAAATCTCTCGGGCGACTACAAAATCGCTTTCCAAAAATTTTCTCAGAGTCTATAAACTTCCTTCACCTTTGGAGGATTTATGGTTTCGCAAACTCCTGTTCAATGTGCTCCATTTTATCCTGGTTACTACCAAAAAGTGATCGTAAAAGGACCGTTTTGTGGGAGGCGCATCGTATTGCTTGGCCTCTCCTTTGATGCACATTTCCGTGCGTTAGCTGCACTCACAAACTTAGTGTTTGCCAAGGTGCAAGGTTGGGTTGCCCATCAGAGCGCAACAGAAGTGAAGGAGCTGCGTCAATCTTGTCTGGCCTATTGGCGGTGGAGCGTTCTCTTTTGGGCCGGATGTTTCCGTCCGGCAGTTGTTCAGAGTGCTTTAGAGGAAGCAGTGGACATGCTCTCTACTTCTTCCGATACAGAGCGCAGAGAACGTTCTGCTCAAACAGATGTAAGGTCAGAGCAAGAGCGAAGCACTCCAGATTCTGACTTAAATAGTTTGCCTTGGACTGCTGATTCTCGAGAGGGTAGCCCCCCACCCAAGAGTGGTATTCCTCCGTTGCACCTAAAAGAAGTAAGAAGAGCCAATGGTCAAACTGTGACCCCGACCCCATCGACTTCTGGTGAGTCTACTAAAGTTTCTAATTGGGAGCGGAAAGAATCAATGCAGCTTGCTGGCTATCAGGTAGTGCCATTCATTGTGAAAAATCGAGTTTCTAGAAACCACGAAGAAGGATACGGGCAAGAGTGCACGTATCGCGAAAAAAAGATTCCTTTCGTGGCACTTATTTCTGGAAGGAAAGGGTCTCACATTCTATCGAATTATTGCAGTAATAGTGCATTGGGGCAAGTTTTCAATGCAGCGATTGAAGAGGCGTCTGATGATGACTTCGAAACAATTTTAAACAACGCATTTCAGGAATTAAAGGTAAATCTTTGTAAGACGTATGATAAAGCCATTAGTAAAGAAACAGGAAAACCTATACTCAAGCAGATGGTAATAATATTTGTTTTAGTGATTGCGCAAGGAAAGCTGTGGAGATTGGATGCGATTCTAGAGGACCTGACGGATAAAGAGCATGCCAAAGAAAATAAAGCGAAAATTACTTCTATTCCTATAAAAGGTCATCAGTCGATCCTTATGACATCCGAATATTTTAACCAGGAAGTGGGACCGAGTTTTTCTACACTTTCTGTCGATCAAACGCAATGTTGTCTTTACATAACTCCCTCTCGTCCTTCTGAGCCAGATTATGATCAGATTCCTGATTTAGAAGAGATTCTGGAGCAAGCAGGGGAACCGGTTCATGGGCGCAAAATTCTGGTTGTCTCTCGAACAACAGATCTTGAGCGCCTTTTAACGGAAGCATCCCCCCCATCTATATCAAGATCCCCACAATTTGCACCCGATCCTTTTGACAATTCAAGGGATACTCTATTTTCTGATAGAAGCTTTATAAACGTTCCTCCTCCTGCTGTTCTGGGTACATTATCAAGAGAAGCTTCTCCGGAGGCCCCAGTCAAAGGGCGCCAGGAAATACCTGATATGCCCAGTCGTCATCTCGATCTAAAGCCCACTTAGTAGAGCCACTAATCCCTGATCGCTTGAGAGGGCTGTTTGGGTATTATGTGTCTCATCATACCCTACCACAATGCGACAGTCGGTCAGCGAGATGTTTCTCTCGATAGTGGGTAAGAGTGTGCCATCGGGGAGGAGATGTTTAAAGAGAGAAATGCGTGTATGTTCTTCGGAGGAAGGCTGTTGAGAGGACCATTGCTTTGCGAGTTCTGCTGTGTGAGTGGGGCCGTCAAAGCAATCGTAGGTGTAGACGGAGGAAGCTGTGTGGCCTGCAAAAAAGGTGGGCAAAGGATGAGATTTCGTTTTGAGGATGTCTGTAAGGGATTGCCACTCGGCTTTCGGCGCGATTAGAAACCTAACGCAAGGGGCGCAAGGACTCTCGTCTTCTGAGCGAGGGTTGATTTCGAGGGTGGCAATGTCCCCTTGTTGGGTAAATTCATGGATGGCGCATTTGGAGAAAATCATCATGCCGCTGGAGTTTCCGAAAGCGTCGGCGCTTAGATGGGTGAAGATGTGTGCATAGTGGTTGGAAAGCTCTTTTGCGAGTCGATCCATGAGTGCGGTGTCTTGCACTCCCTGCAAAATCAAAAGATCGGGATCTTCCTTCGTAATGTTTTCTAAAATGCGATCCACGCGGCTACGCCAATGGACGACGCCTTCTTTGTAAGAGGCGCCCCCTTTCGAACCTCGGATATCCCACACCATAGCCGACATTTCTTTGTTTTGGAGTGCTATTTCAGGAGCCTTGCCTTGTATGTGGCTAAAGCCATTTTTCTGCAAGAGGACTCCTACACAGCGAAACGTACAACACAAAAGTCCTGTGGCGGCAACAAGAGTGGCGATTCCCACGTGGATGATGAGCGCTGCTGCGAGAAGGGTGCCAAGTCCAATGAGACAGCGGATAGAAAATTCGTGGATGCGGCTGGCCTTATTGTCAAACTTATCCCCGAGAGGGGAGACGAGGCGATAGCGAAAGGTTTCGTAGATTGCACAAAAGGGTTCCGCTAACACAGAGGCGGCGGTGAAGAACATTGGGTTCCATCCATCGTCTAGATCATCAATAGCTGACATAGCAAACCTCCCGTCACTTTTAAGTTGGCAGATTTTGCGGGATTTTTTTTAAAAAATCGATGGAAATTTTTTGATGCTTTGGGATAGATGTATTTCCAGAGGGAAAAAGGGGGTACACCTCTTGAGTGCTGCCCGTTTAAATAGATTTTGGGTAGATAAGGTAGCAAACTGCACCCATTGTGCCAAGCACAGGAAGGCCTATGCCCATCGCAAGAAGAAATCCAGCATTTGCAAGAGTATATTTCGTCTCTAGAGGTGTGATTTTAGAGAGTAATGTGTGGGTTCCTCGGTATATGCCCGAGAGGAGGAGAAATACGCAATCAATGAGTGCAAAAATTGGCATGGAGAGTGCCGCAACACGAGTAGCCACTTGCTCCATGAAAAATTTCCTGCAAGGCTGACCTTTCAGCCGTGGGCTTTGTCTATGTTCTGTTATGAAGTTCCTTAGACTGTCGCAGAGTAAATGTGGGATAAAAGTATTGCTCATATAATTTATTCTGTATTGTTAGAATTTTAATTAATTTTTCCGTTTGATGCAATTACTTTATTTCTAATAAAATAATAATAAAATTTTTATTTGAATGAGTTCAGATGACCTACCTGGTAGATGAGTTGGTTCACGAGCTTAAACCAGCTCAGTGACTCCTTGGACATGACTTTGATGATGAGAGTCCAGGCGGCCGCGAGGAGTGCTAGGCCCACCCACGATTTGAGAGAGATGCCGAGGAAGACGATTTGGACTTGGGGGGCAAGACGGTTGGCAATCCCGAGGAACATATCGGTAAAGAGGATGCCGATGAGCGAGGGGGCGGCAAATTGGATGCTCATATTAAAGACTTTTTGCGTGAGGGCAATGATTTGTGTCCAAAGAGTGGTTTGCCCGCTAAAAAGAGTATGAGAAATGAGACCATCGACAGGGATGAGCTGGTAGGAGGTGGCGACGCCTTGGAGGAAAATAAAGGGACCGCCGATGGCAAAGAAGATCGCAATGAGGGTCCAGTTGAAGAGGATTCCAGTAGGACCGGTTTGGGTGCGTGTGGTGGGGTCGGTGACGCCGAGCGAGTTTCCTCCGCTCTGAAAATTGATCAGGCTGCCCGCCATCGTGGCCATGACAAAGGGGACGATCGAGAGGACGCCGAGGACAAGGCCGATGAGGAGCTCTTTTAGCATTAGCCCGACAAAGGGCATGGCGAAGGTGATGTTTTCTTGGCCTGCGAGAAGGACATTTTGGGGAAGAAAAATGGCGGTAAGGGCCACGCCAAACATCATCCGGATCGTCATGGGGACGTTGTTGGTGCCAAAGAAGGGGGCGAGCGCGAGGATGGGGAGGAGACGAGCGAGGGTGAGAAAAAAGAGGGAGAGGACCGTCATCGGTTGGAGGCCGGGGAGCGAGAGCATAAGCGATAGATAGCTGTCTGTTGCATGAATTAGACTCATGTCACACTAACTTTTTGGATCGCGTTAAAGATCGACAGGGTGTATTGCACGATTTCTTGGCCGAGCCAGCCTCCCAAAAACATGATCGATAAGACGACCGCAAAGAGCTTCACTGTAAAGGAAAGGGTCTGCTCCTGAATCTGCGTCGCCGCTTGGAAAATGGCCACCATGAGCCCCAAAACGGTGCTGATGATGATCGGGGGGCCCGAGAGCATGAGGATGAGGATCAGGGCGCGATAGGTAAGTTGAGAGATTTCATTGGCAAACATAAGTTCCTCTACCTAAATGACATCGCAAGTCCTTGAATGAGAACGGTCCAGCCATCGATGACGACGAGAAGGAGGAGTTTGATCGGCAGGGCGATGGTCAAGGGCGAGAGCATCATCATTCCCATGGCAAGTAAGATGTTGGCGACAACCAGATCGATGACAAAGAAAGGGAGATAGATGAGGACGCCGATCTCGAAGGCAGTTTTGAGCTGGCTTGTGATGAACGATGGAATTAAAATGAGAAAGTCGTTTTGTTTCAGCTCTTTTTTGTATGGGTCGGGAAAAATTTGGTAGGCGAGTTTGTAGAATCCTGCGATGTGTTTGGTGGAGCAGTTGCGCTGCAAAAATTCGCGTAGGGGTTCTTTGGCTTTATCGACGACATCGACTACATACAGGGCGGCTTGTGGGGAGATGACGGCGATGGGAGCGCGGGTGTCGATCACTCCTTGCGCGGCGTGGTACATGGCCAGGCCAGTGGGGAACATGACGTAGATGGTCATGAGGAGAGCGATGCCGTTGAGGACCTGGTTGGGCGGCGTTTGCTGGACGCCGAGGGCTTGCCGCATGAGGGAGAGGACGATGACGATTTTCATGAACGAAGTGAGGAGCATGATGGCGAAAGGGAGAAGAGCGAGGCCAGCCAAAACGGCCAGCTTGGTGACGAGGCTGGGGTTGACCGAGCCATCGCTATTTGCCCCGACCGCTTGGGCCACTTGCTGTGAGGTGGTGGGGGCCGCGATCTGCGGTTGTTGCTGCGCAAGAAGCGGGGAGGCAAAAACGAGAAAAAGGATGAGGAATTTTAAGAATTTCATTTTGCCTTAAAGGATTCGAAAGCTGCTTCGAGGGCGCGCCACTGATTTTCTAAGCTGGCATTGATGATGCCTGCCTCTGTTTCAATCATGCAACCGCCCGGCTCGATATCTCCCCTCTCTTGGATGGCGAGATTCTCGAGGGATTCAAAAATTTTCTTGATTTTGGGGCGGCTCTCCTCGACGAGGGTAAGATCCGCCTTGTTCACGTAGATCACAATCTTTTTGTGCTGTGTCACCGGTTTGAGCGAAGTGAGGATGATGTCGACAATCCGGTCAGGGTGGAGTTTCAGCTCATCTCCGATGATTTTGCGCGAGGCTTTGAGCACGAGGGGTAAGATTTTTTCTTTTACATCTTCGCGAATGGCCTTCAGCTCCTCGTCGAGGGCAAAGAGATGTTTGTTGAGGGAGACGAGCCCTTCTTGAAAGCCTTCCTGGAAGGCTGCCTCTTTTATTTTTTCCGCTTCGATGGCCGTTTCTTTGACAAATTCCGCTGCATCTTTTTTCGCCGCTTCGATGATTTCCAGGCCGTCGCAAAGATGGGAAAATTCGGCAGCCGGAATCGATGTTCTTCCCGGAGCTACCCTCACCTCGTTGCCTGAAATCAGCGAAAAAACTTTCATACCATCCACGTTCGATCTCTGAGCAGCTTTTCAATTTGCTCGATCACCCATTCTGAAAAAGGAGGCATCGCCTCCTTCACGCACAACTTGTGCAGCGCAGCGCCCCGCCCGATGTCCAACTGGTGACACACATACCAGATGAGGCCGGGCTCTTGTCCCGAAAGGGCCGCCCCCAAACGGGCCAAACCTCTCCGGTGGAGCAGCAAACGAAAACTTTCCTTTTCCCCATCCCACCGGTCGAGCCCCAGCCGTGGAATCGGATAAGGTTCTCGATGTGTGCTCAAGGCCTTGAGAACTTTTCGCTCGCCTTCTGTTAGAAAACTGTAGATTTTCTTCAGAATTATTGTCTCTACAATTTGATGCAATTCGTGTGCGAGATCAAAAAAAGCGAGCCGATCAATCAACTGCGTCAACTCTTTTTTGTTCAAGGGCAAGAGGATATTGAGCGGCGATGCAGGCAAAAGTGAAGAGGGAAGTGGTTCGCGTCCCCTTTCGGCAAGACTTTGCCGAAGCACTTCACGTAAAAACATTTGTCCTGTAGGGCTAGTCTCTTCGGCAACAGATGCGAGTATGTGGGATAAATTGTGTACTGCCGTGCGCTCTAGGGAAGCTAAAAAAAACTTCCGATCGGTTTCGGGGTAACTTTTCAGCGTGGGAAGAAACCAAGACCAGTGGACACGCGAGACAAGATCTTCCTCTACCGAGAGTTTGGGAAAATCGGCCGGCAAACGGCTCAACGCCTCTTGCTCTCTAGAGGGTAAAAACTTGCACAGAGCTTCCTCTTTATCCTGGGGAAGCTGACTCAAGAAGGCCTTTAGGACCATCTCTCTCTGTCTTTTCATGACTCTTCTTTTTTCTTAAATAAAGCGGCGTGAATTTGTGGGTAGAATTTGTAAATGATCCATCCCAAAAGGGAAATGAAAGCCAAAAGGAGAATGATGAAGGTAAAAAAGATGAAGCGGAACTTACTAAGGGATGCTTTTGTCATCACTAGGCCCCAGATCGTCACGTAGTTTTGCTGGAGCGTTTTGGGCCCCACCATCTCTTTTTCCATCGGCAGTTGGACATCGAGATAGCGCGAGCGATCGGAGACAACCGCCACATCGTTGTAATCGAGTCCCGAAATGCTACCCGCCATGAGGCGCTTAATTTTCATCTCGAGATGACTGTTGGGATCTTCTAAAATGCCCTGGTGCTTTACATAGACCGACGCCGTTACCTTTGGCACAGGTGTTCCAGGAAGGGGACTTGTTTCTGTCGGGAAAGAAATTTGGACCGCAGCGTCGAGGACTCCGTCCATTTTGCGAATTGTATTTTGGAGCTCTTCTGCAAGACCTGCTTGGTAGCGGATTGTTTCCTCTCTGTCAGTCGTCATGAGTCCCGATTTGCCAAAAAGCTCGAGCAAATTGGGTCCCATGCGGCGCGGTAACCCTGCACGGTTTAAGATCGCCATCGCATCAATGGCACGGTCATCGCCGACCATGATATTGTAGAGGAGAGCAGTCGTCCCCCCGGCTTCAGACGGAGGCGCCTGTACTTTTTGTGCGCTGATTCCTTTGGAAGCTAAGTAGACGACAATTTCGTTCGCCTCTCTTTCATCGACGTTGTTGACAATGGAGTTGTGACTTTCGCAGCTCGCAAGGAAGATGCCCAGTAAGAGGCAGAAAAGGAATCGCATAGTAGAACCTACCCACTTCCCGTTATATCATTGAGTGAGGCACACGCGCAATCAAAAGAAAAAATTTGATACGTGGTATCACCACACGTAGATAACGCTGAACTGGCCATTGATGAAGTTCGCGCTATTGCGTCCGTAGACGGAGAATTGCATCCCTGTGACGATCCCGAGGTTTCCATTCCAATTGTATTCGATCGCAGGTGCCAGACTTAAATTGTCGTTGTAGCCGCCCCCCACAGCTGCAGGCGTCCCATTTGCATTGGTTCCTAAAGTTCCCGTGAATTTCGTGGCATCTTGCGCAACATAAGCGATGTCAAGAGCAAGTACCCAGCTTTGCGTAAGACTCAACTCCAATCCGAGATCGGTTGTGAGTGTATTGCCTGGTCTTACTTTTCCATCGGTCCCGAAGCCGCCTCCATACGCATTAAAACCAGTTACGTGTACGGTGGTGGGGATGGAATAGCCGATGAAGAAACGGGGACTGAGTGGGTGGGGATAAAGCCACCAAATCACTTTCTGAATCGCAAATCCAAACTGAGTCTGATACGAGCCTTCTCCCGTAGCATTGAGTCCAAGGCCGTTCGTGCTCAGGTGTTTGTATTTTCCTGTTGGGAATGTTTCGCCGATAGTAAATTTCATCACCGGGACATAAAGCGTTTCACTCTGGATACGCCAACCTGCGATGGCAATCAAATCGGAAAAGCCACCACCCGTCGATCCATGCGACCAGTTGACCACTCCCGTGGGAATCAGTTCAAAGTCCATTGTTTCGGTCAGGCCGAATTGGAGGATCGGGGTGAGTTTAACTGAATAGGTATTGTGAGCAAGCCCTACCGAATGGCGATTGGCATCAAACGTTCCGTAGGTTCCTACGCCAAAGAGATAGGGCTGTAGAAAACCTACCCCGGGAGGTACCGTGGTGGCAGAGGGAGTCACCAAAGGCCCTGTGTACCAGGGATTAAACATCGATTTTGCTTTCTCGTATTGGACTTCCGCACGATTTAATTCTTCTTGAATCTGCTCAGGGGAGGGCGGAGGTGGTGGGGCAGTTGTCGTGCCCATCCAATTGGTGAGGGAAATTAAAGGGAGAAGTAAGCTGTTCATATTTTTTTCTATTTAACTATTCCCCTTTTTTTGGCAATGAGAAAGAACGGAGGCTAAAATGGTGGACATGCCAGATGTGGGAGGGATTTCCCCTCGCGAAAGAAAGATGTACGAGCAGGAATATAAGCAGGGGACTGTTTTATTTCAGAAGGCTTTAGAGCATGCGGGGAAAGCAGAAAATCCCTATCAGACGGAAGAGTTCCAAAAAGTGATGGAAAAGGCGATGAGGGTCTTAAATCAAACAGCGCTAGGACTGAAACGGCTCGATCTTTTTAAGCAGAACAAAAAAATTGAAGATGACTATAAAGAGTATAAAGAGCATCCCGACAAGGCCACCACAGCACAGCTCAACCGCGACTTAAATGATGCCCGGAAAACCGTGGAAGGTCCTTTTTAGAGCCCCTTAAACAAATGTTGTGAGTGGCCTGAGAGTTATTTTTCCTCGATTATTAAGTTTTTTGTTTACTTGAACCTCTCTCGCCTTTAGGCGAGAGAGGTTCAATACAAGATTTTTAGCTCACGTGGAGAAAAAGCTCTTGATCTTGTCGAAAAAGGTCTTCTTGCGCGGATGATTGCCCGGGGTTTCGAGCTCTTCAAAGGAGCGCAAAAGGGTCTTTTGCTTTTCCGATAATTTCACAGGTGTTTCCACAGAGATGCGAATCATCAGATCGCCGTGCCCTTGTCTGTGCACGTTGGGACAGCCTTTGCCACTGATGCGTAGAAGTTTGCCATTTTGAGTCCCTTCGGGAATCTGGACTTTGCAAGTTTCTCCAAGAGGTGTCGGCACCTCTTTCTTGGTACCGAGGGCCGCTTCCGTAAAGGTGATAGGAAGATCGAGATAGATGTCGTCCCCTTCGCGGTGGAAGGCTTCGTGGGGCTCAACTTCAATTTGGACAAAGAGATCGCCTGCCGGGCCTCCGCCGAATCCTGCATCGCCATAGCCCGTCATCTTGAGGCGCATGCCGCTGTCGACACCCGCCGGAATTTTAATCTTGATCCGTTGCTTGTCTTTGATACGGCCTTGACCGTGACAGGTTTTGCACGGGTCGGTAATCATTTGCCCGGCGCCGCCACACTGATGGCAGGGACTCGACATGCTGAAAAAGCCGCGGCTTTGATGGATTTGTCCTCGCCCGCCGCACGCAGAACAGGTCTTGATCCCGTTCTTCGATTTAGCTCCAAGGCCGTTACAGCCAGAGCATGTCATGTAATTCTGGATGGCAATCTCTTTTTCCACCCCGCGGACAGCTTCTTCAAAGGGAATGCGGATCGACACTTTCTTACTTGCACCTTGACCCCCGCCCGATTCTTCGCCACCGCCAAAAAAGGAGTCGAAAATTGAGCCGCCTTGACCACCTTGTCCGCCGCTGCCAAAGGCGCCCATAAAGGTTCGGAGTGCTTCCTCCATCGAAGAAAATCCCCCCGCCCCTCCACCCGGAAATCCTCCGCCCATGCCAGCGCCCTTTAAGCCATCTTCGCCGTATTGGTCGTAGATGCGTCGCTTGTTGTCATCGCTTAAGGCTTCATAAGCTTCGGAAACACGCTTGAATTCTTCTGCAGCCTTCGGATCGTTGGGATTGCGGTCTGGGTGACATTCAAGGGCCTTCTTGCGATAGGCCTTCTTGATTTCTTCAGCTGTTGCCGTGCGAGGGAGTCCTAAGGTCGAATAGTAGTCTTTCATGAGAACGATATTAGCAGATTATCGATTTAAGTGCTAAGAATATACGACCGCACAGGGAAAATCTGTGCGGGATGAGATTAATACCCGCGTTTTGCGGCAATCTTATTGCGCTTGATCGCGGCTTTAGATTTGAGGCGGCTTTTTACAGAAGGCTTGTCATAGAACCGGTGAGCCTTAGCGGATTTCATGATTCCTTCTTTATCAAGTTTCTTTTTGAGAGCTCGTAGAGCTTTGTCGATCGGCTCTCCCATTCGTACTTTAACGCTGGTCATTACTCCATCCTGGGGTTAAAAAACTTCCCCATTATAGCGTGGGGGGAGTAAAAATGTAAAGCTGCTTTACATTTGGCAGTAGTTTAGGGAGAAGGGGGTAAAGAGGAGGCCTCGAGGAGAGGGAGTAGCCTCTTGGATGGGGAGAGGAAGCCTTTTTTGGATAAGGGCGGGATGGGGGGAAAAGAGGGGGATATCCTTGAGGAAGAGATCTTGGGGCTGGGCGAGATAGGCGGGACCTGTTTCGCGTTGGACGTAGATACCTCCCATGCGAGCGTCGACAAGAATGGCGAAGGGGGCTGTGGTGGGGGCGAAAGCGAGGAGGCTCGGGAAAGAGACGAGGGGAGTTTGCCAGCCGAAGGCGAGGGCTTGGGCCAGGGCGGCGCCGACGCGGAGGCCGGTGAAGGAGCCGGGGCCTGAGCCGACAGCGATTTGTTCGGGACGGGTGGAGCTGAGGAGGGTGGAAACTTCGAGGGCAAGTCGTTTGGAGAGCTCGGGGCCGCCTGACAGGGGCTGAAATGCGAGTACGTTTGAGCCTTCGGTCAAGGCGATGAAAGCTTTTTCTGTGGCTGTTTCGAGGATGAGAGTTTTCACGGGAGGAAATTGTACCATTTGCCAAGATTTTGGAGAGAATGATAAAGTGGCTTGCATTTTGGTCCCTGCACCGGTTAATAACTAAATTTAGATTGATATAGAGAGGTTTCCTTGGGAGACGAGACGCATAACGACCCCTTTTTCCCTGAAGAAATTCCCCCCGTAGAGCATGAGCTGGGCGCGGAACTTCCAGAAGAAGAGGGGAAAGAAAAGAAAGAGGATAAGCCGGCGGCCCTGTTGCCAGGACTTAATTATCCTGACCAGCTCTACTTACTTCCTCTCAATCGTAGACCTTTCTTTCCCGGTATGGCGGCCCCGATTGTGATCGAGCCCGGCTCCTATTACGAAGTGCTGAAGGTGGTAGCGAAGACAGATCACAAGTGTTTGGGATTATTTTTGACCGAAAAGGAAGATGCCAACATTTACAAGATCGGCATCAATGATCTGCATCAAGTGGGGGTTGTGGCGCGAATTTTGCGGATCATCCCGATGGAACAGGGTGGCGCGCAGGTTGTCCTCAACATGGAAAAACGGGTCAAGATTGTCAAGCCCGTGAAGAGTAAATATCTTTTGGCAAATGTACGGTATCACGACGATCCACCGCTCGAAAATCTGTCTCGCGAACTCAAAGCCTATTCGATTAGCATCATCACGACAATTAAAGAGCTTCTCAAACTCAATCCGCTGTTTAAGGAAGAGTTACAAATCTTTTTAGGCCATTCCGATTTTACCGAGCCAGGACGGTTGGCCGACTTTGCCGTGGCGTTGACGACTGCTTCGAGAGAGGATTTGCAAGATGTTCTTGAGACGTTTGATATTGAAAAACGGATCGATAAGGCGCTTCTCCTCCTGAAAAAAGAGCTCGATATCAGCAAACTGCAGAGTTCAATTAACCAAAGGATTGAGGCGACAATCTCCAAAACGCAGCGCGATTTCTTCTTGCGCGAGCAGCTCAAGGCGATCAAGAAAGAGTTGGGGATGGAAAAAGATGATAAGTCGCTCGATGCGGAAAAATTTGAGGAGCGGCTGAAAGTTCGCAAAGTGCCGGACGATGTGATGAAGGTGATCCGCGAGGAGATGGAAAAGCTCAGCTCACTCGAGATGCAGTCTTCCGAATATGGCGTTTGCCGCAACTACCTCGATTGGCTTACGATCATTCCGTGGGGCGTGAATAGCAAAGAGACACACGATCTGAAAAAGGCAGAAAAAATTCTCGAAGAAGATCATTACGGTTTGAAAGACATTAAAGAGAGAATTTTGGAGTTTATCGGCGTCGGCATTTTAACCGAAGGGGTGAAGGGGAGCATCATTTGCTTGGTCGGCCCTCCAGGCGTGGGAAAAACGAGCATCGGCAAGAGTGTGGCGCGCGCGCTGGGACGTAAATTTTACCGCTTCTCGGTGGGAGGAATGCGCGATGAGGCCGAAATCAAGGGACATCGAAGGACCTACATTGGCGCAATGCCGGGGAAACTCATTCAGGCTCTCAAGTACGCGCAGACAATGAATCCGGTGATCATGCTCGACGAAGTGGATAAGATGGGGGAGAGCTATCACGGAGATCCAGCTTCCGCTCTTCTCGAAGTACTCGATCCCGAGCAAAATAAAGAGTTTCTCGACCACTATTTGGATGTCCGTTGCGATCTTTCCAATGTGTTGTTCATTGTCACAGCCAACGTCCTCGACACCATTCCTGAGCCGCTGAAAGACAGGATGGAGATGCTGCGGCTTTCGGGCTATATTCAGGCCGAAAAAATTCAGATCGCGAAAAAATATCTGGTGCCGCGCAACCGAAAAAATATGGGGTTGAAAAACACCGATGTGCAATTTTCCGATGGCGCTCTATCTCATATGATCAATGGCTATGCAAGGGAAGCGGGTGTTCGTACGCTCGAAAACAACATCAAGAAGATTTTGCGCAAAGTGGCGGTCAAGGTGGCCGATAAGAAAGGTCCGAAAGGGGGCGTGAAAATCACAGAAAAGAATTTAGTGGACTATTTGGGCAAACCCGTTTTCTTGAGCGATCGCTACTACGAGATGAACCCTGTCGGTGTGGCTACAGGTCTTGCCTGGACTTCGCTCGGCGGCGCTACGCTGTATGTTGAAACAGTCAAGTATCCTGCGGAAAAGACAGAGATGAAACTGACCGGTCAGGCGGGCGATGTGATGAAAGAGTCGGCCCAAATCGCCTGGACCTTTGCCCAGAGCAATGCAGGTAGATACGCACCCAAAAAGCCCTTCTTTGAAAAGTCGCAGGTCCATATCCACATTCCCGAAGGGGCGACGCCAAAAGATGGGCCTTCAGCGGGCATTACGATGGTGACGGCGCTCTATTCGCTCTTATTGGGCAAATCGATACGCGAGAATCTAGGCATGACAGGCGAACTTACTTTGACAGGACGCGTGTTGCCGATTGGAGGACTCAAAGAAAAACTCATCGCCGCGCGCCGATCCAAGTTAAATGTCCTTATCTTCCCGAAAGAAAACCTACGCGACTATGACGAATTGCCCGAATATTTAAAAAAAGGGCTTGAGGTTCACTTCGTCGAAACATACGATGAGGTTTTTAAACTTGCATTTCCAAAAGTAGAATTTCATGAACAAACGGCCATTATGGCTCCAAAGAAAACTCGTAGAGCCAGCAAATCTGCGAAGTAAAGTGAGCGAGATTCGAGCGGAAAAGAAGACGATCGCGAGTCTCAACGGCTCGTTTGATCTTCTTCATGCCGGTCACTTGTACATCATCCATCAGGCAAAATTGCAGGCCGATGTTCTTTTTGTCGCTCTCAATAGTGATGCTTCGATTCGGCGGTACAAAAGCCCCACTCGCCCTATCGTACCACTTGAGTACCGGCTCGAAATGATGGCAGCGCTCGAATTTGTCGATTATCTCACCTGGTTTGACGAGACCGATCCGCGCGCGCTCCTCGAAATGATTCGCCCCGATGTGCACGTCAACGGAGCAGAATATGGCGAAAACTGCATTGAAGCCGAAACGATAAGAAAACAGGGAGGGAAGATCCATCTGGTGCAGAGAATTCCTTCCCTTTCCACAACCGAACTGATTGAGAAAATCCGATGCGTTTGATTGGCACTCTTCAAAATGAAAATGATGCGCGCAAAATCGCCTCCTATTTAAAACGAAAAGGGATCGATAATCATTGCGACGTCTCCTTTGACGCGCAGACTGGATTCATGCTCTACCAAATTTGGGTAGTGGACGAAGATAAGCTCTTTGAAGCGGCCCGCGATTTCCAAACATTTTCCCAAAGTCCGTCCAATCCTCAATTCGATCTCCCTGCGGTCGAACCACCCCCCCCACCTCCCCCGCCTTCAGAGGCCATTGCCCTCCCCCGCACGCTACGTACCCCCTTCACCAACTTCATCATCGCCCTCTGCGTCTTCATTTTTGCCATCAATTTCTTTGAAGAAAGACCCCTGACCCCATTTACGCCCATTCAAGAAACGCTTCTCTACGATTTGCCGCCTCCTGTGGAAGCGTTTGAAAAAATCACTGAAACGTACAAAATTCCTCCCGATGCTACACTCGAAAGCCTTGCGCCACAAGTGCAGCAAGAAATGGAGCAGCTCCAAAAACTCCCCTACTGGAAAGGGGCCTACGCTTGGGTCCTGTTTCAACTCCAAGGCAACGATCCCTCTCTGATTGAGGGCCCTCTCTTCATTAAAATTCGGGAAGGACAACTGTGGCGCCTCATCTCCCCCGTCATTCTCCACCAAGAATTTCTCCACATCCTCTTCAATATGCTCTGGGTATGGATCCTCTGCCGCCCCATCGAACAGCGCATTGGCATCACCCGCCTTTTTCTCCTGAGCCTTCTCTGCGGCATCGGTTCGAACACTCTCCAATACCTAATGAGCGGACCCTTCTTCATCGGCTATTCGGGGGTTGTCATGGGACTGGCTGGATTTACCTGGATGCGCGAGCGAATCGCCCCATGGGAGGGCTACCCGCTGAATCGGGGCACTACCCTCTTTTTGCTCCTTTTTGTCGGCGGCATGCTTCTCCTCCAAGTCGTCTCGTTTCTCCTCCAAATTTTCACCTCCCTCCACTTTGAACCCAACATCGCCAACACCGCCCACATTGCAGGAGCCTTTTTCGGCGCCCTTCTTGGCCGCTTTTCATTTTTTGCAGAAAGGATCAAACGATGAGCGTGCGCGACCTCACCATTCTCGGGTGCTCCAGCCAGCAACCGACCCGTTTTCGGAACCACGGGGCCTACCTTCTCCGCTGGAATGAGGAAGGGCTCCTCTTTGACCCAGGTGAAGGGACGCAACGACAGTTTATTTTTGCCGACATCGCCCCGCCCACCGTGACCCGTATCTTCATCAGCCATTTTCATGGCGACCACTGCCTCGGCCTCGGCTCTATGCTCATGCGTCTCAACCTCGACAAAATCACCCACCCCATCCACTGCTACTACCCCGCCAGCGGCAAAAAATTCTTCGATCGCCTCCGCTACGGCTGCATCTACCGCGAGAACATCCGCGTCATTGAGCACCCCGTTTCGCAAGAAGGCGTCGTCCATGACGACGGCAAATTCCGCATCGAGGCGGCCTTCCTCGACCACGGTGTTGAAAATGTGGGCTGGCGTATTTCGGAGCCCGACACGATCAAATTCGACAAAGCCGCCCTCAAGAGGCTCGGCATCGACGGCCCCGCCGTCCGTCTCCTTGAAACGCAAGGAAAAATTTGTGTTGAAAATCGGTGGGTTCTCCTTGACGAAGTGAGCCACCCTCGCCCAGGCGACACCTTTGCCTACATCGTCGATACTCGTCCATGTAAAGCCGCTTTACATTTGGCTAGGGGCGCGAAGATGCTCCTTTGCGAGAGCACCTATCTTGAAGAGGAAAAGGCATTGGCGAATGAATACAAGCACATGACAGCGCTTCAGGCGGCGACCTTGGCGAAGGATGCGGGCGTCCACACCCTCATTCTCACCCACTTCTCGGCCCGGTATCGTGATCCTGAGATGTTGGGGAATGAGGCACGCACCCTTTTCCCCAACACTTTTGTTGCTGAGGATCTTCGGCGCTTTCCGTTTTCTAAATAGGAATTTAAAAATTTCTTGACCAAATCAAAAAATTTCGTAAAATTGCCTCTTTTAGCTCGATGGAGAAGTTATGGAAATCGATGAAGTTGTTCTTGGTGATGGTTTTGAGATGTATAACACAGCGTGGGGAGATGGCATCTTGCCCACGATCGATGAGCAGGTGAACGCTCTTGGCCTTAGCACATTGATGGCTGCGAGAGATAATGAGTCATCTAATGGGAATTCAGCCGGAGTTAGCGGTAGACTAGATATAAATGTTAAGTGGGGTGGATCCGAAGGTGTAACTACAAGTGCTGGATTTTCCGGGCAGGCTCATGACCGCAATGGAAATGATATAAAAGTAAAAGCCGAATTTAATGATAAGGGAGAAGGGCAAGTCAATCTTTCTGCTGGCGGCGGTTTAAATTGTCGTGATGAGTGACATGCAATCGAAAAAGAAATGGCTGTTTTTTGGGTTTGTTCTTTGCGGGGTATGCCTCGCCTCTCTATTCTTGATTCCAAAATTTTTATCAGTAGATAAGGTGCCGAGCAAGAAAAAATCTTATTTCTTTTCTTATGAGATTACCAGCTTTGCTCCGTGGAAAGTTCCTTATGTTGTAGCGAAAATCGAAAATCAAAAGGTCTCCTTATTGCTCGATTTGGGATATTCAGAAGATGTGGCTTTAATTCCAGCGGTAGTTGAGCAGTTGAAGGAGAAAACATATCTGGAGAAAAGTCAACATTATGGGTTTCGTGGGAAAAGTTATGACACAACAGTCTACAAGATTCCTAAACTTCAGATTGAGAATCTCTCATTTCTGGATCTGTCATTAGATGAAGAGTGGGCTGCATATCAGGAAGACAGCTATGTGAATCCGGAGCAGGAGCCTATTATTTTTGCAGAAGGAAAGCTGGGGTGGCATCTCTTTACTGGAAGCAATCTATTCTTGGATTTAAGCCATTCTAAAATCGCATTTTCTGACAGCATTCGTTCAGTAAAAAAAAATGGGTATCAAAATGTAGTTTTCGTGAAAGTTCCTTTACTTCGCGATCGAAGGATTTTAGAGATAGAAGCGGAGGTAAATGGCAAGAAGACGAGATGCCTTCTGGATACGGGAGCTACATGCAATCTGATCAATACAGAACTAGAAGGATCTAGCTCTGCGGGAGAAGCAGAGATCGATCTCACAGCAGATGCTGTGTATAATTCCTTTACAGTGAATCGGGTTGTTTTTGATCCGCTTATTTTGCATCCGTTGCCGATTCGCTTGCCCTTTCATATCGACATCATCCTGGGAATGGAATTTTTTCGAGAGCACATTGTCTTCATCGATTTCGCAGAAAATAGTGTCTATATCGCCCAATCAACGCAGTGATTGGCTTCTTTGCCGGCGGATTTCGGCGGCGGCGATGGCAAAGGCGCAGGCGACGTTCAGGGAGTTCTTGGCGCCGAGGAGGGGGATTTCGAGGATCAGGTCGGTTTGGGCGAGGGTTTCGTTGGAGATGCCGTACTCTTCGTTGCCGAGGATGAGGGTGAAGGCGGGGGGAAAGAGGTAGTTGGCCAGAGGGAGGGCGTCGTCGCTGGTGTCGAGGGCGATGAGGGGGCGGGGGAGGTTGGCGAGGGGAGTTCCTTGGAAACAGGGGACGAGGGTGGCTGCGCCCATGGCGGTGCGGGTCACTTTTTCGTTGTCGAGGTAGGGGGTTTTGTCGGAGAAGTGGATGGGTCCAATGCGGAGGGCTTCGGTGGTGCGGAGGATGCTGCCGACGTTATAGGCGGAGCGGACGTGGTCGAGGTAGATGGCAATGGGGAGATAGTCGTGTGTGGGGGGATGGTCGCCGGTGCGAAGGCGGGGGAGAAGATTGTGCTCTTTGAGACACCGGCCGGCTTCTGCGAGATGCCAGTGATAGCGGTTGGAGATTTCTTTGAGATCGGTGGAGTGAAAGGGATGGAGTTTCATCCAGGTGGTCCACTCTTCATAACGGGGCCATTCGGCGGGGGGCTCGCCGCGGAGGAGCGCTTCGTAGAGGGTGCGGAGGAGATCGGCGCAGAGTTTGTGGCGGTGGCGAGGTTCGAGGAGGAGAAATTTTCGTTTTGTGAAGGGATGCACTATTTCTGTCGTTTTTCTAGATAGGCTTCGAGAGGGCCGTCAAAGATGTGGAGGCCATCATCTTCAAAGGCAAAAATCTTTTTGGCAAAGCCATTGATGAGTTCGCGGTCGTGGGAGGCGACGATGGCGGTTCCTTTAAAATCTTCCAGGCCCCAGGCGAGGGCGGAGACGGCTTCGAGGTCGAGGTGGTTGTTGGGTTCGTCTAGAATGAGAAGATTGGGGGTGTTGAGGAGGAGCGAGCCGATGATGAGGCGGGCCGCTTCACCGCCGGAGAGGGCGGAGAGGGGTTTGAAGGCGTCGTCGCCGCTAAAGAGCATCTTGCCGAGAACGCCGCGTACGTCTTGGTCATAGGCGATGGCTTTGCGGCTTTTCAGCCAGTCAAAGGCAGTCTCTTTGCTGTGTTTGTTGAGCACTTCGCCGTGATTTTGGGGAAAATAGCCAAGGTCGATAGCATGGCCAAAGGTCGATTTCCCACTGTCGGGGGTGAGGAGGTTTGCGAGCATTTTGAGGAGGGTCGTTTTGCCCCGCCCGTTGTTCCCGATGATAGCAATTTTGTCGCCGCGGTGGATCTCGTGGGTAAAGTTGTGGATGACTTTTTTGCCGTCGTACGATTTGCAGAGTTTCTCAGCTTTGATAACAACTTGGCCCGCTTGCTTTTCCGGGGGCATGAACCGGATGTAAGGGCGCTGGATGTTCGACTTTTTGAGTTCCATGGGCTGAAGGCGTTGGATCTCGCGAACGCGCGATTGGACTTGGCTAGCTCGTGTTCCGGCGCCAAATTTAGCGACAAATTCTTTGAGCTGGGCAATCTTTTTTTCTTTTGATTTGATCTCTTCCGCGGCACTTTCGCGGGCGGTGGTTTTGGCGACCAGCATCGAGTCGTAATTGCCGGGATAGGTGATGATCGTTTCGTAGTCGATGTCGGCGATGTCGGTGCAGACTGAATTGAGGAAGTGGCGGTCGTGGCTGATGACAACAAGAGTTCCGCTGTAATTGTGCAGGAATTCTTCTAGCCAGGAGATTGATTCGAGGTCGAGGTGGTTGGTCGGCTCATCGAGGAGGAGCGCTTGCGGATGGCCAAAGAGGGCTTGACAGAGCAGGGCACGGAATTGTCGGTCGGTGGGGATTTCATGCATTTTCTTGCGGAACATGTCGGCTTCTAGCCCCATGCCGGTGAGAAGCACTTCGGCTTCCGACTCGGCAGAATAACCATCTTCTTCGGCGATGATTTCTTCGAGCTCGCCTAGCCGAATGCCGATAGCGTCGGTCATCTCCTCTTCATAGAGCTTGTCCCTCTCCTGAAAGGTGTCCCAAAGACGCTTGTTGCCCATGATTACCGTGTCAAGTACGGTGAAATCACGAAAATCTTCAATGCGCTGTTTGAGAAAGCCTACTTTCTTGGGAAGGGTGACAATGCCTGTCGTGGCTGGCTCGACGCCCATCACAATCTTGAGGAGGGTCGACTTGCCCGATCCATTTGGTCCTGTGAGACCGTAGCGAGCGCCTACGGTAAAAGCAAAATTGACATTTTCAAATAGGGTACGACCCCCCAGCTGCTTGGAGATATTTTCTAACTTGATCATAAACTTTTTAGAGAGAATGATAGCAGATCTATGGACTTTTGGGAAATCGCAGAGAAATTTTTGGATTATCTGAGGGTGGCAAAGGGGGTTTCGCCCCATACGCTGCGGGCTTACCGGATCGATTTAAAGGCCTTTTTTGCGAGCACAAAGGGGGAGGGGGGTAAATGGGCTGTCCGAAGGTTTTTGGCCGATTTACACGAGAAAAAACAGAGCACAAAGACCATTTTGCGCAAGATCTCGGCTCTGCGGAGCCTCTACAAATTCGCTCTGCGGGAAAAGTTGGTGGCTGAAGATCCGACAGAGGAGATCGATAGCCCCAAAAAAGGGAAAAAATTGCCCGTGTCCATTAGTTATGCGCAGGTGCAGCTTTTATTTGCCCAGCCCGATGTGTCCGAGTACACCGGCTACCGCGATCGGGTCATCATGGAACTTTTTTACAGCTCAGGGCTCCGCTTAAGCGAGCTGGTCGGACTAAATCGGGCCGATTTTGATACGAGGGGGCGAGTGCTGACGATTTTTGGAAAAGGGAAAAAACAAAGGCAAACGCCGATTACCGATACAGCGGCAGAACATGTGCTGGCCTACCTGAACCACCCCGAGAGGTCTCGGGTGGAGAAGGATGAGAAGGCCATTTTCCTCAACCGGTGGGGAAAGAGATTGTCGGCCCGATCGGTCGACCGAAATTTTGCCGCCTATCTGAAAGCAAGTGGACTTTCGGAGCGGATTACCCCTCACACCATCCGCCACACGATTGCCACCCACTGGCTTGAAAACGGGATGGATTTAAAAACTATCCAGCTTTTGTTGGGACATACTTCGCTGGCCACCACAACCATTTACACCCACGTTTCTCCCAAACTCAAAAGAGAAGTTTACGACAAAACACACCCTCGCGCTTGAATAAATTTTCCGCTTCGCTTACCATTTCTCCAATTTATGCAAGGAATAATATGACCTTTGACATGATCTCGTTCATCTGCGTGTGTGGATTTGCTGCACTTGCCTACGGCGCCCTTTTGGGGGTGTCTGTTCTGTCTCAAAAAACTGGCACAGAAGCCATGCAACAAATCGCCCGCGCGATCCAAGAAGGGGCCTCGGCCTACCTCAACCGCCAATACCGTGTCATTGCACTCGTGGGAGTGGTGGTCTTTGCCTTTCTCGTATGGCAACTGGGCTTCCTCGTAGGACTCGGCTTCCTCATCGGAAGTTTCCTTTCCGGTCTTGCCGGCTACATCGGGATGAACATCTCGGTGCGCGGCAATATCCGCACCACCGAAGCGGCCAAACGGGGTCTCATCCCTGCACTGGGCATCGCATTTAAATCGGGCGCGATTACAGGCTTCCTCGTTGTGGGACTCGCCCTCCTCGGCATTACCCTCTACTATGTAGCCCTCAAAGCGCAAGGCGTCCCCCAACGCGAGGTGTTTGAAGCTCTCGTCGCCCTGAGCTTCGGAGCCTCTCTCATCTCGATCTTTGCCCGCCTTGGCGGCGGTATCTTCACGAAGGGAGCCGACGTCGGCGCTGACCTCGTGGGGAAAATCGAGCTCGACATCCCCGAAGACGATCCACGCAATCCTGCTGTCATTTCTGACAATGTAGGCGATAACGTGGGCGACTGCGCAGGCATGGCCGCCGACCTCTTCGAAACCTATGTCGTCACCATCGTCGGCACAATGCTCTTAGGAAAAATTTTCTTCACCGGAGCTGTCCAAGAATCGCTGATTATCTATCCTCTTGCCATTTGCGCCATCTCGATTTTGGCTTGCATCGCCGGCGTCTTTTTCGTTCGTCTCGGCAAGAAGCAAAACATCATGGGCGCCCTCTACAAAGGGTTTATCGCAAGCGCTCTCATTTCTGCCGCAGCGATCTACTATTTGACCGAATACTGGCTCGGCTTCACCACAACCTTTACTGCGCAAAGCCTCTCTTTCACAGGGAAAAACCTCTTTGCCTGCGCCTTCATCGGCATGGCAGTGACGGGACTTCTCATGTGGATTACCGAGTACTACACCTCGACCAAGTACCGCCCTGTGCGCGAAATTGCAAGAGCCTCGACCACAGGCCACGGAACAAACGTAATTCAAGGACTTGCCATCTCCCTTGAGTCGACTGTTCTCCCCGTGATTTTCATTGCAGCAGGAATTTTGGCCTCCTATCTCAACGCAGGCCTCTACGGCGTGGCCATCTCCGCCACCAGCATGCTTGCCCTTGCCGGTATGATCATTGCCCTCGACGCCTATGGTCCTGTGACCGATAACGCGGGTGGCATTGCCGAAATGGCTCACCTCCCCCCTGAAGTGCGCAAAGTGACCGACGCCCTCGACGCGATCGGCAACACCACCAAGGCTGTTACCAAAGGCTATGCGATTGCTTCGGCCGCCTTTGCAGCTCTGGTTCTCTTTGCCGCCTTCATTGAAGACATTGCCTTCTACTTCCCCACCCTCAAAGTGCAATTCCTCCTGCAAGACCCCTACGTTGTCGTAGGACTTCTCACAGGCGGCTTTTTGCCTTATCTCTTTAGCGCCCTCAGTATGACCTCGGTCGGAAGAGCGGCCGCATCCGTTGTGGTGGAAGTGCGAAGACAATTCATCGAAATTCCCGGCATCATGGCTCGCACCGCGTTGCCTGACTACCGCGCAGCCGTCGACATCTTGACGAAAGCAGCCATTCGCGAAATGGTTGTCCCTTCGCTTCTTCCCGTTGTAGCGCCAGTGGCCCTTTACTTTGCCATTGCCGCTGTTGCAGGAAGGCAAGAAGGATTCATTGCCCTCGGTGCGATGCTTCTCGGCTCTCTCCTCACCGGCCTTTTCCAAGCTCTGGCCATGACCGGAGGTGGAGGCGCGTGGGACAACGCCAAGAAGTACATTGAACAGGGAAATCACGGCGGCAAAGGCTCGGACGCCCATAAAGCCGCAGTGACTGGCGATACGGTAGGCGATCCCTACAAGGATACAGCAGGACCTGCGATTAACCCGATGATCAAAATCGTGAACATCGTAGCGCTGCTCCTTCTCGCAGTCCTCGCTGCCACCCATTCGTAAGGAGCGTACTAGACAATTCTTAAATTGTGGGAAAAGAAGAGAGGAGGAACGATAAGCCGGATTCTGTCGGGGACCATCATTCTTCTAAGCGATCTGTTTAAACCTCAAACGGCGCGGAAAACGCCTCGGTTTTCTTTGTCTTGCTTCGGATAGGGTTTACAGCGCCTTGCAGTTGCCTGCAAGGGATGGACTCCTAAAGCCCAACGTTTCACCCTGTTCCACCCCCGTAAGGGGATGAACGGACTGGTCTCTGTTGCACTTTCCGTCGCCTTGCGGCGCCCAACCGTTAGTTGGTATCCTTTCCTGCGAAGTCCAGACTTTCCTCCCTTGCAGCTTGATGCTGCACGAGCGATGGTCTGCTCCTCCTCTCTTCTTGTCCCACAAAGGGGCGTCTTACACCGCTGTGACGGGTGTTCTACGGCGCCGTTTCTTGGTGGCGGCCGCTGTCCCTTCGATTTCTTGGCTTTCCTGCCAAAAGTGGATGCGCGAACAGTGTTCGCAAAAAACAAGCCTTTCCCCTTTACGGACGATGTTCTCATGCTGCGCGGTGAGGGCAATGTGGCAGCCGCTGCAGGTGCGGTTCTCAATGGGGACGACCACGCGGTCTTTCTTGTTGTTGAGGAGTCGTTCGTAAACCCGCATGATGTCGGCGTCGGCAGTCTTGGCAATCTGGTCACGTACAGCTTTGAGCTCGGTGCCTTCTTGATTAATCATTCGAATGCTGCTGCGAATTTCATTTTCAAGGTTCACGCTGCTCTCTTCCGATTGTTTGAGCGACTCCTTGATCTTCTCAAGGAATTCTTCTTCAAGGCTCCGCTTGTCAATCATGTCGCTTGTGATCTGTTCGGTAGCGACTCGTTCGCGCTCACTGGAGGTCATCTCTTGTGTAATGGCGTTGAATTCGTCTACTTTTTTCACCGAGTTCTGACGTGCTTCAAGCCTCCTAATCTTTTCTTTAATTTCCCCGATTTTCGCCTCTTGGACGGCAATGCCTCGGTTGAGTTCCGCAATCTCGTTTTCTTTGTCGCCTTGCTGTTTGCGGAGTTCCTGACGGAGAGAGTCGATGTGGGACAGCTCCATCAAACGCTCTTTCTTCAAGCGCATGAGGCGAATCATTTTCATGTCGTATTCTTGGATGTCCAGGATAACCTTCAAAGCAGGATGCATTTATATTCCTCGGGAAAAATTTCGTCTAACAGAAGAGGATACAGTGCTTCCGAAAAATTCGCAAGCGTCCTGTTGTGCAACTAAAAAGTTTAGTAGATATTGCATTTGAAAGTCAGGAGGCAGTATGTTGAAAAGCATGTCTTCTGCAAAGATTGCGTTTCAGGCGGCGCTCGAGGTGATTCGTGAGGCATGCCCTCCGGTGGCGGAGAGCATTCTTCAGGAATTGCAGGCGCAGCGCAGCTCGTTGAAGCTAATCGCATCGGAAAATTACTGCTCGTATGCGGTGCAGCTGGCGATGGGCAACTGGATGACCGATAAGTACAGCGAAGGGGTCCCTGGCCACCGATTCTACGCGGGTTGCGAAAATGTCGATGCAATTGAGGGTTTGGCGAGCGATTTGGCAAAGAAACTTTTTGGAGCCGACCATGCCTACGTACAGCCCCACTCGGGGGCCGATGCCAATTTGGTGGCGTTTTGGGCGATTTTGACGCAACGGGTTCAGTCGAAAGAGGTGGCGCGTTTGGGGAAAAAGAGCCTGGATGAGCTGACGGCGACGGAGATGGAACAGGTGCGCCAGCTGCTGGTGAATCAGCGGGTGATGGGGATGGGCTTAAGCTCAGGAGGTCACTTGACTCACGGCTACCGTCATAATGTGTCGGCGAAAATGATGCAGGCGCAAAGCTATGAGGTCGATCCGGCGACAGGCCTCCTCGATTACGGGGCGTTGAAAAGGCAGGTGCAGAAGTTTAAGCCGTTGATTTTGATCGCAGGCTACTCGGCTTACCCCCGCTTGATTGACTTTGCGAAAATGCGGGAGATTGCCGATAGCGTGGGGGCGGTCTTGATGGCCGATATGGCCCACTTTGCGGGTCTGGTGGCGGGAAAAGTGCTTCAGGGAAATTTTAATCCGGTTCCATTTGCTCACATCTTGACGACGACGACTCATAAAACACTGCGTGGGCCGCGGGGCGGTATGGTCCTCTGCAAGGAGGAGTTTCGCGAGGCGGTCGACAAGGGGTGCCCGATGGTTTTGGGTGGGCCTTTGCCCCACGTGATGGCGGCGAAGGCGATCGCGTTCCACGAGGCTCTCCAGCCAACTTACCAACAGTATACAAGGCAGGTGGTGGAGAATGCGAAGGCTTTGGCGGCTGCCCTGATGGAGCTGGGGGTCCGTGTTCTGACAGGGGGCACCGACAACCACTTGCTCCTCTTCGATGTTGCGTCCACTTTTGGTTTGACGGGACGGCAGGCGGAGTTGGTTTTACGCCAAGCTTCCCTTTCATCCAACCGCAACTCGATCCCCGGCGATGTGAATGGCCCGTGGTACACCTCAGGGATTCGGATGGGAACCCCGGCTGTGACGACCCTCGGGATGAAGCAGCGGGAGATGGGAAAGATTGCGGAGCTCATTGTAAAACTTTTACGCGAAGCAAAACCGGTTCCTGAATCGCGGGCAAAAGCCACTGTGTCCGAAAAAGCGTTGCAAGAGGCACGGGCGCAGGTAGCTGAGATCTTGCGTCACTTCCCCCTTTATCCAGAACTGGCGTTAAAATAGCCCGCCAAGGAAAATAGGGAAAAAGGAGACCTTCATGTCAGAGACCCCCGTTCAGGAAAAGCCCAAGTACGTCAACGATAAAATTGAGCATGCGCTGCTCGAAAGGCGCCGCATTTTCTTGTCGGATGCGGTGGATACTGAGTCGACGCGCGACATCATCCGCAAGCTTTGGTACCTCGACCATGTAGCCCCGGGCAAACCGATCCTTTTTGTGATCAACTCTCCTGGAGGTTCTGTCGACTGCGGCTTTGCGATTTGGGATCAGATCAAAATGATCTCTTCTCCCATTGTAACGTTGGTGACAGGGCTGGCCGCTTCGATGGGCTCTGTATTGAGTCTTGTGGCAAGTAAGGGCAAGCGCTTTGCGACCCCGAATGCTCGCATCATGATCCACCAGCCCCTCATCGGCGGCGTGATCCGCGGTCAGGCGACCGATCTCGACATCCAGGCAAAAGAAATGCTTAAAACAAGGGCACAACTCGTCGACCTCTACGCCGAAATGACAGGCAAAGACAGAAAAATCATCGAACAGGCGATCAACCGCGACAATTGGATGACTGCTGAAGAGGCGCTTGAGTTCGGCCTCCTCGACAAAATTGTCTCCTCGATGAAAGATGTCGAATCTCATTTACGATAAATATGAGGGGTGCGGCAACAGCTTCGTCGTGATCGATGACCGCGCCCTCAATTTTCCTTGCAGCGACGTTTCTTTGATCCAAAAATTATGTCACCGCGAAGGGGTGGATGGACTTCTCCTGTTGCAGTGCGATCCGGCAGCTGAGTTTCGGATGCGCATCTTCAACGCTGATGGCGGGGAAGCGGAAGCGTGTGGCAATGGCTTGCGCTGCATCGCCCGCTACATGGCCGATTTGGGGCTGACGCCCCATCGGATCGCTATGGGCAATCAGGTAGTCGAAGTGCAGTTTGTGGGAGATCAGATAGCCGTTCTTTGCCCGCCTCCGACGCAGCTTGTCCTTTCCCGAAAAGTAGGCCCTTGGACCGTACACACGGTGAATACAGGTGTTCCTCATGCTGTGGTCTTTGTTCTCGATGTGAATGCGATCGATGTGACGAAAGAGGCCCCTTTTCTTCGCCACCACCCTCTTTTTGCCAAGAGCGGCACGAATGTCAATTTTGTCTCGGTGGATTCGGATCGTTCGCTGGTGTTGCGTACTTTCGAACGGGGTGTCGAGCGAGAGACTCTGGCTTGTGGTACTGGCGCCATGGCAGCATCTGTTGTCGCCTGGGCGTTGAAGGTAGCAAAAGGTCCTATCAATTGCCGGACCCGCGGTGGTGTCCTCCTCATTGAGCAGAATGGAATTACGGGAGAACTTAAGATAATTGGGCCTGCTGGAAAGCTTGCATAGATCATTTCAACGGCTTACAGAGAGCGAATTGTGCATGGATTATCGTTTTTAGCAGAATGATCGAAGCTTGAGCGGTATATATAGAAACCGTCCTCCATTGGACAAAGAACTCGCCTTGCCGGTAGAATGAAAGGAAGGTTCATATGAGAGAGCCTCCGGCATTCGCAGCAGCCTATCTTTCCAAGGCAAAATCCCTCGTCAAAGGAGGGGGCGTGAGAGAGCCTGTCTTCTCGCGCGGAACGTATCAGATTGAGGTTCAAGAGAAAGGAAAAAAGAGGGAGTTCCCGTTCTTGCAAATGCAAGACGACGGAACGGTGACCGATCACTTCTGCAGTTGCCAAGGGTCAGAGGAGGGGTGCGTTCACTTGGCGGCGGCCTATTTGCGCATTTTCAACGGGCAGACGGCGCCGCTGCATGTGCGTTTCAAGCGGTCGCTGTGGAATCGGCTGTTTCAGATGGCGGCAAAACGGCATGGGTATGAGCCCGACTGTCTCAAGATGGTGAAGGGAAAGTATGTGTGCGGCTCCAAGACGAAAAAGGAGCTATTTTCCATTCAGGCGCTGACGGCGGGGGCGAAAAAGCGGCTGGAGGGAATCGTCAAGGGGCGGGTGGCCGAGACGGAAGAAACGTCCATTAAATTTTCTAACTTGTCGGCAGAGGAGATCGCCCAGTACAAGTCGGGACAGGCGGGGGCCTCGCTCCGCTACGAGCTTTCGTTTTGGGCCGACCTGGCGAAATGGCTGATGTTCTTGGAGGATGAGAAGGAGCCGTATGAAATTGTGTTCGATGGGACGCCGATTCCAAATGAGATGACGATCAAATTTCCACAGCTGGGGATTTGGTTTTATATTTCCGAGGTAAATTGGCCTTGGCTCATCCCGGCGCTCAATACTGTGGAGTCTCCACTAAAGGTATTCGAAGAAGAGGCCGAGTGGATTGAGAAGATCGAATACGATGAGGGGGCGCGGGCATTGAAGATTTTTCACCGCGAGGGGAAACGGAGAGAGGAGGCTGATTTTACGGGACATCCCCTGGGCGATTGGCTTTACGTAGAGAAGAAGGGGTTTTATTTGCGCAGAGACAACCCGATGCTTCAAAGCGATACGATTCCGGCGGATGGGATTGCTGCGGCGCTGGGGCAGGCAAAAGAGCTGAGAAAATTCCTCCCCATTCATAGCGAGCCGGGAAAAGCAAAATATAAACTCTACATCGATGGATCTGCGAGTCTGCATGTGGAGCTCTATGTCGAGGAAGAGGGAGATATGGGGGCGGTCTCTGCCGCTTGCTTTGTCCCATGGGTCTATGTGCCAGGGAAAGGGTTCTTTTTGCTTGAGGATTGGCTCTTCGAGGGGAAAGAAAAGGTGGTGCCAAAAGAGGAGGTGGCCGAATTTGTGAACCGGCACCGGCTGTGGCTGCACCAATTTCCGGCGTTTCAGACGCACTTGGGGAGTTTAGAGTCGCACTTGATTTACCGTTTCACCGAGGCAAAAGACCTGGTGTTTGATGCAGAATTGAACTTCCCTGAAGAGGATACGATTAGCTTCGATGAGTGGGTCTACATCAAGGGACAGGGTTTTTACATGAAAAAAGAGGGGCGAGGTAGGTTGCCGCTCCATCCGGGCTTGAGAATTGCAAAAGAGATGGTCTCTTCTTTCATTGATGGACATCGGGAAGAATTGGAGCAGGTGCAGGGGTTTTTTAGTTCGGAGTCGTTCATTGAAAAGATTAGCCTTTCGGTCCGGGTGGGAGAAGAGGGACTCATTCAGCTGAGGCCCCGTGTCGAATACCAAGAGGGGGTAGAGCCACAAGAGATTCAGTCGTTTGGCCACTACTACTATCTGGAGGGAAAGGGATTTTCTGAAATTCCTCCTAGCATGCGTCTTCCAGAGCGCTACCGCGAAGCGCAGGAGATTTCTCCTTCGCAAGAGACCGCCTTTTTGGCCTACGAGTTGGAGCCGCTCAAAGCCTATATTTCCGATCTCGATCCAAAATTGCAAAAACCAGCGGAACAAACCCTCAAGATTCGGAAAATCGCCCGCGATCGGAAACGGCGGGGTCCCGAATGGTGGGTCGATTTGGCCTACGAGACCAATCTTGGCGTGATCGACGTGTTTGCGATTTGGGACGCCTTTCAAGAAAAAAAGCGGCACCTCTTTTCCGATGCGGGTCTCCTTTTTCTCAAAGAGCCCAGATACAACTGGATTCGGCAACTGCCGAGAAAGAAACTCGACCGAAAACGGGGCATGGTGCGGCTCAACACACTTGAGTGGATCCGTCTCAACGTGTTTGAAGAGGTCCACCCTCCGCGGGGCAACTCCGAAGACGAGGCGGAGACCCGAAAGTTTTTGGAAGAGCTCGGGCGGATGGAGCCAGGACGCCTCCTCGATATCACACGCCTCAAGGCAACGCTGCGCCCTTATCAGGAGCAGGGAGTTCATTGGCTCTGGTTTCTCTACTGCCATGGCCTTTCGGGATTGCTCTGCGATGACATGGGATTGGGAAAAACGCACCAGACGATGGCCCTTTTAGCCGCTGTGGTGAATGAGGATGAAGATAAACGAAATAAATACCTGGTCGTGTGTCCCACTTCGGTCATCTACCACTGGCAAGAACTTTTGAAAAAATTCTTGCCCGACCTCCGTGTCTCCACCTACTACGGGTTGGAGAGGAATTTGGAAGGATTTGAAACAAATTACGATCTTCTCCTCACCTCCTACGGCATCTTGCGCACCGGCAGAGAAAATCTCCGCTCCCTCACATTCGAAGTGGCCATTTTCGACGAAATCCAGATCGCCAAAAACTTTGCCTCGCAAACCCACAAGGCTCTCCGCGCCATCAATGCAACCATGCGCCTCGGCCTCACAGGAACGCCCATTGAGAACCGCATTCGGGAACTCAAAGCCCTCATCGACATCGTCCTTCCTTCCTACATGCCTCCCGAAGGGGTCTTCCGTGAACTGTTTATTACCCCGATAGAAAAGCAAAACGACGACGAGAAAAAAGCGCTCCTCGGAAAATTGGTGAGACCTTTCATCCTCCGCAGGCGGAAAAGCGAAGTGCTCCGCGATCTGCCTGAAAAAATCGAGGAGATTTCCTACTGCGACCTCTCCGAGGAACAAAAAACCATGTACCGCGAAGTGGCGCAACAGATGCGCGACACCGTCTATCGTGAACTCAAAGACGACACCAAACCGGTCTCTTATGTCCACGTCTTTTCCGCGCTCTCTACCATGAAGCGGATTTGCGACCACCCCTGCCTCATCCACGGAGACCCAAAACAATACACCTCCCACGCCTCCGGAAAATGGGACCTTTTTGTCGAACTCCTCGAGGAGGCCCTCGGCAGCGGCCAGAAAGTGGTCGTTTTTTCCCAGTACCTCGAGATGATCGCCATCATCGAAGCCCACCTCAAAAAGAAGGGGATCGGCTACGCCTCCATCAAAGGCTCCACCCGCGACCGAAGCGACCAGTTAAAAAATTTCCGTGAAGACCCCAAATGCGAGGTGTTTGTCGCCTCCCTCCTCGCCGCCGGTATCGGAATCGACCTCACCACCGCCTCCATCGTCATCCACTACGATCGGTGGTGGAACCCCGCCAAAGAAAACCAGGCCACCGACCGGGTCCACCGAATCGGCCAAAACAGGGGGGTTCAGGTCTTTAAACTCGTCACCAAAAACACCATCGAAGAGCATATCCACACCCTCATCGAGAAGAAAAAGGGGCTCCTCGAGCAAATCATCGGCGCCGATGACCAAATTACCTACCTCAGCAGAGAAGAACTCCTCCAGGTCTTCGAATTAATGTTCTCAAGTCATTAACAATAAATTACTTACACAATCTTGACAAATTAAAGATTTTGTTGTATAATGGAATAGGTATGGAGAAGTTTAAGAACCCTAGTTTTGAAGCTATGTGGGACGGGGAGACTGCCTTTCCGGTGGCCTTTCTCTATGATGCCCGCATTCCTGCTGAAGCAGGGAATGAGCCGGAAAACCAGTTCCAGGGCTGGCACCAGTCCCTGTTGCTTCTCCTCCGAGAGCTCGAGAGGGCTCTTTAGGAACCTATAATCATGCTTTCCAAGCTTGAACTAGTCTCCCATTTCGCGTATACTCCCCCCTGTCATGCTTCCAAAAATTGCTTTGGTAGGGCGTCCCAACGTGGGGAAATCGGCCCTTTTTAACCGAATCTGTCAAAAGCGAATCTCCATCGTCGACGATCAAGAGGGGATTACGCGGGATCGCCTCTATGCAAAAACCGACCTTTTTGGAAGGCCCTTCCTCCTCATTGACACTGGGGGAATCGACTTCTCAGGACAAATCCCCTTTGCCCAGTTGGTGAAACGGCAGGCTGAACTGGCCATCGAAGAGGCCGACGCCATCATCCTCGTGGTCGATGGGCAGACGGGGGTTAATCCGTATGACGAAGAGATTGCCAAGAAGTTGCGCAGGTCAAAAAAGCCCCTCTTTGTCGCGGTCAACAAAGTGGACCGTTTTGGCGATGAGGCCAAGCTGCTTCCTTTCCACTCTCTTGGGATCCCTAAAATTTTTGCTGTCTCAGCTCTCCAGGGGATGCAGATCGCTGAGCTTTTGGAGGCGGCCCTTCACGAGATCCCTCCGCGCGAAGAACCTCCTGTACCTGAGGATGCCATTCGGGTTGCTATCGTGGGGCGTGCGAATGTCGGCAAATCGACCCTCCTCAATCGTCTTTTGAATGAGGAAAGGCTCATCGTCAGCCCCATTGCTGGCACTACCCGCGACGCGGTCGACGTTCTTCTCGAGCACCAAGGGCAAAAGTATCTCCTCATCGACACCGCCGGTATCCGCCGCAAAAAGGCTGAGAAAGAGGTGGTCGATAAATTTGCCGCGATCCGAACAGAAGAGGCGATTGCGAGAGCTGATGTGTGTCTTTTGACGTTAGATTCATTCGAGGGATTTACCACGCAAGAAAGGCGTATTGCGAGCGAAATTGAGGCGCAAGGAAAAAGCTGTATTCTCCTCTTCAACAAATGGGACCTCGTGAAAAGCCTCGCCATGGAGCACGCCCTCCGCGGCGTCCGTGAGGCGGCCCCTTTCCTCGCCCACTGTCCTACCCTCTTCATTTCGGCCTCGCAAGGGCGTAACCTCGATAAAATCCTTCCCCTTGTCCACCAAGCCCATAAGCACCGCCATGCCCGCATCGGCACCGGCGAGCTCAACAAATTCATCGAGTCGTGCCTCCAAAAATACCACCCCCCCCTCATCACCGGCAAACGACTCCGGATCTACTACCTCACCCAAGTGGAGACCAATCCTCCCCGCTTCGTTCTCTTCGTCAATAAGCCAGACCTCATGACCGATACCTACCGTAAATATCTCGTGAATCAGCTCCGCGAGGTCTTCCCCCTCTCGGGCTGTCCTGTGGTATTTGAATTGCGCGGTAAGACAGCTCCTGCAGATGCTCCGTTATCCTAATATTTTTTTAGTTAAATTTTAACATGTAATTTGATATAATTTTTGTCATGTCATAAATTGATAAAATTAAGTTTGGTTCTTCTAGATTTGAGGTGTATGTTCTTCCTCAAGAGCCGGAGGGGCTGATTGTATTTTTCATGAGACTCTGTTTACGTACTCTCCTCTTCTTAAATGGAATGATTCAAGGCGCAGCTCGTAGGCCCTAGCCTTTTTTCATCCCGAGATCTATGCTAAGGGAATGCGCATTCCTCATCCGCGGTCGATCTCCTTTGCTCCTTTCCGCTCAGAAATTAGGGAATACAGTTTTTCCTTTTTGCGCCATGATATTTGGGCGGCCATTGCCGTTGCCTTGATGACGATCCCTCAGTCGCTCGCCTATTCTCTTTTAGCTGGGCTTCCCTCGACGGCAGGGCTTTACTCGGCTATTTTCGGGACGATTTTTGCTGCGGCGTTTGGCTCGTCGCGCACGCTTGTTTCGGGTCCCAGTACCGGCATCGCGATCCTGATTCAGACCTCGATTTCTGACGTTCTCCACACCTATTTTGAAAATGTCGTAGGTGCGCAGCAAGAGGCGCTCGTCCTGGCCATCCTCATGCAAATTGTCCTCGTCATCGGCATTTTGCAAATTGGCGCCGCCTTCTTCAATGTGGCCAAACTCCTCCAATTTGTGAGCCGGCCGGTCATTTTGGGGTATTTCGGCGGGATCATGGTGGCGATTGTGGTCACTCAGCTCTTCTTTTTCACTGGCGTCCCCTCTCCGCACAACGATGAGACCATTTTTTACAAAGCCGGTTCATTTTTAAGCCATCTCCCTAGTTTAAATTGGGTGACGCTCCTGGTGGGATTATTTAGCCTTTCTCTCTACGCCCTCATTCGCCATTACTTGAACAACTGGCCCTATGCCCTCATCATGCTCGTTTTAGCAGGATTTCTGACCTATGGCCTCAATCTTTGGCTGGGGATGAGCACTGTGCAGACCTTTGGCAATCTGCCTCAACCTGCGGAGCCATTCCCTGTGTTCTTTCTTCCCCTGCTCGATCTCAAAGTACTGAATAAAGTGTTTCCCGCCGCGGTGGCCATTGCATTTTTGGGAATTTTGGAAGTTTTTTCGATCTCGCGCTCTTTTGCCGCGCGCACCAAGCAAAAGGTGGAAGTGAACCAGGATGTATTTGGATTAGGTGTGGCCAACATGATTCTTGCTGGGGTTATGGGAGCCATGCCTTGCTCGGGTAGCGCCACGCGTACCGCCCTCAACTTCCGTCTGCAAGCTAAAACCCGTTTTGCGGCTATTTTCGGCAGCCTCATCACCGCTGTCGTCATTTTCTTCTGCTGGCCCCTTGTGGGACACATCCCTCTCGCCGCCCTGGCCGCGCTCCTGATGGGAACGGTGCCCACTCTCATGAACTGGCATGAAATTCGCCTCACCTTCTTTGCCACTCGTGAAGACGCCTGGGTCTTTATCTTCACTTTCCTCTCGTGCCTCTTCTTTAGCCTCGATGTCGCCTTTTTCATCGGTATCGTCCTCTCGATCGCCACCTACTTAAAAAAATCTTCGGTGCCTCACCTCGTCGAATACGCCTTCAATTCGAAAGGGCGCCTCATGGTGGCCAGTCCCAAAGAGGATGTCCATCGCAAAGTGCGCATCATCGGCATCGGGGGCGACCTCTATTTCGCCGCTGCCGACGTTGTCCAATCGTCGCTCCTCTCCGTCGCCGAAGACCCCAACGTCCAGGCCATCGTTCTCCGCCTCAACAACGTCTATCACACGGACGTCTCCATGTGCCTTGCGATCCTTCACCTCTACGAAACGCTTCACGCCTCCCATCGTCACCTCGTCATCAGCGGTCTTACCGAAGGGGTCTGGCACGTCTTTCACCGAACCGGCATCGTCAAGCAGATCGGCCTTGATAATCTCTTTTTCACTGACGAGAGCAATCCCCAGTACTCCACTTGGAAGGCGGTTCTGCGGGCGCAGGAACTTGTGCACAAATAGTTGTCTCTTCAGGTATCATTGACCCCGCCATGGACCCTGAAGAATCAAAAATTTTCCTACCCTCCATTGGGGATGGGGAGGACAAGAGCTCTCCCTTTGTCAACTGCATCCGGAAGAACTATCGCCACGTGCGCAAGTGGGCGAAGAGAACCGAGACGAACGCCTTTCGCATCTACGATCGGCATATGCACCACTACCCGCTCGCGATCGACTTTTACGCAGGGAGATATTGCATCCAATATTTTTCCCCCCATCGCCATGAGCCAGAACCGCCCCAAAAACTGGTGGAAGAGGTCGAAGAGGTTTTGGGCAAGCTTTTCCAGGCCAAGCCTGAGGAGATCTATTGGCGCTCTCGGATCAAGAGACAAAAGGTGCAGCAGTATGAGAAGTCCGATGCATCGGGCGACTTTTTTCCCGTCGTCGAATATGGGGTAAAGTTTTGGGTAAATCTGGTTGATTATCTCGATACAGGTCTTTTTCTCGATCACCGCGAAACACGCCGCCTTGTCGCCGCGGGGGCGAAGGGCAAACGGCTCCTCAACCTCTTTGCCTACACCTGTTCCTTTAGCGTTCACGCAGCCGTGGCAGGCGCCTTCTACACAAAAAGCGTCGACATGTCCAACACCTATACCGATTGGGGGCGGAGGAACTTTCTCCTCAATGGACTCTCGCTCAGCCAAAATCCAATTGTTCGCGCCGACTGTCTCAGATTTCTCGATGAAGAGAAAGAAATGTACGATCTCATTGTAATTGACCCTCCCACCCTCTCCCGCTCAAAGAAGATGGACCAGATGTTTGACATCCAGCTCGACTACCCCTCGCTTCTCACTCGGGCGATGCAACTCCGCAATCCTGGAGGCAGTTTGTTCTTCAGCACCAATTCTCGGAAATTCGTCTTTGATTCAACCCTTTTCCCCTTTCGGGAGATTTCCGAGAAAACGCTCCCCATCGATTTTCACGACCCGCTCATCCACCGCTGCTGGAAATTTTCCAAACCTTGATTCATCGGGAGCTATACCGAAATAACCTGAAGAGTTGACTTTTGGCTGCGTCAGGTTTTCCTCAACATTCGCATTCTCGCTCGCGCCTTGCCCGAAGGCAATGGTCGCTCGTTCTGAATGCGAATGTTGAGGACCCTCCTTGCCAAGAAGTCAACTCTTCAGGTTATTTCAGTATAACGAAGGGATAAGTTTACCTACGTTCGGCGTATTTATCGGCGAAGGCGGGGTCGTATTTGAACAGCTGCCCTTCGTATTCGATGGTGCGATAGACCCACTCTTCGTCGTTTTCACGAAGGAGTCGGTCGCATCCCATCACAAAGCCGCGGACAAAACCGTAGCGGTGCATGGCTTGCTGCATGTAGTTCGAGGAGCTCGGTTTATAGTGGCTGCGGGGGCCGTCAACTGGGGAGATGACTTGCTGGTGGAAGCGGATCATCACGTCGGCCAACTTGGTGCCGAGGCTGTATTCAGGAGGCTCCTGCGCGGGAAGGGGCGCTTTGAGATCGGCGTTTTTGCCCCAGGGTTCGTAAAAGCCCGTTTTGGCAACAAGAGTGGCGGCCAGAAAGAGCGGCAAAAATTTAAAACTCATACTTCATCATGAGGGTAGGAAAGAGGTTGTGCTCGTTGAGAACGGTGGAGGCGCTTCGCTCGTAGAGCCTTTCGTTGTAGTATTTGGCTTCTTCGCCGGCGCCGTAAATGCCCCCAAAGTACCAGCCTGTTTCAAAGCCTGTTGTGATGAGGCCGGCGGCGAGGTGGTCGTGGAGGAAAAATTGGACGGCAGCGGTGATGAAGAGTCCGTTGAGGAGAAAGGCGGTGAGGGCCGATTTTTTCTGGCCAATGTAGAGATAGCCGGCGCCGGGAATGAGGGCGTTGAGAGTTTGGGCGGTGGCGACCGATTTTTTGTGGGTGTCGTAGTGGGTGAGGAGATTGTCTAGATAGGAGATGTTTTGAAATCCTTCGGCAAAACAGGCCACTTCAAAGAGATCCCCTTCGCGGATGGCCCGGGAGAGGGTCACTTTTTCGGCGGTGTCGGGATACGATTTGGTGATGAGTTCGTGGATGCAGGTTTGCTTCTCGGGGTTGTTCATCTCGCGATAGCATTCGTAGAGAACGAGGAGAAGATCGTGATAGGGGGGAAAGGTTTTATCGACGTTAGCCAAATCGCTTTTCTCAAAAGCCTCGATCGCTTCGTCATACTTTTTGCCGAGAAAAAAGCAGAGGAGTATGTCGTGCTGAATCTCGAGTCGGTGCGCGAGGTCGTCTTTGGGAAGAAGAAAAAGGGCACGCTTGTAGGTCGACACGGCGCGGTAAAGATCGAGCTCTTCCGCAAAGCCACGGGCAATGGTGTACTCTTTGCCCCAATCGGTCCGCGCCTCTTCTGAGGAGAGGGGGGCAAAGGCGCTTGAAAGGTGAGCAAAGTGTTGGTCAAATACTTGGTTGCTGATCCGGGGATCGATCCGATCTGAAACTCGGTAGCAGGCAGAACAAAGAAGTAAGAGTAAAAGAAGCCCTATTCTATTCATCGTCTACACCCTTGATGAGTTCCATTCCTTCGTTGAATTGCTGAATGAGGAACGGAGTTCCTTGCTGGTCGCGGAATGTGTCCTCTTCATCGCGCGAGAGTTGTCTTAAGTCGTCCACCGAGTTGATGATATGCGGACGAAGGAAAATCACAATATTCGCGTTGCTGACGATTGTCTCGTCTTGGCTAAAGGCAGCCCCAATCAGCGGTAAGCCTCCCAGGCAGGGGATTCCCGTTTTTTGCTTGAGGTTGGAATTGTTTACGAAACCACTGAGTATCAAGAAGTTGCGGTCAGGCACGTGGACCGTTGTTTGCATGGTCGTGCGGGTGGTGGAGATCCCTTGTGCTGTATTTTGATTGAAATTGATGGAGGCGCCGGTCACATCGCCGATGGTGTTGGTGCGGTCGAGGCTGATGTCGAGGGTGACGATATCGGAGTTGCCGAGGACGGGGGTGATGGTGAGGTTGACACCGACGTCTCTGTATTCGAGGTTGGAGGTTTGCAGTGTGGCGTTTCCTTGCGTGTTATTGACGAAGGAGCCGACGAAGGGGATATTTTGTCCGTGGAAGACGGTGGAGGTGTGGCCATCTTGTGCAATGATTTTGGGCGTGATGATGACCGAGGTTTCGGTATCGGTTTGGAGGGCGCTCAAAAGAGAGCCCAGGGACAAGAAGGTATCGCCGTTGTGTTTGATCACCTGTCCGATGATGCCTAAGTCAAAATTGCCGCTTGTAGTGGGGGCGATTTGCGGCGTGAGACTCGACATCGGAATGGAAGGGATGAAGTTGTTGAGCGCAGTCATCGTTGTGTCAGGCGAGGTCTGCGAGCCTGTGGCGGGGGTTGAGTTGCCAAACCCGCTTTGGAATTTATTGCGATACTTATATTTGCCGCCCCACTCGAGCCCGAATTGGAGTGCATTGGCAAGAGTCGTTTCGATGACGAGCATCTCGATGTAGACCTGTTTGAGCGGCACATCCAGATTTTTAATTAATTCTTTCAAGCGGACGAGGGTTTCTTGATCGCCCGAGCAGAGAAGCGAGTTGGTCACATCGATCCACTGAATTGAGTTGATTGAATTCAAAAGATTTTGGTTGACTGGGGCGTTACTGCCGATGAGATCTTTGGCAATTTGGCGCAGAGCGCCTTGAATTTCTTCACCTTTGTGATATTGGAGCTTGTAGACGAGGAAGCTGGTATTGTCGACCGCTTGGATGCCTCCACCACCGGGGACTGTGGCATTGGAAGGGATATCGAAAGAGGTCAACAGCCCCTTCACTTGGGTTAACGCTTTGGGCGATCCTGTGAAGACAAGCGATTGGGTCGCATCAAGGTAGCTCATCGACTGGAGGGCGGCAAAAAGATCGGGATCGGAAAGACCGCTATTTTTCAAATTGTCGGTAAAATCCTGCATGATTTTTTCTAAATCGGGTCCTGAAATCGAAGTGGGGCGGTAAACAATGAAGTCGGTTGCGCCTCCTGCCGTAGCCCCTGAGAGACCCGTTCCCGCCAAATCAAATTTCTCGACAAAAGGCTCGATTTTTGTCAGGGTCGACTCATTGCCCGTAAAAAGAATGGAGTTGCTTTCCTTGATGAATTTTGCCCCCTGCAGGGCTGCAATAAATTCTTTGTCGGTGGCGCCCGATTTTTTCAGATCGCATGCGAGTGTTTTGAGCGAGGCCATCATTTGGGGGCCCGTTGCATTTTTCAGCTTATACAGAAGGAAGGTTGTGGCTCCCACATGCTGAATAGTGGAGTTCGAAGCAGGAATATCCACATCGGTTAAAAGCGTTTGTAGTTTTTTCAACGTATCGGGAGGGCCTGTGAAGACGATCGAATTGGTCGCTTCGACGTAGCGCGACGACTCAATGGTGGCCAAAAGTGTGGGATCGGCCAGATCGGCCTTTTTCAGATTGCAGGCCACTTCGCGCAAAGACTTTTCGATTTGGCCATGAGGTTGGTGTTGCGGCTTGTACAAGATGAAGCTGCTCGGAGCATCGCCTTTTGGGAAGGGTGTCCTGGCGAAGTCATATTCCGCGATGAGTTTTTTCGCCTCTTCAATCCCTTTTGGATCGCCCGTGAGGATGATCGAGTTGGTTTCCTTCACGTAGCGCATGTGCTCAATAACGTCGTAGAGTTTTGTGTGCTGCATGCCCGACGCCGACAAATTTTTAGCCAAGCTTTCGAATTCATCTTCGATGACATCGCCCGTTGTATTTTGCAACTTGTAGATAAAATAGTTGGGCCTCGACTTGCTTTCTCTCCGATTCTCGGGCACATCAAATTCAGTCAGCAGCTCTTTCAACCTTGTCAAAGACGGTGAGGATCCTTGGAACATGAACGACAGAGAGGGCTCGACCCATTTTTTCGAACGAATGGTAGACACCAGATCTTCATCGACACCCTTTTTCGCCAAATTATCGGCAATCTGGCTCAAATAATCTTGCATTTCCCCTTGTGTGACATTCTCTGGATGGTAAAGGAGAAATGATCGTTCGCCCACTTTGGATCCCCCCGCCGTATCGAGTGATGTCATTAATTCTTCCAGCCGTTTAATCGAATTGGCATCTCCTGTAAACAAAAGCGAATTATTTGCTTTGACCCATCGCATACTGCGCAACGTTTGCAAAAATGCCGGATCGGTAAAATGATCTTCTTTCAAGTCGTTATAAATTTCTTTGACCGATGCGGCGAGGAGTTCTCCTCGTTGCATTTTGGGTTTGTAGACGAAGAATGTATTGGCCAGAAGGATTGTCTTCTGCGAAGGCTTGCCCGATCCTGTATCGATGGCGGTCAACAGTTCTTTAATCCGAGGAAAATCTTTTTCACTCCCTGAGAACACCAACATATTGGTCGACGTGTTGATCCGGACGCTGCGCAGCGTCTCCACCAAGCTCTCATCGGACCCCTTCAAGTGGCTGGCCATTTCGAGCAACGCCTTTTCCAGGTCTTCGGCTGTTCTATGTTGCGGCTTATAGACAAAGAAGGACGATCTTCCTTCGCCTCCCACCACATCGAGCGATGCCAAAAATTCCTTGATTTTTTCCAACGCCATGCTCGATCCCACAAACACCAAAGAATTCGTATCGGGAATATGGCGCGCCGATTTAATCGTCTCCAGCAAGTCCCCTTCGGGTATTCCTGTCCGACCGATATCAGCCCCGATCGCGTTTAAATCTTGTAGCAGATCGATGCTCGGGCGATTCATGGCCTTGTAGAGGAAAATGTTATCTGCACGCAACGCTTTGCGTGTCAGGACATCTCGTTTAGGAGCCGTATCCAGCGAAGCTAAGATCGACAAAGACTTGTTCACCAGCTCGGGTGTTGAAACGATAAAAATGGCATTTGCGAGCGGCTGCGGCACTAAAATCAGTGGATTGCCCTGCGCAAGCGGTGCCAAAATTTGGTTGGCCATCTCGATGAGGAATTCGGGTGCATTGTAAATAATTTCGTAGCTTTTGATCTCCAGGGGCGCGACAGGAGAATCTAAAATTTCGATTAACGCAGCCACCTTATCCACATTTGCCGTCACATCGGTCAAAATAATTTGTCTCGTTTCCTGGGACGTCTCTAACAGCGCTTCCGTAGAAATCATCGGCCGGATGATCGCAGCAACCGCATCTGCTTTCGTATTTTTCACCCTAAAAATCCGCGTAACGATTGCCGATTTTCCTTCCTGTTTTCCATCTGTTACGATCGTGGCCAGCTGTCGGACGCCTGCTGACTTATGGATCACCAAATTGTTATCCTGTTCGATCAACATTAACCCATTGATCCGCAGCACTTGCACTAATGTTGCCATCACATTTTCGGGTGTGATCGGCGCATCGGAAACGACCGAGACATTAAAGTTTAGATCTGCCTCATTGTAAATGAAGTTGACCCCGCAGATCTTGCTCGCGAATCGGATATATTCTAGCATCGAGATCGTATTGTAATTGATCGTGTAACTATCAGCCACTTTCCCTGCATCGAATAAAGAAGCGACCTCATCTTTCACAGGTTCCGCGAAGAGGGCAGGAGTTACGGAGAGGATCCAGAGCAGACGGAATTTCGCGAACGGCAAGACCATAGAACTATTGCGACCTCTCCTGAATCGTAAATGACAGAACACTATTAATGCAACACTTGGAGAGATGAAAAAAATTTATTTACAAAGAATTAAGAAATGGAAAAGAAAAAGAAGGTGGAGAAGAAGAAAATAGACGTCGGGCTAGTTACGCGCCCGCTTTGTGGCGCGTAACGACCCGACTGTCTATTTTTCTTTCTTTATTTTTTTCTCTTCTTTATCCGATTGAGAGGAGGCGGACGCCTAGTGTTTCGCCTACAGATAATAACTCTCCCGTTCCGATTTTTTGGCCGTTAACGGTGAGGGTGACGGGTTGATCAGGATGTTGGGCAAGGTCTAATGTGTCGCCGGGAGAGAGATGGAGGATGCGGTCGAGAGTGAGCGGTATGCGGGCTAGCTCTACGGTAACTTGGAGCGGAATCTCTTTGATCGAGATAGCTTCCTCTTCAGTTGCATCAAGATTGTCAGAATGGTCTTGCATAGGAACCTCTAGGATGGGTGCATAATCGAGTAGTTCAAGTTGATCGCCGTTGATCTTGACTTGAAAGAGCGGTGTTTGGTTGAGAAAAAGGGTGTGACTTCCATGTGTGTCTAGGCAAAGGAAATCACCTTTTTTAAGGCGTTTTAATTCTTTGGGTAAAAGTGTTGTGGAGGCTGTGGTAAGGCTCAGGGACAGGTGGGTTTTGTTGGAGAGGAGTGAGGGGCGATATTCGAGGGGTGTGGAGGAAAAGTGTTGGATCCACTGGCGCTGAAATTCCCGGGTGAAGAGGAGTTTCCCCCAGCAGGAACGGCCGTTCAGGGACAGTTCAATGTTGAGGAGATAATGAGTGCCTTGTGCCAGAGGGCGATCGTCGCTGAGTGAGAGGGTCATTTGCTGGATCGGTTCAAGCGATTGGGCTGCATGCAGCGCTTCCAGGAGAAGATAGCGGTAATAGCCTTCTTGAAGAATCTCAGAGGAAAATGTTTTGCCGTTTAAAGTCCAGGTGGTGAGTGTTTCAATGTCTTGTTTTCCCATGGCCCAGTAGAAGGGGGCCGAGAGGGGCGAGAGGTCAATGGAGGAGAGGAGATGCGAGGAGGGAATTTCCTCGTCCGACCAGCTTGCGGTGCCAGGACGGAGGGTCAACGAAGGGATGGATAGAGCTTTCGCCAGGAGGGAGGAAAAAGTGTCCCAGGGAAAAGGGGGCGCGTTGCCAAAAAGTGGAATGTCTCCTTCTGGAAAAGCAGCGTCGAGTGTGCGTCGGATCCAGGGATGCGTCATTTGTGTTTATCTCCTTGGAAATTGCCTCCGCCCATGTCATCTTTGCTTTGGCTGGCGCTCTTTCTGCGGAAAAGATGTCTCTCTTCAATGCCATATTCTGCGTCAATCCGGCCAATGCGAAAGGAAAATCTTCCTTTCTGGAATGCTTTCCAGAGAGCTGCAATGTTTTGATTGAATGCTGTGACCGCCGCTTGCGGTCCAAGAAGACGAATGTTGAAAGAATCGGGTGCAGTGGCGTACTTTTCAAGAATGATTTTTGCACCGTAAAATTTGGAGGAGGAAAATGCAGGAGAATCGAGGGTGATTTCTGTGCTGGTAATGCCGGGTCTTGAGGCGAGGACAGAAATCGTTCCCACCATTTGGAAAAAGAGGGGAAGGATCTCGGGGCTCAAGAAAGGTTCTGCGTGGCTGGCAGCCGTTTGGGCAGCTGCGGCTGCGGCAGGAGGAAGAGGTGTATTCGAAGGGGGTTCGATTTCCTGTGGTCTTTTCTGTTTTTTCGATCCTTGCCCCCCTTCTCTCTCATAGTCTTGGGAGTGAAACGAGGTGGACTTTCCTTGCGTTTCAAGAGGAGCAGCAAGGGGAATTTGGTCTTTCTTCTGCTTTTTTATTTTCGCGGCAGAAGAGCTCTTTTCTTCGGCCTTTTCTTCTAACGTCCGTTTTTTGGAGGCTGTAGGAGTATTGATGTTGGATTCCTTGATATAGATGCCCGCTTTTTCTTGTTTTTTGTGTTTTTGATTGGTTGTTTCCGTTTTACTTTGGGCGAGCTTTTCTTTTTTTTGCCGCGCGGCGAAATCTTCAGGCGATTCATAGCGAAGACCTGTTTCTAAATAGTCGGGTTTCTTCTTCGCGTCATCGGGCAGGGCTCCCGTTTTTCCCCAAAAATCTTTGGAATGGGGCAGAGCCTCTTCTGCATGTGTTTCTTCCGGCTCGTAATGGGTCACATCGGGAGGAGCTGAATGGGTCGGATCGGGAAGAGGACGTCCCTGGTTGCTCTCACCTACGGAATAAAATTCGGTTTCATACGGAGAGGGCTGACGAGGATTTTGTGTGGCCTCTTCATCCTCCTCTCCCATATACTGCCGAAATTTCTTACGCGCCCGCTGTTCGTTTTCTGTTTCGTCTACTTTCTTCACCTTTTCTACTTTCGGGGTGGGTCTGCGCTGAGGAGCAAACGCTTTGTGAAGATCTTCGCCCTTTCCTGGCTCCTGCGGGCCTCCTACTTTATTTGTCATCTCTTTTCTCTCGTTCTTTTTTTCGTAAATGGTGAGTTGCCGACCCTTGCTCGTCGTGAAGAGACGCCTCTTTCTGCTCCGACCAGTAGCGCACCTCTTTCGTCCATTCTTGCTTGTGCATCTCTAGCTTTTCCAAATCTTTCTTTCTCTGAAACAACTCATCTGTCGCCACATCGACTTGTTTTTGCGCAATGTCGACCTGCTTTTGCTGCTCGACAACCATTTTTTCCTTGGCAGCCAAGGTTTCATCCACGGTCTTTAAGTAAATTTTCATCTGCTGGATTTTGAGGCTGGGTTGCCCCTCGTCGAGTGAGGCTCGCAGCTGCGTCAATTTATCCATCTTGTGCTTGAGAACCTTGTCTCGCTCCTGTGTCACATCGTAGAGTTTTTCATAGGCCTTTTCGAGGATCGCCTTTTTCTCTTCCAACGTCTTGACCGCCTGGTCAAACCGATTCTTCTTAATGGCGACCAATTGCTCAAGGGGATAGTTTAACGGATCCGACATCAAGGCACCCTGCCTGGAATATATACAGGAATTGACTTAGAAACAATCTGGAAAAATTGTTTTACGACTTCAGAAACATCCGAATGCACTCAACGCCGCCATAGATCCAGGTGAGCTGATCGAGTTCAGGCTCAGAGATCCACCGAAAATCGGTGTGTTCCTCCAGTCCTAAAATAACGGAGGGGCGATGATCGAGTTCGGCTGCGAACATATGATAGATGGTGTTGGCATCAGGTCTTTGGACATAGACAGTTTTAAAGAAGCGAAAGACAGAAAGATCGAGTTGAATGCCTGTTTCTTCAAAAAGCTCGCGCTGGACCGTTTGCACAGGTATTTCCCCTGGCTCAGCTTTTCCCCCCGGAACGCACCACCGATCCCCTTGCACTTTTGCGGGATGTCGTTTCAGACAGAGCAGATCTCCTTTGTGCAGGAGGTAACACCCTGCTGCCTCTACAGGAGAGTAAAAATTATCGGGTTTAGTAAAAAGGAGCGAAAAGGCCATTTATAACGTTGGGATTGTATCCGTTCTAAAGTCCCCGGGGTGATAATCGGCACATAAATTGGTTAAATATCGGTTTTCCTCTTTTTCTAGAGCCCCTCTCAAGCCTGGATACTGATCAATGAGTGCACAGACATCATTATATAAGCGTCTCCAATTATATTGCATAGTGCCCGGAATGAAGAACAGTTTATCGGGTATAAAATCAGAATAATAGTTTCGTGACAATGGTTGATAATACTGGTAATCGTTTATTATAGAAATCAAATTGGGTTCTCTTACATGCTTATACATTTCTACCATGCCTGCATAAAAGAAGCTTAGGCAATAATTTTCCCCTTGGCCATCACTCCAAACATGTTGGTTAGCCAAAAGCTTAGCCATTGTTTGTGGATTGCCCTTTGCTTCTTTTGCTACTTGTTGAAAGATGAGGTGAGTTTTTTGATGAGCCTTTTTGATCAGAGAATCAAACGCTTGAATGGTGTCTTCTTTTGCCCACGCTGGCTCCCTATATCCTGGTTTCGTCTTCGTTATATTATGGGAAGTCTTGCTGAAATGGCTTTTTAAAAATGCACTCCATTCTGTTTGGATCCCTTGATGAAACACATTGATAGAAAAGTTATCGGGGAGTGTATATTTTGGGATGTCGTGGGGAGTTTCTTGGTCTCGCTTCTTAAAATCTTGGTTTATAAAATTGTGAATCATAACCTCCTCTTTAAGGAGAATGCGAAGGGCTGGCAGTTTGCCTTGAAAATACCATTGGGCGAGGGCAACAACTGCAGCAATTGTCCCCACGATCATCCCGGGCACAATCAGTACCGCCATCTGGAGGGGAGATGCTTCACCGTAGTAGCCTTTATAACTACGCTCTCTCGACGACACTTCATCCCTTTCCCAAGTGTAGGTTTTGCCGTCACAGAAGTAGTGCAGGGGGCGAAAACAGATGCCTTTTAGCCGCTCGGCGCTGGGAACATGTGAGCCGACCATTTCACAATTAAAATATGTTCTTATCATAACAGCCTCCGCCAGTTGTTTTGTGCGAAAGAGGATAACATACAAAATTATAGATGACTATCCATTTTTGTTTCCATGTAAGTCACTGATTATGAGTTTGTTGAGTTGATTTAGTTGAAGAGCCCTTTGAGGGCGCGCAAGGTCTCTTCGAAGGTGGACTTTTCGTTCACTTGCTGCTTGAGAAAGCGGTTTACTTTGTCGATGTATTTGAGGGCAAAGTCGGCGTTTTTATCGGAGCCGGGTTTGTATTCGCCGATGCGAATGAGGAGCTCGTTCTTTTTGTAGTTGGCGAGGACTTCGCGGAGTTTGCCGATGAGCTCAAGGTGGGCTCGGTCGGTAATGTTGGGGAGGATACGGCTGATGGAGGCGAGGACGTCGATGGCGGGGTAGTGGTACTGGCGGGCGAGTTCGGTGGAGAGGATGATGTGGCCGTCGAGGATGGAGCGCACTTCGTCGGCAACGGGTTCGTTGAGGTCGTCGCCGGCGACAAGGACGGTGTAGAAGGCGGTGATGGCTCCTTTGTCGGAATTGCCGGAGCGCTCGAGGAGGCGGGGGAGGGTGGCAAAGACGGAAGGGGTGTAGCCGGCGCGGGCAGGGGGTTCGCCGGCGGCCAGGCCAATTTCGCGAAGGGCGCGGGCGTAGCGGGTGACTGAGTCCATCATGAGGATGACCGATTTGCCTTTGTCGCGGAAGTACTCGGCGATGGCGGTGCCTACGTAGGCGGCGTTCAAACGCATTTGGGCGGCTTGATCGGAAGTGGAGACAACGACGACGGAGCGGGCAAGGCCTTCGGGGCCGAGGTCGTTGACGAGAAATTCGCGCACTTCGCGGCCCCTTTCCCCAATGAGAGCGATGACGTTGACGTCGGCGACGGCGTTCTTGGCGATCATGCCGAGGAGGGTTGACTTTCCGACGCCTGCTGCGGAAAAAATACCGACGCGCTGTCCTTTTCCGCAGGTGAGGACGCCGTCAATGCAGCGGATACCGACGGAGAGGGGTTTGTCGATGATGCCCCGCTTGAGGGGATCGGGGGGTGGGTTGATGACGGGAAAGCTTTCGTCGAGCTCGAGAGGTCCTTTGGTGTCTTCGTCGAGGGGTTGGCCGAGGCCATTGAGGACACGTCCGAGGAGTTTGGGGCCGAGCTTGATGTGCATCGGCATGCGCATGGGGATCACTTCGGAGGAAGGGCCAATGCCGTGCATATCGCCAAGGGGAGAGAGGATGACTTCATCTTTGGTAAAGCCGACCACTTCGGCCATAAGAGGTTCGGGGAGTCGTTTGATGAGGCAGATTTCGCCCATTTTGACTTGGGGAATGACGGCGCGGATGAGCATGCCGACCACTTCGGTGATTCTTCCGTGGACTGTAGTGAGCTCGATGTCTTCGAGGTGGCTGAGGAGTTTGTCGAAAGCGGGAGGCTGATCCATTTAGTTTATAACTGGGTTTCCATAATGGTCCGGATCGAGGTGATCACTTTGGCTAAGAGATTGGAGGCATATTCAATCTCTTGTTGGGCTAAGTTCATTTTTACGGTCACGGAGAGCATTTCGGCAGGGCTCATCTGGTGGCCCGAAACGGACATCTCTTTGAGTTTTTGCTGCGCTTGCACGAGTTGATTCTGTCCATCGTCGACGTAGGCGAGAAAACGGCCTAAAGGAGAGGATGTGGAGGGGGCTTTCATGGGTGTTTGCGCCACTCCCATTTTTTCTGAGGCTCCGCGAATGTAGCCTTGCGCGTCGGAGAGTTTGTTTTTCAAGAGGTGCGCTTGGCTTCGTTTGAGCTTGAGATTGGGCGTTTTGAGCTGCTGCTCGACGGTGCCGAGGGTATCGCGCGCAGTCGAGGCTTGCGCCATCACGGTGGCCATCGTGGGTTGCAGATTGGGAATGCCCTGTCCTGCGTTTAAGTTGAGGGGGGAAACGCCAGAGGCTTCAGGAGCCATGCCTGCGGACGCGGGAGTGCCGCCTCCGCTTTGCATGTAGGATTGAAAATTCCCAGGAGCTTTAGGCTGAGCGCCGACAGGTTCTGCGGCATTGCCTCCTGCGATTGGATCGGGGGTTCTATCGGGGGAAAAGGTCATTTGTTTTTCCCGGCAGGACCTGGTTTTCTCTTCACAAACCTTTCTACGAAATCAATGGCAGTTGTCGAAAGCTGCGAGATCTCTTCATTGTTTGATTTGCGTGTTTGTTTCAAAATGCTTTCCCCTTTCTCGGCTCCGTCAGGCATCATGCTGATGCAGATGCCGAGCAGTGTTTTCGCCATGTCGTTGGCTGGCTCTTTGGCCAAAACTTCCTCGAACACGCGCACCGCATGTTTGAGTTCCAACTTGTGGAGGTGGAGATACCCAAACCCCACTTTCGGAAGGGTATTGTCGGGCTGGCAAAGTTCGGCTGCTTTAAACAGCTTAAGTGCCGAATCTTCATCGGCTTGGTTGACTGCGATATAGCCCGCTTCGAGAAACAGGGCGTAATCGTCTGTATATTTTTTCCAAGACATGGAGGCCTCTTAAGATTAACGTGGGATTTGGCTATTCACCGCGTGGTTGATCACTGAATTCACCTGCGAAATCATGTTCGAGATCGATTCGCCGATCTGTGTAATTTGCGCCATTTGAAATTGAAGCAAAATGAATGCGCCGGGCTGGGCCGAGCTGGCATTTCTCGCCAAGTTGCGCACTTGACTCATCAAATTACTTTGCAATTTCTGGTAGGCGGAAATGAGTGAGCTAAAACTAAGCGTAATACCGGGCAAGACCATTATTTGTTTCTCCTATTTCGCGATATTTTTCAATACTTTTTGCAGAGCGGAATATCCATTCAATAGGATGCCGAGTCTGTCGAAATCTTTTTCATTGGCCCCTTCGCGTAAGGACGTTTTGATTTTCTGCATTCTTTGTTCTACTTTTTCAAGGATCTCTTTGCTACGAGCGGGATTTGCTGCGATCTCTTTTTCGAGATCGAACTTAAATTTACCCTTGTCTTTCTTCTCTAATCCGTACATCGCACCCTCCTTATCACCGGGTATAATCAATCTTATATTTTATTCCATCTTTTTCAAGTAGAATCGTATTTGGTTCAATGTCGGTGATAATTAAACCATCGACAGAATCGCCCAAAGTATAAATTTTCCCATTCAATATCACGCTATAGCCTCTGCCGTCATGGGTTGCGGCGCCGCTGACTTGGAATTGCCTTGTCAAATCAACAGCAGCCTGGTTGGCGGTGGTGGGCACTGCCAGATTTTTCACGGCCGCCACTCCTTTCAGGCTGTTCATCTCTTTGAGGAGTTTTTCGTATTCTCTCTCCATCTTTTGGTTGTATCTGCCCGAGAGGATAACCTCTCCGTTGCTCAATTGGAGCGCCACCGCGCCAAATCCGGACGAGAGGAGCATCCCTTCCAGCTGGGCATACAGATTTTCCACAACAACCACTTGATTGTCAAGTCGATCCAGGTATGGGAAGTTGAGTGTGAGGTAATCGGAAAGCTGTGTCAAAAGAGCTGTTGTTTGCACGTAGCCTGTTGCAATGAATTTACCGGGCTCCACTGCTCGAATCGACATGCCGCGCCACTGGGCATTTTCTGACAGCACATCGTTCATCGCCTTGCAGACACCTTCATCGATGATGACGGTGTTTTCTACGCTTTGCACGAACGGGATTTCCTCAATTCTAAACTTAAGCTCCTGGTCCTCCACATTTGTTAAGACGTGCCCGACCAGAAAGAGTTTGCCGCTGGCGGGGTTGAAGGAGAACTGGACATCTTTGAATTTATCGACCGCCTCTTTGATTTGGGAAACAGGTTCTTTTAGATCGGACTCCAAGCGGTGCGATTTAAACAGAGAGAAGAAGGTCATGAGGAGGATGAAGCAGGTGATGAGGAGGGCTCCTCCTCCGACCAAGTATTTGGTTGGGATCGGATCTTCTCTCCAATTTCTTTTGGGAGGTTCTTCGACGATTTCGGGCGCAGTTTCGGCAGGCACAGGAGGGGATGTTTCCGCAGCAGGTGTGATCGGCGAGTAGATCGTCTCTTGCGCTGCTTCCCGGTCGATGATCAAGAAAATTGTTGTCCCGATCGAGATCAGATCTTGCGGAGTGACGGTTGTCAGCTCTGCAATGGGTGTCCCATTGACAATCGTCCCATTTTTTGATCCCAGATCTTCAATTTCTAAAACCCCCTCCTCGCTGACCGTAAGGCGGGCGTGACCGCGCGAGACAGCCAAATCGTGGAAGACAATGTCGCAGGTAGCGGGATCTTTTCCGATGACATAGGCTCTTCCCTTTTCGATCCCGATTTCAGCCCCGGCATTGGGACCTGAGATCACCTTTAATAGGAAAGGAGCTTGGGACATGATGTTGAAGGGAGCCTCTTCCTCTTCCGCGTCTTCAAAAATGGTGTCGTAGGAGGTAGGTTCAGGCGGAGTTTTCTCCTCTTCTTCTTGTTGGGCGGCGGTTTCGGTGAAGCGGAAAACGGTACTCCCGATTTGGATCCGGTCTCCCTCCGCAAGCAAAACATCGCCCTCGGGTTCCACTTCATTGACTAAGGTGGGGTTGACCCGGCTTAAATTTTTTAGATAAATCCCTTCTGCAGTTTTTGTCAGCTCTGCGTGTTTGCGCGAGACAGTTGTATCTTCAAGACAGAAGTTAGAGACATCAGAATCCCTTCCGATGACCCATTCCTCTCCCTCTTCCAGATTGAAGATCAGCCCTTGATGAGGCCCCTCTTCAGCTATTAGATGCGCCGGCATATACAATTAGAGTTGTCGATGTTCATTTTCAAACTTGGCGACAAATTCGCGCCAATAAATTAAATAGTTAACGAAGCCTTCGAGCCGCTCTCTGAACTCCTTATAGTTTAATTCATAAGGTAATCCTAAAGAGAGAGTCAAGATTTTCTCTTGGTTTTCCAGTCCAATGCGTCCCTGTCCCGTTCCTTGTCCTAGCAAATTGGCCCGCATCAAATACAGGAACAACTCCTCCCTCCGCTGCAGGGGGCAGGGGGTGATTTTTCCTGAAAGTGCGATTCCCGGATTGAGTGGGCGCAAAAACGTAACGACATCCTCCTGCCAACGAAATGAAAAAGCTCCCTCTTTATCGGCTTTGGGTGTGGGGGAGATCTTCAATTCCTCACAGAGCTGTTCGATCATTTTCTGCAACATAAGGCAGCACCACCGGCTTCATTGTCTTCGGTGAGCGCAAAAAACACAAGGAGAAAGAAAAAAAGAGAGTCTCGTGAAGCTCACGAGACTCTCTTTAAAAGAAGGAGAAAATTAACCGCGTCGAGCCAGAGCTTCTCGTGCCCTGTTGATCTGGTCCGCTTGGCTTTCGTACGTGTGAGCCGCGTCTTGCCCTTGGGTAAGAATTGCCTGTACGTTTCCTTCTGCAGTTGAGGCCAGTCCTCTCGTCGCATCGGCGTATCCTTTGGGGATTGCTGAAGCAGCTGCTTTGGCTCCACTGAAGACTGCGGAGAGTGCTTGCTGGCCAATCGAGAAATAGGTTTGCATTTGCTGCATGCGTTGTTGACCATTTGATACAATTGTATTGATCTCTTTTGTATAGGTATCCGTTTTCTCACCTAAAGACTTTGTGAAATTGTCCCGCTCAACTTCATTTCCCTTGATGTGTTGCAAGAGCTCGCGATCGGAGTCTTGGTGTTTCAATCCTGCGGGCATATCCTTAATTTGTTGGAGACGGTATTTTTGAGCAGGGGTCAATTCTCTCGGAGCATTTCCCATTCCACGACCTGCTTGCGGAGCTTGATTAAATTTTGTTTCAAACTCTTTCGCATTGTCGAGATTTTCTTGAGGTTCCTCAAGTGTGGAAGATTGACCTTTCATGATAGAGCGATTGCCTGCTGCATTCGCTCCACTGACGACAGCTTGGGCAAGGTGGTCTCCACCCTGTAGATAATCGCCCACCGCTTCCGCATGCGCTGAGGCAACGGTAGCATTCGCATTGGCTGTCATAACGTCCTTCTGCTCTTTAAGATACGCCATATTCTGTCTGCGCGCAATTTCCTGCTGCTTCATATAATCTTCGTTCATTCTTAACATGGCCATATTCGCGGCTCCCGTATAGCCCAACGAAACAGTCATGTGATCCATCATCTCGTTATCCATAAATTTTACTCCTTATTATTTTTTTAACTCTTAGAGACAGTCTCTTAAACGGCTGCCTCGAGCAATACTCTCGATGCGATTGTTTCAGCCTGTCCATTTCTTTGAATCATCGAATTCAGCTCTTGGTTTTGTTCTTCCAACTTTTCTGTAAATAGTTCGTTTTCTTTTCTTTCATACGCTTGAACTGCTTTTGTTAGCTCCTTCATGATGTTCAGCATTGCAGTTGCATCTCCTTGAGCTTTCACAAGCTGACCTTTGAGGAATGCGTTGGCAGATAGACTTATGTTGGCAAGGCTGCTTGCACCTGTAGCCGCGCTTTGCAATCCAATGGCAGCGGGCATGAGTTTCGACATTTTGAGTAACCTATTCAAAAGTTTCTGAATTGCGGATGCTTGTGTATTTCCTGAAATGGCGTAATGGACAGCAGCCATCTCGACGATTGATTGCAAGACCCCTTCTACAATTTTTAGGATCATGAAAGTGGTATTATTCGCTAATTGCGCCTCTGAAGCATTGGCTCGGTTTGTGCTGACTGCGTAAATGAGCTCGCCTAAATCGACAAATCCGTTGTTCGCACCAAAATAGAGAAGTCCCAGGGCGATCTTAGAGGCGTTCGCACGTAGCGCTTGCATAAATGAAGACTGTGCAGCAGGGAGGGCTGCATTGACTACATTCCCAGCTGCTTGGAAATTGACTGGAGCGATGGCTGGTGCAGCCATAGCTGGTGCTGCAGGAGCTGTTGCCGCAGCAGAACCACTATTCGAGCTGAGCTCCGACATTTCGATATCGTCTTGCGTCTCGGATGCGGTGAGCGACTGTCTTGCGCTTTGTGCTCCAAGCTCAGTCATCTCAGTATCCATTTCTTCGGACAGGACATCATCTGCAGCGACAATGGCCTGTCTCGCAGCGCCTCCTCTGACCGCAGCCGCTGCCCCTACTAGGGCATCTGAATCGGCAGCAAGGGCAGCACCCCGTGTTAAAATCACTAAAACAGCTGTGGCGATCACATCGGCTACAACTTTTGCCCAGATCGCATGGTTTTTACTCATTTTATCTGCCAGTGCATTCACGGCCCTTTGGAGAAGGCCTGAGGCAATCAACGCAGTCATAACGACAGCAATAGTAAGGGATAAAGTACCTCCGGACGCCAAAGCGATGGCAACAGAACCGGTTATTGCACCAATTTGCACAACCTTCATTGTCATTTTTATGAAGGCCGCATTGCTTGACAATTCGTCCATGGAGTTCAAGACGGCTTCTGATTTCTGAACGGCCATTTCAGAGCTTGCGGCATTGGCTCGACTCATCCACTCTTGCTGCGCCGATCTCTTCTGCTGAATTTTCGTCGTGATCATCTCGACAATCGTCATCACTTCGGCCATGATGGCAGCAGCTTTTTGCATTTGCCCTTCACTCACTTCTTTCCCATTCCCTAGAAGAGCGAGGAGGCTGCTTAACGTTGTGATTAGGCTATGGATCAAGTCCTGCAACCCAGCAAGAGAAAGCGTGCTGAGTTCATTCATATCGTTTTGCAAATCTTTTGTTTGCACTACGATGTCGGCTTTTGCTGCTGCTTCATTTGCTTTAGTCTCTAATAATGCGACGATTGCTTCTGCAAGTAAAGCGGCTAAATAAGCCAACAGCGGCGCGCACGCGCCACAGCTAAATATTGTCGCGGCATAAGCAGCCGCCAATTCAACCGAATATTTTATGATTTCGCTCGTCAGCACTTTTTCTTCTTGCTGATCGCTCACGATATCGTTTTGATCTTTGATGATGTTTTGAATACGTAAGATGGCATCTGCAGCAGTAGCGAGTTCAAGATTCATCTCGCTCGTGATACTATTGAACGCTTGCTGTCTTGTTTGCTCTGCCTGCTCTTGTAGAGACTCTTCTTGCGTCTGTCTGATGGTGGCGGTATTTTGTTCAGCCACTTCTTTGCTGAGTAAGGATCTTTTCGTCGCGCTACCAGAAGGAGCATCTTGGATCGAAGAGAGTGTGATTCCATTTTGCTTTTCAAACTGAGCCATCGCCTCACTTGCTTGCTGTAAGTTAAGTTCGGCTATCCGTTGTTGCTCCTTTGCCTTTGCAATCTTCTGATTGAGTCCTTTTTCGCTATTCGGAAACCAGGGATAGATGCCCATCCTCTGTAAATACTGGCTCTCGAGATACTGGAGCCTAGCGCTCGCTAGATGCACCTCTTTTTGTGCAGACTGTACCTGTGCATTCAATTGTAATAGTTGAGTTTCTAACTGCTCGTATAAGTAGAACTCGCTCACTGGACTATTCGAATAATTATTTCCTATAGTTGTCATAAAGTGCTCGTTTATTATGCCGTTATTAAAGTGACTACGTTTGCTGTTGTTCCAACCAATTCAGATAACCCTTGTCCTAAATCGGCCGAATTATTGGTCTCGGTATGATCTGTCGAAATTTGGGTTGTTTGACCCGACTGTAAAGTGTTCAATATCGATTTTTGCAGATCGGCAAGCTGGTTCAATGAAGACCCGGTATTGGTCCAGGCAGATACCTCAGCTTGCAACTGTTTGAGTGTATCGCCACTTGCATTCTGTTCCTGTCCCGCAAGCCAAGAGATGGCCATCTGAATTTGTGCGGTTGTATAAAAGTAGCCATTTTGAGGAAGCTGGCCGTTTGTATTCGGATTGGTTGGCACCGAATTATTCACGAATGGATCAGGACTTCTTATGCTTGGGTTTGTCCAAGCAGAGGCAACTGAGAATAAGTCTGTCTGTTCTTGAGGGTAGGGTGTTGTCAGCGCTTGTTGAATTACATAAGCTACCGCGGTTTGTATTTGCTCCGGGGAATATACAATATTTTCTATAGGGCCAGGATTATAGATGTAACCATTGTTTGGTATCGCATTGGGTCCAGTAAAAGGATTGGTCACCGTTTGTAAACTCGACCAGGCTTGCAGCTGCGCTTGCCATGCAGCTAATGCTTGCGGAGTTGTTTGTTGGTAGTATTGGCTTGCAAGATAGCCGATTGCGCAGTAGATTTGCCCCGTCGTATATTGCGTGCCGCTAAGAGGAAATCCATTCCCGGTTTGGCTTCCCGTGGGTGGACCATTTGGTACGGTAGGAGTTGTTCCAGTAAAAGGATTCGTTGAAATGGGCAGAGTATCTAGGGGCGGCGTCCCAGCCCAGCCATTCGAAACAGTCACTGAAAGATCACCAATGTTTGCTCCGCCAGTAGAGTCTGTGGCAGTTTCTCCTCCAAAGGACAGTTGAGCAAGACACAAGGAACTTAATAATAATAGGGAAGAAGAACTCATAGTTTTTATCCTCCTAGTAACTGAATTAAATTTGAGGAGGTTGCAAAAACACTTGCCGCCCCTTCGGCCAATTTAAAGTTGGATAGTCTTTCATCGCTCGTGTTATCCAGCTGCGCTTGATTGGATTGCACCATGTTTTGCCATGCCCCACATTGTGTATCTTTACTCTGGGAATCTTCTTGATACTGGAAGTCGTAGGCATACGAAAGGGCGGTACCTGCTCCGGAAGGAGTCATAGCAGCCATCACCGCTTTGTTCTGATCGATATCGAGCTTGTTTGTCCAGGCTGTTTGTACCATCATGAGGCCAAAGGCAAGAAATACAGTAGATTTGACACTGGAAACATAGGTATCTCTCAGACTTTCGTCTGTCGTTTGTATTGAGTGAGCCAGTGCCATTAACCCGTTCATCTTAACCACCCTTTGTCATGAGTTGGAGAGCCACGCTAATCAGAGTTAATATCGTTTTAAGTGCTTGAGCTGTAACAGAATAAAATGATTTTAGATTGGATTCGGTGTATTGCACCTGCGTATTGAGGACGTTTTGAGACACAGAGACACCTGAGAACAGACCATTGATTCCGTTTGTAAAATCTTGAATCAAAGGACCGGCGTTTTGATCTCCCGGTTTAGCCGCAGCTGCCCAAAGTGCGCTGAAAGATCCATAAGGTTGACCGTTATTGATGCCAGGAACGCCTACTGTCACGGCATCGATTACTTTCATGATTTGCGCTTCTGCTGTTTTGAATGTCGTGCTCGATTGCTGTAGAATTTGCGGTGCATCCGGAGTATACGCAGAGGCTTGTCTAAAGTTTTCTATCACATTGATGTCATCATAGACTAAGATAGGACTTCCTCCGCCATTGGTATTATCTTTTCCATCTTGCAACTGCTGATTGATCTCGGAAATTGCATTGCGGTTTGCGGTCAGATAGTTCATTGCATAAGACGCTTCAGAGATTTTATTATTTTGATTTCCTGTGATTGAAGGGCCATTTTTTGAGACCATCACCGTAGTAAAGAATAGTTCGATTAGAAGTTCGGGACTTCCCTTCATCTTCAACCAGACCTCTACTTTCATCTTTAATTCTACTTTGTCGGAATCCAATATATTGACATCGAAATTGATATAATCTGTGTAAGATTGCTGAATTTGTTGCGAAGGAGTGATAGTACTCATGATCTCCTCCTATTTTGCCGTGCTGTGCGTGGGGAAGTTTCTTGTCGAATCGTCTCTAAATTCTTTTGCACTTCTTGGACCCGTTCCCACTCTTTTGCGCTTAAATGATCGGGATTTTCAAAGAACGCCTGAGCCTCTTCACTGGAGACCCCGTATTGGCTTAAGAATTCGTTTACGATGGGGGCGCACTCCCGTCCGCACGCAAGCAGGCGCTCGCCGATGGCAGCCCGCTCTTCGGCCGTGGCAGCGCTGTTTAGATTCTCGATCAAGCCGCTCACTTGGACCATTTGCTCGAATAGAGGACCTAGCTTTGCCTCATCGAAGCTCTCGCCTTTGACGAGATCTTGCAAGATCTCTCTGAAAACTTTCTCTTTTGATTGGTTGTTATTAAAGTTCATCATTTTATATTATCCCGTACACTTATTATATAATATTTATTATTATATTGTCAATATTTTAAATATATAATGTTAGGATAAGAGTAAGATTGTATAAGAGACAGTCTCTAGGGACCTAAAAATCGGCTGAAACTTTTTATTAGGATAGGTTCAAATGATTTAAAATCGTTTCGTAACGGCGTTCTGGATTCGTTGGAAGATGTTAGGTTTTGGGATCGTTGTATCTCTCACTAGGTTACCTATCCCAGTTTTCGTGTCTTCTACAGCCGCCTTTAGCCTCTTTGCAGGCGACATCTGCGCAATATCTTTGATGTTACCGATTGAGGTAGTCACATTCGTTTTTATAGGAGCATTGCCTAGCATCGTCTGGATTTCGGTTTTTTCTGGCAGTGTCCAGCGAATACTGCCTAGGGAAGGAGAAGAGAGATCGACCGAGTTTGGTGGATTTTGAAGAGCGTGGAGGAGGAATCGATTGATGTGTTCCAGTTTTGGCTCAATATTCTTCTCATCGAGGCAAAACTCTCGATATTCCTTGGGATCTGTGATCAATGTAGAGGCTACTTCAGCAGCGTATTTTCTCAGTGGGAGGGATTCCGCAGATGCGCAAAATTCGGCAAAGGAGGGTTTCTCCGCAGGCTCCTTTACATTGGCATAGGCGGTCTCGTATAGGTCGTGAAGGACCCTCTGATAGCATATCTCTGGATTTGGGAAAGCAGCTGTAGCCCACAGGGCATAACGGTTGGTTTCTTGGAGTCGTTCTAAAAAGCGATTGTATCTGCGAAGAGAGTCTTTTTTTGTCTGATCTGTAGGGTCTTGCACGCATTCATCGCTCAGATCTTTCACTTTTTTAGCCACTTGATCGCGTAAGGAGATGAAAAACGCTTCGGCATGTAGAATTGTATTCACCGCTTCCCTTTGCCGATCTTGGGCAGGATTTTCGGGAATATGAGCGATGAATCCTAAAACAGTATCCTTGTCTTGTTTTGCGCTCGTAAGTTCTGCAGCAAGACTTGTCGCTTGCTTATTCTTGATAATTGGATGGGAGTCCCTCGTGATCTGTAACGGCTTTTCGCCGATTTGGCTCGCCAGCACATCAGCACCATAGGGAGAATAGTGAGACAGCTTGGAAAGTTTTGATCTTTTGCAGGCCTGTTCAATGGCTTGGATATATGCCCCTAATTCTTCTTCGGCATCGTTCCAAGAACAGCTTCTCGTGTTCATAATGCGTTGTTTTACTTCGCCCAAAAGGAGCCTCTCTTCTGGGCCTCCAGGACAGGTCATGAAGACTCTGGCATTGTCCACATCGACAAATAGCCTTTCCGCTCCTAAAATACCCTTTAAACTCAGAAATGCATTCTCCGCCGCCACCTTCACAGGATCGTTTGTATCTAGCGTATCCACTTCCCTAAAGGTTTGTCCTGCCACAGTACCGATTTTGATATCGGTAGGATTGTTGGATGGTAGTAGGCTTGCACGGATGTGAGCGGGGGCGGAGTGTGGCAGCAAAGTTGCTCTAATTATTGGATGTGCCATAATTCATTAAATGTTAATTACCTATTAATTAGATTATATCATATTATTTACCATAATTTCAACTAAATTTTTGTCTAATTATCCCATTAAGCAGTCCTCATGAAAAAGTTTATAAATTGTTTATAATCAGTTGTTAACGTGATGTTCTTTGCTTCTTGCTAAAGCCCTCTAGATATGTAAAAAAAAGTCTTTATAATCTATGCCATCAATCGGAAACAAGCATTCCAAGAGGAGGAGATATGTATACGTCTTTGGATGAAGTAGGTCATCCCAACTGGTTCAAACGGGGGCTGTGGACAGCGATGAGCACAGCTGCAGGTGCAGGGCTCTACATTGTAGGTTTTCTCGTCTCGAATGAAGTGCATCATTGTACCAATGGCACAGCCACGAATGAATCAGAATGGGAAAGTAAAACAGTCACAGTGTTGGGCGATCCCTTCTTGAGTGCAGCCATCATCGGGGTAGGGCTGTTTTCTCTCATGATGACCGTTCAGTGTTGTATGAATCGTAAACCAAAGGATCAATTTGAGCGTGGCACAAGGTGGTAGTTTACTTTTTTGTCTGGGTGTTGTACTGAGGAGGTAGAGGGAAAATAGAGGGCGTCTGTACATGAGCGGGAGAGACAATATACAAAAAAATCCCACGCAGATCAGCCCCATAAATCAGAAAAAAAATTCGACAACTCTTGAAAAGATCGGCCCTTACAAAATCGAGAGCCTCCTCAGCATTGGAGGGATGAGCTATCTTTATCTCGCCAAGCATCCGACGGAAGATCAGCTCGTCGTCATTAAGGTCGTGCGGTCTAAGTACCTGAAAGACAAGGTAGTGCTGACGCGCCTTCTCAACGAGGCGAAAATTTTAGGCGTTACCAGCCATCCCAACATCGTAAAGCTCTATGATTTAGGGCAGTGGGAAAAGGGTCTCTATGTCGTGATGGAGTATGTGCAGGGAGTGTCTCTGCGTCAATTCACCATGAGAAACACAATGACCCACAAGAGGGCGCTCGAGATTGTGTTGCAGATCGCCTACGCGCTTGCCCATCTGCATGGGCAAGGGGTCATTCATCGCGACTTGAAACCAGACAACATTCTCATGACAGAATCGGGGGACATCAAACTCATCGATTTTGGCCTAGCCCAGTTTCTTCTTGCCCCTCCTGATGACAAAATTACCCAGGGCAAAGTGAAGATGGGAACGCCTAACTACATGAGTCCTGAGCAGAAAGAGCGGCCTGATCAGGTTTCCTATGGCACCGATATTTTTTCGCTCGGGATTATTGCCTATGAGCTCTATCTCGGAAAAATGTGTCACGGAGTGATCCGTCTCGATCTTCTTCCGTCAGGCTTGAGAAAAATCATCGAGAAAGCCATGCAAGTGGATCCCACGAAGCGCTATCAGGACATCGTCGATTTTATCTCGGATATTTCGGCTTTTCTCCATCGGCTTGAGGAGGGGGAGGAGGAAGATGAGGCCCCTGCGCAGCTTCTCCACCTAACGCAAAAGCTGTTTATCCCTGCCAAAATCCCCCCGTGGACTGAAGTGGAGGTGGGGATGGCCCATCTCGAAGGGAGCTCTTGGGCCAGTCTCTACCTTGATTTTTTTACCCCCGCCTCGAATCGCCTTGCCGTGTTCCTTGCAGAACCTCTTGTGGGGGGCATGGAGGCCTCTTTTTCCCTTGCTCTGCTCTGTGGAATGGTGCGCGCTCTCCCCAAGTCCTCGGCGTCCCAGTTTCTAAACCAGCTGGGTCAGACCCTTACCGTAGAACCTCAAAAGCGCCTCTTTCGCCTGGCCTGTCTTTTTCTCGACCTAGACCAAAACAGCCTCACCTTCGCCACTGCAGCCGACTTCCCCCCCCTCTGGCGTTGCCCCCAAAACCGTACAGAACCCCACATTTTGGAGGCTCAAAACCCCCCCCTTGGTTCAGACTCCACCCGCCAGTTTCTGGTCGTAGAAGACCGATTTGAGCTGGGCGACACCCTCCTCCTCCCCACCTTTCCCACCCCCACCCTAGCCCCCCTCACCCCCCATCTCCTCCTGGCCTCTCAGCCCCTCGCCCACAAGGCCCTCCAGCTCCTCTCTCCTCCCTCCCGCACCCGGGAAGCCCTTTTCCTTTCTCTCAAAAGAATATAAGTCCTTAATAATCAGAATCTTAACAATATATTAATTTTTTCTTTATTTAAATTAAAATTAATGGTATAATAATACTATGAGCAAGAAATACTTAGAATTAATAGAAAAAGCTTTTAATTGTGATAAAGAATCGTTAAGTAAAGACGATCTAAAAGATCTCATGGATGAGACTTTTTCATTTGTAAACGAAATGAAGGAGAAATTTAACGATCCGGAGAAGCTAGAAGAGGCGCTTGAAGAAGCCAAGGAGCTGCAGGGGGCTTTGCAGTCGAAGATGAAGATCTTCTGTGAGAAGATGGGGGTTGATCCGGATCAGGTGCAATCTCTATTAGGCAAGTCGTTTGAGGATGCGGCACTTCTAAACAAAGTCCAATCCCAATTCCACCAGGTGCAGCAGACACCCGCATCTGACATAAACAATAATAAAATACGTCCATAAAAAGAAGGTAATAATATGACACAATTTCAACCTCTCAATGATCAGCAGTGGGCCCAATTGGAGCCTCTGTTCCCGGAGCCTGCGAAGCGAGGTCGGGGGAAGCCGCACGCTTCGTGGCGCACTGTGGTGAACTCGATTCTTCTCGTCCTGATTTCAGGGGAGAAGTGGGGGGCGATCCCGGTGTCACCTGAATATTCGACCAAGTCTGTTGCGCACCGATGGTTCGCGATATGGGATAAGGACGGGTTTCTTGAGAAGCTTTTAAGATCCTATCGGGACGTAGTCCGTCAGCAAGTGGCGATTACCGTACCTCCTCGACGCAAGCGCGAGAAGAAAGTAAAGCACACGACGCTCGACATGGAAGCTGCATCAGAAGAATCGTTGGACGAAGAGTTCCTTCCACAAGAAGACGAAGTATCTCCCGCAGTCCACATCTAATAAAATATATCAGCCAAGGCTAGGCGATTCTCGCCTAGCCTTTTCCATTGAAAAGCAGAAATAGAGAAGAGAAATAGACGTCGGGCATGCTACGCGCATACGCGCTGCGCCCCCGCTCTACCCCAAAAGGCTTCGCCTTTCGGGGACCCGCCAGCGGCGCGGGGCCGACGCGCCACTCCTTGGACTTCCCTCCCAAAGAGAAATCATAGCGCAGACGAGAGCCCGTTTCGTGGCGCGTAACTAGCCCGACTGTCTATTTTTTCTAAGAGGATTTCTTTTTCTTAAATTTATCGAGATGTTCGAGGGCTTTGCCGGTGCCGAGGCAGACGGCAAGGAGGGGGTTTGGGGCGACAAAGACGGGGAGGCCAGTTTCTTTGATGAGGGCTTTGTCGAGGCCTTTCATGAGGGCGCCCCCGCCGGCGAGAACCATGCCGCGCTCGACAAGGTCGGCAGCAAGTTCGGGAGGACATTTTTCTAGGGTAAGTTTAACGCTTTCTACAATTTGCTGGATGGGTTCGGCGAGGCATTCGCGGATTTCAACGGAGTTAATGCGCTTGGTGAGGGGAAGGCCGGCGACTTGGTCGCGTCCCCGGACTTCCATTTCGAGTTCATTGTTGCCGAGGGGATAGGCCGAGCCGATGGTGATTTTGATCTCTTCAGCGGTTCGGGGGCCAATCATGAGGTTGTAGGTACGGCGCATATAGTTGATGATGCATTCGTCAAATTCATCCCCCGCGATGCGAAGCGAGCGCGATTCGACAATGCCGCCGAGAGAAATGATGGCAATTTCAGTGGTACCGCCACCGATATCGATGATCATATTGCCTGAAGGTTCATGGACGGGAAGGTCGACGCCGATGGCGGCTGCCATGGGCTCTTCGATGAGAATGACTTCTTGAGCGCCGGCATGGAGGGCAGAATCTTCTACGGCCCGTTTTTCGACGCCGGTGATGCCTGAGGGGACGGCGATGAGGATGCGGGGGCGAAAGAGGGCTTTGGCGGGGGTGACCCGCTTGAGGAGCGCTTTGATCATCCCTTCGGCGATCTCAAAATCGGCGATGACACCGTCTTTCATGGGGCGTACGGCATGAATTTTGCGGGGCGTTTTGCCGAGCATGGCCTTGGCTTTATGGCCGACCGCGAGCACTTCGTTGGTGAGGGAGTCGACGGCGACGACGGAGGGCTCGGCTAAGACAATCCCTTTGCCGCGGACGTAAACGAGGGTGTTGGCAGTTCCAAGGTCGATGCCTATATCGGAGGAGAACAGGACAGAGAGCTTGCCTGCGTTGTGCATGACAAACCTTTTAAGATCTTGGAGGATATGAAGGGCTTTTTGCGCGGTTGTTTCCATATTTTTTAGGTTTGGAGTAACTCCAATACGTCTTCCCAAGTTAACTTGGCAATTGCCTCATCATCGCAACTTACCACTTTCTTGACCAATCCTTTTTTCCGTTTCTGCATTTCGACGATCTTTTCTTCAATGGTATTGAGGGTGACAAGTTTGTACGAGGAGACCGATTTTTTCTGGCCTAGGCGATGCACGCGGTCGGTGGCTTGGTTTTCGACGGCGGGGTTCCACCACATATCGTAGTGGATGACGGTATCGGCGCCCACAAGGTTGAGTCCTGTGCCGCCGGCTTTGAGGGAGACGAGGAAGACAGGGATCGCAGCGTCTTCGTTGAATTCTTTCACAATGTCGAGGCGATTTTTTGTGCTGCCGTCGAGATAAGAGAAACGAATGCCGCGCTGTTCAAAGTCTTCGCGCATGATCTGGAGCATACGTGTATATTGGCTGAAGATGACAGTTTTGTGGCGGCTCTCGACAAGTGTTTGGAGCAGTTCGAGGAGCATGTCGTATTTGGCTGAGTCGCCAAATTCGGCTTTTTCTTTGGCGAAAATGGCGGGGTGGCAGCAGATTTGCTTGAGGCGTGTGAGGGTGGCGAGGACGTGGATTTGGACTTTGTCGAAGCCGTCGCGCTCGACGAGTTTGACGAGTTCGTCACGGGCGCTGGCAGCGTAGGATTTGTAGAGTTCCATTTGGACGTTGGAGAGCTGGCAGTGGTAGACGAGTTCGTCGACCGGGGGGAGGTCCTTGAGCACGTCGCTCTTCATGCGGCGGAGGATAAAGGGGGAGACTTTTTTGCGGAGGTACTCGATGTTTTGGGCGTGCTGCTGACCTGAGGTTCGGATGTATTTCTCCATGAATCGGTCGAACGACGAAAGGAAGCCAGGCATGAGAAAATCCATGAGGCTCCAGAGTTCTTCAAGGGAGTTTTCAATGGGGGTACCGGTAAGGATGAGGCGATGGGCTGCCTGGATCATCTTGACCGATTTGGCGTTGCGGGTGCTCCGATTCTTGATGTGCTGGGCTTCGTCAAGGATGGCGTAGCTAAAATGGGTTTGCGAATAGGTCTCTATGTCTTTTTGGAGGAGAGTGTAGGAGGTGATGACAATGTCGTATTCGGGGATCTTGGCAAGGAGTTTTTTTCTCTGGGAGGGAATGCCGTCGACAACCATCGTGGTGAGTTTGGCATTGAATTTATGGAGCTCTTCTTTCCAATTGTAGAGAAGAGAGGTGGGACAGACGATGATGGAACGGGCGTTTTTATGTTTCCCATGCATTTGAGTGAGGGCGACGATGGCCTGGAGCGTTTTTCCCAGGCCCATGTCATCAGCGAGGATGCCGTTGAGGAACATGAGACGAAGGCGCTCGAGCCAGTGGACTCCTTCAACTTGGTAGGGACGCAAGGAGGCTTTGATCTCTTTCGGAACGGGTGAGGGGTTCATGGCAGTTTCGCCGAGCATTTGGCTGCGAATTTGGAGAAGCTTATCCGACATAGTGAAGTCGACGGGAAGGCCGTCGAACGATTTGGGGTCGATGGTGGCAAGGTTCCAAAGAGGTTTTTGCTCTTTGTGGTCGCTGAGTTGCTTGAGTCCCAGTTCGTCAAAGAGTTGCACGAGCTTGCCAATCCGGTCGAGATCGAGAACGAGGATTTTTGAAAATCTTGACGAGACCTCTTTTTTCGGGCGGATGGCATCGAGCTCTAAATAGGATCGTTTTGCCGCAAGGCATTCCCAGAGAAGTTCGAGTTTGACCCCTTTGAGCGCGCCATCGACTTTAAGGTCAGTTTCGTAGTAGCCAGTTGTGTTGCTGACGTCGAGTTTTAGCTTAAATTTCGTTTCGTCGTAGAGGAATTGGTCGAGGAGATTTTGGGGACACTCAAACTGGATCCGATGTTGGTTGCGCGGGATGACGCAAGTCATGAACTCGACAATCTTTTTCTCACTTTTCGCAACATAGGTGCCCGAAGAGGGATTGAAGAGGAAGTCTTGGAAAAGCTCTTCGAGGATTTGCCGCTCTTCGACCAAATTGCGCGAGAGAATCCCTTCGGGCGTAACAAACGTTCTGATTTCGTCATAGTTGTGCTTTGCTGCGAGTGCGGGCACTTCTTGTCCTTCGTAGATGAAAAAGAGGGTAGCTTCCAGCTCTCCATCGAGATAGGAGAGATGACATCTGCAGCCGAGAGTGCCAGTGAAGGGCAGGGTGACGAATTTCTCGATGATTTCACTTCCTGTCACCTCGGCAAAACGCTTGAGTTCGGGAAGAGCGTTTTCGACAAAGGTACCAAAAAGGGGCTCAGGGATGGTCATTTCGCGGATCTGCGATAGACCTAAAAGATGGGTCCGCTTGATGTGGGCAGGAAAGCGGTAGTAGGTATCCTGGTAGAGCATGCCGGGCTGAGCGCATTCAAACAAGACGGCGTCTGCGGCATCGATGAGGAGTTCGTGCGAAATGAGTTGGGGTTTGAGCAAAATTTTGGCCGACGGGGGTTCAAGATATTCAAGGTGGAAGCGGAGGGTGACTGGGGCGGGTGCGTAGCGTAAGGGAGTTTCGAGTGAACCGAGGTAGAGGCAGGGCAGGATAGGCATTTCTTCATCTAAATCTTTAAACCCGCGTGGGCCTGCTTGCTTCAGAGAAATCTCATGCGTTCTGGCAAGGACAAGTCCTAACACTTCGGGATCGATTTGAGCGATCCTTTGAGACCGTTCATTTTGCGCCACATCGGTGAATTTACCGTGGTCTAAAATGAGTTGGAGAAGAGAGGCTCCCGTTTCATCAAAACTTTTCAGAGAGAAAAAGAGTCTTCGTCCCGCGACGAAGAGAGACTCTTCATAGCGAACGGCATCCAAAAATGACTTCATTTGGGAAATTTGGAGCGGCTTGGAGCGGAACGGCAGGCGGAGGGCGAGTTGAAATTCGATTTTCCCTTTTTTTTCGCTCGAAAGGGTTTGCGGATTGAAGATCACTGCCAGTTCCGCGGAAGCAAGAGAACTTTCTTCCTGCGGCAAGAAAAAAGGAGAATTGGAAAGGATATCCGAAGAAGTAACGTATTCTTGCAAGACTTGCTTCTGATAGCGCGCATCTTGCTTGACCACTTCTTTCGTTTCGGCCTCTTTGATTGCCTCGATAAGCTCTTTTTTTCCTGCCGAATCGAGGTGTTCGCTCTTTGCGATATCAGACTCTTTTGAATATTCAATCAGGAGCGCATCGATTTTTTCTTCCAAAAAGAAAATGAGCGCTGCGAGATGAGCGCAATCAAAACGGCTAGGGCAGTCGCAGTTGGTGTGGACGGCCTGCGATTCAAAACGGTCGACCTCGATTTCGCTTTCATATGCGTTGTCAAAATTGCTCAAGATCTTGCTGCTAAATCGGATGGTCTCATTGTCGAGACGGAGGATTTTGGCGGAAACAATCCGACTTTTGTCGAACAGTTGCTTTCCCTCCTTCAAGATTGCGGGTGCAAAATCTTGTTTCATCTTACGGAAATTCAGCATACTTTATTGCAAACCCAAATTGGTCCAGAGTTTTGGTTTTACCGGTTTTTGAAAACATGTGCAACCAAAAAATTTAACCTGCATAAATTCGCAACAAAATCTTTAGAGATATTTGTGAAGTGTTCTGATTTTTAATGGGTTATATTTCGTTTTTTTAAAGTTGCAAAATCAAAACGAATGGATTACATAGAAAGAAAGAGTTCGCATTTATGGGTAGATGGTTTATTTGTCTCGGCTTGCTCGCTACATCTCAGCTTTTCGCCCACAACACTTATCAGTGGCTAGGAGGGACTTCTAGTAGCATGTCCAACGCAAACAACTGGAGTGGAAGTGTGACGCCGCCGTCTGGCTCAGAGCTGTTTTTTAATGAAGCTGCAGCGCGTTACCACGTAAATAATGATCTTGGTAATAATTTTCTTGTTGATGGTATGACCATTTACACTGATCCCGTCTTTACACCATACCATTTTAGCGGAGATTCATTCCAATTTAACAAGATCGTGAATATAAATGGATCGGTAATAATGTCCAATAATATTTTACTCAATAGCATTTATCCTAACTTTATAGTAGACATTGCTGATGTTGATTTTACTTTATCAGGGAGTATTACAGGAACCGGCAATGTCACGCTCAATTCAGGCAAAGGCAACACAGGTACAGTGATCCTTTCAGGGAATAATTCGTATACAGGCGCAATAAACATAGCAGCAGGGACGCTCCAGGCCGGCGCCACCACGGCATTGTCGTCGAATACTGGAGTCAATATCAGCAGCGGTGCAACTCTTGATTTGCATAGCAATAGTAATACAGCGCAGTATCTGACCGGTGCAGGTTCTGTCACATTGGGATCGGCCACTTTGACATTGGCGAGTCCCAGTTCACAAAGTTTTTCCGGGTCGATTTCTGGAACGGGGGGAGTGACCCTGACCACGGGAACACAAATTTTCAGCGGAAGCAACACCTATTACGGCGCTACGCAGATCAATGGAGGAACGTTGCAAGCCGGGGCGGCCAATACATTTTCGCCAAATTCGGATGTTACTGTTTCCGGCACTTTGAACCTAAATGGCAACAACAATACCATCAAAAGTCTCGCAGGAGCAGGTGCGGTGACTCTGGGGAGTAGCGCTCTCACAATCGTCAACGGAGGGAGTAAGAATTTTTCTGGAAGCATTTCGGGAATTGGAGAGCTTGCATTGAATTCCGGGACTCTGACGTTAAGCGGAAACAATGCGTCATTTTCCGGAACGGTGGACATTTCTGGGACGCTCCAGGCAGGATCCACGACGGTGTTCAACAGTAACGTCCTCGTGACGATCGAAGCGGGAGGAACGCTTGCGCTCCAGGGATATAACAATAGCGTAAACTATGTCAATAATATAGGGACTTTGACGCTCGGAAGCTCTACCCTTACCGCTGGGAGCTATGCACAACAGAATAGCACCAGTCTTACCTTGGATATAGCGAATGTAGGGGGTACACTCTATGGGAATATAGCAACTACAGCAGCGATTGATTTAGCCACAGAGGCCTCGACTTCTTTAACGGTGACCAATACAGGAGGATTTAACCCTGTCACCTTAACAAAGATTGTCTTATTGCAGTCCTCAGGTCCAGGCAAGCAATTATCAGGAAAGTTTTCTTCTGTTACGCAACCTTTCACACGGGGCAATGTTAGATACAACTACTCTGCTAACCAGGTTTATCTTCACATTGCAGCAAATTGCAATGCGTCATGGAGTTCCGCCTCTTCGGGAAATTGGGGAACGGTTGCGAATTGGGATGATGCATGTGCACCGGGAGTCAATAATGTGGCCAGTGATGCCGACATAGCCACATTTCCGAACGTCACGGGTGCAAGCGACACGACGGTGACGCTCGCCAACAGCGCGGGGAACGCAGCGCAGAATGTGACCTTGGCAGGGCTAGATTTTACCGCCTCTTCTACCTTTTATACCATTGCGCAATATAGCGGCAACGGTCAGATAACGATGAATTCAGGAGACTCATCTAACGCTAACATTGATGTGAGCAGAGGCGATCATACGATCAATGCACCGCTTGTTTTAGGCACAGATGCAGCGATTCAGGTTTCCGCCGGCACTTCGCTCACGTTGGGTTCTAGCGCTGCCATTTCGGGGAGCAAACAATTGAATATCGTTGCCGGTGCATTAGGAAACGGAAGGTTGACAAATAACGCCACGTGGACGCTGACCACAGTCGTTGTGACAGGTACGACTCTCCAAAACCAAGCGACAATCAATCCCACCACATTGACCGTGAGCGGAGGGACAGTGAATAACCAAGGTAGTTCAGCCGTACTCAGCCCGACGACGATGACCGTGTCGGGGGGCACAGTGTACAATACGGCCAGCCTCACCTCGACGACAGCGGTTGTGAGTGGAGGGACGCTCCGCGCTGGCGGCGGCGGAACCATCACAGCCACCACCTACACGCAAACGGGAGGAACGGTTCAATTTGATGTCCAATCGACCTCGAATTATGGAAAACTCAGTGTTTCCAGCGCCGCTTCGCTCGCCAGTGCTTTGACCGTCAATGCCCTCTCCGGCTTTTCGATGTCCACCGGACAAACCATTGACCTCATTGCAAATGGCGGCAGCCTTGTTGTCACCAACAATGGACAGCATGTGTCCTACCAAAATTTCCCAGGCAATGTGATCCCTCACGTTGTCTATTTGTCGGATAAGGTGCAGCTGCACGTCCGCGATACAGTACAGCACCACCATAGCACTGCCTCCATCCAAATATTGAATACACAATTAGGTCAACACAATCTCCTTCTCGAAAGAAAATGTCTGCAAATCCGCTATCGCTTAGTTCCCAGAGAATATGGTTCTATCCTCGCAGACAATGACCTTGTGACAAACGTTTCGAGCGATATAAATTTCGATGCCCTCCAACAAGAGACACATGACAAACTCAAGCGACTCTCAGGCGGCGTGAACGTCGGGGCAGCGCATCCAGAAGTCCATGAAAAAGAACAGCAGCTGACAGAAAGAGTGACCTCTAAACAAGGACCCGACTGGAGCGCCTACACAGGACCGATCGCCTCCTGCGGCAGCACCAAAACTCAAGGAGTTCAAACAGGTTTTGGATATAGCTCAGTCGGTGGGCTCTTTGGCTTTGACTATGCCTGCAGGGCATTTGATACAAAATTTGGCGTAGGTTCTGTGGTCGATTACCGGAGGGTGTGGGGCACAGCAGAGGATGATTTAGGGCGCATTGTTTCCGACCTCATTCACGGCAGCGTGTATGGCACCGTGATTCCAAAACGATTGCCCAATTTTGCCATCGACGGCATCCTCGGATTTGGGTATCACTGGAATTCTCTCTATCGCAACACGGGGCTTGCCCTTCAGGATGTGGCAGTCGGCCATCCAAAAGGATTTATTTTCGACTTTCTCCTTGCAGGAGAATACACCTTTTCTCACGCCTCTTTTTCTGCCATGCCAAAAAATCTCTCTGTCATCCCCCTCGTCAACGTTCAGTACATTCGCCAGCATGAAACTGCCTACCAAGAAGAGGGGGCGGGGAATTTCGATCTTGCAGTCGGAAAACAAACCGCCCAATCGGTTACCTCTTTTCTTGGGACAAGAATTGTTTATTTAGAACCCTTTGCCCATTGTCCGCTCCGCACTGAAATTGACCTAGGATGGCAGCACGAATATTTAGACGAGGACCATGCTCTCAGCGTGACACCATTCAATACCAGTAGCTCACCCACCACGGTGACCGTGGTTGGTGGAGGGCGCAACAGTCTCATTGCGTCGATTGACTTTCTGGCCACGATCTACAAGAAAGTGCAAATTGAGGGAGATGTTGAATATAAGTTGAACAACCTCTTTTACGACACCTCTTTTTATCTCGGCATTGGCGGCGAATTTTAGATAGAAACTCAACCATAGAACGATGGGAAGATTTAAGCGGCTTTGCCGCGAAGCGGCATATTTTTTCTATATCGTGCTATCGTTTTTATCGTTAAAGGAAAATTTAGAGAGATCGGAAGTGATTCGAAAGTCAGTCTTGAAGGAAAGTCGAGAAGTTCTTATACTTATGCCCTTTATGTGCGGGCGTAGCTCAGTGGTAGAGCATCACGTTGCCAACGTGAGGGTCGTGAGTTCGAATCTCATCGCCCGCTAATCTTAAATTTAGAGGGTAGAAGTGCAGACGATGGAAGAGCAATTGGTAGGTGAAGAAGTTAGGGTCTCCGTACAGAAAAAAGAGGCCTGCAAAGTGGAAATGCAGGTGATAGCCACCCGCAACCTCGTAGCCCAGGCCCGCAAAGAGGCGGTCAAGTCGGTCAATAAAGAAATTACCGTCCCCGGATTCCGCAAAGGCAAAGCTCCCGAAGAAATGATCGCTAAAAAATTCCCTGGCGATGTCGAAAAAGCTCTCCATAAAGAAATGGCCAATCTCTCCTTCCAAGCAGCCCGTAAACTCGCGGGAGTTCCCCCTCTCCTTAACAACAACGCTCAAGTCTCGTTTGACATGAAGAAGCTGACCGATGAGGGGGCCGAGATGATTTTTAATTTTGAAACGGAACCAGCAGTCCCGTCCGTCGATCCAAAAAAATTTGTTCTCACTCCCGTCAAACGGCTTGAGGTAGGCGAGGTGCAGATCGATGAAGCGATTCGCCAAATGCGCTTCTTCTACGCCGAATGGAAGCAGATCACCGATCGAACCGTCCAAGAAGGGGACTTTATTGTCATCGACCTCGACACCATGGATGGTCCTGCCCCGCAGCGGGTCTTTAGCCACGTCCGCTTTGAAGTAAAACCTGAACGGATGGCCGAGTGGATGCGGACTCTCGTCCTCAATGCTAAATCGGGCGATATCCTCGAAGGCGTCAGCGAGCCAGATGACAAGGCAACCGAAGAGCAAAAGAAAAACTTACAGCCGAAAAAGGTTCGCCTTCACCTGATTAAGGTCGAAGAGGCAACGCTCCCAGCCGTGGATGATGAATTTGCCAAGAAAGTAGGCGCCAACGACGTCGCCTCTATGCGCGAAATGGTCTCTAAAATCCTCATCGATAAAGCCGACCAGAAAGAGCGGGCCGATTTGCGCGATCAGGTAAATCAATTTTTTACTGACAATTACTCCTTTGAACTGCCCAAATCGATTATAGAAGCAGAGAAACGGCATAGAATCAGCCAGCTGATGCAAGACTCGCGGTTCCGCCAGCAGTGGGAAAGATCCGATAAGGCAGGCCAGGACAAGATCGAAAACCAAATGGCTACCGAGGCTGTCGCCGCCGTTCGCCTCTTTTATTTGTCCAGACAGCTGATCCAAGATCAAAAAATCTCGATCTCCCACAAAGAAGTGCAAGACGAAGCCGTCGCCACTTTACGCGCATATGGAGTCAAGGATGTTGAATTAGAAAAGATCTCCAAAGAGGTTTATGCCATGGCCTTATCGAAAGTGATTTTGATTAAGGCCCAAGACTTTATCCTCCAAACAGCGAAGCCTTCCGAAGGGGAAGAGCAAAAGGCTTGACCAGCACCCCACAAGCTACTATATACTAAAAAGGTAACGGAGGAGTTAAGCGATGTCTCTCACCCCCTATGTCATTGAAGATACAGGACGCGGCGAGCGTTCGATGGACATTTTTTCTCGCCTGCTCAAAGATCGAATCATTTTTCTCGGGATGGACATTACCGACCAAATCGCCAACGTCGTTGTTGCCCAGCTCCTCTTCCTCAAGATGGAAGATCCCAAAAAGGACATCAACCTTTACATCAACTCTGCCGGCGGCAGTATTACTGCAGGCCTTGCAATTCTTGACACCATGCAATTTTTAGGCTGTGACATTAACACCTACTGCATCGGTCAAGCCGTTTCCGTGGCTGCCCTTCTTCTCGCTGCAGGAACCAAAGGCAAGCGATTTGCCCTTCCCCACAGCCGCATCATGCTCCACCAACCCTACGGCGGCGTCATGGGAACCTCAGAAGACATTGCCCGCCAAGCGCAAGAAATCCTTGAACTCAAAAAAATCACCGCCTCTCTCATGTCCCGCTTTTCCGGCCAGCCGCTCGAACGGATCAACGAAGACTCGGAGCGCGACTTTTACATGGATCCTGACGCGGCCCTCAAATACGGCATTGTCGACCACATTGCAAAACCTGCCTCACTCAAGGTAGAGCCGAAAACACCCGAACTCAGTTCAGCTAGATCATGAATAAAAAAAATGAAGCAGCCAGTTGCTCGTTTTGCGGAAGAACCGAAGACATCGTAGAAAAACTCATCTCTGGCCCTAACGCCTACATCTGCGATAAATGCGTGGGCCTTTGTCTCGACATCATCCAGAAAAAACCAGTCTCCTACGAAATGAAGCTCTTGAAGCCTAAGGAGATTAAAGCCCATCTCGATGAATACATTATCGGCCAAGAGGCGGCGAAAAGAACCATCTCAGTCGCCGTCTATAACCATTACAAACGGATCCGCTCCCTCTCTAAGCAATCGGACATCGAGTACAGCAAATCCAACGTCATGCTCATCGGTCCCACCGGCTCCGGCAAAACCCTCATGGCCCGCACCCTCGCCCTCATTCTCGACGTTCCCTTTGCTATCTCTGACGCAACCACTTTAACTGAGGCAGGTTACGTAGGCGAAGACGTTGAAAATATCATTCTCCGCCTTCTTCAAGCAGCCGACTACGACGTGGCGAAAGCAGAGCACGGCATTATTTATGTCGACGAGATCGACAAAATTCGCAAAACCACCTCGAACGTCTCCATTACACGCGACGTCTCGGGCGAAGGGGTGCAGCAAGCCCTGCTAAAAATTGTCGAAGGGACAGTGGCGAACGTCCCTCCTAAAGGTGGCCGCAAGCATCCTAACCAAGAGTATATTAAGGTCAACACGCAAAATATTCTCTTCATTGTGGGCGGCGCCTTTGTCCATCTCGATAAGATGATTGCGAAACGACTCGGCAAGAGCACGATCGGCTTTGATGCTGCGACCAAAAGGGCTTTTGATACCCATGAAACAAATTATCTCCTCTCGAAAGTAGAACCCGAAGATCTCATCTCCTTCGGCATGATCCCTGAATTTGTGGGTCGTTTTAACAGCATCGCGAACTGTAATGAGTTGACAGAAAGCGACCTAATAGAAATTCTCGTTCGTCCCAAGAATGCGATCATCAAGCAATACGCTGCGCTCTTTGCGGAAGAAGGGGTGAAACTCGACTTTACCGAAGAGGCGCTGCACGCCATGGCTCATAAAGCAAAAGAGACAGGCACCGGTGCTCGTGCGCTCCGGATGATTACGGAGGGAGTCCTCCGCGATCTCATGTTTGAAGTGCCCTCAGACCCAGCCATCAAAGAGATCGTCATCGACAAAGAATGTATTGTCGACAACAAGCCACCTAAAGTTATCCGCAAGCAATCGGCTTAAATTCACAACCGCGAAGAAATGGGTTTGCAAAGGGCGAAAGCCCTTTGATAGGGTTTGGGACAAAGTCCCAACCTGCATATCTTTAGCCGTCGCTTCGACGGCGTTATACCGAAACAACCTGAAGAATCAGGAATTTTGAGGAAATGCCGACGCCGCCAAAAACCGACTCTTCAGGTTGTTTCGGTATATCCTGTATTAATCTTTTTGCTTCCAGGGACAATAGGTGTTGCAGAATTCGACTCTGCTTGCCAAGGAGGGGTGCGTGGCTCGCCAAAACATATAGATAGGGCCAGGATTGGGATTGGCTAAGTTATTCTGCTGGAGTGCAATGAAGGCTTCTCCCGCTGCTTGATTGTTGTGTGTCATCTCAAGCCCAAATTGGTCTGCCTCGTGTTCGAGATGGCGTGAAAACATGTTGAAGAGAGGGGTGAAAACTAGCTGATAGAATGTGAGTACGACAAGGAGTAAGGGGAGAGAGGCGATGTCAGAGAGCTGCGAAAAGCGGAAGCGTTTCCTGTTTTGGATGAGCAGAGTCTCCGCCGTGCGGTAGGTGAAGTAGAAAATTGCGAAAGTGAAAATCGAGAGGAAAAGAACTTCATACCAGATGTGGTGGAGAATGTAGTGGCCGATCTCGTGTGCGGTGACGAAAAGTGTTTGGTCCGGGGTGAGAGTGTGCAAGGTTGTATCCCAGAGAACAATACGCTTGCTGGCGCCAAAGCCGGTCACATAGGCGTTGAGAGCCTTCGTGTCGGCACTCATGTCCACTTCAAACACTCGCGCCTCTTCGATGCCGGCTCGCGAGGCAAGTCCTAAGATTTCCGCTTCGAGCACTTTGTCCTTCATGGGGCCAAAATGGTGGAAGAGGGGAGCCACCCACAAAGGTTGGATAAAGACGAAAAAAAAGGAGAGGGCAACGCTCACCAGACTGGAGTAAAACCACCACTTGCGCGGGCTTTTCTTGAGGAGGAGATAAAAAATCCAGACAAACGCAGCAGCGCCCACAAGAACAATGAGAAATGACTTGCCCCATTGGCTGAGCCAGCGGCTAAAGTCTTGATTGGAAAGGCCATATTCATGCTGCCGTAGATATCCAGAGTAAAAATCGAGGGGAAAGTCAAGGACCTGATAGATCAGAATGAAGATCGCAAGGTAAATGACGAGGGAAAAATACCATTTTTTCCCCGTCCGTTTAGCAAAAGCGGAGATCCGCCCGCTCCATCCGGTGAAAAGGAGGAGAAGGGGGATCGCAAACGCCCAGATTTGCGAGAAGATCCACAAAAGATTACCGCTGTTGTAGTAGCTTAGCGCTAAAGCGCTAGGTTCAGGAACTGTTACGTGAGCACATTGGGCAAGTAGGGGCAGCATAGTTTGAGAGTGCCAAAAAAAAAATATTTTGTATAGTTCGCTTTATGGTCATCTCTTGGACTCAGAATGCTTCGCTCAACCTTTGGATCAATGAAATGGTGGCCCTTTGCCATCCTGCAGAGGTTCACCTTTGCACAGGGTCCGAGACCGAATATGACGAGATTGCCCAAAAGATGGTGGTGGCAAAATCGCTCACCCCGCTCAATCCCCAGATTCGCCCCCACAGTTTTTGGTGCCACTCCCATCCAGACGACGTGGCCAGAGTCGAAGAAAGTACCTTCATTTGCTCAGAGAAAGAGGAAGATGCGGGGCCCACGAATCACTGGCAAGAGCCTGCTAAAATGAAAAAGAGACTCCACACCCTCTTCAAAGGGTGCATGAAGGGCCGAACGATGTACATTGTCCCCTATTGCATGGGACCCTACCACTCGCCTTTTTCCATCGTGGGCGTCCAAATTACCGACTCGCCCTATGCAGTTCTCAACATGAAGTTGATGACCCGCATGGGAAAAGGGGCTCTAGAGCAGCTCAAAGATAGCCCTTTCATTCCTGGACTTCACTCCGTAGGTTGTCCTCTGAAAAAAGGGGAGAAAGATGTGCCATGGCCGTGCAATCCAAAAGACAGAGTGATTGCCCATTTCCCCGAAGAGCGCTCTATTTTTTCTTACGGAAGCGGCTACGGCGGCAACGCCCTTCTCGGTAAAAAGTGTTTGGCCCTCCGCATTGCCTCGGTCATGGGGCGAGATGAGGGGTGGATGGCCGAACACATGCTCATCCTCGGGATCACCAATCCCAAGGGGGAAAAGAAATACTTTGCCGCCGCGTTTCCCAGCGCCTGTGGCAAGACCAACTTGGCCATGATGACCCCCTCGCTGCCGGGCTGGAAAATTCAGACAGTCGGCGATGACATTGCTTGGATGCGCGTCGGCAAAGATGGACGCCTTTACGCAGTGAATCCCGAAGCGGGCTATTTTGGCGTGGCTCCCGGAACTTCGCGCAAAACCAATGGCAACGCTATGCGTACCATCGAGAAAAATACGATCTTCACGAACGTCGCCTTAACTGCCGACAAAGATGTGTGGTGGGAAGGAATTGGCGAAGAAGCTCCCGCGCATCTCACCTCTTGGTTTGGCAAGCTCTACGATCCTGCCTCCAAAAAGCCCGCTGCTCATCCCAATGCTCGTTTCACCGTCACCGCGCGCCAAAACCCAATCTACGATCCCATGGCCGATGATCCCCACGGCGTTCCCATTTCCGCTATCATTTTCGGTGGAAGACGGGCCACGACCGTTCCTCTAGTAACCGAATCCTTTAGCTGGAATCACGGTGTCTTTTTTGGCGCCTCGGTCTCTTCCGAGATGACCGCTGCGGCCAAAGGAGAGGTGGGAAAATTGCGCCACGATCCCTTTGCCATGCTCCCTTTTTGCGGCTACCACATGGGAGATTACTTTAGCCACTGGATCGAGATGGGGAAAAAACTCAAGGAGCCGCCCCGCATCTACGCGGTCAACTGGTTCCGCAAATCAGTCGAAGGCGAATTCCTCTGGCCCGGCTTTGGAGAAAATGCACGCGTGCTCCAGTGGATTTTTGATCGCACCTCCCACAACGCCCCGGCCCAAGAAACCCCGATCGGCCTTCTCCCCACGCCCCACGCCCTCGATCTTTCCCGCCTAAACCTCCCTGCGGTACAAGAGCTTTTCTCTGTCGACAAGAGGGCTTGGGAAGATGAGTGCGAAGAACTCGCTACCTATTTCCAACGGTTTGGCAAAAGGATGCCGAAGCCACTCCTTGATGAGCTAGCCCATCTGCGGCAGCGCCTCCATTCTTAAAAAAATACTTGTCACAAATTATTCTAGTCTTTACGTTGATCTCCTTCAACTCAAGGAGGGCTATGATTGCAGCAACAGTAGGCGGATGGATGGGGAAGGGGGTTTCTTTCGCAACGGAGTATACCGTCAAAGGCTTCTTGAGCGGGATTTGGGCAGTCTTTCGGAGTATCATTCTCGATCCGCTTCGTCTGGCGATGGCAAGTGGAGTGGGATGGGTCGGAAGATCGTTGAGCCGGCTGGCAGAGAAAATGGGCGATGCACCTCCAATTTCTGAAAAATTGCGTAGCCAGGATTTAGAAAATACGGTGCAAGCCCTCACGGCACAGATCATACAATTAGAAAAAGAGAGGGGGGATTTTAGCACACAAATTGTGGAGTCGCAGAAAGAATTGGCGCAAGCAAAGTTTGCGGAGGCGGAACTTCTCAAAAAGCTGCAAACTGCACAAAACGACTTGGCTGCGAAAGAACAGAATCTATCGACAAATGAGATGGACACATTGCAACAGAAGATCATCCATTTGGAGAGTTTACTCTCTCTGAATGATCATGAGATGGAACTGGGGATTCGAAACCAGGTGGGGATGGAGCGTCGCATCATTTTGCTATTAGAGAGTCAACTGGGGGCTTTGAAAACAGAAGAAAGGCTGATGCGACAAGTGATAGAGGTCGAAGAGAGTTTACAGCGAGCCTTGCAACATAGGAATGTTTTGCAAAAAGAAATAGCCCGGCTTCGCAGTCAGGGGGGGGGAGAGAATCAGCTGGAACCATCAGAGATACATAAGAAAACAGAGAAGATGCTTGGGATGTTGCAAGAAGCCATGGGGACCCTTCCCAAGGATAGTCCATGCCTACCTTCCCTGAAAGGTTTACTTGCAATTTGGCAGCATTTATTGGGAGATGTTTATGTTTGCAGTGCAAAATAAAAACCCATCTTTTTGTGATTGTGCCCAAGGAAGAGCATTATTAGATACGCAGTTAGAGGCTGCCAGTTCTCTCCATCAAGCATGCATGACGATTCAGGATCTCAAGGTACAGATAGGGGAAAAAGAGGAGAAGATTGCAGAGTTAGGTCAAAGAATAATCACCTTAACGCAGTCAAATGATGAACAGACAATTGCATTGAAAATGCTTGCATACAAATTAAAGCGATCGAGTGAGTTGAATGAGAGTCAAGCTGCTAAAATCCAAGAATTGGGGAAAAAGAACCTAGCGTTGGAAGAAGTTTTGCAGAAAACGCGTCAAGAATTAAAGGACTTACAAAACCAGCTCATCACATCGAAATCATCTTTCGGGGAGTATGCACAAAAATGCGGGATTGGCAACGAAGAGGTAGAAAAAACGAGAAGTCAAATTAAGAAATTATTTGACCATATAAACAAGAAGTTAGAAGACTATGAAAAAGAAGACAGTGTTTATCAGGAGGACGCAGTCAGTCGTAATCCGTTTTTCTTTGTTGGGTTCCATTCTTTCCGAAAAGTTCACGCAGCGCTATGGTATCGGGCCGCAGTGAACGACAGATTTTGGGGTCCTATTATCGAAAATGTGACAGTCGAAATACGAAAAGAGGGAGAGGCAATTGTCCAGGCGAAAGCAGATGAGAAGCTTTTAGGTGATTTATTAAAATTGGATCCTCCCAAGCGGCGCACATTGCTTGCGGAAGAGACCTACCAGAGGTATCTGAATCGACCTAAGAACCGAGAAATCGACTGAAACTTTTTATTCGGATAGGTTCAAGTAGGGGGAGGCGTTCCCCCTCTTTCTCTATGATCTGTTGAAAATTTCGTTTTGCTTAAAGAAGAAGCTAATTTCGTCTTTAGCAGTTTGAGGGCTATCGGAGCCGTGGATCGCGTTGCGGTCGATTGAAGTCGCAAAGTCTGCGCGGATTGTGCCAGCAGGCGCTTTGGAGGGATCGGTAGGACCCATGATTTGACGGTTGCGTGCGATCGCGTTTTCCCCTTCGAGGACCATGACGAGGATAGGGCCGGAGATCATGAAATCGACTAGCTCTTGGAAAAAGGGACGCGCTTTATGAACCGCGTAAAATTCTCCTGCCTGCTCTGCGTTGAGATGCATCATTTTGGCAGCAACAATACTGAGGCCTTCGCGTTCAAAATATTCAATGATATTTCCGATTTGATTCTGCTCTACGGCATCGGGCTTAATGATTGAGAGGGTCTGTTCTTTAGTTTGCGTCATGTGCTTCGCCATGAATAGGTTCTCCACTATTGAAATTGTATGGACATTGTAAACCACGGAGCAATAAATCTCACGAAGTTCTTTAAAAAAAAGCGAATTTCTAATAAAAATTTCTCCCATGACCTACGGCAACTATCCCAATTTCTCCTCTTTCAAGAAAATTCTTGTCGTTAAGCTACGCCATTTGGGGGATGTGCTCCTGACGGGACCGGTCTTTACCGCTCTGCAGAGTGCCATTCCCGATGCCCGGATCGATGCCTACATCTACGAAGAAGCTCTCCCCATGCTGGAGGGGCATTCGGCCCTTCACCGCTGTCTTACCTATGACCGGAAATGGAAAACAATGCCCTTGTATCAACGCCTTTTCCAGGAGTGGCGTCTTTTGCGTCAAATTCGGAAGGAGGGGTATGACTGCGTCATCAACCTCACCGAAGGAGATCGGGGGGCAATTGTGGCCCGTATCTCAGGCGCCCCTGTCCGCGTCGGCTTCGAGCCCAAGCGGCGAAAGCATTGGTACACCCACCTTGTCAAGAACTGTCCCACTCAACGCCACACTGTCGAGAGGAACCTCGATGTGCTGCGCCGCATGGGCATTTTCCCTACCCCTTCGCAACGCGAGCTGTCACTTCACGTCCCCCCCTACACTCCACCCGTTGCCGCGCCCTACACTCTCATCCACTCCACTTCCCGTTGGCTTTTCAAATGCCTTCCCATCCATCGGATGCGCGAGCTTGTCCAAACACTACTCGCTCGCGGCCACACTCTTGTCCTCACCTCGGGGCCTGACGAAGCAGAGAAGAAAATGGTCCATGCCATTGCCCAGGATTTGCCCGTTACAGTGCTTGCAGGACAAACGACGCTCAAAGAGCTTGCGGCGCTCATTCAACAATCTGAGCTGCTCATCTGTGTCGACTCGGTGCCTCTCCATATGGCAAGCGCTCTGAAAAAGCCAGTTGTGGCCCTTTTTGGTCCCACTTCGGACATTACGTGGGGCCCCTGGCGCAATCCTCATGCTAGAGTCGTGACGCAAGCGATGTCGTGTCGTCCCTGTTATCAAGATGGGTGTGGGGGAAGCAAGTACAGCGATTGCTTACATACGTTGCCCCTCGCATCCGTTATGCGTGCCATCGATGAAGTGGAAGCGCGCGAAACGCGCGCGGGTGGTGCAATTAAAGATGGAAGTCTTCGCCAAAGTAGGTTTGGCGCGCTGTAGGGTGCGCTAAGAGCGTCTCCACGGTGCCGGAAAGAAGTACCTTGCCCGATTGGATCAGATAGCTCCGATCCACAATGGTAAAAATTTCGCGCGCATTGTGATCTGTGATGAGGACGCTGATCTGCTTTTGCTTGAGAATACGGATGAGGTGTTTGACGTCGGCCACAGCAATGGGGTCAATGTTGGCAAAGGGTTCGTCGAGAAGGAGCAATGAGGGTTCGGTAATCAGCGCGCGAGTAATTTCCAGACGCCGCCGTTCACCGCCAGAAAGGGTGCTCGCTTTTTTGTGGCGGAGGTGTGAGAGATGGAGTTCGCCCAAAAGGGCATCGAGTCGCGTCTCTCGGTCGATGGAGGGAAGTGTTTCTAGAATGCAGAGGAGGTTCTCCTCTACGGTGAGAGAGCGAAAGATGGAGGGTTCTTGGGCGAGATAGCCGAGACCCATGAGGGCCCGTTTGTGGATGGGAAGAGCGGTAATGTCTTGTCCTTTGAAAAAAACTTGTCCCTCGTCCGGTGCGATGAGGCCGATGGCCATGTAAAAGGCGGTGGTTTTTCCTGCGCCATTGGGACCGAGGAGTCCGACCACTTCGCCAGGTTGAATTTCAAAGGAGAGCCCGTCAACGACAGATTTGCCTCCATAGTTTTTGATGAGATTTTTTGCTTGAAACAGGCTCATAAATACTTCGAAAGGAGTTCTTGGATGAGGTTTTTTTCTTCAGAATCAAAGGAGAAGTGAACGTCTCCTTTCCCTTCGACCGATTCTTGGTGGGTGATGGGGTTTTTATGAAGATGGACTTCGGGCGCGCTTAAGGAAAATCCTTCTTGCCAAAAGAGGACCCGTTTGGGGGAGGTAGAAGCTAGGACAAGCGTTTGGCTAAAAGGATAAAGGACGAGGGTGTCGGCGAGGGCAAAGCTGGGTTTGTCTTCAAGATGGGGGGCAAAAAATTGGACGTGCCCGGTGAAATAGCAGAGGGAGGGGGTCGTCTCTTCTTGCATTGTGAGAAGGGCCTTGTCTGATTGGACGATAAATTTATCGGGTTGCTCGAGAGAAACGTCGCCAGCAAGAGTGATTCGGTCGGATGATTTTTCCCAAAAAAGAGTTTGTGAAGAAAAGCAGAGAGGGTCGGTTTCATCGTCGGGAATAAAATAGCCGGAAGGATTTTTACATTGGAGATCGTCGTGGAGAAGATCTCCGCGCATCTCTTGGGCAATGCCATGCAGAAAGGGGGAGGCTTCGATTGTTTGGGGAAGAGAGGTGTTTGGCAGACGAAAAAAAGAGAGGTGGGCATTTTGGGTGTGAAAGCGTTGGGAGGGGAAGTGGTAGGATCCTTCCTCTGCAGAGAGATGACGGACTTTCTGCAATTTTAAAAGAGGATCGATTTGTTCCTGGATCCAGCACTGGAGATTTTGGAGTTTTTCCACGGCTTCAAATTTTTTCCCTTTTTGTTTGAGAACGAGCTCAGAGTGGGCGCTCCGTAGCCTCGCATGGAGCCGTTCCGTTCCGTCAAGAGTCCAAATGTCTTTTTGTACTCCTGTGCGGAGTTGGTAGGCTGGCTGTTTTTCCAAGGCTTGGCGCGAGTGCTGTCGGGTGCTTTCTTGCGACAGCTGGTGGTAGTAGGCTTCTCCAGCGGGATGAATGAACACAAAAAGATAGCAAATGAGGGCAATGGAGGCGCTTACGAAACAGGAGAAGAGGATGCAGGGGCGGATGAATTGCATTGGACAGCATCATAGATCTTTTCGAGCTGGCAAAGCAAGTTCGCAAGTGTTTCAAAGGAAAGGACGGTCGATGCATCGCTTTTGGCGGTGGCAGGTGTAGGATGCGCTTCGAGAAAAAGGGCGTTGCAGCCGACAGCTACGGCAGCTTTGGCAAGATGGGGGACAAATTCGCGCTGCCCGCCGGTGGCAGTCCCAAGCGCGCCGGGGAGCTGCACAGAGTGGGTGGCGTCAAAGCAGACGGGATGACCGAACGATTGCATGATGGGGATCGCTCGAAAGTCGCTGACGAGGTTGTTGTAGCCAAACGAGGTGCCTCGATCGGTGAGAAGAATGCGGTTGCAACCAACGGAAGTGAGTTTTTCGACGACGTTTTTCATGTCGTGGGGCGCGAGAAATTGCCCTTTTTTCACATTGACGGCTGCGGGCGTTCTTCCCGCGGCGGCAATGAGATCGGTCTGGCGACAGAGAAAGGCGGGGATTTGGATCATGTCACAGAGGGCGCCTGCGAGGGTGGCCTCTTCAGGCGAATGGACGTCGGTGACGACGGGCAGGCCGAGTTCATTTTGCACGCGCTGGAGAATGGCAAGCCCTTTTTCGAGGCCGGGCCCGCGGAAAGAGAGGACGGAGGAGCGGTTCGCTTTGTCGTAGGAGGCTTTGAAAATGAGGGAAAAGGGGTGCCGTGCGAAGATTTTTTGGAGTTTTTCAGCGCAAAAGAGGGTGTGCCCTTCGCTTTCCATGACACAGGGGCCGCAGAGGAAGGTAAGTTTTTGCCCCGGGCCGATCGCAATATTCTTTAAACGCAAGGTGTGCATAAGAGATCTTGCATAGTATAGAATCCGGGAGATTGAGACGCAAGGAAAAGGGCGGCGGCCAATGCACCGCGGGCAAAGGCAGCCCGGGAGTGAACGGTGTGGGTGAGGGTGAGTCTTTCTTCAGGGGCATTGAAGAAGAGAGTATGCTCGCCAAAGATTTCTCCTGCGCGGATTGAGTGGATCGGGGGGGTGCCGCCGACTGCGTTGGCTAAGAGTTTGGCCGATCCACTGGGAATATCTTTTTTGTGTTTGTGGTGGGATTCGAGGATGTCGATGTCGGAGGGGAATTTTTGGGCCACTTCGGCAGCCAGTTTTTGGAGGAGAGCCATGCCAAGGCTAAAATTAGGGGCGTAGAAGAGAGGAATGTGGGTGCTGGCCTGCGTGAGGAGTTCGTACTGTGTGGGGGAAAGACCTGTTGTGCCGATCACAAGCGGTAGTTTTTTTTCGAGGACTGTTTGGAGTCTCGTTTCCAGGCCGGTGGCGATCCGGGCATCGATAAAAAGATCGGCTTCATCGGAAAAGGCAAAGCGGGGGTTTGCTTTGGCAAGGGAAACGATCGCACTTCCCAATCTTCCCGAAGCGCCGAACACCTCCAACCGTAACCGTTTATTTTGCATAGAACTGTTGCAGATCCTGGTTAAACTGGGTACGGGCGGAAGGGTTGAGATAGTACATGTGGCCTCCCTCATAATATCCCTTTTGTATGTAGGGAGTGAAGGGAATTTGCAATTGGTCAAAGCAATAGTCTGTGGCGGCAAAGGGGGTGACGATATCGAAGTAGCCCATACCGACAAAGATTTTCATTTCCGGGTTGACAACCAGGGCGCTGCGGAGGGAAGACATTGTGTTGGGATAGCCATAAGAGCCGGGAGGGAGATACATCCATCTTTGATTTGTTTTCATTGAGAGAGTTGTATAAGAGGCGGGCACTTCGAGCTCGCTGGCAAGATAGTTGTGGAAGGCTCCAGAGAAAATCCCATCCATGATCGCCACACTTGGATCTTCTTCAAAGCGACCAACATGTCGATACGAACCTGTGACGCGTGTATCATAGACTCCGAGGGTCTTTTTTTCTGCTGGGAAAAAATCAGAGAGAAATAAATCAGAGTCGATGTAGCCCATCGACCGTTGAATCGATGCGAGAGGGAGGCTGGTGATTTCAGAGAGGCTCTGGTAGAGGGCGCTTCTTTCCTTTTGTGCGGGGCGCAGGAGCTGAGGGAGGTAGACATCGTAGGCGAATTGGGTCGCTTTTTCGGCCACCTCTTGCACTGTATCATTTGGGGCGTATCGATTGTGGTACCACGCGGTAGCCGCATAGGTAGGTAGATGGAGAACGTAGGGAAGAAGATTGTCGGGATGGTCTAAGAATGTTTGATAGTCAATGGCGCAAGAGATCAGGATAAGTCCATTCAAATAAATTCCATATTCTTGTTGTAAGGCTTTTGCTAAACCGCAACAGCGCAGGGAACCATAGCTTTCGCCTGCGAGGTAGAGGGGGCGATTCCAAGCTTTATGTTCCGTGAGATAATCGCGGATGAAGAGGGCGAGGGAGTCAATATCGCCGCCGGTGCTGTAAAAATAGGTGGCGTCCTCTTCTGTGTTGGCTTTACTGAAACCTGTGCCGATCGGGTCGACGAACACGAGGTCTGAGGTAGCGAGGAGCGTTTCCTGGTTATCTGTGAGGGCATAGGGAGGAACGATGGACTGCCCTTCTTCTGCTGAGAGGATTCTGCGTGGGCCAAAAGCGCCCATGTGCAACCAGATGGAAGAGCTACCCGGCCCGCCGTTGAAGCAAAATGTGAGAGGGCGCCTTTCTCCTTCCTTGGTGTAGGAAATATAGCTGATTTCCCCCTTTACTTCTCCTTCCTCATTTTTGGCAGGAAGCGATCCTACGGAAGCAATATAAGAAAGGAGCTCTCCTTCCAAAGGCACAACATGCTTAGAAATTTTTTCCTCAGCAAAGACAGGTGATAGAGCCACTAGAAACAGAAAAAAACGCATGAAACCTCCACAAAAGAGGAACAACTCTAAAAGGATGAAGAATTCTATACAAGAGTTTAGGTAGGCTCTTTTTACGCTCACCTATCCCTATCTTGAAAAATACTCGGGAGTCCAGATAAGCTTATACCGAAACAACCTGAAGAATCAGGCATTTGGCAAGGAGGCACCTCAAAATTTCTGTTCGGAGCGAGAGATCATTGCCAAGAGGCAAGGCTCGAGTGAGAACAGGAATTTTGAGGAAATGCCGACGCCGCCAAAAACCGACTCTTCAGGTTGTTTCGGTATAAAGGACTGATAGCTCAGTGGATAGAGCACCCGCCTTCTAAGCGGGTGGTCGCAGGTTCGAGTCCTGCTCAGTCCGTTTGACTGAAAACCTCTGCTCAGTATAGAGAGAGGATATGTTATTAGGTGAGATTGCGCTGCAAAAGCGGACCTTCTCAGGTCTCGATGCGGTATTTAAGAAATTCAGTGCGAAAGACTTCCAGAAACTAGGTGATCGGAAGCGGAGCGACTATGTCAATCAAGTTTTATTGGATTTGATTCGCAAAGCATCTGAGCCTTGCTTTCTCCTCTCGTCGGTCCTCGACTTCATTGAGAGGGTCGACCAAGAAAAAATTCTCCATCACTATACATTCAATAGTTTTGAGCTTTGGCTGAACCAAGTCTCGGGTCTTACGGCGGAAGAAAATCGGGAGATCCGCGGTAAAATTGTGGGCAAAAAAATTGAGCGGGAGGGGTATCAGGCGCTGTTCCCGATTGGGATGGGGAAGGTGTATTCTGGGACCCATTTTGTGACGGCCCATAAATCGCCCGATCTCGATACGACGGTGGCCTCTTTTTGGGGCTGGGTCGATGCCTTTGGCGCACGCGTGGGGGATGCGCTTCACGTGTGGAATTTGCCGGGGGGTCCCCCCTCTTCGCAGATCGAGATTGAATGGATTTTTCGGGGTGTGTTTGGGCCCGCGGTATTTACCCATTTGGCGAAGAGCCGGACCCTTCTCAATCTGACGGGCAATGATCTCATGACGCAAAAGAAGATGGTGCGGAAAGGACTGTCTGAATCGCTTGCGTCGGTGGATCACGATCGGGAGCATCCGGCGGTGGTGATCGTTGATTCGGATGGGTTTTATCTCGGCGACTGGCGCAATTTCGATGCGGAAGGGGTTCATCAAGTAATTATTTTATTTAGCAGCTGCCTCAGGTGGTTTGAAAATACGTTGCACTTGCAGTTGATCTCCCTTTTTGCCGAAAAAACTCCCTCTTTTGAGATGCTGCAGAAACTTGTGACGGGTCTTTTTGATGCGAAGCTCTCGGCATGCGAACCGGCGCTTGAATTTACGCAAAAACAGAAGAAGGAGCTGGCTGGGTTTGCGGCGGATGTGCTGCACCTCAAAAAGGGATTTGAGGCGACGTTTGAAGAGGTGTGGGCTCATTTGCAGTCGGAGTGGGGAGTTCAGCTGGAGGGGAGTAAGGCGTTATTGTCCTCTACAAAAACTCTCTTTGATAAAAGTGGCAAGTTGAAGGGAGAAAGACCCCATATTTTCACCTTTTTAGAAGGGGTAGTGCGCAAATTACACGAGGTGATTTTGCAGGTCAGGAAAAGGCTTGAGAAGCTCGATGTGGCGCTGCAGACCAAGCAGACTGTTTTTGGTCATAATCCTACATTCGTCACGGTGCGCTCCGATGTGGAAGAGATTCGGCAAAAGATGGGCTCCTATAGGAGCTTGACGGTTGTCTATCCGGACCAGGGAAAAATGTGCCCTGTGGGGGTGATCTTGTCGGCCGATTTGCGAAAGCCCATTCTTGGAACGGTCTCCTTGCGCGATTTTTGTAATCGCGAGGAGATGGGGATTCCTCCTTATCTCGATGTGATTAGTGTGATTGACCATCATAAATCGGAGATTCAAACGCTTGCACCTCCTTTTGCTGTGATTGCTGATGCCCAATCGTGCAATACGTTGGTGGCAAGGCAAGCTTTTATGATCAATGATCGCTATAGCACAGGGGGACAGGCCTTGAAGACGATTGAGGCGCAGATGAAGGAGAGCCCCTCGCCAGAGATTTTGCAACGCCTTTTGCAAAGAAAAATCGTTGTAGAGAAAGGGAAGCAGAATTTTATCCATCCCGAAAGGGAATATATTGAGTATCTCCATTTCCTGTACGGTATTCTCGATGATACAGATCTTTTGAGCAAAGTAAGTGCTCTGGATGTCGAGGTAGTGGCGGCGCTACTCAATCGGCTCAAATCCCTCTCTGAAGGAAAAGAGATGGAGATCATTTCTCTGCGCGATATTCCGCAAGGGCCGGGGTTCGAGAAGAAGGCGGCTGAGCGGATATTGCGTCACGACGAAATGTATTCGCTCTACAAAAAAGTTTATGCGTATCGGGAAAAAGAGGTAGAGAGAGTCATTGCCTCGGCTGCGATTTTTGCCGATACGAAGGAACAGAATGGGTGCTGCCGCATCGGCCAACTGAAGATCTTTTCACGCAACGCGCCCGTTTTTGCCAAGGCTGCTGACAACTTACGCAAAGCATGGCTTGATGCCTCAAGTCAGGTTGTCCAAGATCGGAGCGAAATCGATTTACACCTCTACATGATTAGTACGATTGTGAGTGCGGAAGAGGTTTACAAAGGAGAGAAGCCCAATTATCCCCACAAGGATGAGCTGTGGATTTGGATTCCCGAAACAGAATTGGCGATTGAACATCTGAAGAGATTCCTCTCTGCATTTCAGGTGCTGCCTGCTCTGCACGAGAGTGGTGTGGAAGTGGAGTTTCTTGGGGAAAACAGTGGAGAGTTAAAATCGATTTTTAGGGAGAGCTTTCTCGATGTGCCGCAGAAAGTGACAAATAAAAAGCTCCCCATTGCCGTGATCCGTTACCGGGCCGGCTCAGTGAATTCGCGGAAGGCGATGATCTCGCCTTATCTCCCCGCTTAACTTTCTTGGTTTGAGGAGGGAACGCCCTCTTCGAGGATTTCTAAGCTGACACGCAGACCATTGCGGCTGGCCACTGACATGAGCAGTGTGCGAATCGCATTGATCGTCTTCCCTTTTTTACCGATGATTTTGCCGATGTCCGACTTTTCTACAGACAATTCGATAATCAACGTATTCGTTCCGCCGATCTCATTGATCCGAACTTGATCAGGATGGTCAACCAAATTCTTGATAATGTATTCAACAAATTCCTTCATAGTCGTTCCTTCTGTCGTTCACCTGGGGTGACATTTTACAGAAAAGGGTCTTTTCTCCGCAAATAATTCTTTAGTTAGACACTAGAGCCAATTGCAAAAGTCTTCGATGCATAAAATCGCCTTTTCGAGCCAGATTGAACCCCCGCCTCCTCGCCTACCCTCTCGGGTAGGCCGCCGTCGGCGAGATCGGAAAAGCGCCTGCTTTTCCTCTTCAACCTGGCTCAAAATCATCGATTTTCTACCATCGTGGACTTTTGCAACTGCCTCACTAGATCACGGCGGGGGCTGGGGTGGCCGTAGAAGCGAGCTTGCGCATCCAGCTTTTTACATCGGGGGGAATGGGAGCGAGGAGGCGTAAAGGGTCTCCTGTGACAGGGTGGGGTACTTCTAGTTGGTATGCGTGGAGGAGGAGTCGGTCGGTGTCGCCGCTTCTGCCGTAAATTGTGTCGCCGATGACGGGGCATCCTACATGTTTGAGATGGACGCGGATCTGATGTGTTCTTCCTGTTTTAGGGCGTACGAGTGCCAAGCTAAAGCAATCATTGGAGGCTGCGAGCTGCACTTCGCTGATTGCCTCTCTTCCATCAGAGAGGACGGCCATTTCTTTGCGGTGGACGGGGTGTCTGCCGATGGGTGCGTCGATGATCCCATTCGTGGGTTTGCCCCAACAGACTGCTAAATAAAGTTTATTGGCTCTTCTTTCGGCAAAGGTTTCGATGAGTTTTTGCTGTGCGATCATGGTTTTGGCGGCCAGCATGACGCCGGAAGTTTCTTTGTCGAGGCGGTGGATGATGCCGGGTCGGAGCGGGTCGGAGCCGGGCGCTATTTTTTCGCAGTGGGCTAAGAGGGCGTTGACGAAGGTTCCTGACCAGTGGCCTGGAGCGGGGTGGACCACCATTCCAGGAGGTTTGTTGATGGCGAGCACATGTTCATCCTCATAGAGGATCTCGAGGGGAATATTTTCTGGGGCGAGGGAGGGAGCGGGGATGGCTTGGAAGCACACCTCAATTTCGTCTCCCTCTTCGGGGCAAACTCTTTTTTTAACTAAATCGCCATTGAGGAGTACGCAGCCGTTTTCCAAGAGGTGTTGGAAGTAGGTGCGGGAATAGCTAGGAAATCTTTGAGCTAAAAGCGCATCGATTCTTACCCCCTCTTCTTCGGGGGTCACGCAGAAGAGATCTGACTCCTCATTCATATGGCGGAATTCTACCTGAAAAGAAACTTTGGAACAAGTATCATAATAATATGAATTTTACTTTTCGCCAGAGCCGAGTAGAGCCTAAATTTCTCGAATTGCTAAGAGGGCAAGAGGTGGTGCAAGAGGTGGAGGGGGTTTTGCGCAAAAAATCTCCCTTTTTTGCGACGCAAGAGGAAGCGTTTACGTGGCTCCAAGAGACTGAATATCGATCTGCGAAAGAATTGGCCTATCGGTGGTTGGCGGCGAGGAGCCTTTCTAAGAAGGCCCTTTCAGACAAGTTGCGGGGCAAGCGCTTTGCCCCTTCTCTCATTGAACAAATCGTCAAAGAGATAGAGGCGTTGGGATATCTCAACGATGCCGAGTACTATTCTCGGGCGATCGAGGCTCTTTTACAAAAAGGATATGGTTCCAAATACATTGCGCAGAAGCTGGGTCTCGAGCTTCATGTTGTGAGACAAGCGTTGGGAAAAAAGGAAGAGATCGCGTGCCGCACGCTGGCCAAGAAGTACAAAGATAAGCGGCAGCGGGTTCAGGCGCTTCTTCGGAAAGGGTTTTCAAGCCACCTGATCTTCTCCATTGAAGATTTTTCTTGGCAGGACTAGATTCTAACCTGTGGGAACCTATCGATCTGCATTGCGTGTGGGTGTGCTTGGCGTCAACTTTAAGACGGCGGAACTTTCTTTGCGTGAAAGAATTGCCAAAGGTGCGCAAAGTTTGGCCGGGGAAAAGAGTCATTTTTTTTCTCATCCTACGGTTCTCCTCTCAACCTGCAACCGAACCGAAATTTACTTTAGCGCTCCTGATTTAGGTGCTGCGCACATCGATCTTCTGGCGCAATTGCGTCGTCATATCTCTTTTGCCTTTGAGCCTTATCTGTATTCTTACTTTGGCATTGATTGCTTTGCTCATTTGAGCAAAGTGACAGCAGGCCTCGACAGTGCAATCCAATTTGAGACAGAAATTCAGCATCAGGTGAAGACAAGCTATGTGAGAGCCTCTCAAATTCTCCCTCTTCCAGCTGAACTCCACTATCTTTTTCAAAAGTCGCTTCATGTGGCCAAATGGCTTCGCAATTGCGAGGGTAAGCAAGAGGCCCCCTCATTGTTCGGCACTTTATGGCAGCTTGCTGAAAAAATACTCGGCAATTTGAAAAGTAAACGTATTCTGCTCGTTGGCTATTCGGAGATTCACCGTGGCTTCGCCTCGTTTCTCAAGAGTAAAGGAATTTGCCCCACCTTTTGTACGAGGAGTTCACTCACTCTGCATACAGCACATGTGCGCGGCAGAGAGGAGTTGGAGCGTTGGCGAGAATACGACCTGGTCTCATGCGCGAGTGCATCCAATGAATATCTCATTCAAGATGCTGGCCGGCCAGGACAACTTCTGTTTGATTTAAGTGTGCCACGGAACATTGACCCAGCAGTCGCAGGTGGAGGTGTCCATCTCTACAACATTGACCAACTTGCAGCAGAGTCAGAAGGTTTTCCTCAAGATTCCTTTGCCTCATTGGAAGAGATGTTGTGGGACAAGGTGATCCATTTGGCGCAAAATTATCTCAACAAAACAGAAAATAACAGGATGGACAGGATGAACCTATCCGGATAGGTTCATAGAAAGGAACAATTTTCTTATCCTGTTCTTCTTCTAGAATTCGGCGTGGCCGGGAAAACGGGGGAAGGGGATCACGTCGCGGATGTTCTCCATGCCTGTGGCGAATAGAACAAGCCGTTCAAAGCCAAGACCGAAGCCAGCATGGGGCACTGTCCCAAATTTACGCAGCTCCAAATACCAAGCGTAGTCGTCGCGGTTGAGGCCGTGCTCGAGAATTTTTTCTTCGAGTAGGTCTTGCCGCTCTTCACGCTGCGAGCCGCCGATGATCTCACCAATTTTGGGAACGAGGATGTCCATCGCTGCGACAGTTTTTCCGTCGTCGTTGGCGCGCATGTAGAAGGCTTTGATCTTGGCCGGGTAGTCGGTGAGGATGACCGGCTTTTTGCAATACTCTTCGGCGAGATATCGTTCGTGTTCCGATTGGAGGTCGACGCCCCACGAGACGGGAAATTCAAAATTCTTGGCAGACTTTTGCAGAATGTCGATGGCCGCAGTGTAGGTGAGGTGGACGAAGGGAGTGTGGGCGACATGTTGGAGCCGGTCGAGGAGCCCGGGCTCAACAAATTTATTGAAAAATTCAAGGTCCTCTTTGCAGTGTTCAAGGACGTATTGGAGACAGAACTTAAGATAACTTTCGGCACATTCCATGTCGGCTTTGAGATCGGCAAAGGCCATTTCAGGCTCAATCATCCAAAACTCGGCGAGGTGGCGCGAGGTGTTGGAGTTTTCAGCGCGAAAAGTTGGGCCAAAGGTGTAGATGTCGGAGAGGGCGCAGGCAAGGATTTCCCCTTCGAGTTGGCCGGAGACAGTGAGATAGGTGGCTTTTTTGAAAAAATCTTGGGAGAGGTCGCGCGAGTCGGGAAGGGTTGTGACGCGAAACATTTCGCCGCCTCCTTCGCAATCGGAGCCGGTGATGATGGGGGTATGGACGTAGAGGAAGCCGCGCTGTTGGAAAAAGAGGTGGGTGGCGAAGGCGAGGGCACCGCGGACACGGAGAACGGCTCCTTGCGTGTTGGTGCGGGGACGGAGGTGGGCGATAGTGCGGAGGAATTCAAAGGAGTGGCGCTTTTTTTGGAGCGGATAGGTGGCAGGGTCACAGGCGCCAAAGAGATGGATGCGGCTGGCTTTGAGTTCGAGGGCTTGGTTTTTGCCGAGGCTGGGAACGAGTTTACCGGTGACGGCGATAGAGGCGCCGGTGGTGAGTTCGGGCAGGAGAGGAGCGTCGGCGATGACTTGGAGATTGGAGAGAGTGGAGCCGTCGTTCAGTTCAATGAAGGCAAAGGTTTTTTGGTCGCGCACGGTGCGGATCCAGCCGGAAATCGTCACCTCTTTTTCTGCGAGCGTTTCGGGATTTTTTGCATGGAGGATGTGTTTAATGCGGACTTTCATAATAACCTGAGTTTTGGGTTCGTTTTCCTGGGAGTTATTGCAGATTGCGAGGCAATTTTCCCATATTTTGGTTCATCCAATAGCTGAAAGCACCTATGGATGAACTAAAATATGGGAAAATTTCCCACAAGATGCGAATCCCAGCGAAATGAACCCAAAATTCAGGTTAATAGTCTCTGAGGAGGGTGATTTCTTTTTGCCAGCAAGGAGGTCCATCTGGTGTCTCCAAATATTTAGGGAGGTTTTTTGTTTTGGGAGAGGTCATTAAGAAGCGAAAGGCTTCAAGGCCAATATGGCCTTGACCTAAGCAAGCATGGCGGTCGACGCGCGAGCCAAATTCTTTCATCGAGTCGTTGAGGTGAAAGGCAGTCAAAAAGGAGAGGCCGATCGCTTGGTCAAAGGCTTGGAGGGTGGTTTCCCACTGTTCGGGTGTGCGGATGTCGTAGCCTGCGGCAAAGATGTGGCAGGTGTCGATGCAAACGCCAATCGGAATTTTTCCTTTCACGCGGTGGACAATGGAACCGATGTGTTCAAATCTATGGCCGACGCTCGTGCCCTGCCCAGCGGTTGTTTCGAGAAGAAGTTTGGTGGGTCCTTTTTGGGCGAGAGGTTCTAATTCCAAAAGACTTTCAACGATTGTGTCGAGGCAGGCCTCTTCCGTGCCCCCTTTTGCAGCACCGGGATGAAAATTCAGGTAAGGGATGTTGAGCAGATGGCACCGTTCGAGCTCTTCACGAAATGCACATCTACTTTTGCGAAGGATTTCAGGGTCAAAGGAGCCGAGGTTGATGAGGTAGCTGTCGTGGCTCATGATGGCGTCGATGTCCGTTTCAGCGCGCGCCTTTTCCCACAGGGCGATCGTTTCAAGATCGAGAGATTTTCCTTGCCACTGCTTTTGGTTGCTTGTGAAGAGTTGAACGGCCGAGGCGCCAATGGCTTTGCCTTCATAGAGGGCGTTTTGGACACCCCCTGCGGCAGAGGTGTGTGCACCGAGAAGAGCTTTCATACGGACTCGCTCCGCTTTGAGTGAAGGACGAGGGCATAGAAACCGGCGATGATGAGGATGATGGAGCCTAAATACATGGGAAGTTCAATATTTTCTGCGGCGATGATTCCTGAGACAAAAGGGGCGATCAACAGGGCAAGCGAGGAGATGGACTGGAGAACGCCGAAGGCTTTGCCTTGGTTTTCTTTGCCAGAGAGATTGGAGATTTGTGCCATGATGCTTGTCCAGGCAAGGGTGCCGCCGAGGCCGAGGAGAGGAAAGGTCCAGCTCCAACCAGAGATGGTATCTTCCCAATTGCCAAGACTAATTAAAATGCCAAGAACGGGCATCACAGAAAAGAGAATTTTTGCTGGGTGAAGATCTCCAAGCCATCGATTGAGAACAAAGGAGCCCAGAAGCCAAAAGAGAGAGAGGTAAGCGGAGAAAAATCCAATTCCTTCCTGATCAAAATGAAACTTTTGGACAAAGAGCTGCGGATAGTAGAGGAGGAAGAAGAACCAGCCCAAATCATAAAGGAACGCTACCGACAGCCATCCTTTCATCCAAGGCATGCTGGCCACTTTCCGCAAGTTTTTGATTTCATGTTTCCAGTCGGTTTTTTCTTGAGGCTGATAGGTTTCTTGAAAGCCTGTGTGGACCCAAAAATAGTTGAGAACAAAGAGGGATGCTAAAGCAAGGAAAGGGGTAGCAAAATCAAACCAGGGGATCCAGCGCGGTGTGGAGAGGATCCCGCCGAGTGGCGGCCCTACGATCCACGCGATCCCGCCTACCATGCCACCGAGGGCTAAGTTTTTCGATTTTTCCCGCTCAGAACTGACATCGGCGATGGAGGCTTGTGCAATGGCCGAGTTGGCCGAAAAAAGGCCTGACAAAAGGCGTGCTGCAAAGAGGAGCGGCAAATTGGCCATCCAAATCGCTACGGCGGAAAAGAAAAAGCTCGCAATGTTGCCGAAAATCGTCCATTCCAAAAGTTTTTTCCGGCCGAAGTGATCGGCAAGCGCTCCGATGATTGGCATCGAAAGAAATTGGGTGATCGCATACGAGCTGATCAAAATTCCTAAGATCAGATTGCGTGCGGCATCGGACGTATCGGCCGGCAAAATGCCATTTGCTGGGTCAAAGAGGAGCGGTGCAAAAATCGTCAAGACAATGCCCCAACCGATCGCATCGTTGAAGATAGTGAAAAGGAGGGCAAAGAGAGAGCTTTTTTGGTTCATGGAGATATTCTACAAGTTTATTGAGAAAACGTCTATCATGCCCATGTGGATACAACCGATTCGATTCTTAGATTCGCAAAACGTTTTCTTGCAGGCACGGTACTCAGCCGTTTGAGCGGGGTCGGACGTGATGTGGTGATGGCCATCTGTTTTGGGAGCGCACCCGAGGTGGCCGCTTTCATGGTTGCCTATCGATTGGCCAATCTCTTTCGCCGCCTTCTTGGTGAGGGGAATCTGCAGGCAGGGTTTGTCCCCCATTTTGAGGCCCTTTCTGGCAAAGATCCCCGCGAGGCTCTCCTCTTCTACCGCGATATCTCTTTTTCCCTGCTTTTCGTTCTCCTCGGGACAGTTCTTGGCTTAGAAGGGATTTTTTGGATCACTTCGTTTTCTGTCACCCCCGAATGGGCCCATTTGATCCACCTCGCCATGTGGATGACGCCAGGGCTTCTTTTCATTTGTCTCTACGCGCTCAATAGCGCCTTTCTCCAGTGTCACAGGAGCTATTTTTCTCCCGCTGTGGCCCCTGTTCTCTTCAATGTTGCCTGGATCCTCATCGCTCTCTGGGCTTCCCACTTCCCTCTCACAAATGCGATCCAATTTTTAAGTATGGGGATCACGCTGGCCTTTGCTATGCAATGGAGGCTGACCGCCTCGCAAGTCCGAAAAAAGTTGTCCCTCTCTTCCCACGAGTGGTTGCGTCCCCGTCTTTTCTCTCCCGAGTGGAAAAAGCTCTTGAAGCCCCTGTCTCTTGGCATTTTGGGCATTGGTGCTATGCAGATCAATAGCGCCCTCGACGCCATTTTTGCTCGCCTGGCCGACCCCTCCGGCCCCGCCTATCTCTGGTATGCCATCCGCGTGCAGCAACTTCCTCTTTCTATTTTTGGCATTGCTCTTTCGGGAGCCCTCCTTCCTCCTCTTGCCCGCGCGATTCGCGAAGGGGCCATGGAACGGTATCAACATCTGCTAGAAAATTCTTTACGTTATAGCGCCTGTCTCATGATCTTTTGCACATTTGGTATTTTTGGGTTGGGCCAACAAGGTCTTAATCTTCTCTATGGCCATGGAGGTTTTACCCCTGCGGATGTCTCCCACACACTCCTCTGCCTTTGGGGTTATGGGGCAGGGCTTCTTCCTGCCGTCTTTGTCCTTCTCCTGGCTTCTGGTTTTTATGCGCGCAAAAAGTATACCCTCCCCACGATGGCTTCTCTGGGAACGGTTCTTTTAAATGTTGGATTCAATGTTTGGATGGTCTTTGGCCTCAAATGGGGCGCGCCGAGCATTGCCATTGCGACTAGCATTGCTTCATGCGTGAATTGTGTTTTCCTGGCAGTGGCTTTGCGCAAAGAAATTGGAACGATTTTTTCAGGATCTTTCTGGAGATTGATGGTCCGTTTGACTGTAAGCGGCGCTGTCGCGGCCCTCAGCGCCCAAATGGCCCCCTCTTGGATGGAGGAGTTGCCTCGTTCATTTTTAGACCAAATCGTACAGCTTTCCTTTTCCGGCGCTATTTTTCTCACTGTATTTTTAGGCGCAGCCTACATGCTTGGAATCAAGGAATTTTTCGATCTTTTTCGGAAGAGTCAAGAGGCATAAAACAGGGCCGAACGAAAATTCGGCCCGTTGGGAGGGATTAGGATGTGTGGGAGATAAATTCGCAGACGAGAGGGATATTGATTGGGAGGGGGAGGGGAACCTGATCCATTTGCGGAGCAGATACTAATCGTCCTGAATGCTTCTCGCTTTCGAGTTCGAGATAGCTTGGGATTTCTCGTGTGGTGTATTCCTGCGCCATTGTAATCGCTTTCATTTGACGGGAAGCGGGTTTGATGGAGACAGTCATGCCGGGGAGGACGAGGAAAGATCTTCGGTCCACTTTCTTCCCGTTGACTTGGATATGTCCGTGGGAAACGAGCTGCTGGGCAGCGAAGATGGAAGAGGCAAAGCGAAGGCGGTAGACGAGATTATCGAGGCGGCACTCGAGCATTTCAAGGAAAAGCTGTGCTGTGTTGCCTTTGCGGAGGAGCGCTTTGCGGTAGGTATTGACAAGCTGCTTTTGGCTGATCATGCCGTAGACGGCTTTCAGCTTCTGGCGCTCTTCGAGTTGCATGCCAAAGTCAGATTTTTTCTTACGTTTTGCGCCGTGCATTCCGGGGGGATTTTGTTTATGGAGCATCGGGTTACGTGCTTTGCCGAAAATATTCGCAGCGAACTTACGGGCAATTCGGTTTTTGGGTCCTGTATATCGAGCCATTCTTTCTCCAATAGACTTAAAAGAAGGCAAGTATAAGAGGGATCGATTTTTTGAACAAGATGAAACAGCTCAAAACAAAAATTTGATAGCTTGCGCAGAAGAGGGTAGGCGGTGTATAAACTTCTCCCATGAACTATTCGATTCTTGCGTATTACTACATTGGAAAGATTGAAGACCCTCAAGCTGAGGTAGCGCGTCATAAAGAATTTTTTGAAACACGCGATTTCAAGGGAAGAATTTACATTTCTGAACAGGGAATCAACGGCCAAGCGAGCGGAAGAGCGGATCACGCCGAAGAATATATGGCCTGGATGGGGCGTTTTGGCAAAATTGATTTTAAGATCCATCCCGACATCGAGCATGCCTTCCCTAAAATGACGGTAAAATACAGACGTCAACTGGTAGCGATTGACTGCGAAGTTGATTTTTCCGACCGAGGGGAGTCTCTTTCTCCTGCGGCTTGGAAGAAGATGTTGGAAGAAAAAGGCGATGAGACAGTTCTCATTGATGTGCGCAACGACTACGAGTGGGAAGTGGGCCATTTTGAAGGGGCGGAACTCCCCAAGCTCGAAACATTCCGCCAATTTCCCCTCTATGCAAAAAAATTGAAAGAGACCTGCGATCCGAAAACGACTCCGGTCATGATGTACTGCACGGGAGGGATCCGGTGCGAGTTTTTCTCGGCCGTTATGAAAAAAGAGGGATTCGAGAAGGTGTATCAGCTTGATGGAGGCGTCATTGGCTATGGCCTTCAAGAGGGGACATCTCACTGGCACGGCAAGCTTTTCGTATTTGACGATCGATTGGTGGTCCCAATCGGCGAGGCAGATACCATAGCCCATTGCAAGCATTGTGGGGCAGAATGCGACGTCTACCGCAACTGCGCGAATATGGATTGCAACGAGCTGTTTGTGTGTTGCACCAATTGCCTCCCGCTTCATGAGGGATGCTGTCAGGATGGTTGCCGCTCTGGCAGGGTCCGCCCCTACCGCGAAGACGCGAAACCTTTCCGCAAATATGCTGAAATATCGGGTTGAAGAATCAGCCATCAAAATCGAAGAGGAGGGATGCCCACGAAAGGTCCTCTATTTCGATTCGCTGAAAAAATTGGCCAGGGAAGAGGATCGTGAAGGGCTTTCTCTACTTTTCAAACGCCCTCCCTCAGATACAACTGCCTGCAATACAATCGCGGTCATTCCCGAACAACTTTTTCAAGTAATCCAAAAGCTTTCGAAGACGGGACGCCTTTGGTGGGGAAACTCTCGTCTTTGCTACGAGGCCCGAGCTGCGAAAGTCTATTGGAAAGGGGAAAAAGAGGGGGCTCTTGGCGCAGTGTTGCAATGGCAACAAGAAGAGATTCCTCTCGAACTGTGCGAAGGGCTTTTTCCCGGCTGGGCCGTAGCGAAGGGAATCGCTTTCCCTGTTGTTTCTCAAGTTGCCTCGAAGTGGATCCAACTTTTTCGCAAAGGGCCCATTCTCCTGTCCAGTATACAACTGAAAAAGTTCCTTGAAGAAGAGCCTCCTGTTTTGTGGAAAGAGGCAAGGCTCAAAATTCCTGAACTTTTCCTGACCGATGTTACAGGCTGTTTTGCCAATCTTTCCGATCCTTCGTGGGAGGCTGACCTGATCGAAGCGGGATACGCGCGCAAACTCGTGGGTCATTCACACTACTATTGCAGCGGCGACAAGGTACGCGATACGCTCCGCTTTCTTTTAGAAATTGGCTGGAAAATTTCTGATTGCAAAGGACGTACGCTTCTTCGCATGCGCTCACTAGAATGGGATGTGCAAGAGCGAGGAGGAAAAATTGCGGTGCGTGCTGCGGCCCATTATGGAGCGCATAAAGTAACGCTGCCTAAACTTTCTAACCTGAGTTTGTGTTTGGAATTAGATTCTTCCACAGTGGGTCTTCTGGAACCTCAAAAACTCGAAGGAATTTGGGAAGATGAGACACTTGTTCTTCCAAAATCTGCACTTCCCACCTTGATTCCTCGTTTAGGAACGGTTTCTTGGTCGAAAGGTCTTGAGGCCCTGGCACTTGGCTTTAAAGGCCAGATCGAGCTAGCTTCGCCGTCTTCCTCCTTTCGCGGGACGCTTCTCCCTTACCAGCAAGAGGGTGTGAATCTTCTCTCCTTTTTTCACAAATGGGGCATGGGACTCCTTTTAGCGGATGAAATGGGACTAGGAAAAACTGTCCAGGTGTTGGCATTTTTTTCTAGAACCGAGACAAATTTGCCGCATCTCGTTATCGCTCCCACCTCGCTTCTCTATCAGTGGAAACAGGAGTGCCTTCGGTTTTTACCGTACCTTCCTGTGTGTATCTATGAGCGCGGCATGCAAATTCCTAAAGGTCAGAGCATTGTCATCACATCTTACGCAACGCTCCGTCTCGATGAAGGGACACTTGCCGTAACTCCTTTTGATACAGTTGTTCTCGATGAATCCAACGCGATTAAAACTTCCTCCACACAAACTGCGCAAGCTGCCTATCGGTTAAACGGCACCTTTAAGATAGCTCTGACGGGCACGCCGCTCGAAAATCGTCCGGATGAGGTTCTCTCGCAATTTCGTTTTCTCCTTCCTCAGCTTTTCCCTGAGAAAGTTTCCCTCGAGGAGATCAAACAGAAAATTCGCCCCTTTTTCTTGCGAAGAAAAAAGCAAGATGTTGACATTCAGCTGCCTGAGAAAATGGAACAAATTGCCTGGATTGAAATGACCGAGGCGCAGAAAGAAACGTATGCAAAATACAAATCCGCAATCCACATTGAAGATCCTACAAATCGGATGGAAATTCTCGAAGTGATTCTTCGCCTAAGGCAGATTTGCACCGATCCTCGTCTTGTCGGGGAAGAGGTGATGGGAGCTAAGCTCGAGTATCTTATGCAAGAACTCGCCGATTTAAAATGGCATAAGGTGCTCATTTTTAGTCAGTTTACCTCGATGTTAAACCTCATTAAAAGGGCATTGGGCCAAGCGGGAGAATCGTTTCTTTCTCTCGATGGTTCGACACCTTCTGACGAACGAGCAAGGCTCGTGCAAGAATTTCAGGAAGGGGAGGTGTCTTTTTTTCTCTTAAGCCTTAAGGCTGGAGGAGTTGGGCTTAACTTAACGGCAGCTGATTATGTTCTCCTCTTTGATCCTTGGTGGAATGAAGCGGTGGAACATCAGGCTGCATCGCGGGCCCATCGTCTTGGACAAAAAAACAAAGTGATTGTGAAGCGCTATCTTACGCCCGACTCCATTGAAGAAAAGATGCTCCGCTTGAAAGAGGAAAAGCAAGGATTAGCGGAGCAGCTATTTGAAGCGGAAAGATTTAGCTGGACAGCGGAGGATTTGCTTCATCTTCTGACTTAATGCCTTTTTTATCGGCCTCAAGCATATCCAATGCGGCTGACTTCAGTGTTTTCAGTCCTTCTGCAAATCCCAGAGCACGTGTGAGTTCCTCTAAGTAATTGAGCTCTGCTGTCAATTGATCGTTGAGTGTTTCAAGCGACGCAATTTTTTTCAGAAGTTCTTTTTGCTTCATGATTCTCCTCGTAGGTTGGCACTTACATAAGATGCAAAAGTCGTGCCACAAACGAAGAGAAGTTGAAAAAAAATCGAAATTCAACTTAACTCATTGAGTAACAAGGAGTTTCAAAATATGTTTACAGATCTTAATACAAATTTAACTTTACCAGTTCCCCCAGCACCAGAGAAAGGAAAGATAGCAGTTTATAACGGACACAAATGGGAGCAAGTGAAAAGCGAACCTAGTAGACCAACAGGTAACTTTCAAGTGGTGGGCAATATGGTGAGAGTACTCTTTCCAGTTGATGAAAATCAGCCAGTGGTGCGAACGTAGATTTGGGATTGTCTCGTATGAGACGTGTTTCAAACATGAGGTACAATAAATGAAAATTCGCTCTCTCACAAAGCAAGTGCTCTTGATGGCAGGAATTGCATGCATTGCAACCGCTTGCCAATGCCAGAGAAAAATGGAAGACAACAATAAGCAAAGCGAACAGCCTGCCTCTGAAGAAGAAGAAGAGGAAGAATGTAGCAATGCAAATGAGGCGTCTGAAACCCTCTCAACGCAAGAAGTGGCTCAAGTGGATGTTGTAGAACATCTGGAACCCGTTTTGCAAATGGTAGAGACACTCAATTTGGAAGCAATGAGTGCGATGCCTGCTGCGCCGGCTCTTCCTGAAGTGGATGCGCCCTAAAAGACATTCGCTAAGTCTCGAAAGCGAGCATTCGTCTCTTGATTTCTAGATCAAGAGTAAAGCCCCCGATTTTTCCGCTGCTGTATACAATGCGGTGGCAAGGATAAAAAAGGGGGAATGGATTTTTTCCGCAGCCAGAGCCTACGGCTCTGGCTCCTTTTGCCTTGCCGCACATTTCCGCTAATTCTCGATAACTGCGTGTTTTGCCAAATGGAATGGTGGCCATTTGCTTTAAGATCATTTGCTGAAAGGGAGAAAGATCGCTTGTGTCAAAGAAGGGGGGCAAGGGAAGGGGTTTTTTCGCAACGTAGCTATCCAGCCATCGGACAAGTGTCTTTTGCATCGGAGGCATGGCATCAATAATCGAATAGGAAAAGGAATCTGCTAGAGAAAGAGTCGTGCGAAGAACACAACTCTCTTTGCAAAAGATTTTGACGGCGATGCCGCTCATGGGTTGTTTTGCGCGAGCTCTTTTTCTCTTTTGTCGAGAAAATCAAAGCGCTGTTCATTCACTGCATGGCCGCTGAAAAACCACTCTGTTTCGGTGGCTTCATCGGTGTAGTATTTGCTGCACCCATGCTTTTTATCGTGACGCCATTTGATGTCGGCGGTGAGATTGCCGAGATCGTCAAAGTGGTGTTCAATGCCGTGTTTTTGTCCGTTGACGTAGGGAATTTCAGCGATTTTAAAGCCATTGCGATAGACAGTCTTAACCCCTTCGAGAATGCCGTTTTGCCACTGCAGGTTCATGAGAGGTTTTCCTGTCGCTGTAAACTTCAATTGCTCGCCGTGGAGTTGGTAGTCGTTGTAGTGAGAAATGGAATGGATTTCTCCAGTGGGGTGATAGGTTGTTCGTTCGACGATCAATCCGTTTTCCATCCGGTCGCGCGAAATCAAAAGACCAGTTCGATCCCGTTTGACTCGCTCGCCTTGGCCTGCCTCGACAGAAGCTTCTAAGCGGTGGTCGGTGGAGAAGTATTTTCCATCGAGAAGAACGCCGTTGTTGTATTCTTCGACGCTTAAGGGGACCCCTTTTTCATCCCACAAGGTGATCACATTGCGATTGTCGAATTCGTAGAGGTCTTCACGTACGGGCATTCCACTGGAGTCATAGAGTGTCTCTTTTAAGAGAGTTCCTTGATCGTACACGAGTGATTTTTCAATCATTTCGCTGTGGGGGAAAGTATGTGTGGTGGTGCCGTGAAGCTCGCCATTTTCATAGTTGCGCGTGATGGTCACCCCATTTTTCAGGGAAGAGACAACTTGGCCGTCGCTTGTGCGTGCTTCCCATTCGGCTGCCGACACATCAAATCCATATTTATGGACATATTTTTGCGAGACAACTTGATCGGGGGCTGTCTGGTTGTAGCAAGAGGTGAGTAGGAGTGGCGCAATAAGGACGTAAGAGAGACGCTTCATGAATACCTTCCCTGAAATAAAAAAGATCTTAGCGCGGCTGCTTTCATTTGGCAAGAGCAAAAGATATTGTACCGAAACTTCGTCGCTTTTGGGGATTATTTTAGCCAATTTTTGACTTTTGCAACTGCCTCTTTTTTGCGGAGGTGCAGTCTCTTAGGCTTTACAGAAGCGCTCTGGATTCGCGAGAATTTTCTTGTGTTCCGCTTCGACTTCTTCAAAGGAGATTGTTTTGAGGCGGTCGCGATAGGTGAATCGGAAGGTGGCCCGCTTATCCAATCCTCCTTCAGGCTGATAGAGGTCGATGAGTTCCACCTTTTCCAGCAAATCACTGTGCGTCGAATGAATTGCTGTGAAAATTGTTTCGATCTTTGTGTCGAGATGTAGGATGGCGGTCCAATCGCGTTCCGAAGCAGGAAATTGAGGCAGCGGGGTCATTTGTGGATGGGGGCGGTAGAGGTGCATCAGTTGAAGGAGGTTGATTTCGGCAAAGAGGATCCGCTCTTTGATGTCGAGTTTTTGGAGGAGATTGGGATGGACCTCACCCAAAGAGCCGAGTCCATTGCCATTGCACTCCAAATTCGCTTGTCTTCCTGGATGGAAGCTTAGGTGGGTGGAGGGTCGGAAAACGGGCTTGGGCGCGGAGAGCGACTCAAAGAGAGTTTCAAGGAGTCCTTTGAGATCGTAAAAATCGACGTCAGCAGGTTTTGTGTCCCACGAAGAGGGTCTAGATTTGCCGGTGAAGATAAACCCAAGTGTGGGCACTTCTAGGTTTTTCTCTTTGAAGAGAAGGTGCACGTGGCCCATTTCGAAAGCTTGGAAAGAGTTATTTTTTCGATCGATATTTCCTTTGGCGACTTGAAGGAGGCCAGGCAACAGCGAGGGGCGGAGGATGGAGTACTCTTCTGTTTTGGGATGCAGTGTTTTTAAGAGGGACACGTTGGGCGCGATGAATTCGATGGCCAGTTCAGAAAGTTTAGGGCTGATGAGATCGGCTGTGAGGAACTCTTGGAGTCCAAGGCCAAGGCATTTCTTTCTTAGCAAGGTTTCGAAAACATATTGGGTATCGTGCGGCAGTGTGGAGGGGGGAGCTAGGGGAGATCTTCGTTCGATGTTGTTGTAGCCGTAAATGCGGGCGACCTCTTCGATGAGATCGATCTCTTCTGAGATGTCAAAGCGGTATTGGGGGACTTCGACTTTTGAGTTGCGCACAGAAAAGTCAAGTCTTTGGAAAATTTCCTCAATTTCTGTTTGAGAGAGCTTGGTGCCGAGGAACTGGTTAACTCTTTCGGGGCGGTAGGAAATGTGTTTGGGAGGAAAGGGATGTGTTTTCAGATCGAGAACACCTTTGGCGACTTGTCCTCCACATATTTTTGCTAGAAGGACAGCCGCTTCATCCAGTGCGAAAGGAACGCCATTTGGATCAATCCCTTTTTCAAATCGGAGCGCGCTTTCCGTCCGAAGTCCCAAGGCTTTGGCCCCTTTACGGATGGTCATGGGATCAAAAAAGGCGGCTTCTAACAATATATTTTTCGTCTTGTCGGAAACGGCGCTATTGGCTCCGCCGAGAACCCCTGCAATCGCGACGGCTTTTTTTGCGTCATAGATCATGAGTGTGCCAGTGGGAACTTCTCGTTCGATATGGTCCAAGCCGAGAAATGTTGCGGGTTTTTCTGCGGGGGCAATGCGGAGGTTTCCTTCGAGAAGATCAGCGTCGAAGCAGTGGAGTGGCTGCCCTAACTTGAGCATGATGTAATTGCCGATATCCACTACATTGCTAATCGATTTCATGCCGCAGGAAAGTAAAAGTTTTCTTAGCCAGAAGGGGGAGGGGGCGACTTTTACCTTTTCGATGCGGCGTGCCATGTAACGAGGGCAGAGTTTGACGTCGCGGACGGTTGCCTCCATCGCAATCTTCTCTCCCGTTTCTTGAAGATCGCAAGTAGGGCGTTTCAGTTTTTTCTGGAGAGCCGCTCCGAGCTCGCGGGCAATACCCAGCGCACTGAGACAATGGCCGAGATTAGGGGTTAAAGAAAGTTCTAAAACTGGGTCCCACAAAAGAGGAACAAGATCTTGTCCATTTTTCCATTCGTGAGGGAGTTCCATGATTCCCTCTTCGCCTGTCCATAGACCCAATTCATCGGCGGCGCAGAGCATTCCGTGGGATTCCACTCCGCGCAGCTTTGCCTTCTCAATTTTTCTTTCGCCTAAAACAGCTCCTACCTTGGCAAAGGCGGTTTTGATGCCGGCACGGCAATTGGCAGCTCCGCAGACCACTTGCTGTGTCTGGTGGCCATCTGTGACTTCGGCGACCTGCAATTTGTCGGCGCTCGGGTGGCGCTGGACGGCCAATACCTCTCCTACTACTACGTGAGAGAAGGCGGGGCGTTCATTTTGGATTCCGTCTACTTCCATGCCGAGAAGAGTGAGTGTTTCGCTAATTTGTGCTAAAGAAATCCCTTCCAGGGGGACGAAGGATTGGAGTAAAGAGAGTGGGATGCGCATGGGAAAAAGTTTACCAAACCCTTTTCAAAAAATCAAGGAACAGGATCAACTCCCCCGGGGTGGAGCGGGTGACATTTTGCGATTCGTTTGCAGGCAAGCCAGGCCCCTTTCCACGGACCATGTTTTGTGACTGCCTCCATCGCGTAGTCGGAGCAACTAGGGAAAAATCGGCAGCAGGATCCCAAAAAAGGGCTGATTGCGACTTGATAAATTCGGATCAGTCGTAGAATAATCCATTTCATAACTTAGAGTTTATCCGATGCCCCACCCCTTTGAAAAGTTTTTAGAAACATTTGTCCCGAAAGTCGAACAAAAGTCAACTCAACTCAATAAGGCTCTTTGGATTTTGGAGACGACAGGGCTTCAAGATGCGGCCGACCTCAAGGCGGAACTAGACAAGGAGATGCGCGCCCTCTTCAACGATCCTGACATTTACCACAAGTTAACTGCATGGGACAAAGATCCCTCTCTCACCGACCCTCTCTTCAAGAGACAGCTCAACATCCTGATCCGGTCTTTTAAGCAAAATCAGATTCCAAAAAAACTTTTGAATGCGATGGCGGATCAAGAGGCAGCCCTTTCGCAAAGTTATGCCCTTTTTCGTCCGGAACTCGAGGGGAAAAAAGTTTCCGAGAACGAACTGCGCGAAATTTTAAAAAAAGAGACTTGTGTCCAGAAACGGAAAGCTGCGTGGGAGGCCTCAAAAAAAGTGGGAGATCTCCTTGCCCCTCAAATTTTAAGTTTAGTCAATCTGCGCAATCAGGCGGCGAAAAGCTTGGGCTATCCCGACTATTTTCAGATGCAGCTCGATCTCCAAGAAGTCGATGGCAAGTGGCTCCTTAAAACACTGGACGATCTGTCCCTTCGCTCTGAAAAAGCCTATCGCGCTGTTTTGCAGGAAATTGAGACAGAGCAATCGAAACGTTTTTCTGTGCCCCTTTCTGATCTCGGTCCCTGGGCCTGGGCCGACCCCTTTTCGCAAGAAGATCCCCTCGATAGCCACGAGCTCGATCAACTTCTCGAAGGAGTTGATATCACCGCCCGTTCTATTGCGTTTTACGAGCAAATGGGGATCGATGTAAAGCCAATCCTTTCGCGCAGCGACATGTATGAGCGCAACGGCAAAAGCCAGCATGCCTTTTGCATCCATATCGATCGTTCGGGCGACATTCGCACCCTCAACAATGTGACCCCCTCCATCAAGTGGCTAGAAACGGTGCTCCATGAGCTAGGCCATGCCATTTACGAGCTGGGCCTTGATCCGAAACTCCCCTGGCTTCTCCGCGAGCCGCCCCATATGATTTCCACGGAAGCCATGGCCCTCATCGCCGGCCGTCAAGCCTACCGGAGCCAAGCCCTTCAAACTCTAATTGGTAACGCTCCTCAAAAACAATCTCTCATGCAAAAGGCCGACAAAAGCCTCCGCCGCCGCCAGCTCATCTTTAGTCGTTGGGTGATGGTCATGACTGCTTTTGAAAGTGAACTCTATCGCGATCCTCATCAGGACCTCAATCGCCTTTGGTGGGCCTTAGTAGAGAAATACCAGAAAATCCACCCCCCAATAAATCGGGAAACCCACGCCGATTGGGCTGCCAAGTACCATATTGGTCTAGCCCCTGTGTACTATTTTAGCTATCTCCTTGGAGAAATGTTTGCTTCGGCGATTCAAGAAACTCTAGGAACCACCACGTTAGCCATCCAAAAAGCGGGCCAGCTCCTCAATGAAAAGCTCTTTCGCCCGGGCAACCGTATGACCTGGGACGCCCTCATCCAGCATGTCACCGGCAAGCCCCTCTCTCCCGACGCTTGGATCAAAGAATTTGCTATATGAAGTAGCTTATACCATTTATGAAAACTACAAGTTATTTTTCATAAATGGTATTATCAGCGCGAAGCGGGAAGGGGCCAGGGAGGCTTCCTGCCTGAGCCGTGGCGCGTAACTAACCCGACTGTCTATTTCTCTCTTCTTCCCTTTTATTTTTTTTCTTGAAGTGAACTAGATCCTTAAGTACACTTCTTCCTTGTTTCTTAAGCGAAAGTGGCGGAACTGGCAGACGCACTACCTTGAGGTGGTAGCGGGTTCACTCTCGTGGGGGTTCGAGTCCCCCCTTTCGCATTTCTCGTTCGAGCACCGATAGCTCAACGGATAGAGCACTTGGCTTCGGACCAAGGGGTTAGGGGTTCGAATCCCTTTCGGTGCGATCTCTAGCGTAAGCTTTCCAAAAAAAAGATTTCGATTTTTTCTGACAATGAAGATGACACGTGCACAGTCTCGAGAAGGGAGAACCTGCGTGTGGTAGCGCAAGTCCGAACGATTTTCCATTCGGCGCTCGAAAAGGGTTTTTCAGCAGATTCGGAGAAGAGACCTTCGTGTAAAAGAAGTTTTAGGCGAAAGCTTGCGGCGAGTGTTTCGGGTTGGGAAAACGTAGGTAATTTCTCCAGGTAAGCAAGTGTCAGTTGATAGAGATCTTTTCCCTGTTTAGCGGGGAATTGCGAGCGGAGCAAATCTTTCGCCATTTGCCCTGCTAAAGAAAGTATTTTGTAACTTTCGCGCAAATCCAATAGATCGTTCAGAAGCGTCAGATCTTTTAAAAGATGAATGTCTTCTTTTCCATTTCGGTAAACCCATTCAGCTACGAGAAAAGGGCTGAGTTGAGAGAGTTTTTTTTGTTTGACGATGAAGGAGAGAAGTCCCGTCTCGGGCGTGAACACTTTGAGGATTTTTTGATGGCCTAAATAGGGGATTGCTTGGAGCAGTAGACCTTCGGTTTTTTCTTCCATATTAACCTAATGTATAGCAGAATTAATTCCTCAACAACAGCGAGGAGTATGGGAAAGGCAACCAAATTTGATGGAGAGCAGTACAACCTCTCAATTGTCGGAAAACACATTCAAGTAACCGATGCGATCCGCAAGTATGTTTTGGAAAAACTTTCTAAAATCGAACGGATGGCGGATCATATCATTGATGTGATGGTCACTCTCGATGCGCAAAAAATGGAGCAGTCTTGTTCGGTTTTAATGAACTTTATCCATTTTCACATCAAAGTCAGTTCGAGCACCGATAACATGTACTCTGCCATTGATAAAACGTTTGATCGTGTGGCGACACTGGTGCGCAAATACAAATCGAAACTCCAGTCACACCGGTTTAAGGATAGGACGACAGTCGACATTCATGTGAATGTGATTCAGCCGCTCAAAGACGATTTAAAAGCGATCAACGATGAAATTGAAGCGGAAAATGCCCGCATCGAGCAGGAAAAGACAAAGCTGCACGAAATTGTTGCCAAAGACACTATGAAATTGAAGACATTGACGCATGATGAGGCGTTGATGAAGATGGAGATCACTGAGGATCCTTTCCTGATTTTCCGCTCAGAGGAAGACCAAAAATTAAAGGTGATTTACCGGCGCCCCGATCTCAACTACGGCATCGTTCAGGTGCAAGCTTAGGTGCTTTGGGATCCGATTCGAGCCGAATGGGTGGCTGCAACCCCCGAAGAAGGGGTAAGGCAAGAGTGGATCCGCAAAATGATCGGGCCACTCGGTTATCCCAAGGGGTTACTGAGCGTAGAAAAAGCTTTACGCGCAGGAAGGCGCATTGATTTGCTCTGTCGCATGCCGGGGGGAGAGGGGCTACTGCCACTCCTTCTCGCGGAATGTAAGGCAGTGGAAATAGACGCCCATGCAGAAAAACAGCTCCTCGGCTATAATGAGGAGGTGAAAGCCCCTTTTATCGCTCTTTTAGGGCCCAATGTAGCCAAAACCTTTTGGCGCACCCGGGAGGGAATTGATTCGGTTCCCTTTCTGCCTTCGTATGCCCAACTGATTGCAAAATTATGACAACAGAAATTCTCTGTTCTTTTGGCCACAATCCCACTCTTTCGTGGAAAGAGGGGCAGCGCCTCTGTTTGATTGGTGCGAGTGAAAATCCTTTTCCAAACAACCCACGCGTCAAGTTTTTCCCTCTCGACTCGCCTCTTTTCGCGGAACAGATTGCAAAACAGGTGGCGTGGACGACCGTATTTCGCACATGTAAGTGGATAGGGGAGACTGAAACATCTGCGTTTCACGAATTTTATAAAATGTGGGAAAGGACACAAAGAGCAGCGGAACTGCTCATTTCCGATGCTGCTGATTTAGGGATTCTTGCGCTGCAAAATGCCAAGAAAAATCTCTCTCGGAAGAGCCGTTCCGCCTTTTCTCTTTCCTTTTCGGGGACTCCCGCGGTCATTGTGGGCGCAGGTCCTTCGCTCGCAAGAGCCAAACCCCTTCTCGACTCCCTCAAAGACAAGGCTCTGATCCTGGCCGGAGGCAATGCTTTGCGTGCCCTCTCTTTTCCTCCCCATTTTGCCGCGCTCGTCGATCCAAAGGAGGCGGTGAAAGTGCCTCCAGAAGTCCCCCTTTGTGTTTCTCCTAGAGCGCGCGCGCCCAAACGAGATTTGTGGTTGGCCCCTGACGCCCATTTTTCCTATTTAAACTGGATTGCAGGACTTGAAACATCATTTGACGGTGGATGGACCGTGGGAAATTTTCTCACTGCGCTTGCTGTAAGGTGGGGATGCAATCCGATCATTTGGATTGGGATGGATCTATGTTATGAGAATTTGCGTAAGTACGCTACGGGCGAAAAAGGAAACAAAGAGCAGCTCGTCCAAGTGACCAATGCTCGTGGCGACACAGTCTGGACGCAGAGCGATTGGCTCATGGCGCGCGAATGGACCGAAACTCTTGCCAAAAAAAATTCCGGCACAACCTTCATTCAGATGACCGATACAGGGATGGCCATGGACCAACCCATTCAAATACGCCCCTTGACAGAGCGATTTGACTGGTTTCCCATTTCTCTTCCTGTCTTTGATGCGCCCATCCTCGAGCCCCCTCGCTGGGCTGAATGGAAAGCTCACCTCCAAAATCAAGATGAGGTTGCACAGAAATATCTTCTTCAACCCCTGTGGCACATTTGGCGGCCTCTCATAGAACGAGAACTCGATCTAGATCCCACTCCTGACAAGATGGAACTCAATGAGCAGCTCTTTTACAACAGGGTTATTCAGGAACACCTCCATGCTTTATGAAAAGCTCATCGAACGCTTCCCCAAATTAGCTCTCCTCTCTCTCACATGGGAAGCGCGAATTTTTCCCCGCGAAGAAATAGTTTTCTTTCATCCAGGCCCTATCCAAGCGCTCTACATTTACGGGCTTGGCCAAGGAGCTCCTTATCAACAAATGAAAAGCTGGCTCCATGAGAACAAAGAAAGACGCCTCATTTTCTTAGAAGACGATCCCAACGCCATCGCCTCCTTGCAAGAAGAGGAGCTCCTCGCCGATCCGCAAGTCCATCTCTCTTTTTTCACGAAAGAAGAAATTCCCTTTCTTGCTGCTCAGTTTCCCTTGCATCAAATTGACATCGTCGCTCTCCCCTCGCGGCAGAACAAAAAATTTCGCTCTCTCAAACTGCAACTCTTGCGCACCACCACGCTTACCCACGCTCTCCATCTCGATCGTCTTTGCGGCTACCAACCCTTCCACAATTTTCTTAAAAATACACGGCACATCCCCCACTCGTTTTACGCCAACCAGCTGCATGGCACATTTTCAAACGTTCCCGCCATCATCTGCGGCGCCGGCCCCTCGCTTAACGAAGCCATTCCCCTCCTTGAGAAGCTTCAAGATCGGGCTCTTCTCATCGCCGGCGGCTCTGCGATAGCTGCCTTGAGTGCCCGCGGGATCATCCCCCATTTTGGCGTAGCGATCGACCCCAATCATGAAGAGTACAAGCGGCTGAAAAATTGCACCTTCCCCATGCCCCTGCTCTATTCGACCCGTCTCCACCCCGACGTACTCACCACCTGCAAAGGACCCTTTGGCTATATGCGGAGCGGCATTGGCGGCGTTCCGGAGATTTTTTTAGAAGAAAAGCTCGATCTTCTTGGTCTTCCCATTGGAGAAGGACTCTCCTCCGAGTCGATCGCGGTCACCCCCATTTGCACCGCCTGGGCCCAATACGTCGGCTGCAGTCCTATCCTCTTTTGCGGGGTCGACCTAGCCTATACGCAAGGCAAACGCTACGCTGAGGGTGTTCTTCCCGTCCAAGAGTCTCTCCCTTTTCAGGCGCGCACCGCAGCAGATCGGATGGTGAAACGAAAAAACCAAAACGGACAACGTGTCCACACAGCCATCCGGTGGGTGATGGAATCGGCCAGCCTTGCCTACTTTGCCAAACAGCACGCACACACTCCCTTTTTCAACACATCTGCCGAAGGGCTCCCCATCAAAGGTGTTCCCTACCTCTCTCTTGCCCATGCCGCCGCCCGCTATCTCACCCAGCCACTCGATCTTCGCGCACGCGTGAAGCAAGAAATTGCCCGTGCCCCCATGCCTTCCAACACGCAAGAGGTCATTCACACACGTCTGCAAGAACTTCGCGAAAGCATTTCTAGAGTGCTCGATCATCTTGCGATTCTCGCCGGCAAAAAAGCTGGATCCAAAGCGTTAGCCGAGGTGGAACTCGAAGTAGAGGTGGCCATGTCGTGTCTTTTCTATGACATCGAGCAAATTTTCCCCGACGCAGAAAATCGTTGGGAAAAATTTCTTGCGCTTGCCCAGAAATATCAATCAATCATCTGTGGCGAAACAGCCGTATTCGTGTAGCTTATTGCGTAGAGTGCGGACACTGATCCCGAGAATGGCGGCTGTTTTGGTTCGGTTCCCTTGTTGTGCCTCGATCGTCTCCAGGATCATTCGCTTTTCCAATTCATGCAGCGTAATCCCAACGGGGAGAGTCCCCTTTTCTACCGAAGATTTGGGCGTGTGCGCGCCGAGATAGAGGTGTTCTGCATCGATCGTCTCATCAAAATCGAGCACCACCGTCCGCTCCACAATATTGCCCAGCTCCCGCACATTGCCTGGCCATCCGTAGCCCAATAATTTTTGCTTTGCCCGCTCCGTTAATTTCTTCCGCGCTTTGTGATTTTCGGCACAAAATTTACCAAGAAAATATTCGGTGAGCGGCAAAATGTCCTCCATTCGCTCGCGGAGCGGTGGGATGTGGATGGGAACCACATTGAGCCGGTAATAGAGATCCTCACGGAAAATTTTCGTCTCAACCGCCTCCAACATATTGCGGTTAGAAGTGGCCAAAAAGCGAACATCGACCTTCACGGGGCGTGTCCCTCCCACCCGCTCAAATTCCTGCTCCTGAACACCGCGGAGAAGTTTTGGTTGCAAAGACAAAGGAATCTCCGTCACCTCATCGAGAAGGAGAGTGCCCCGATCGGCCAGTTCAAAGCGTCCGATCTTTCGTGTCACGGCCCCCGTGAACGCCCCCCGCTCATGACCAAAAAATTCGGACTCCAGCAGTGTCTCCGGGATCGCGGCGCAATTTACCTTGACGAACGGAGCTGCAGAACGGCTTGACAGCTGGTGGATGACCCCTGCGATCACCTCTTTGCCCGTTCCCGACTCTCCCGTAATGAATACGCTCGCCTGAGATTTGGCGATTTTTTCCAAATCTTGGACAATTCTTTTCATAGTAAGGCTTTCGCAAATCAGATGAGGATGGATGGTTAGAGCACTCTCCTCGCGAAAGGAAAGATTTTCCTTCACGAGCCCCAGATGCTCTTCCGCTTTTTCCAGCACAGACTCTAATAGATCGAACGTGAACGGCTTCGTCAAATAGTAGAATGCCCCCGCCCTCATCGCCTCGACTGCCGCCTCAGCACTTCCCTGCTCAGAAGTTAAAATCATAAGACATTGAGGATGAATGACTTTAATTTCATTCAACAGATCGAATTTCGCATCGCTCACCACCAGATCAAAAGTCTCTTCTCGCAGCCGATCGAGCGCCTCGCCCCTTTTCTCAACAGAAACTACCTCTTTCCCTAGCCGTTTCAGCCTATCTGCGATCAAGCGCGTCCGTTCCTCATCGACAACCAGCACTTTTTCAATCACAAACCGAATCCCCATTGACAGCCTCGAGGAGCTCCTGTAATTTGGCATACAAAAAATTCATCCATGACGCAGCCGATGCCACTCTTTAGAGCCCGTAACCGGACTATACTGTTTCTGACAATAATCGCAATTCTCACGAGTTGCTCTGGGCTGGAAAGGACAGAAAGAGAGAAGCTTAAGAAGCAAAATTGCAAAACTGAATATATCTATCGGAAGGAAAATGACTATCAATCTCCCATCGCTCTTCCGGCTCACACCCCCCGTTCCCTCTATCCGTGGGAGTCGGAGGCGCATCTTCCCCGTATCACGAAGGACTTTTTCCGCTGCAAGGGGAGTCCTTTAAGCCCCCCTCTTTTATCCCCCAACGACCCATCCACCCCTCTTTCCGACTGTGACGCGACCCATGGTCTCCCCATTCTTCACAATAAGGAGGGGGTCTATCCTATTCTCATCGACTTACTGAATTACGTACAAAAGAAGACAGGCAAGCGGGTGATCATCACCTGTGGCCACCGCTGTCCCCTCCACAACACCTATGCAGCTCCCGACGCCAAAACCTCCAAGCATCAGATTGGAGCCGAGGTCGATTTTTATATCCAGGGGATGGAGGATCGCCCTCAAGAGATTGCTGGACTCCTCATGCAATACTACCAAGAGATTCCCCTCTATCAGAACCAAAAGGAATATCAAATCTTTCAGCGCTATGAGAAACCTGACGCCAATGTGGCCATCCAGCCTTGGCTCAACAAAGAAGTATACATCAAGATCAACCAGCGCCATGAAGGGCGAGACTTAGACAATCACCATCCTCACCCCTATCTCACCATCCAAGTTCGGTATGATCGAATCCACAATGAGAAAGTTGCCTATGAATGGGCGAAGGCAGCCAATTATCCTCGCGGATAAAATTGCTTTTCTCTATACTTCCTATCTCACACATGCCGATGTGGCGAAATTGGTAGACGCGGTAGACTCAAACTCTACTTCTAGCAATAGAGTGCTGGTTCGAGTCCGGTCATCGGCATAATTTTTCTCCGAAAAATTAGCCGATGAAAAAATGGTCCGGGGGACCATTTTTAGGACTCAAAGGGAGCAGCTCTGCTGCGACCTGGAGCCCGATTTTTGTCCGTTTCTGATCCAAGATCTTGATCCTGAAATAAGTACGGTTTTCTCCCCAAAATTTCATTTGTTGTGGTATAGGGTGAGGAAATATGTTTCGGGCTCTCCTGGTTGCAACGTGCTTGTATATGGGGGCAATCTATTTTCCTCCAGAGTTGACTCGGGGGATAGTCTATTTAGCCCTAGGCAAGGCATTTCATTGTGTCTCCATGTGGGCGCGGATGGGGTCGATGATTTTGCCCGGGTCTTTGGGAAGTGAGTGTAGGCTGATTGGCGAGTCTTGTCAGTTGGGCGCAAGGCAGATCTCTCAGCTTCTATTCAAGAAGTCTCAGATGACTCCTTACACATCGTGGGAACAGAATAAAAATCGTTTAGCTCAAATTGAGACGCTCTCTTCTGAAGATCGGCAATTGCTCCACTTTTTACAAGAGCACTGGTTGGCGAAGCAAAGTGGATTTCATTCATTTATTGTCGATTGGGTTTGCCCCTGTTTTGATGTGCCGATTCAGGTGCATCCTACGACGGCGAGTGGGTATGCGAGAGATCCGGCCAGCCATTTATCGAAAGTGTATCTGCAAAGAATGCAAAAGGGGAAATCAGATTTACCGCAACCTCGCTCATTTCCTCTGTTATTGACAAGACCTTGTGATATTCGTCCGTATTTGCCCCCCTCTGTGGAAATGTTGCCGGAAGAGTCCTTCGATGATTTACTCTCGCGTGGGGCGGGAAAAATCCTTGATGTGACAGAGCGGTTGGCAGTTTGGACTCCAGCTTCTTGGGGCGCATTTCGACAGCAACTGTTTGGCGCATGTAGGCGCCACAATCTCGATCCTTCTCAGTGCATATGCATACAAAGAGTGCAAAATGAAGGAGTGGCAGGCATTCGGATATTGCCTCTCACTTCAGAGTCCTCCCATGCGCAGAATGTATTGAGGTTGATTTCAGAATCTGGATTGAGCGCAGCTCGTGTTGAGTTAGAAGGGATGCCAGGGGAGGATCCACACCATCGACGAAGCCTCGGTTTAAGGTCAGTCTCTAAGCCTCTTCCTTTTGTGTATCCCGCAGTGTCTTACCATCCTCAAAAAAGATTATTGATTGAAGCAAGCTTGCACATTCTCAATGGATGGTTGGATACAATCTCTGAAGATCTTTGGGCTTCCATTGCTAGCAGTCCCGTTTGTTCGTCCATTATCGATATGTCGGTGACGAAAATTCGAGAAGAGTTTGAGAAAATAGCAAAAGAGGAGAACTCTTCTTTTTTTCATACAGCCTCTTCGATGGAAGAGATTCATGCACACCTCTCTTCTTTACTTGCGATATGTAGACCGTTTGTGCTGGAGGATTTTGCTCCCATCTACTTGGGTTGTATGCAACAGATCTCTGGTCCTCTGCAGCCTTTCGTCTCATGCGGCCTCCACTCTGCAGGGATGGCAAGCTTTGCAGGGATTGTGAAGGCGACAGAGAAAATGGTGGGTCATCAGCCACTTGTTCTCTACGGGGAAAATACTTACTTTGAATGCATCAATACAGTGGAGCGTGTCACCAATGCCTACTCGATTCAAGACGCAGCGGACGAGCAGTGGGAAAAGGTGGATCTGATTGTTGCGCAGTTCAATCCTGCCTTAAAACGACCCGCGCTCTATCAGCCAGACTTAAATGCGTTCCATTATCGGGTTGAACCAGTGGCAGAAATGATCCATCGAGCCCTTTCCCTGAGAGAACAGGGACCTCTCACTGTAGCGCTTGACTGTACTTTTGATTTTATCCACTCACAGCGCATCGCACAGCTTCTCGAAGAATTTCAAGGAGAGATCCTTTCCGGGGTTTTGAACATTGTGCTTCATCGGAGCGGTCTTAAATTTGATCTCTTGGGAATGGACAATTATACAGGGGCTCCCTTCGCTATGGTCCATCAAGGAAAGCAATGGGCCGCTTTTGACAATTTGCTGAATGATCCTGCCTTGCAGGTAGACCCTTTGAGTCTGCAGTGGTTTTGCCTAGCATACAAGTACGCAGCCTCTGAATTGGACCTGTATAGAAAGCAGATTTTTGACAATACAAGAGCCATTTTAGATCGTGTGCCTATAGGCCTATACTCCCCCCATGCCCGATATCGGATTGTGCCCATGGACAGGGAGGTCTATCCGGGATTTATCGATTTTAAAGTTTCTGACCCTTTGCATACTCTGCGTGCCGCGGCAGTGGGTTGTGGGTATTTGCTCAGCCATTGTTTGGATCAGGGTCATCCCATATTTACGAGGAGAAGTGTGGGGTTTTATCATCCAAATTTTGGGATCTTATTTGGCGAGAAACGTTCCACTCTCCGCCTCACCATAGGGATAGATCCTGCGCAAATCGATACTTTTGTCCAATTTTTTGAGCAAATGAATCGCCTCAATGGATGAACCTATACCGAAACAACCTGAAGAATCGGTTTTTGGCGGCGTCGGCATTTCCTCAAAATTCCTGTTCTTACTCGAGCCTTGCCTCTTGGCAATGGTCTCTCGCTCCGAACAGAAATTTTGAGGTTCCTCCTTGCCAAATTCCCGATTCTTCAGGTTGTTTCGGTATATACCGAAATCACCTGAAGAGTTGACTTTTGGCTGCGTCAGGTTTTCCTCAACATTCGCATTCTCGCTCGCGCCTTGCCCGAAGGCAATGGTCGCTCGTTCCGAATGCGAATGTTGAGGACCCTCCTTGCCAAGAAGT
>Ga0207952_1000067_pt1 | contig 116607 bp, 96 predicted proteins | sample SubbioR12Aug_8Ca_FD_184831 | JGI IMG/M metagenome (GOLD analysis project Ga0207952, IMG submission 184831) | Serpentinite rock and fluid subsurface biosphere microbial communities from McLaughlin Reserve, California, USA - CR12Aug_8Ca (SPAdes) | ecosystem: Environmental > Terrestrial > Deep...
GGCGTAATAAGTTGATCCGGGAAATCCAGGATTCTCTGGAACGCCGTGTTGCAATAGCGCAGGCGCAACTTGTCATCGGTGATGCTCATGCCAATGGGCATGAAGTCAAGTGCCTCCAGGAAATCGTCGAAATCCAGGTGTTGAAAATTTTTGCTCATAAGGTCTCATTTCTCAACTGCGACGGATATGAATGATTAGCGCACATCCTGCTTCCGGTAGTCTCATTTATAGTAACTGCTACATGCCTGTGGGAGGCAATGACCGGGGCGATTGCGAGGTGAATCACGCGGACATTACCACACGGTTACGGCCTTCGTTCTTTGCCCGATACATGGCGCTATCTGCGCCGATCAAAATCTTGCTCCAGTCAGTATGTTCAGCATCCAGCATAGCAAGACCGATGCTGACCGTAAATTGCAGTTGCCCCATGGGTGTATCAACTCTCAACTCTTCAACAATTTTACGCAGGCGTTCCGCACACTGCCAGGCTTCAATCTCACTGGTTTCTGGCAGCAATGCGACGAACTCTTCTCCTCCCATCCTGCCAAAATGATCGATCACGCGTAACTCCGTCTTGCAGGCATTTGCTAGTGCACGGATGACCTGATCACCGACATGGTGGCCATAATTGTCATTGACTTTCTTGAAGTGATCAATATCCAGCATTGCTACAGCCAGGGGACGGTTGTGGCGTTTGGACAAGGCAATCTCACGTTCAGCCAATTCTGCAAGATAGGCGCGGTTATAGGCCCCAGTCAGGCTATCGTGACGTGAGCGCTGGAGTAATTCTTTTTCAAATAAAAATGCTTTTTGACGAGAGGCACGTATCACTAGCATAACAATGCATGCAAGCCCAATTGCAAACAGATACATCATCAAGGAATTGAGCAGAACAAAAGCAGATGTAGTAAGGGCACTCAATAGCCAGAATAGTATTGAAGGCAAGCTTAGAATGAGAACAAATATCTTGATGCGAAAAGTAACAACGGTAATGATGAATATGCACGCACAAATACCGCTCAAACCGTAAATTAAGCCATTTTTCAAAAGAAAGACGCAAAGAATAATGGCGCTGACATGGGTCCAATAAATGAATCCACATCGCTGGACTGCATTCCATGAAAGACGTGTGGAAAAGTATGCTGTTGCCCCCAATAAGACAAGCGCAACACGTATTGTCAATGTAATGAATGCTCGACTCGGATCAATCAAATGGTCCCATACATTGAACAAGATGACGACACATCCAAATATTGGGCCAAGTATGGGTAAGAGACCATGGACTTCTAGTTGATGCTGGGCATTCAATTCATTGTCGGCCTCTTCAGGCAATCGTCGCAAGATAGGTAAATCGGAAAGAGCCATATCATTCCTTTCGTTCTCACGCGAAAATTGAAATAAATATTTTTCTTATGAGTAAGTATATGACCCCGAGTTTGAAATATCTAAGATCCAGATCGTAATATGTCGTAAATCAATCCGATTTTTCATCATTTTTCAATTGGCGTGGCATTGATGTACCAGGCACAAAAAAAAATACAAAAAATCTGAAAACCTATAGACACGTTTGTCGATTATTTGACTTTTTTTCTATTTTCTATCTCCTTAAAATAGGTGTTTTCAATTTTTTTGATATCAATGTTTTGTAACGCATTGTCAAAAGCTTGCTGCAATTTCAGGCCGGTTGGAGTACGTTGAAAGCAAACATGCAAAGTCAATTCTGCCAAAACAATGTCATGGAACACCAGGCGGGTATGTTCTTTACTGAGTTCTGGGTCAGTCAACGACAGGTATCTGAACACTGACTTGTCGATGACGATCGCGTCAACCCGCGCTGCCAACAATTTCTTCAGGTTGAAAATATCGCCAAGTGATACGTCGACGTACAGTTTTCCTTGCTTGACCAGGTCGTCAAATTCACCTCCATTTGAGTATCCTGAGACAACGCCTATTCTCTTGCCAATCAAATCTGTGAGTGTGCGCCATTGCAAAGGCTTGTCTCTCACGTAAACCAGACCCACAGTGCTATTGCCCATGGGCGCGGAAAAATAGCAATTGCGAGCACGTTCTTCTGTGTAATATGCTGGGAAGTAGCCAGAATAATTGCTATCCTCCCCACCGACCTGCATTGCACGCTTCCAGGGAAAATAGTCAATTTTTACAGAATAACCAAATCGTTTTGCCGCAGCACTCGCAACTGCGGTGGATAAGCCCTCTTGTAACAAATCTGCACCTACATATGGTAGCCATTCCAGACTCGCCAGATGAATATTCGCTGGCAGTTCATTCGCGTTGGATTGGGCTGGAAAAAGATTCAAAGCGCTACTTAACAGCAGCGCGGCAGAAATTCGAAGGGCGTTCATACAGCGTCTCCTGATGAAGAGCAAAAATACCTGAGCAATTGTAGTCAAATCCATCAAGGAGAAAGTGAACCACAAAAATACGGACTAGCGAGAAGTTGTGAACAGAGGGATTAAGCTCTCCACTTTCGCGCTTGTAATGTGGAGCCTGTCTCAAGATGGCGCAACCGAAAAATCCCGCTGTCGCAGCCAAATTCAGACTTTTCGGTCTCAATAAAAATTTTACTTGTAAATTGAAGTATAGACGGTTGTCGACTAAACTCAATTCCATTGTCGCAAGGAAAACACTGATTGATTTGACTTGCTCTGCTCAGTGCATCTTGTTATTTAGATTTGCTACTCACTACGAAAACAGGTCACTGTATCGATAGCGCTTTCAAACAGGACGAACAACTAATAGAGATGTGTATGCAAACATTATTTGATTTTCATCCGCCTTTCCGTTTTCTCTTGTTTGCCGTTTTTGCATTAATTTCTACACCGCTTCGCGCTCAAACTTCAGAAGTCAAGATTTATGGCTATCTCGATCTCGGCTTCGTCAAGGAATCTGAAACGTCTGCTCGCCTGGACCGCGGATTGAATAATTGGCTAGGCATCAAAGGGAGTGAGGATTTGGGCGGGGATAGCGTAGCTACTTTCCATTTGCAAATGCGGTTCAATCCAGACACTGGGGCACAGGAACGTGCCAGTACCTTGTTTCAAGGAGAGACTACTGTAGGAGTTAAAAGCGCGCTGGGCCACTTGCGTTTAGGGCGAGCCCTGACACCGCTATGGCAAGAAAAATGGTTGTACGATCCCTGGTATGACAGCGGATTCATGGGCTCCCTCGAGACTTACAATGGGGATTTTAATAGCGATGGTTTGCCATCGACGGATTTTCATAACTATTCACGCGCTTCAAACAGTGTATTCTATGCTTCGCCTACGAATTCTGGAGTTCTGGGCAATTTACGATTAAGCATGATGGTGGAAATTGAAAAGGCCGTCGGTGCTGCGGAGAGAGCCAGAAGCATTTCGATAAATTACGCAAGCGGTCCGGTAAGCGCGATGTTTTCCTATGAAAAAAACCATGTTGCTGACATCATTTATTACGTGGCGGGTTCCTATTTATTCAATAAGTTTAATTTTATAACATCGTACTCGCGTACTACTTTTGCAGTGTCAGGTATTAAGCGCTGTAGTGGATTGGTGGCGGGCACATATTCCCTGGACGATGACACCATACGCTTTGGTTATGGACGTCTGCAGGAAAGCGGTAACAACAAATACAGCCTTGGGTATAACCATGCAATGTCAAAACGTACGAATATCTACGCTGACGTTTATCGTGAACGAACTACCAAGAATATAAATGGTCTGGCATTTGGCCTTAACCATACATTTTAAAAAAATCTAGAGGCGGTTGACGGTATGTTGGTTTGACTAATGCGACAGAACCTGAAGAAAGTCTACTGCAGTAATACCGAGCCATCCGGCCCCCATTTTACCTTGGTAATCCCTGGCTCGGTTTCTTCCAATCGTTTCATCTCATGTTCTTGCGGCGTTATCACGCCACGTTGCAGACGCAATTCATCTGCCAGTGTTTGGTCTTCCATGATTTGCTGGCGACGTGCTGCTGCCAGTTGTATGGTTTCCAGTAATTCATCCTGATTCCAGGGTTTGGCTATATAGCGAAACACTTCTGCATCATTGATGGCACCGAGTATGGTCTTGAATTCGGCAGAGGCGCTGAGCATGAGCCGTATTGCATGGGGCTGCATTTCTTTGGCAATGGACAAGAACTGTATGCCGTTCATGCCCGGCATATGATAATCAGAGATGATAAAGTCGAAAGCTGTATTGCTGAGGCGCTTTATCGCTTCCTGAGGGGAATTAAACAATTCCATGGTCATTTCCATCTCTTTTGCGACACTTTTCAAACTTCTTTGCAGTGCAAGCAAAACATTCTGTTCGTCATCGAGCAATAAAATTTTGTACATTATTTTCTCCTGTTACTGTGTACACGTATGACCAATTTAGCACCCGCAGGATGCTCGAACAATGTCAATTTATCGATCACGTGCTGGTCAAGAACATAATCTGCCGGTAAGAGCAGCATACCTTCTTTGGAAATAACATCTGCAGAAAGTATCATGCCAGGCTGTAATTGCGCTATGGTAATTTCTCTATCGTCAATATCATCGGATTGATTGCTGATGATTTGCTTGAAAGCAGCAACGACCTTTTCATCATAACGATTGCCAGCGCCACGTATGATCAAAGCCTGGGCATCTTCCATATGCACGCGTTTTTGTACCAGACTGCCATTTTGCAGATTGTCATAATCGCTTGTCAGTGACAATATGCGTGCGCCTATGGGGATACTCTCACCGACCAGGCCATCAGGGAAGCCCCGGCCATCAAAGCGCTCATGCTGTGCACGTATGATCCTTGCTGCACCTTGCAAATCTTGCAATGGCATCAATAATTGTTCGGCGCGCAGGGTATGCTTATGAAAATGACCCAACTGCTCGCCATTCATTTGATTGACGGGTGTTGCTAATAATTCATCTGAAAAACCTATTTTACCTATGTCGGCCAGTAAAGCCGCTACGAAAATTTCTTGTGCTTCACGTGTATCCAGATTAAGTTTTTTAGCGATTTTCCTGGATAAATCGGCGACACGCCGTGAATGCCCCACCAGTTTGTCGCCACGCATTTCTACGACATTGGAAAAAACCTTGATCGATGTCAGGAAATTACTTTTTAATTTATCGTTGGCATGTAGCAGGGACGCATGGGCTTTTTTCAAGTCTGCGGTGCGTTCATCAACCTTGATTTCAAGGCTGGCATTCAGGGACTTCAGTTCTTCGTTTTGACGCTGGGTTAGCTCTTCCAGCCGCTTTTTCTCTATCTCCAGTGATTTGCGCTCCAGCGCCTGTTTGACGACCAGCACAATGTCATTGTCGTTCCAGGGCTTGGTAATATAGCGATAGATTTCGCCACGGTTGATGGCATCAATCGTCGATTGTATGTCGGCATAACCTGTCAACAACAGGCGTATGGTGTCCGGCCATCTGGCTTTCACTTGTGTCAGAAATACCGCGCCATCCATGACTGGCATGCGCATGTCGGAAATAACCAGATCAATCGTCTCTTTTTCCAGTACTTCCAGGCCTTCCTGGCCGCCGTTGGCGATGAATATCTTGTAAGAGTGTTGCCTGAAGAGCCTGCGCAGTGAGGAAAGGATATTCGGCTCGTCGTCAACGAAGAGCAATACTGGCATTGTTTCTGATACCGACTCTTCACTCATGTGGTGTCACCATCAGTGTCCTGGGGTTGATCTTTATGTTTGATAGGTAAGCTGATGAGAAAATTCGTACCGCGGCCAACTTCGCTATCGACCGTAATTTTTCCATGATGTTTTTGTATGATGCCATAAGACAGGGAAAGCCCCAGCCCTGTTCCTTTACCTATCGATTTTGTCGTGAAGAAGGGATCAAAAATGCGGTTGATAATCTCTTTGGGTATGCCACTGCCGTTATCGCCAATTTCAATAAACACCTGGGTGTCATCGCAACTGGTGCGTATGGTGATCTGGCCGCGTTCAGCCGTGATGGCATGAGATGCATTGACCACCAGATTCATGACGACTTGATTGATTTGTGATGCCAAGCATTCAACATCAGGAATTTTACCGTATTCCTTGATCACGTCGGCCTTGTACTTGATTTCGTTATTGACGATATTGAGGGTCGAATCTATACCCTGATGGATATTGGCCCATTGCCATTCCTGTTGCGAATCGACCCTGGAAAAGTCTTTTAAATCCTGGACTATCTTGCGTACTCTTTCTATACCTTCACGCGATTGCTGAACCAGTTCTGGAATATCCTCCTTGAGAAAAGATAATTCCTTTTCCTCCTTGATTTCGGTGAGTTCGTTTTTGATGCTGGCGGAAGCAATATGCTGTTCAGATGATTCATAGACTTGGATGATGGCAAACAAGTCTTTAATATAATTTTCCAGGGTAGCAAAGTTGGAGAAAATATAGCCTATGGGGTTATTGATTTCATGTGCCACACCTGCGGCAAGTTGGCCTATGGACGCCAGTTTCTCTGATTGTAGTAACTGTTCCTGCGCCATAGATAATTTGGCATTGAGTTCTGTCAATTCCATATTCCTGCGCACCAGCTCGCTTTCCATAGCCTCTCTTTGCTTGATATCCGCTTCCAGGCGGTTATTGGTTTCAGCCAGTTGCAGGGTGCGTTTTTTTATCAGGTTTTCCAGATTGCTATGGGCCTGCCGCAAAGCGTTCTCTGCATCGCGGCGTTCGGTAATGTCTTCTAATATCTCAACTGCTCCGATAATTACACCCTCTTCATTGTAGAGAGGTGCCGCGGTAAAGTGCAACCACAAGCCATTAGCATGCAGGTCAGGGAAAAAGTCGATAGCTTCATAAGCACCGGGGATAAAATTGGACTGGGAAAATCTATCCTTATAGTACTTTTGTACGACAATATCAGTATCCTTCGCAAGTACTAAGTCAGCTAAAACAGGTCGTTTTTCGCGATAAAATGGCTTCCATTGATTTTGTGTAAAAATCATGGATTCTGCTGAGTAGCCGAGTACGTGTTCGCAAGCTTTATTCCAGTGGGTGACTACATGATCCGAGTTAATAACAAAAGTGGGCACCGGACTACTGTCAAGAAATTGAGTTACGTTTATTCCGCTTTTATCGAGAGAAAAAATCTTACGCGGTTGCTCACCCAAAAAAATTGTTTGAGTAATACTGGATTTTTTTTCGTCACCATTCAAAAATATTTGAGAAGCATTTCTTTTAGGTTTGGTCGAATCATCGCTATTCATGATTTATTACCTTATTGCGGGTCAATTTAGCAAAATATTTAACACCTCGGCGCACTGTTCTTTCGCCTCAGCAATCAAATTGACGTAAACTTCTGGTGACAAATTTAGGTTTTGGTAAATACATGGTGAGATATCGGGAGCGAATAATTTCTCATTTTCGGAACCAATATGATGAGCCAAAATATTTGCAAGACTAACTATCTGAGTTAACTTTGAACTACTCATCTTGATCTTGTCATGATGACAGCCAACTGCAGTTTGGATTTCTATAGGGAATTTCCAATGTGCAGTTATAAGTTGTGCGACTTCAGTATGAGTTACTCCCAATATCTCTAGCTCGGCAACAATACGACTACAATGATGTGTCTTTAGGTACTCATCAACTTGTAAATATTGAGCTTGAAATTGTGTGGCAAGAATTAATTTCCCAATGTCATGTAGTAAACCAGTAGTAAACGCTAAATTTTGATCAAGCTTACATAGCTTTGCTAACTGCTTTGCACAAATTGCGGTAGAAATTGAGTGAAGCCAAAAAGAATGTACATATGTCGAATCAACCGTTTCATCAGAAAGATTTGCTATTATCAGAGTCGCATTCGTTAATGTCTGTATGCTGTAAAAACCGAGAATAACAACTGCTTCGTCAATGCTACTAACTTTGTATGAGAGCCCGTAAAATGAAGAGTTTGCTAGGCGCAGTGTTTTTGCCGTGAGTACCTGGTCTAACGCGATTTTTTTCACAATTTGTGCTCTATCAACATCCTCCTTCGATATACTCTCGAGTAACTCAATTGCGATGGGAGAAAAGCTGCGCATCTGGTGAATTTTGGATTTTACTTCTTCAAGCGAAATTTTGATCATAAATTCTCCAGCATAGTATTGACTACAGGGTTATCTTAAAAAAATTGATGACCTGGATATTTTTTATGTGGTTTAGAGAGGCAATTTTATTTCAAATCAAGGCATTCAAAAGTACAATAATTTTCCCATTCGATTTTGATTTTCCACCCATTTTTTTCCAATAGACTACATACTGACTCGAAAAGATATTTATATTAAATTTCCCTTCGTCTTCAAACTCGTCAATTCCAAAACTAATTTCAGGAATAGCATTTTTTATGCTCGTCCCAAGTTCAATCAAATAATTTGAGCATATCTTTTCGGCGAAATGATTAACAAATACAATAGTATCTTCATCATCAATGCCAAAGATAGGCGCGGGAACAAATTGCAATGCCTCGCGCACAATATTTAAACTAATTTCGTCTCGAGAAATTTGACTCTCTTTCCGTTTAAGCATATCTGCCAACAAAAGGTTAGATCGTACTAATTCCTGATTCGTAGTTTGAATTTGAATATTCAATCTGCGGTTTTCATCTTCCATTTCTTTGTATTGAAATGCGTCACGTATATTTGTTCGCAACAGATCATCATCCCAAGGTTTGGTTAAAAATTTATAGATGGCTCCTTCATTGATGGCGTCTGTGATGTACTGAAGCTCAGTATAACCCGATAGAATAATACGTACTGTATCGGGATATAATTCTTTGGCAGTGCGCAAAAAATCAACGCCGGTCATTACTGGCATTCTCTGGTCGGAGATAATGACATCAATCCTGTCATTTTTTAGAATTTGTAGTCCTTCATGTCCACTTTCCGCGGTATATATTTTATAGTTATCACGCCTAAATAAACGTTTAAGCGCATTTAGAATATTTGGTTCGTCGTCTACAAGCAAAAGGGCTCGGTCGGGCTTCTTCAAAGCTAATAGATGGTTCGCTAGTAAAGGGTTGCCTTTAAAGAAGTTGCTTATTCCTTCTGCGTTTAATGGCTTAGAAAAAAAATTTCCCTGTATTTGATCACACATACTGTCGCGAAGAAACTTACATTGCATTTCCGTTTCAACTCCTTCTGCAATTACTTCCATGCCTAAATTATGAGCCATGGAAATTACCGCCTTCGTAATTGCCGCATCTTGGACGTCGCCAGGAAGTTGTTGTATAAATGTTTGATCAATTTTCACGAAATCAAATGGAAATCGTTTAAGATTATTTAAGGCAGAATATCCAGTACCAAAGTCATCAAGTGAAAGAATAAAACCTTTGGATTTAAGATTGGCTATTGCTTGATCAATGTCTATATTTGTGTCTAACAGAGTGCTCTCCGTTATTTCTAAAGAGATGTGACTCGCCGTTATTCCACTGGCGGAGAGCAATTCGAGTAGTCGATCCGAAAAACAAAGATCCCCTAATTGCTGGGGGGAGATATTGATGGAGACGCACGGAAGTATTATCCTCTCTTCCATCCAATAATGGATATCTACACAAATTTGGCGGACGATCCATTCACCAAGAGTGACCATAAAACCGACGCTCTCTGCGATAGGAATGAAGATGGATGGAGGAACTTCTTTTCGAATAGAATGATTCCATCGCAGGAAAGCTTCAACACCCGTTTGATTGCCAATTTTAAGATCAGCTTTTGGTTGATAGCACAGCTCGAATTCCTTCGAATTTATCGCTCTTTGAAATTCATTAAAAATACTAATCCGTTCGCCTGGATTTGGTTCGCTCAGAAAAGAATAAAATTGAATATTTTTATTTCTCAACATTGCTGACTTTTGCATTGCAATTTGTGAAAAAAGGTAGAGCTCGTCTGCTCGCTTACTATCAAAAGGATAGATCGAGATTCCTAATGAACAAGTCAAATAATATTCGTTATGATCTGCAACGAAAGGATGCTCCATTGCCTTGCAAATTTGAGTGGCTATTTGTGGGATGTTTTCTACTCTGCCAAAACTTGAGAATATGATTGTAAATTGATTTTTTCCGGTATAGAAAATCGAGTCTGATTCTAAAACTGCACCACGTACACGTTCCGTTGTAATTCTAAAAATCGGGTTGTCGGTTTCTGATCCGTTGCCAACCTCAATATCATCAAGGTCACTTAGCCACAAATTAAAGACAGCAAAAGGATTCTTCGCATCTGATATTGATTTTATGGAGGATATGATGCTGGAGGTTGTTGTAATGTTCATATTGCTAGTCTCTCTAAAATATAAAGAACAGCAAGTCAGAGTTAAGACTTATCGAAAACCTCGATCATACTTATCTCTTCAAAGATTGTATTTAATGATAAATAACCGTACTAAACATCTGAACGAAAAGGAAGATGCACAGTGAAACAAGTTCCTTTACCTACAGTACTATTTACTTCAATTCTGCCACCATGTTTTTTGATGATGCCGTAGGAAAGTGACAACCCTAGCCCGGTACCACTGCCAATGGGTTTAGTAGTAAAAAACGGCTCGAAAATCCGATTCAAATTTTCAGGCGGTATTCCAGATCCAGTATCTAAAACTTTGATCCATACACCTTCCTTTTCACAGCCAGTGCTGATCTTGATCACTCCATTTTCTTTTATCGCATGTGACGCATTCACTAGTAAATTCATGATTACTTGATTGACTTGCGAAATTACACATTTTACTGGAGGTAATTGCCCATAATCTTTGATGACATTTGCCTTATATTTGATCTCGTTATTTACTATGTTCAGGGTGCTGTCTATGCCATGGTGTATGTCCGCTTCCTGCCAATCAGTTTCTCCTACATGAGAAAAATCTTTGAGAGATTGAACAATATCTTTGACCCGCTTCAAACCATCCATGGATTCATTGACTAAATCATGAATATCGTCCTTCAAGAAGGCTAGGTCCGCCTCATCACGAATGACATTCATTTTTGCAATGATTGATTCTTGCGAACCGTCCTTGATTAGTTTTTCAATTTCATCAATAACGGAAAACAATTTTTCCACATAATTTTGCAAGGTACCTACATTTGAATTAATAAACCCTATGGGGTTATTAATCTCATGTGCAATACCTGCAGCTAACTGCCCCACAGATGCCATTTTCTCTGACTGTAATAGCTGCTCATGCGCTTCTTGCAGCTTCTTGATGAGCGATTGTTGCTCTTCGCCTTTTTTGAATAAGGCCTCCTCCATTTTCTTGCGTTCCGTGATGTCCGTAAGTGAGCCAACAACCTCAACCGGATTACCTGCTTCATCACGAATTAAGCGCAGCATGTCGTGCATCCACACGTATTGACCGCTGCGACTCATAAATCGATATTCGTACGTGCGCTCTCCTTCAGTAAACAGTTTCGCGATACTGGAGAAAATCTGAGGGACATCTTCTGGGTGAATGTGCTCAAACCAGAAATTGGGATCAGCGAGCATTTCTTCCGGGTGGTAACCTAAAACATGCACAGCATTATTGCTGACAAAGGTCATTCTGAAGTCACCTGTTGGAACACTGCTATAGATGATGGCAGGGGTATTATCAATTAAATACTGCAGCCTTGCATTGTCAGACAGGTTTGTAGGCGAAGCGAGCGAGGGAGTTGAACCTGTAACAGGAGGTAGGATGCTAAATTCTTCAAATTGATTGCTCATAGTCTTCGCTAAAGGTAAGGAACAACTTCAGAATTAAACTGCCTTTGACAAACTTCCTACCGCTCTCATATTAGGCTAGATGCACCTAAAGTTACATTGAAAAAATTGTAAAATATAAACAAAATTTCACAAATTGCAAATACTGGGTCCTTGATAAAACAAGTTATATGTATAGTATAGAATAATAGGATTTGCCTGCCGGCAAGTTACCCATGTTGCGATGCAAGAAAACATTGTCTGGCAACGGCTCCTATGAAAGATGCACTCTCAAGTCATTGAAAGAATCTAAGCAAAAAGAGAACAGTCATGCAAGTATCTCAAACTATTTTTCTTGATGGGCAAGCACCTCAGTTTCCACTTTCTCACCCACTCAACGCTGGCCAGCTCGTCCTTTTTTTTGGCAGTTCTTCCCTGTTATCCAATCCGGCAAATTTCCAAGTAGTTCGAACAGCGTTCCCGGACGGCATCATCGTCGGCTGTTCCACTGCGGGAGAAATTCATGGCACAACCGTGAGCGACGACACCCTGGTCGCGACTGTCGTCGATTTTGAGCACACTCCACTGCATTTTTCAAAAGTCGATATTCAGGAAGCGTCACAAAGCTTCAGCGCGGGTCAAGCCTTGATTGAATCCTTGCCTGCAAATGACTTGACACACGTGTTGATATTCTCCGACGGACTAAAAGTGAATGGAACAGAGTTGACGCGTGGACTCAAAGCGCAATTGCCTTCCCATGTAGAGGTAACTGGTGGCTTGTCAGCAGACGGCGCGAATTTCAAGAAAACCCTGGTATGCGCAAATGATCTTCCGGCAGAAGGACAAATCGTGGCAGTTGGCTTGTATGGACATCATATCAAAGTCAGTTACGGTTCATTGGGGGGATGGGATTCATTTGGCCCTGACAGGCAAATTACGCGTTCTATTGGTAATGTTCTTTATGACCTGGATGGCCAGCCAGCGCTGGAATTGTATAAGAACTATCTGGGTGAACACGCAGCCGGATTGCCGTCCACTGCATTATTGTTCCCTCTATCTCTACGTAACGCCTGGCAACAAGGCACCGATACAAATTCGGGTAGCGGAATCGTACGTACCATTCTGGGTGTCAATGAAGCTGATCAAAGCATGACTTTTGCTGGCGACATGCCCGAAGGCGCCTATGCACGTCTGATGAAAGCAAATTTTGAACGCCTTATCGACGGTGCGAGCGAAGCTGCGAAAATTTGTGCAACTCCCATGCAGAATAAAGTGGCAGAGCTTGCTTTGTTAATTAGCTGTGTAGGGCGAAAACTGGTTCTCAAGCAAAGAATTGAAGAGGAAGTCGAAGCAGTACGTGAGGTCCTGGGGCAGCAAGCCATGCTTGCCGGTTTTTACTCTTATGGCGAGATATCTCCACATATGTTTGGCAGCCCTTGTGAACTACATAATCAGACAATGACTATCACAACGTTCCGAGAGACTTGATTTATGCACAGCTTGCTTCGACGTCAGATAAGCCGTTTGTTTGGTGACGCTAAAGCCCTACCCAGGGAGCTGGATAAACTCTTCCAGGCAATTAATGCAACTTATAAACAGGCAGATATCGACAGAGCTATGACAGAGCGCTCGCTGGATATCGCTTCCCAGGAAATGCTGCAACAAAACCGCGCCCTCGCAGAAGAATTAAGAATAAGGAAAGCCGCAGAATCGCAGTTAATATATTTGACCAATTACGATGAATTAACCGGTCTGGTGAATCGTAATCTATTGAATGACCGCCTCAAGCATGCACTTGTCACTGCTAACAGACATCAGCACAAACTGGTTGTACTGACATTGGGCCTCGATCATTTTAAAGTCATCAACGACAGTCTTGGTCTGGCTATAGGTAATGAATTACTGAAAATCGTTACAGAGCGCCTTAGTGTTTGTGTGCGTGGCAGCGACACTGTGGCACGTTTAAGTGGCGATGAGTTTGCGTTGATACTTATAGAGCAGAGCGAAGAAATTTTACGCGCTGATAACCAGCCCAGGGAAATTGATGTCGATTCTTTCTATCCCCGTTTAAATGAAATCCTGCAGCGAATACTGACTACAGTTTCCAGAACAGTACTGCTTGCCGGACAAGAACTGCAGATCACCTGCAGTATAGGAGTCAGCCAATATCCACAAGACGGTGATGATCCAGATGTATTGCTGATGAATGCCAATGCCGCATTAAGCAGCGCTAAACAGTTAGGGCGAAATAACTATCAATTTTATACATCGGACTTAAGCGTGAGACTGAATGAAAAATTGATGATGCAAGGCAAATTAAGATTGGCATTAGAGCGGGAAGAATTTATTCTGCACTATCAACCACAAGTTGATTTGCGCACTGGCCATATTGTTGGAGTTGAGGCATTGATACGCTGGAACCAGCCGGATTTCGGTATGATTCCACCTGGAAAATTTATTGGATTGGCGGAGGAAACTGGATTAATCTTGCCTATCGGAGCTTGGGTTATACGTACAGCCTGCGCACAATGTAAAACTTGGCAAGATAAGGGAATCGGGAAATTCCGCATCGCCATCAATTTGTCGGTACGTCAATTCGCAGAACCCAATTTAGTGAATTTTGTGAGAGAGGTGTTGCTGGAAACCGGCCTTGAACCTCAATATCTGGAAATCGAATTAACTGAGAGCCTGGTCATGACGGATGTCGAGCGTTCTATAGATATTTTGCGCGGCCTGAAGGCACTTGGAATTCAATTATCGATTGACGATTTCGGCACTGGCTACTCCAGCCTGTCTTACCTGAAGCGCTTTCCCATCGATATCCTGAAGATCGATCAATCCTTTGTGCGCGACATACAGAAATCTGACGATGCCGCTATTGTCAAAGCCATTATTTCCATGGCACATAGTCTGGGCATGCACGTTATTGCCGAAGGTGTAGAAACAGAGGCTCAGTGTGATTTCTTGCGGATTAATCTATGTGACGAGATTCAAGGATTTTTATTTTCCAAGGGAATCCCAAAGAACGAGGTAGAAATGTTGTTGCGTGAAAAACGCCGTCTTCCTGACAGGCTTTTACACTTTGCACAACACGACCGGACCTTGCTTCTGGTCGATGATGACGAGAATATACTTGCCACATTAAAGCGTGCATTACGCAGCGAAAAGTGTACGATTTTGACAGCAAATAGTGCAAAGGCAGGACTAGAACTGCTAGCCCTATATCAGATTGACGTCATCATTTCTGACCAACAGATGCCAGAAATGACCGGCATTGAATTTCTCCACATTGTTAAACAAAAATGTCCCGAAACAATCCGGATTGTTCTCTCTGGTCATGCGGATCTGCAATCGATTATCGATGGCATCAACGAGGGGGTAATCTATCAGTTCATGATGAAACCCTGGAATGATACAAGTCTTCGTTGTTATATCGAAGACGCTTTCAAGCAAAAAGAATTGATTGACGAAAATAGACGCCTCAAGTCTGCAATGCATGCCCTCAATCTTCATGCTCTTAAACAGAATCGTCTGACGGTGTCGCACTAATGCCAAGGCCCAATCACTCGCAAAGCGGTTAAAATACTATTTTGTACATATATTTTGGATAAGTAATTCTCATTTATATTGCTCACTTGATTAAAGTCAATAATGCGAAGGCTAGTTTTTCGTGTCCTCAAATTTATGTAACTCTTGTCAACAATTGCTTTTGGAGGCCCTGGCATATTTTCTATATGCAATAGAAACAGCGCCGGGTGCTAAAGCATCTACTGCCAGATAGCTGAACCGACTTTCCTCACGTAAAGATATGATCTTCCCTTCACAATCAACTAAAACCGTCGGTGCAAGGGTGAAGAAAACATCACTTGCGGCACTGGTGATGGTTTTCGTCACCTTGGTTTGCGTATCGTTGATAGCTATGGATGGCTGGAGAAGTTGGACTGCGCGCACAAGTCAGCTGCAAGAAGCAGAGGTTTCTACAGCCAATATGGCGCGGGCCATAACCCAACATGCTGACGATACAATCAAAGCTGCCGATACCGCCTTGCTGGGTATAGTCGAGCGAGTTGAAACTGATGGTATTGCACCAGTTGCACTTGAGCGCCTTCACAAATTGATGGTACGCAGGGCCAAAGAATTAACACAACTCAAAGGCCTGTTTGTGTATGACGAAAACGGGCGTTGGTTAGTCAATTCTTTGCCCGCTATGCCAGCGAATGTCAATAATTCGGATAGGGACTACTTTATTTATCACCGCCCCCACCAGGAAGACAAACCGTATATTGGATTGCCTATTCAAAGTCGTTCAAGTGGTGCCTGGATCCTGACAGTGTCGCGCCGTATCAATCATGCAGATGGACGCTTTGCAGGCGTCGCCCTGGCAACGATAGATCTAGATTATTTCAATAAATTCTATAACAGTTTCAATTTGGGGAAAAATGGCGCAATCGCTTTGGTCCTGGATCGCGGTGTTCTGGTGACTCGCCGGCCTTTATTGGCAGACTCCACTGGCAAAAATATGTTGAACACAACAATTTACAAAGAGAGTCGAAACAAAGCTACCGGAACCTTCACAGTAAATTCAGCACAGGATGGTGTAAGGCGACTGAACAGTTTTCGCCATTTAGATAAATATCCTTTGTTTGCAGCAGCTGCTTTATCCGAAGAAGAAATCTTGGCGGGATGGACTGCGGATACGTATCTGCATTCAGCAGGTGTCGGTATACTCGTATTGGTTCTGAGTTCTGCCGGATTCTATCTTGCTGGACAAATTAAATTACGGTTGGATGCAGAAGCGGAAAGCGCAACAGCCCGGGATGCCATGCAGAAACTGAATCAAGTTCTTGAGCGACTTTCTTTGCAGGACGGGCTGACAGAACTTGCAAACAGACGCAATTTCGATATGGTATTGGAAGACGAGTTCAATCGGGCGATCCGGAATTCGAATTCGCTAGCTCTCATTTTGTTCGATGTTGACCATTTCAAGCGATACAACGATATCTACGGCCATGCAGCCGGAGATGAATGTCTCCGGAAAATAAGCCAGGCCGCCAGATCTTGCCAGCGCCGTGCGGGAGATCTGATTGCCCGCTACGGTGGAGAAGAATTTGCAGTCATTCTTCCTGCAACGGACATTGAAGGTGCGAGACTGATCGCCGAGAATATACGCCTTGCCATCTCCAGCCTTGCGATACCTCACGCAGGCAATGAATCAGGGATGGTCACCGTTAGTGCAGGGGTAGATGCATTTATTCCCGTCAGGGAAGTGAACAGACCGATTAATTTGATTGAAGGTTCTGACCAGGCGCTCTATGCTGCAAAAAGAAGTGGACGAGATCGGGTGTGCCGCAATGAGCGCTTCACACAGGCAGCTTGATGAGAAACGCATTTTTATATATTTTGTGTTTTTGTTCGCCGACGTGGCGTTGTCGATGCACTCTGTACCAATGGACACAGTCAGGGATCAGCTAGCGAAACGGAAAATCGTACGCCAAGACTTTCCGGGCACCCATACCGACTGAAAATTTCTCTGCTCAGCGGCGATATGTGCGGTAGTAGCGTGTCGCCACTTCCTTCCCCAAATCCTGCAACGCATGCGTAAGCACACAGCCATCACAGCCTGACCTGGCGTATTACTAGCGATGTAAATTATTGAGCGGTAGCCCGGCAACGTGGAAGCAATTCGCAGATCCGCCTGCAACGGCTGGCGATTGTTCCAGGACATCCCCCATGTTGGTGTATTGGTTCTAGCCATCAATTCGTGCGGAATGAATCAAACTCATACTTGCCGCCGTACGTTTTCCCTCGCGCAGGCGACCAGCGAACGGCGCAGTGAAAATTTTTCGAAATCCTTTATTGAATATGAACATCCGCACAACTCCTAGAAGGTCTTACTCATCGATAGTACTAGCGAAGTTTTGCCTAAATTTTTCATACCGGGGGCTGGCCCCATATAACTGGTCGAATTTGTTCCAATCACAGCTAAACCACCTGTTAATACGCCAAATTCTTTAGTGACTCCAATTTTCCAATCTGTATAGCTGGCGACCGGAGTGTTGGTCACTTTTTGGTGACCCGCGTGTAGATTGATTGTGTATCCGTCTCCTACTTCAAAATTGGTACTAATATCCAAGTAAGTACTACCTTTGCTATTGGCGAAGCCAAATAAGTTACTGATCGAGTAGGAATATTTTGCATAAGCAGGTCCATATCCAAGCTGACCATAAATTTCCGTAGTATTGGCACTTGGGTTTAAGGCATTTGAAGGGTAAACATAGGAAAGCACACCCACATCATATGAAATGTCTTTGCTTATTTGCCCCTTTTTCCCAGCATATAAATCCCATTCAATCCGTCCGCTTCCCCCCTGATCTGTGATCCATTTGATTGTAGATAACCAAGTTCCAACATAGAACCCGCTGGGGTTGTTATTGTAATCTGCGCCACCTTGCAAAGCCGGTTGTAATTGGCTTTGGGAGATTCCACGGTAGCGATAGTCGGATACGAGCGCTGCATTAAAGGTGAATTCGTTGTCTGGTTTGCTGTCTTCAGCGATGGCAATATTACTCTCAAACGTGGTCACAAGCGCGATAGCAATAAATGTCTTTTTCATGATTCATCTTCCTTCGCAATCGGGTGATATAACGAATTGACAAACGAAACTTTGCTGCATTGGGGACAATCGAAACCGACTTCAGTTTTTCGTTAATACGTCATTGGAATCACTTCAATATTGCATCAGCTTGTCAATATCGACCAATATCAACATTCGTTGATCAAGCGTTGCCAAGCCAATTAAATAGTCTGCATCGACCGCAGTGCCCATTTTTGGGGCCGGTTTTATTTGATCTGGGGTCAAGGTAATGACATCCGATACGCTATCGACAACCATACCTGTGATGTGACCGTTAACATTGAGTATGATCACAACAGTGAATTGATTGTAGGCAGGTGTACTCAAATTAAACTTCAGCCGCATGTCGATAATCGAAACAATTACGCCTCTTAAATTAATGACGCCTTTGACGAAATTTGGCGAGTTTGCAATGTGTGTCACATGCTCGTAGTTACGCAATTCCTGAATCTTTTGGATATCGACGCCATATTCTTCGCTTCCTAAGGTAAACGCCAGAAATTCAAGCGTACTGGCATCTGATAGATTCGCATGAGCGGGCTCGTCGCTACTTTCTGAGGGTGATGTCGCGATTTTCACAATTTTCCTTTCAGAGAAACTGAACTTTTTGCCACCATCTAATCCAAAAACTTTAACCATTCGAACGACAAACCACGGCGCTTCCACCGGCGGAGAAATTAAGTCTAGTTGAATGTATGGTATTGCATTTCAGACACGACATATTAAAGATTCAACATCATAGCTAATTAAGAAGTTAGCAAAAATAATTCTCGACATTTATCTTTTGTGTATGCTGGCGTCCTAGAATTCTTCCCAATCTGAATCATCCGTATCGGCAGGCACAGGCTTTACGGCTTTTACTGATTTTTTAGAGGTAGACCTGTCTGGTGTCTTTAGAGGGCCAATGCTCTTTTGTGTCGTAGTTGGGAGCAACTGACGTAATATTGGTTTTATTGGCGACGCGATGACCTTTTCCTGGTCTGGTTCTGGTAACAACTTGAAGACACTGACTTCATTCATCAAATGACCCGCTTGTTCTTGCATGCTGGCAGCTGCTGCTGCCGCCTCTTCAACCAATGCTGCATTCTGCTGGGTTACCTCGTCCATTTTCGTGACAGCGTGATTGATTTCTTCAATACCTGTGCTTTGTTCCAGGCTGGCGGCGGCAATTTCACTCATGATGTCTGCAACTTGCTTGACGGACGCAACAATTTTATCCATGGTAGCCCCGGCTTCGTCTACCAATTCGCTGCCAGCATTGACCTTGTCGACAGAGTCCCCTATCAGTGTTTTGATCTCTTTGGCGGCACCAGCTGAACGTTGCGCCAAATTGCGTACCTCTGCAGCGACGACCGCGAAACCGCGCCCCTGTTCACCGGCACGTGCGGCCTCTACTGCGGCGTTCAGTGCAAGTATGTTGGTCTGGAAGGCAATGTCATCGATGACACCGATAATATCTACTATTTTGCGCGAACTTTCCTTAATAGACCCCATGGTCTCTACTACATTTTTAACGACAATCCCGCCGCTGACGGCGACTTCGGAAGCTGACACTACTAGTTGATTGGCTTGTCTTGCATTGTCTGCATTCTGTTTTACTGTGCTGGTCAATTGCTCCATGGCGGAAGCAGTTTCTTCCAATGAACTTGCCTGTTCTTCGGTTCTTGATGATAAATCCAGGTTGCCAGTGGCGATTTCAGACGATGCAGTCGCCATGATTTCAGTACTACCGCGTACTTTCCGGACAGTATTTGATAAGCTATCGTTCATTTCGCTGAGGGCTTGCAACAATTGACCAGGTTCATCCGTGAAAGTACTCGAAATTTCACTCGTCAAGTCACCTGATGCAACAATTCTGGCAATTTTTACTGCTTCGCTCAACGGTTGAACGATACTACGCGCAATGAGCAACGCGCCAACTATGCCCACGCCTAAGGAAGCAGAGAGAATTACCAGTAATAGGAGAGTCGCAGAGGCTATTCGATTTTTGGATTGTGCTTCAAATTCGTCTGAACGCTTGTTGGTGATGTCAACCAAATGATTGATGGCAGCAAGATGCGATTCGTAACTTTGTTTTATCTTTTGCATGCTTGCTAGCATTGCATCTTTATCCTGCTTTTGTGCGGCAGGTATAAATTCACTGAAGGCGATGTTGTAAAACACTTGTGCAGGTTCATGTGCTTTTTTTAGCAATGCATCAGCTATATCACTGTCCAGTCCTTCTTTACTCCAGAATTCATGGCGGGTATCGTAGTCAGTCTTTAGTGACTTGAAGCGTGTGATTAATTTTTCCTGCTCACCCTTATCTTCAGTTGCCATGATTTGGAAAACGACAAGATAAGATTCGAGTATGTATTCTGGTGGTGGAAGCACGTCGGCGACCAAATCTTTGCCTTGTATTATTTTTTGATATACTGGGCCACTTACCTTCAGTTCGTTCAATGTTTTGAATGACCAGGTTCCATAGATGATGAAGCCGGCGGAAAAAAGAGCGATGAGAACAGCGAGACGCTTTGATAACACCAATCGGCGGAGCATATTCATGGATGCCTTCCTTTCAGCGACTAACGGAATACTTAATTTAGTATGGTTCTTGCCTGAAATATTTTCTAGTGAAAAGTTTAAGATCTTGCAAAGAGTTGCATTGTGTCTTTTTGCCACAAGAAATTTTTGCAATGTAGAGAGAGGGCTGCATGATCTGGAAAAATTATGAAAGCCTATTCAAATTGACGGTCACGCTCGCCATAATGGAACTTACTATAAAGTCAGTGAGACAAGCTGGTGGTGCAGTACGTTTAATGCCGAATTTATCCCTCTGAATGAGAGCGAAATGTGTGGCTAGCCAGAGTTTGCCCGCATGCAAAGCGGATGCGCCTAAAAAACTGCATGAAGCAGGTGCATCAAGTTTGCCTGATCGGCAGCCAGATGGTAAAAGTGGTTCCTACGCCGACTTCACTTTTAACGTCTATCCGTCCACCATGCCGTTTGACGATGCCATACGAGAGAGATAGTCCTAGCCCTGTACCTGTGCCTATGGGCTTGGTGGTAAAGAATGGTTCAAATATCCGCCGTAAATTTTCACTTGAAATTCCTGCTCCAGTATCAGATATTTCGATCCAAATTAAGTCATCAAGGCAGCCAGTACGAATCTTGACGATGCCATGATGTTCAATGGCATGAGCGGCGTTCACAAGCAAATTCAAGAAGACTTGATTCAATTGGGCCGGGATGCATTCTATGTCAGGGATAACACCATATTCCTTAACTACTTCAGCCTTATGTTTCAGTTCACTTCTTACGATGTTAAGTGTACTGTCAATGCCGGGGTGTAGATTCACAATTTGTTTGCCCGCTTCATCCACATGTGAAAAGTCTTTTAAGTCCTGCACAATTTGCCGGACTCTTTGAATTCCTTCCAGCGATTCAGACATCAAATTTTTAGCATCTTCCGAGACATATTGAATATCAAATTTTTCCCGGAGTGTAGACATTTCATTCTGCAGTGAAAGTGGAAGATGGGCTCGCTCCTCTACCTTGGTAGAAAGCTCGATAAACTCCAACAATTCATCTATGTAGGATTTGAGTGTACTCAAGTTAGAATTGACGAACGCGATCGGATTATTTATTTCGTGTGCGACACCGGCAGCCAATTGTCCAATTGACGCCATTTTTTCCGACTGCAGCAATTGCTGATGCAGTTCTTCCATGCGCTGGTTTATTTCTTTGAGCTGTTCGTTGCTGCTGATCAGGGATTTTTCAGTTTGCTCCCTAACAGAGATTTCTTGTATCAGCAATTGATTTTGTTCTATCATTCTTTTTTGTAGCAATCGCAGACTAAGATGTGTATTCACTCTCGCAAATACTTCTTCTATTTGAAATGGTTTTGTCACATAATCGACGCCACCGATTTCAAACCCTTTTAATTTATCGGCTGTTTCGGTTAGTGCAGTCATGAAGATCACGGGAATATCTCGTAGCGCATCCATGGCTTTCAAGCGCCGGCATGTTTCAAATCCATCTATCCCTGGCATCATGACATCAAGGAGAATCAGATCAGGTTGGGACAGTTGTGCACGCATTAAGGCTTCTTCACCTTCTTGCGCAACAAGAATACGGAATTCTCTGTCTTCCAGATAGTCAACCAGTATACCAACGTTGGCTGGAGTGTCATCAACGATAAGTATTGTCGCTTGCGACGTCAATGACTGTAAGTTTAAGTTCATAGAATTAATCTTTCTCCATAAATTGCTCGACTAACGCGACTATGGCCTTTGATTTGTATTCTTTCGCCAATTCCAGCAACTTCTCAGTAAATGCGTTGTAACGTTGATCGCGTTGCGTTAAATTTTCGGCATATTTTCGAATGTCACGCATATTCCCCAACATGGCCAATTCGTACAAATCACGCAATTCCTGAGAATTTGGGGCAATCAATTCCTGATTGTTGCCATTATGTGTAGCGGACGTATCAATCACACTGGCGTGCTCCCAAGTCAGATGCAGGTAGCTACCTACGTACTGTATCAACATCGCCTGGTCAACTGGCTTCGTCATGAAAACGTTGGCACCGGCTATCATACTGGCATCACTCTCTTCCTGTGTTGCGCTCGCTGATATCGCAATGATGGGGGTATTCTTGAGTAACGGTGACTGGCGGATCAGGCGGCTCGATTCGAGTCCGTCCATGACGGGCATACGCAAATCCATTAATATGATGTCCGGTGCCGAAGCCTGGGCCACTTCGAAACCTTGTTTGCCGTCTTCAGCTTCAAGGATAATGAAATTCAGGCTGCGAAATAAATCGGCTAGCATTGAACGGTTTGCCAAAATATCATCAACGATGAGTATGCTTTTAGGTTCACCCAGATATCCAACAATGTCATTGTCGATTTCCATATTCAATACGACTTCTTCTGTGACCTCAACTCGTAAATCGAAACCGAAAACACTGCCATGGCCTGGCTGGCTTGTAACGTGAATGTCGCTCCCCATCAAATTGATCAACTTGCGACTAATAGATAAACCTAATCCTGTCCCTCCAAAACGGCGCTGTATATCTCCTACTTGTTCGAACGGTTTAAAAATGGATTCGAATTGACTTTCTTCCATCCCAACCCCAGTGTCTATGACAGCGAAGCTTAAAAGTACTTGATTAGTGCTATCATTGATTGAACGAACGCAAAGAGAGATTTGACCTTGGTCAGTAAATTTGACGGCATTCCCTAGCAAATTGATCAGAACCTGGCGCAATCGTTTTTCATCCAACATTACCGTCAAAGGTAATGGGCCTATGATTTCCAGTGAAAAATTCAAACCTTTTTGTTCTGCTTTAACGCGGATGATATCGGCGATTACTTGTAAAAAAGAGCGTAGGTCAACAGCACTGAAATAGAGTTCAAACTTGCCTGCTTCGATTTTTGACAAATCAAGCAAATCGGTAATGAGTGTTAGTAAATGCTCGCCGCTCAGTTGAATCGTGTTTAAGTTTGCGATTTGTTTTTCAGTAAAATTCTTTTCCCGCTTTAATATTTGTGCATAGCCAAGAATGGCGTTCAAGGGGGTCCGCAATTCGTGGCTCATGCTTGCGAGGAATGTACTTTTCGCATAATTTGCAACTTCGGCTTTTTCTTTGGCAACAGTTAATTCCGCTGTGCGATCTCTTACAAGTTCTTCCAGATGCTCCCGGTGATCCGTCAGTTCTTTTTCGATAATTGTACGGCGTTCAATATCTTGTTCCAGGGCTAAATTTTTGGCCTCAATTTCCTCGAACAAGGCGCGCAGAGATTGCCTGGTGGATTCAAGACTATGACCAAGATTACCGAGTTCGTCATCCCTTGTCCAAAGAAATGGAGTTTCCAGGTCGCGCTCAGCAAGAGATTTAAATTCCTGCATCAAACGCTTGATTGGTGCCAATAACCTCGCCTGTAACAGTGCCACAATCAGAATTACGCTCAATAATAATTGCCCGGTCACTGTCGCGACAAAGGTTGCACTGCCCCTGGCAATTTCTGCGTCCAATTGCCCGCTGTCCATCTCAGTAGTAACGTAGCCAATGATCTTGCCGTTGTAGACTACTTCCCGCTCAATTTTAAATTGATGCCCTTTTCTACGTTCTGGATAGTCGTGTATTAAAAAATCGCCAAATTTTGCGTCTCTCACGATCAACGCCGTCACCCTGTCATCACCAAGCAGTGCATCAAACAACGGTCGCCCAACATTGCTGCTCAAGTTCCACAATGGTTCTTGCATGCCTAGAGCCAGAATTTCTGTCAGACGCTGATGATCAGATGTTAAGCGCTGCGTCAATTCATGCTTGCGCTTGTCCAGTGTAAGAAAACCGCTTACAGAAACAGGTATTAAAAGCCCAACGATAACGGCAATGACAATAGATGCACGTAACTGAAGACGCATACAAATACTTTCTGCAGTGCTTAGCAATTAATTGAATAACGTTTCTTTGGGAGAAATAAAAACATGATTAAGTCTTACACAAAATAGCCGCAGCAAGCGTCAGCGCCGTCAGTACTTTAGTACGGTTAAAAGTTGCAATGCAGCTAGGACGGTTTTGTGTAAATCCCAATGATGCAATTTAAACACGTAATATACCAACGACAATGCAACTATGCATAGATTTTACAAACAATTCAACACTTCTCAAAAATAATACATTTCACGCAACTTCCATGTGTAACTTTGAGATAGCGGAATGTGTCGACTATACTTTCCAAAAGAAGTGATCTTATGCAAGTAGATTGATAGTCCCTTATGAAAGCAAAAGTCATTTCAATCATTCTGTGCTTTTGACTGAAATGACAATCTTCGTGACCTGACTGTGAATGAAACAATCAGAATGATTTTTTGTTCCTATTGGAGGAAAGTATGCGCTTCTTTTTTAATTTTACTTTTTGTCTGTTTGTTTTCTCCCTTTCTGCAAAGGCTTCCACATTAGAACTATTAACGGAAGATGATGCCCCCCACAACATGATGAAGAATGGACAGCTTGTTGGGATAGCCACCGAAAAACTCAATGAAGCTTTCAAACGCGCAAACGTAAGCCAACACATGGAATTGGTGCCTTGGGCACGCGCATACCAGTCAGCTCTGACACAAACAAATTATTGCGCGTTTTCTGCCGCAAGAACTCCAGAGCGTGAAAATTTGTTTAAATGGATTGGTCCTATAGCTTCCATGGACTGGGTGTTATATACGCGCGCTGACAACATCGCTGCCAAACCAAATAAGCTGGAAGATATCCATTCACAGACAATTGGCGGCTATTTGCAAGACGTCATCTCGGTTTGGTTAGCAAATCAAGGTTATAAAGTGGAAGCTGCTCCCAATGATGCTGTTAATCCCAAAAAGCTGATGGCAGGACACATAAACTATTGGGCATCCTCGCGCCCTAGGGCAACGGCAATGTTGGATAAAGAGGGATTATCAAAAAAAATTATTCCAATTTTTGCATTCGGGCACACAGATTTGTATCTGGCTTGTAATACTTCAGTGTCAGAAGAGGTCGTACTAAAGTTGAATCTTGCTCTGAAAAAGATGAAAGACGATGGCACATCGACCAAAATTGATGCACGTTACTCGCATTGGCCTAATGAGTAAAATTGTATGATTACTACATTTACAGTATAGTCGGCAGGTGTGAATAATTTTATGTAAACGGTCATTTAGCAGGACACTGCTGCCCTCAAGGAGAAATGATGACCGTTGCAAAGCGTAACAAAAGGACGAAGCCCGACCCGGAATTGCTCGAGTTGGCCGGTAGTCTGTTGACCAACTATAAGAAACCCGAAGACCTGATCGGCGAGAACGGCCTGCTCAAGCAGCTCACCAAGATGCTCGGCGTGCGTGCCCTGGAAGTCGAAATGACCGACCATCTGGGCTCGACAAGAGTGGAACCGTCAGCAATGACAGCGCCAATACGCGCACTAGCCACAGCGGCAAAACGCTGAAAGGCGACTTGGTGCACTGCAAATCGACATCCCGCGCGACCGTCAAGGCACATTCGAGCCGCAAATCATCGTCAAGCACCAAACCCGCTGAAGCGGTTTTGACGACAAGATCATTTCACTCTATGCCCGCGGCCTGAGTCTACGGGAGATCCAGAGTCACCTGGAAGAGATGTATGGCTCGGAGGTATTGCCAGCGCTCATCTCCAGCGTGACCGACAGCGTCAGCGAAGATGTGAAGGCCCTGCAAGCCTGTCCGCTCGACACGTTCTATCCTATCTTGTACCTTGACTGCATTCACGTCAAATTGCGCGATGCGGCTGCCGTACGTAACAAGGCCGTATTTCTCGCCATTGGCGTGAACATGGAAGGCCATAAGGAAGTACTGTGTCTGTGGATTGCCCAGTCCGAGGGAGCCAAGTTCTGGTTACAGGTCGTCACTGAACTGAAGAATCGTGGCGTGCAGGACATCCTTATGCCTGTGTGGGTGGTCTCAAAGGCTTTCCTGATGCGATCGAAGCGGTCTTCAAGGCCGCGGCCCAGCTCTGTGCATTGCTGACATATTACGCAATAGCCAGCAGTTTGTGCCTTGGAACCATCAGAAGGAAATAGCTGCTAATCTGCGGACCATTTATACCGCAGCCACTGCCGACGAGGCCAGTCTTATGTTCAAACAATTCGAGGTTAGGTGGGATCAACGCTACCTGCCCATAGGGCAATCATGGCGGCGAAACTGGGAGCGGGTCATTCGATTCTTCGACTACCCAGCAGAGATCCATATATAAGTCTAAAGTCAACTCACTTGCAAACACATGATTTTTCAAGCAGATTCGATATACTTCTATTTATTCAAGATTATATTGTTGTAAGTTGCTTTAAATCGTACGATTGTTATTTCTGTTCAAACTACTAAATGACTGAATTAAATATAGAAGAATGTGTAACTCATTGATTTCAAAGATGACTCATTCAAGGCTTTATTCGGACATTACAACACTCTTGCCAGGTTCTAATAAAGCCTTGAACGGAGCAATAAAGCCTCGAACAGTCACTAGACCGCTCATGGAAGCAATAAGAGATGCATATTAAGCAAGTACAAATTGTGCGCAATTGCAACTATCACGCACATTGAGCTAGCTTTGAAATAATTGCTATGCCTAAGTTTCGAATTGATCTTCAGTTACTTTGCCAAGCAACTTCGGTTTGTGCAATTGCTATGCGACAGGATGCAAAATTTAGTAGATCAAACATAAGAATTACGGAACAGGCTGCAGATATATAACAGCCACTCTTTAGGAAATGCAAAGAAAGCCCTTCAATTTGCGAGAAATTTGACAAGCCAAGATTTCTTGAAGCAGTCAATTATTTCGAGACTTATTTTGCATTAGCAGGCAGGACTATCCATGTTTCGGATTTTCTTCCATGATTGGTCGCTTTATTAAATTCCTCTATAAGCTTGTCGCCATCATTGATTTTTTCCTCAAATCGACAACTAATGCGGTACGTCGTCAAAAGGACTCCGTACAAATTAAATTACATATTCAAATTTACATCCGCCTGGTTTTGCAAGCAGACAGTTAAATTCTTTATATTTCGGATACGCCCATTGCTGTGGTTTTTACGAAATTTTTAGGGCTACACTGATACGCTTGCTCTCTGAAAAAATGGAGGCCGAGTCAGCATAATGCTATTGACCGAGTCAGACTTAATTTTGAATGAGTAAGCAACCATGAAACTTCAACACATCATTTGCCACATATCTGCGATGGTGATTGCGTATGGCATCGTACTTGTGCTTCCTATGCTATTTGATTATGCATTTGATACTTGCACAGAGCTTGCAGTTATTGTCTGGCTCAATATAGGATTACTTGTCATGCGGGTGAGAAAGATCCCCTTCCCCTCCCCAGACCTGCGCCATATCGACGTTAAAGGAGGCTTGAAGGTGCTATGGTGGGCTGTCTTTTGGCCAAATTACATGCGCTAGAGCAGCGGTGATATAGCTCCCAGAAAAGGAAAACGGAGCGGCGTCGGACCTTGACTGACGCATGCTGATTCCATGTTATCGCAAGCAAATAAACAACTTAAAAACTGGGAAGATCATCCCTGAGCTAAAATGCAGTCAGCTGCGTCAAGCAACAAACGCAGCAGTACAAAATCTCTGCTACGCATGGAAAAGATCACGGCAATCAGGTCGATACAGGCGCAATACTCCAGGATGCAAAATTCTCCAAAACAGATTCGATATCCTTGGCGGCGCAGAGCCGTTTTCTGAATGGTAAATCGCAGACAAAACCGGCAACATCGGCAAGTAATTGCAAATGTTCGTCCATCCTTTCTTTCGGAAAAAGCAGGACAAATAATTCTGTCACAGGAAATCCGTCAGGGCTGTCGAAATCAATGGGTGTGGCAAGGCTTGCATAGACCATCATTGGGTGATGCAGTGCGCTGATTTGGGCTTGTGGTAGCGCGACGCCTTGGCCCAATGCCGTCGATCCCAATTTTTCACGCGCACAAAGACTTGCCCAAATTAGCCCACGGTCAATTTGATGCTGCTTTTCCAATAGAGCTGCAATATGCACTAGCGCCTGAGTCTTATCGACCACGCACAAGTTCAACAGGATGTTTTCAGGGTACAGATATTTGGAAAATGAATTCATGTGCAAACAAAATCGACAGATAACAGACTGGGATTAACGCCCCCCACCAGTTCCACAACTCCCCCGAGTCAACTAGCATGCTGCACGCGATTTTTCTGCGGAGTCGAATTGTGGTGACGATACGCCATTTCACGTAAAAATTTCGTAAAAATTTGCTTTTTTTTTGGGCGAAATTTCCGAGTTTTTGTCAATCTTTCATTAACGTATTCAAGCGGGAAATTTCATCTGAAAAAAGGGATAAATAATTACTTGTTGTTGACGTGTACCACCAGGAAATTGACAGTTTTTTTTGCTGGACCCGGTAGCATTGATCTTAACGATATGTGCTTTCCCCGCGCTCATTCTTTAATAAACTGCAAATTAGTCTATTTGGAAGTAGAGATAAGTTACTTCAATGAATAAGAATATCAAAAGACTGACTCCAAACACTGGCAAGGCCACGCCCAAAACCAGAGTGATCAGCCACATCCACCAGGAAATGCCACCCACATGCTTACGCTCCAGTTTTGGTGCAGAAAACGATCCAGCTTTGCGGCGTTGCAACCACATGACATAGCCTGATACCACTGAAAAAATAACACTTACACCAACCAGCAAGAGTAGCGCCTGATTCCACCAGCCAAATTCACCGCGATGAAATGGAATGCCAACAGCAGTAGCACGGGACAGGACTGGCATCTGCTCCCAGCCGGACTGGAACAAGGTATTGCCGCTGTAAGCATCCAAAATCAACTGAAAGCGTTTGCCAGGTTGGCTGCGATCATAATTGTCTATCTTCCAAATGCCGCTTTCAGACTTTGGTGGTGTCAATTGCATCTGTACATCAGGTGTCTGATTTTTTGCTTGTTGATATACCGCTTGCATACTCAATGCCGAGTTTCCATTGATTGCAACAACTGACTTTAGGTCTTTCGGTGCTCTCGGTGTATTTTGTGCAGCCGCATTCTGCACTATGCGGAAGTTTTCCCCTGCATATTTAGCCCAGGTCAGGCCGGTTAGCAAAATAGTCAGAGTGACTAAGCCCAGGACGATACTTAACATGCTATGCAGGTAGCGCCAGGTAGCACGGCGATTATTGCCACTGTATTGCAACACGCTGCGCCAGCTTGCTTTGCCACGTGGCCACCACAGATAAATGCCAGTGATCATCATCATGAGCATCCAGCTGGCTCCCAGTTCTATGATCCAGCGCCAGCCATCCCCTTGCAGCATATTGGAATGCAGCTTGCGTGCCCAATGACGGAATCGCCCTGATTCCAGAATACTTCCCTGTATTTTGGCTGTACCAGGATCAACATAGACAATCAGGTTTTCTGCGCCAGCGCTATGATCGTTAGCCTCAACCTTGGCAGCTTTTGAAGCTGCGGGCATCTGATGCCCCTGATGTTCTTCATGCCCGTTCGGCTTACCGGTCTCTGCATCGGCAGTTTTTTTGCCGCGCTGTCTTGGTTCGCCAAAGATCACTTGTGTAGTTTCATCTTCTGCATAAGCGGGGATTATGGATTTGATTTTCTTGTCTGGAAATACTGCTATGGCAGCATCGACTTGCCGATCAAGTGGCAACGCAGGCCTGATTTGCTCAACCTTATCCAGTTCGGCATGCTTCCATGCTTCGATCTGTGGCGTAAAAATATACAGTATGCCTGTCAGTGCAGCAAACAAGACGATAGGTGCAGTCAGCAGGCCCGACCAAAAGTGCAAGCGCCAAAAAACTCTGTGTAATAAAGCGCTTTTATTGACATGCTGTATATCCAGGTCACTCATTTTTTTACTCCGGGAATTTAAGGCAAAAACAGGCGGACGCAAGTGTTTCGCCTGTTTGTTGATTGCTATTTAGTATTGGTAACGCACTTCTGCAAACAGATTTCGTCCTGGCAAAGGATGAGATTGATATGCCCGGTAATCCGTGACGTTGTCTATTCCCGCCGCCAGCTCCAGTCCTTTGACTGGCTTGAACAAGACACGCAGATCAAGCTGCTTGACACGAGACAAGCCTCCATAGGTGTCTGGATTTGTATCCAGATTCAGCATGTCATTGTATTGGCGCCCAGCGTAACGGTAACTACCTGCCACACTCCAGCTACTGCTTGGTGCGTAACTCAGGGTGATTGATCCACGGATGCGCGGTATGCGTACCCAGGTTTTGCCTACTGAGGCAATAAAATTATCGTTCTCGATGATCTTGGAGTCATTCAGCGCCAGATTTCCATCCAGATTCAGGCCATTGATGAACAGGTTGTCAATGTCGCCAGCCAGTTCAATACCACGTGTACGTACCAGCCCCACATTTTGCACATTGGTGATACTTGGAAAAACAGCCGTATTGGTCTGGCTCCAGATGGTATCGCGTATGCTGTCCTGAAAAAGGGATACCCGCAGACTGGCATTGCGGTAGCGTTTCTCCAGCATCAATTCAATGGCATCGGATTTTTCTGGGCGCAAATCAGGATCATTCAACACAATGCTGCTGCCGGATTGCGTACCCTGGAATAGCTCAGCAGCCGTGGCAAAGCGTGTTCCTCTTCCAGCAGAAAGGCGCGCGGTAATATCATCAGCCGCTTCCCAGGTAACGGCCAGTTTGGGTGACATCGCTGTGATGCTGCGCTGCGGGTAAGCTAGCGATGCGCCCGGAATAAAACGCTGACTACCGTTGTAAGCCTTCCATGATTCCCAGCGGGTACCTATAGTCGCCTTCCAGTCCTGGGCAAAGCGCCAGGCGTCTTGTGCATATAGAGCAAACAAGCGTGTATCACCACCTACAAACTGGCTTTCATCTCCAGCCCCGCGACGCCAGTCTGTTGTCAAGGTCTGAGTGCTTTGTGCCAGATGATAGTCATTGGCATGCAAGCCAAAAGTCAGATAATGCGCGCCACCTGTCCAGTCACCTTGTATCGGACTATAGGTAGATTGCAGCTCGAATGTCCGAAATCCGGTGCCGTCACGCAAGGTAGAAGTTCCCGCGCCACCATTTGCGGCAACTGGTTCGGGATTATTTGCAGTGCGCTGCAGATCTTCAATGATGCGATATTGGCTCGCCACCATAGACATATTCCAGCCTGAGCGATTACGAGTCTTGACAGTCAAACCTGCCTGCACATGGCTTTCCTGGCGATGAAAAGGAGCAAAGGCAGACGCAGGTATATCAAACACATTGCCGTTATTGCTGACGCGACCTGACCAAATGGTTTGCCCATTGGCATCGCGCAAGAAGCTGTTGTTACGGTTATCACTATCATTCTTCCACCAGGCCAGCATGCCTTCCGCGCTCAGGTTTGGAGAAAAATCATAGCCGAAAGCAAGCTTGCCCGTCGTTTGCACGGTGTGATCGATAGCACCAGCGTTGGCACCAAATACCGCTCTCCTTTGTCCGGTGGGGGCGACATCATATTCAACACCCGTCACATTAATTATAGGTTTACTTCCAGTTGGTGCCGAGAATACGCCGGCATTATTCGCATTCACCGTGTAATACTGCATGGGGTGACCGGTAGAATCCTGGCGATTGAGCATGAGCCGATACCAGAGGCCATTCGTCAGTTTGTCCGCAATTTGTGCAGATGCCTGGGTATTGGTATAGGTTTCACTCAAGCCGTAGGCATCAAATTTTTCAGACTGCATCGCCAGGCGCGCAGCCCCCTCAAACTGTTTTGGTTTTCTGGTGCTGACAATAACCGTCGTGCCTATGGAATTGCCGGGATAAATGGCTGAGTAAGGACCGTATAAAAGATCTACCCGTTCAATTTCTTCCGGCGCAATCATATTCCAGCGTGGCGCATCAAATCGCCCCAGGAAATTGGAAATCAGGTAGCCATCCATCAGCACCAGTCCACGTGGTGCCTGGGTGGTACCAAAACTGCGACCACCGATGAGTGCATTGCGATCACCGCTATACCGTTTACGTATCGTGGTATTGGGCATATTGCGTAATACATCTTCAGGGTTAAAGATATTTTGCTGCTGACGTAACTCTGCCGCTGTCAGACTCGCAGTAGTAGATGGTAAATTCGCTGCCAGTGGTTGACGCACGCCATCGATAGACACCGTTTGCAAATGCTGTTCTGTGGCGACCCCTTGCGCGAAAGCTGCTACTGAAAACATGCTGGCAAGCAGCGTGGCAATCGGTTTCAGCACGAGTGAAAATTGAGATTTTGATGTCATTCTGTTTCTGATAAAGTAAACTAACTGTCTTGTTCGTGTAAGCACTACAAAATACGCGTATCTCATCTAAAAACTGGCTGAAATGCCGAGTTGGCCATTTCTTCCAGGCATGGGGTAGCCTGGACGGTAGGCATAGCTACGATTCAACAGATTTTCGACCGCAACAAATACCTCTCCTTTTTTCCCAAGAAATGGCAGTGGGTAGGCTACGCGGGCATTCACAACGCTAAAACCGCTAACTTTCTCTGTATTCAATGCGCCAGCCGTACGCGCCCGGTTCAATGCCCACACTTCAGATTGATATTGGGCATCAAGAGCGATGCGGAAAGCATCAAGCTGACCATTCAAGCCAAGAGTCAATGCCTGTTTTGGTGTGTAAGGCAGATTGTCGATGCTGGAATCGATGAAGCTTAGCCCAGCAAAGATGCTCCATTGTGAAGACATCGCTTGACGCACGGCGACTTCCACTCCCTTATTGGTGTAGGAACCTAGATTGATAAATTGCGGTGGCGGTGGCACATCCGGCGGGAAGCCAAAGATGTAGCGGTTTTTGATTTTGTCGCTAAACAGGCTGATGTCGATTTGCGTATCTTTGCCAGGTGAAAATTTCATGCCGACCTCAGCATGATCCAATTCTTCTGCTGACAATTTTTTCCAACTATCACCCAGCGGCGCGATCAAGGATGAGAGAACCGTCGTTTCCAGACCTGGATAATTAATGCCTCGTGATAAATTTGCAAAGAAAGTGACTTTGTCAGATATCAATGACAAGCCAGCATGGGGAGACGATTTGGAAGCAAATTCACTATGCTGGTAATAGCGCACACCAGCCGATGGCAGCAAACTCCATTCGTTGCTAAGCTTGAATTCCTGATTAAAGGCTATGTAAGGCGAAGTAATTTTAAATGTGGGTGCAACATAGCCGGCCTTGGGAGCGGGAGCAAGGCGATTAAATTGCAAATCACCGCCGATACGGTCGTGATCAATCCCTGCTATTACCGTGCCGCCAGTCCATGCCGAAAACTGTTCTTTCCAACGCAAGCCACTCATGGAAAAATTGGTCAGCGTGTCACCGTCCAAACCCGCCTGCGATAACCAGTTACCTTCGCCACTATCACGATATACACGGAACTCACCACGCCAGTCACCGTGCTGATGCGTCACGCCTGCTGTGATCATACTGGCTTTGGTATTGTATTCTGGTGCCTTGACTGGAAGTGCACTGCGGTTGTCGCCCGGATCACGGGCTTTGTTGTCCACTAAAATGAAACTGGCATTGGCTGTCCAGTTCTGGTCAATTTGAACATTAACCCGCCCCATCAAGTTCTTGAGCTCTCCATCGGCATTGTTCCTGTGACCATTCGATTTGGCGTAGCCTTGTGCCAGGCTATATTCAAGACTACCCTGACGCCCGGTCAAATCTGCCTGTTCTATGACAGTGCCAAATGAACCGACCGACAAACGTGCATTGCCATGAATACCATCGTCGGTGGCGCGTTTGGTTTGCAAGTTGACTGATGCAAAGTTGTTGCCGTTGACTTGTGGTTGAGGGCTCTTGTAAACGCTGATGGATTGCATGCCGTTCACAGGTAGCAAGTCCAGCAAAGGATGATTCCACACACCCATATAAAAGGGAATGCCGTCTATGTAGGTCTTGATTTCACTACCAGGACGACTGACGCCCATGCCCCGTATAAATACCGCACCGCCCTGATCGCCACCAAAGGCACCAACCGGGTTGTATCGGGAAATTTGTACGCCGGGCGTACGTCGTAATGCCGACGCAAGATCAACTGCATTCTGATCGCGTAATTGTTCTTCGGTGACGAAAGCTGCGGTGCTCGAATAGGCATCAAGCCTCACTTCTTCTATCACTGGTCTGGCAGTAATCACTACGGCTGGGACGTTGGCAATTTGGGACTGCGCGTTGCCGCTAAATGCTATCAGGATGGCAGTTGCCAGTGTGTGGTGTTTGAACTTCATCATGTTGATCTGGTAGATAGTAAAAAAAATCGGTAAGCGCCAAAATTCATCACTTGTTTATTAATGCTTGCCACTGTGGGAGCTACTTTGCAGGTTGACGTTGCTGCCAAACAAGCCAAACTTCTTGATCTTGTCTGGACTGACGCCTTGCTCAGCTTTGTTCAATTGACTGACCAGTGCCTTTGCTGTGCTCTCTGGTATGCCAGCATCTTTAAGCGCATTGATATCTTTGAGACCATCGCCACCGCACACAATGATTTCCCACTTTCCTTTGAAGCGGCGTAGCAAGGCACGTCCACCTCTGTCTGCCTGTATCCAGTCGGCAATGGCGACATCGTTGACAACGGCGATTGGTGCAGTGTCGACCTTGTTGCCAGGCTGGTCGAACTGATGGGAAATCAGCATCTGGATAGCTTTTTGTTCAGCCCCGCTCTCTACAGCGGCCTTGACCTGGCCAGACGTCAAAACAAATAGCGTCAGTGTGCAAGCGACAATTTTCTTCCGGCATGATGTAGTGTTCATAGCGAGTCCATACTTGATTAATGTGGATTAGAAAACTTGGGATTTTTCAGGAACTTCTCATCCGTCAAAGTCCCCAGAAAATTGATCAGATCAATTTTTTCCTGTTCTGTCAGACTAATGCGCGTGATCAAGTCGCTTTTATAGGGGTTCGTTCTGCCGTCCCCGGCGTAGATACCACTGGTAATCTGGCGGCCACCTGCGGCATAGAAGTCCAGCACTTCCTTTAAGGTCATGATGGAGCCGTCATGCATGTATGGGCCAGTCACAGCAACATTACGCAAGCTTGGCGCGCGGAAAGCGCCCATGTCTGCTGGCCTTGAAGTAAATTCAAACAAGCCACGGTTAGGGAACGGGAAGCCACCTTTGCCGTCGATGTTATATAGACCGGTATTGTGGAATGGCGTATCGACCTGGGCCAGCCCTTGAAAACGGGTTTGATCATTGAAATTGAAACTGCCATGACAGTGGAAGCATTCGGCTTTTTCACCCATGAAAAGATTCATGCCGCGCAGCTCAGATTCGTTCAGACTCGCTTCCTTACGAAGGAATTGGTCATATTTTGAATCACTGGAAATCAAAGTCCGCTCAAAAGTGGAGATGGCTGCAATAATATTGGCATAGCTGACAGGGTCGCTATCTTTTGGAAAGGCTGCCTTGAACAAATTGGCATAAGTTGCATCCTGCTTGAAGCGATTCAGCACCTCTGCCCGGTTTTTGTCATTGATCCCCATTTCGACAGGGTTCTCGCCAAACATCGGCACTTCCATTTGCCTTTCCAGTTCTGTCAGTGCCGGGTTAGCCCAGGTGAGTGTGGCGTGATACACGACGTTGGCTAAACCCTGCGCATTTCTTGGATGCGTTTCACCCGTTGATCCTATGGCCAGTGCACGCCCGTCAGTAAATGCCTTGTCTTGATGATGACAGGATGCACAAGATTGCGTACCGTTGCCAGAAAGACGTGGCTCATAAAACAAATGCCTTCCCAATGCAATCTTTTCTTCGGTCGATGGGTTACTGGCGGATACCACGGGCGCAGGAAAACCGTTCAGGGCAGGTGTCGTGGCTGTAGCATGAGTATGTGTTGCGGAGGGGCCGCCTCCGCCGCTACCACCAGCGCCACAAGCCGCCACCAGCAAGCTGGCGGCAAAGATTGTTGCGCAAGTGGCACCATATCGGCTAAGCAAGTACATCACTTATTGCGAGCAACAAAGATCGACTGTACGCCAGCCGTTGCTGGTTTGCCAGATGGAAGGTCAATCTTGAGCCCCTCAAATATGGCCTTGCATTCAGTGTCAGTCGTACCAGACATGCAGCCCGCAGCGCCTGCTGTATCGCTAGTCAGGTCACTCCCTCCAAACAAGGCATTCAAATCCAACGATATTTTTTGCGTACTGTAATTAAAATTAGCAAGCTTGACCTGCATACGATTGGCATTTGTGCAGCTATAGGCGCCTGTCGTTGCATTAGTTGTACAGCCGCCAGAACCGAGATGAACATTCCAGGTCGCGGCATTGCTGGTCGTGGTGGTTGGCGGATTGGTCGTCGTGTTGGTACGGACTACGTTGACACCACCTTGCGGATTCAATTCCAACTTCAGAAACTTGCGACCAGAAGTCCAGCTCCAGGCCATGGCCGCAACATTCATGGGTTTTGCGGCATTGGCATAGTCAGTGTGATTGAGCGCTTCTGGCACGCCAATTTCATAAGAGATGCCTTTGTATGCAGCGCCAGGCACAGTACCAGTCAATGTGGTATTTGTGGGTAGTGCAGTACCACCGCAGGCAGCACCTGTGCCGTCTATAAAGCTGATCAAACTGACTTGATCATTTTGCCAGTCGTTAGCTGACAAAGTCACCGGAACCAGTTTGTCATTGGTGTCGATCAGATTGACGTTGGAGACGTAGAAACGGGCATCCTTCAAATCCGCCGTGGTAGCTTTGCTACCCATACCGCTGATGGGTGTGCCACATTTAACAGCAGTCCCGTTAGCAAGCAATTCGAAATTGATACTCACCGGCATGGTTGCCGGATAAACAGGCGCGCTCGCTGTATTGGAACTTCCAGAACCGCCACAAGCTGTGAGTACCAGTGCGGAGGCGACGATGGAAAAGGGAATAGCTGTCTGCTGTATAGTTTTCATATGTAGTCCTTAGAATTTAGATTGAATGCCAATGGTTGCAGCCCACTTGGGGCTGAGTTGTTCACCATTTACTCGTTGACGCAGAGGAATTTGCAAAAATCCATAAACGTTAACCTGTCCGGCCAATTTGTAGCCCAGGCCAGGGCTGATGGAAAGGCTGTCACCACCCGAATTTTCCGGTTCGGCATTGAGCCCGGAGTCTCGCTCCCGGCTCTGGAAATTGAGTTGCAGCATAGGTGAAAAATTGCTATTCCATTCTGTGCGTACACCCACATCAACACCAAATTTCTTGCCTGGCTTGTAGCCATCTTTTTCACTTAGTGGTGCTTCCACATTCGCCTGGATGAACCAACTGCTGGTCAAATCAGGCAGCACACGGCGGTAATATGCACTCGCGACAAGATCTGTCGTTCCTGACCCTGGTTGTAAACTGCGCTCCGCTTTGGTGCCGGTATTATTTGCAATATCAGTTTTTCCTGTGGCCAGTTTCAAGCCAATATTCGATCCGAAGACAGACGCCCCGCCAGTAGCAGCATCTTGCAAGGCTGTCTGGTAGCGGGCGGATATTTTGGCGTCACCAATCTGGCGAAAATTCCAGGTGACTGGCGCACCTGATTCTGTGTGCAAATGACGGCGATCAATAAACGGAATGGAAGCTGAAATCCCCCAATTTTCATTGATGCCATGATCGACATTGAGTAGCCACCGGCGACTAATGGTTTCTATTTCGCGGTTTCTTTGATCGACTTCATTGGCAGCAAGTTTTCGTGAGCCACTCATCAATTGATCCTGCCTGACTTGCTCATAGCGCAAATCAAAGCGATTACCGTGATCCAGCCATGCTCCCTGAACTGCCCAGTCAGTGTTGACCAGGCAAAAACTGGCGCCGCATGAGGCTAAAGCAGGGTTGGAGAAGCTGATCACTTGCATTGTCATTGCTAGCAAAAAAGCGAGCCGCAATGGGGACTGTTGATTGATTTTCTTCATTTTCTTTTCACGCCGTAGGCGTACTTGTTTTCTTGATCAAATTGCATGAGACATTCTCAAGACATCTGGAGTGATGTAGATACGGCCTTGCTATTTCTGTTCTGGTTGATAACTTTGGCCCGTGACCGTCGCAGCCACCGATACAAGTTGCAACTCGACCGGCCGCAAGCCTGGAGTTTGTTACATCGCCTGGTTCAAATAAAAGGCGTAGGCGTTCCAGATTGCCAGCGCGCAAATCGCTGCCAAGTTGAAACTACGAACAATTGCAAAAGTTGTAACCAACTTGCTTTTTTCTACTTGCATTTTTTCCTCACTCAGAATGGAATGATGGTTTGAATGAAGCGTACTAAGATCTAATCGATGTCAAGCGCCGCGATGCGACACAATGGCAATGCAAAATACAATTTGCTTACAGCCTTTGTATTTCACCGATGCGAAAAGCAAGCGGCAAATCGCCTTGCAATTGAATGCGACGGTGAGTGGCAAACTGGTTTTGTGATTTTTTCCCGAACGCCATAGAGCTCACCTGCACCACAGCGCAGCGTGACTGGAGAGCCAAGCGAAGATCAGGAAAGTGCAGGTGGCGCGCGCGGCTGCGCACTCGCCCAGGAGAAAAGTGTTTGCGGGGATTGGTAAAAGAGTGAAGGGAATGCTTCGCTCAATTTCGTGCTGGCGACATCCTGGGGGCTCGATGGAGGCAGGAAGTGATGATCAGCTTGCGGCAGGCAATTTGCACAATGTACTTTTGCACTTTTGGATTTCTGATTCTCAGAGTCAGGATCCGCCTTGATGAACTTGCCCGTCGCAATTTCGAATAGTTTATTACCTTCGGCACTGCAAATTTCGATAAAACCTGCTTTGACCTTTGACGGAGTCATGGCATTTGCCATAGACGGAGCAATGCCATTGAACAGCATGGCAAAGCATGCCAGCCATATGGTCAGTTGTCGGAGTCTGTGGAAAATTCGCATAGACCGGATTATAACCAAACTGCCCGCTAATGAAAAATTTTGTTTTGACTTTAGGGAATCCCTGATTAAGGAACCTCTTATTAAGTCCGGTTCGCTATTCGCAAGTTATTGATTTTCAGAGAATTAATTTTAAAAAATTGACCTCAATCAGAGATGCCTTATGTTCGCTACCGAACATACGACTTGATGAAGCCCGCATATCCTTGCCAAAAAAAACAAACACATCGACTGGTTAACGTAACCACACGATGTGCTACCTACCCGCATCTTGACAGTTAAAGTACTTATGCCCGCCCACCTCAAAAAAATAATATTACCTCTTTTCATACTTTCGCCTGCGTTATTTACCCAGGCACAGGCTAGCGAGATGGAACAACAGATGCTGCGTTGTTCCGTGCTTGGCGATGCAAGTGTCCGTCTCAGTTGCTTTGATGCTTTAGCCAAAGCTTCAACCCCAGTCGAGGCTGACAGACCAATTGCCAAGGCAGAAGCTCTGCAAGATCAGAAAGAGACCGCGACACCTGAAAAGCCACCAGAAACTGCCCCCGAAATGTCGCGCATGGTGCAACGCTGGGAACTCGATGTAGCATCCAAGCGCGGCAAATTCGTGTTTCGGCCTCATCATGATAATTATCTGCTGGTGGCAAATTACAGCAATGCCTCAAACGACGAGCCGTTCAAGAAATTCACGCCTGCCGGCGTCAAATCCAAGCACGTGGAATTGACTTATCAACTGAGCATGAAAATGAAACTGGCTGAAGAAGTGGGTAACTCGCCTGTTGACGTGTGGGTGGCCTACACTCAGCAAAGTTTTTGGCAAGCATACAACCGCAGTGCATCCAGCCCTTTCCGCGAGACCAATTACCAGCCAGAAGTCATGGCAATGATCCCGATCAATAAAAGCCTGGGTGAATTCAATATCCGATACCTTAATTTTGGCATGGTACATCAGTCTAATGGTCAGACCTCGACTTTGTCACGCAGTTGGAACCGCGTCTATGCTGAGCTTGGTGTTGAACACGGCAATTTCTCATTCGGCACCAGAGTCTGGCGTCGTCTTGATAACGCCAGGTCAGATAACGACAATATCGATATCATTGATTACATGGGACATGGCGATATACATGCTACATATCGCGAAAAAGGCGGGCGCGAATTTTCCCTGACTGCACGCCGCAATTTCAATACCGGTCATGGTGCATTGCAAGCCAGCCTGGCCATGCCTATTACTACCAATCTGAAGGCTTATTTCCAAATGTTCTCGGGATATGGTCAAAGCCTGATTGATTATAATTATTCGCAAAAATCAATAGGCGCGGGATTCATGGTTGATTTCTGATTGCTGCGTGTTATCTCTACATGGCTGTGCATGATTTACAGATGAACAGCCATGCAGACATATCTTTTGCATGTTTTGCAGCCGTAAAGATATGTCCAGCGCGCCGTCCTTAACGCATCCGTCTGGTGGTTTCCCTGGCAATCAGTTCCAAGCCAGGCAAAGCCGTATCGACTTCATTGCCCGCTATCAGGCCCAGCAAGGTCTTGGTCGCAAGCAGACCCATGTCATACAAAGGCTGATGAATGGTAGTCAGCGGTGGCGTTGTATACAGTGAACTGGGCAAGTCATCGAAACCTATCAGGGAGATATCTTCCGGCACACGTATCCCCTTACGGTATAGCCCTAGTCTCACGCCATAGGCAGAAAGATCGTTGGCGGCAAACACGGCACTGAATTGCTGCTGGGTTTCCAGCAAGCGGTTAATTGCCAGCAAGCCACTTGCCTCATGAAAATTGCCCTCAGCCACCAGATTTTTTTCAAAGGGAATATTGGCTTCACGCAAGGCATTTTGATAGCCCTCTTGCCGCTCTGCAGCATCTGTATTATTGGCCGGCCCAGTGACAAAGGCGATGCGCCGGTGCCCCAACTCTATCAAATGCCGGGTTGCCAGATATGCGCCATGGACATTGTCTAGCTTGAAGCCAACCGCCGTCTTGCTATTGAGGCTGCGGCCAGTAGCGACGATGGGTTTATCAAGGGCAAATTCCAGCACTTTTTTATCAGCGATACGGCCAGACAGCAGGATGATGCCATCCACTTTGCGTGCCAGTAACAGCTTGATGCGGGAAGCCTCTTCGTCAGCATTCCAGTGCCCGCTGACGATCACCGATGCATAGCCTGTGCCTTTCAAGCCATCATCGACCCCATGCAGAGTTTCGTCAAAGAAGGGGCTGGAAATATCCTGCACGACTATGCCTATGGTCATGGACCGACCACTCTTTAACCCCTGCGCCAGCTGGTTGGGCTCGAATTTCATTTCTGCAATGGCAGTTTCGACTGCCTTGCGCTTGTCATCAGAGACCTTGGCCGTGCCATTCAGTATGCGCGATACAGTGCTGGGCGACACGCCTGCCTCACGCGCAACATCCAATAAGGTCACTGGTTCATTTTTACTTTTTATTCTGTCAACCACGCAATGCCTTCCCAAGCTGGGTAATGATATAAAATTCGTATTTACAACTGCTTTTGCAATTCAGTGAAAAGCTTTTCACAATTAGCATAACATGGTTTTTTGCGCGTGCGCAGTGGCTCTGCCTTCTATGCATCGACTCCGTACTCAAACATACACAATCGCAACGTTTTTACATTCGCTTTGTTGCTAGCTTTCAAACCTGCCTTGCCAGCACTGAGGGAAGCGGAGAAGCAGCCCTGCACAAATGCTCAACCAGTGTTCTATGATCAGGCAAATCAACCAGGGCACGCTGGGCCATCTGGGCTATCATTTGAAACTCTTGTGCAGCCTCCCGATCTTGTGGGTACACAAATTTATTATTCGCCATATCGGTCTGGAACTCCATCCCATACAAAACGAACTGCCAGCTTGATGGCGGGTACATTTCCAGATCTGCGATAAAGTCCATACGGTGCGGTGGGCGACAACTCCACATCTTCAGTTTTTCCTGCAGGTTCCCCGGTATGGAGGCTTCATCCCTGTTATCACGCCAGAATGCAGTATCGTTTCTTTGACTCAGGCTGAAATGCATTTTGACAAAATCAACGACGCGCTCATAACGCGCTTTCATATGCTGGTTAAACTGGGTCGCGACAGCATCAAACTCACCGTTGAATGGGAACAGATAGGTCAGCAAATACGCTGCCGTTTCTATCAAGCCTATGCCAGAAGACTCCAGCGGTTCAATAAAACCACCCGACAAACCTATGGCTACACAATTCTTGACCCACTGTGTTTCACGGTAGCCAACATTGAGTTTCAATAATCTAGGCGTCATGCCATCAGCAGCCGGGCCTATGTATTGACGCAAGACTTGTTCTGCCCTCGCTTCGTCAGTATGACGGCTGGAAAACACATAGCCTATGCCACGTCTTTCCTGCAGACCGATATCCCATATCCAGCCCGCTTCCTGCGCGCTGGATATAGTGTAAGAAGGTATAGGCGTATCTGGCTTTGCATATGGCACTTGCAAAGCCAGGGCGCGGTCAACAAACAGCACATCATTCAAAGACTTGAATGGCGACCCCAGTGTCTTGCCTATCAGGCCTGCACTAAAACCTGTGCAGTCGATGAACAAATCTGCCGCCAGCACCTGGCCATCTTGCGTATGCACTGCTGCAATCGCGCCTTGCTCATCCAGTTGCACATGCTCTACTGTTCCCAGTATCCAGTTCACTCCCAGTGATTGCCCGTGCTCAGACAATAATGCTGCCAGGCGGCCAGCATCGAAATGATAGGCATAATTCATAGGTCCCAAGAAATCCTTGTCGGCAAATCTCTTGGGCCCGCGTGAAGCATCTGCTATGCATTTTTGCATGGTCACTGCATCAGCAAAGGCTGGCTGTTGTCCATCGCGCGCAGCCAGCCCTTTCAACCAGTAAGGCAGTAATTCCGGCCCACGCTGACTGGGGTGACTAAAGGGATGAAAATAGTGATCAGCACCGGGGCTGCCTGCAGGCCTGACCCAGTGATCGAAACGTATGCCCTGTTTGAAGGTAGCATGACATTCCTTGATAAAGCGCGCCTCATCTATGCCTATCGCTGCCAGGGTGCCGCGTATCGAAGGAAAACTACCCTCCCCGACGCCTATGATACCGATGTCTTTTGACTCTACCAGACGTATCTGTATGCCCTCACGCCCCTTCGATGATGACAGGTGTGTGGCCATGAAACATGCCGTCAGCCAGCCAGCTGTGCCGCCACCTACGATCAATACACTTTTTACGGCTTTCATTTGAGCAAGCTCCTGTGGTTTAACATCAGTCAACGAGTAAATTGCGTGGTATTCCGGACATGTTTTCAGCAAAGCTGGTGTGTGGCGTCAGCATCTGTCTCATAGAGAAAAATTCAATCAAACTTCACCCGGATCGAGGAGAACCGGCCTGATTTATCCGCAGTAATGAGACGCAATCTGCGAATCTTAAGACCAAGCTTTTAGCGTAACCAGGTCACCAGTTCCGGCGTATTTTTCATCGCAGTTTCATTTATATTACAACATTTTGAAAACGTTATCATTTTATGTTTGACACAGAAATCAAGTTTTATGTATTATGAAAACGGTTTCAAAAGGAAATACAATAAACACCAATAAGAAAACGTTTTCAAAAACGTCATGGTTTAATCAAATTAAAAAAACCAATCCAACCTGCAACAGGAGACATATGAAAATCCGTAATCTTGCGACCCGGAAGGTCGCTATCACACCTATACAACTGGCGATCTTTACCCTGATCACCAGTGTGGGCACTGCTCAGGCGCAAACCCAGACGCCAGCCCCTGCTCCTTCGGCCGCCAGCCAGACCAAGACTGACAAAGAAAGCTCGACCATCTCTGAAGTGATAGTCACAGGCACCAAACGTGCCACTTCATTGCAAAAAACACCGGTGGCCATCACAGCCATCAATGCTGCGGCACTCGAAGATGCGCATGTACAAAATGTGCAGGATGTCGTCAATCTGGTGCCAGGCTTTCAAGCGACTGGCCAGGGCGACCATGGTGTCATCACCATGACCATGCGCGGCATTGGTAACGACAGTGCCAAAACAGAGTATGCAGATCCTGAAGTGGCGATCTTCATCGATGGCATCTATGCCCCCCGCCCTGAAGGCGCAACTTCACTATTGTTTGACCTGGAAGGCATAGAAGTATTGCGCGGTCCGCAAGGTACTTTATGGGGACGTAATGCCACCGTTGGCGCAGTCAATATGCAAACTGCCAAACCAAAGATAGGCGAAAGCTCTGGCTCTGTGGAAGGCGGCCTGGGCAGTTATAAACGTTTTGGCAGTCGCGGTGCTTTCAATATTCCAGTCAGCAGTGAAATGGCCTTGCGCTTTGCCTTCGCCCATGAAAAGCATGATGGCTATGTAGACTATCAGGCACCCGCCATGCTGTCACTGGATAGCCAGAAAGCAGCATTTGCCACCTACCTCAAAAATGGCGGCACGGTAGTTCCTTTCCAGCCGATTAACTACGCCTTGTTCGTACAGGATGGCCCAAAATACAGTGCGCAAGACCAGACTGCTGCGCGTATCAGCATGCTGTGGAAACCAAATGCCGCCACCAAGATCGATCTGTCCTATGAAAAATTCATAGACCGCGGCACTCCATCGATGAACTTATTGCAAACGCCACGTGCCGGACAAAGTCACTGGTCAGCCCTGATCGATACAGCCCCCTACACAGAACGCGACAGCGATGCCATCCGTGGCCGCATAGAATATGCCATCAACAAGGATATGCAACTGACTTACATCGGCGGCTATTCCAGGTTCAGCGGTTCGTCGCGCTTTGATCAGGATGGCGGCGCCAATACACCAACCAGCTTTACCTCTGGCGGCAGCATGCAGGCAAACAATACGGTTTCCTCTCACTATAAAAACTTTAGTCATGAGGTAGAACTGCAATCCATGGGTGCGCGTGATGTAGATTGGCAACTGGGTTTGTACTATGGCTCGGAAACCAATGATATCCGTTTTGACATTCCCATCCTGAATGGCACTTACCAGGGCACAGTGGGTTGGCAGGGTTCCTTTATCCAGCCCAAAGAAACTGTAGAAACAGCAGCTGCCTTTGGCCAGGCAACCTGGAATGCCAGCAACGACACACATATCACAGGTGGTTTGCGTTACACCCAGGACAAGCGTACGAATGTCGATGGCCGCGGTTATGGCTTTTCTGGCAAGCCTGAGCTTAGTCAGGCGGCGATTACACCGAATGTCAATCCAGCTTCAGCCAACTCCAACTTTGCGCCCTACTCTTTCAATGATGGCAGCTATAGTGGCAACAAGGTGACAGGCTTGCTGCGCATCTCGCATGACATAGACAAAGACAATATGGTGTACGGCAGCATCTCCACAGGCTATAAATCTGGTGGCTTGCAAGATGGTGGCAAAACCTATGGGCCGGAGACGCTGACCAACTTTGAACTTGGTTCCAAGAGCACTTTGCTGGGTGGCACAGTCAGGTGGAATAATGCGCTGTACTATGGCAAATTCAAGGACTTCCAGTTCAGTGCGCCAGTCACCGCACCGGATGGCACCCGCGGCTTACAGACATCGAATGCCGATGGCGCAACGGTGTATGGTTTTGAATCCGAACTGGCAGCAAAACTCAGCAAAGATGACAAGTTGCAAATCACCCTTGCCATCGCCAAGGCCACTCTTGGCAACCTGGTAGGCGGCTCGAATGATTATGCCCTGCCTGCCTGTAAAATACCTGGCATCAGTAATTGCCTGGATGTGTCAGGCAACACCATGCCACACACACCAAAGTTCTCTGCCCAGGTTTTGTATCAGCACACCTTCCATTTGAATGAAGGCACACTGACACCACGCATCAGCCTGCATTACGAGACAGAAACCTGGTTAAGCGTCTTTAACTATGGTGAAGGTGACAAGCAGGAAGCTTATGCCCGTGCTGATCTCGGTCTGCGTTATCAATCCACAGGCAAATCCAGCTGGTATGCAGACTTCTTTGTGCGCAATGTCGGTGACAATAAAGTCAAAACCAGCGCCATGAATGCAAATGGACCGTGGCAGGCACAGTATCTGCCGCCACGCACCTTTGGTGTCAACGTTGGTATTGATTTCTAAATACCAATACTGGCCGCAAACTGCAAGCGCCAGCCTGTAAATCACCCCGGCCCACGCAAGTGGCCGGGTTTTTCTTTATCCATCTTGAAAACAGACGTTTTAGCATTGTTTAACACAAGTGCAAATTACAAACATTGCATTATGTAAATTCACCATTAGAATGAATGCAAGCCTGGCGATAACAGCGCTTCCACGTTTGCACAATTTCAATGACAGGAGATCAAGATGCGAAGATTATTCATCAAAGCTACACTGGCCACTCTGAGTTTCTCACTAATGGCATACAGCCTGCCCACTGTTGCTTCAGAAAAAGGAAGTGCTGATGAAGCCGTTGCTCTGGTGAAAAAAGCCGCTGCCTACCTGAAAGAAAATGGCAAGGAAAAAGCTTATGCCGAATTTAACAATACCAGCGGACAATTCGTGGTTAAAGATTTATATGTTTTTGTGTACAACACAAATGGCGATGGTATCAACCGCGCCCACGGTGCCAATCCCAAGATGGTAGGTAAAAACCTGCTGGACTTAAAAGATGTCGATGGCATACCCATCGTGACGAAATTCCTGAATGTTGCCAATAGCAAATCCGGCCAGGGCTGGGTTGATTACAAATGGCCGAATCCCACCACCAAGGTACTGGAACCAAAATCCACTTATATAGAACGTGTGGGTGATGTGTTGATTGGTTGTGGTATCTACAAATAAGACAATGAATGCAAGAAATTCAGGCAGAGGCGCAAACTTGATTGCGCCTCAACTTGTTGCTTCCCGGACACTTCAAACTTTGCGAATTTCACGTATCAACATAAAACTGGCACCACCCTCGCGTGGGCTGCGGTAAACACCCCTGGCATCTAGTACATGGGCAGCAACAGCCGCCATATCCCAGGCATCCCCTTCTTCAGCCTCCCATTTCGGTGTGATCAGGCACGGGTAATCGTGCAACTCACCAAAATCACGGACTGCGATGATGCGAGTGCGTATATTTTCCAGCAAGTGAAAATTAGCCCAGGCCCATAACCAGGTATCTGACCTCGATGAATGTGAACCAATGAAATCTATCTTTGCAATGACAGCAGGCACGCCGTCATTGGAAAACACCAGCTCAGCTTTTTCCTGATCCCAGTCATAGCGTTGATGAGAACCCAGGTCAAAATCCTGGTTCAATTGATCATTCTTGGTTTTAAGCTCTTCAAAACAGGTATCAAGGAAAGCATCCCAGGCATCGAAGACAGGGCCAGCCATGCGCGCAAGGCTGGCTGAGCGAGCGCCTTCATAACAGACATGACACATCAATTTAATCGGCACCAGGTCTTCATTTCGCTCATTCCACTCACCGCCTTCCGCCAGATAATGCGCATTGCAAGCCGCACACCAGGCGTCAGGCCAGTGGTTTTCTGCATCCGGATAGTCTGAATGCCATTTTTGTACAGGATGGCTTATCAGGTGTTCACATACATAAGTCGTATGCGCCTTGCCATGCTGCGCGCACTCCAGCGCATCTGATTCTTCCAGTTCTTCATCCATATGAAATTCAGGTTTTCTTTTTTTGAAAACCTGAAAATAACAGGAAAAGCCTGATCTGGCTATTTACTTTTTACAGGAAATATACACAAGATTTCATTTGCCCTGCAACTGCGCACCAACAAAGTCGCGGTACCAATAGGCACTGTCTTTCAAGGTACGCTGCTGCGTTTCGTAATCCAGATACACCAGGCCAAAACGCTTGGCATAGCCGGAATTCCACTCAAAATTATCCAGCAGGCTCCAGTAAAAATAGGCTTGCACATCAACACCGGCAGCGATTGCATCATGCATGGCCTGGAAGTGCAATTGCAGGTACTGGATGCGCAGCTCATCATGCACTTTGCCATCTTCCAGTTTGTCAGCAACTGCCATGCCATTTTCAGTGATGTAAATTGGTGGCAAGGCTGGATACTCGGCACGCAGTTTCAGCAATAAATCTGTCATGCCTGAAGGGTAAACTTCCCAACCCATATCGCTAAAACCCAGCTTGCCTTCCGGTTGTTTGGGTGGGTTGTCGGTACTGACAAAAGCGCGGAAATAGTAATTCACCCCGAGAAAATCCAGAGGCTGGCGAATGATCGCCATGTCTTCAGCGTGCACATGAAATTTGCTCATATCCATGCGGTTCAGCGCTTTTTGCGGATAGTTGCCTTTGAAGATGGGGTCCATGAACCATTGCACAGAGCGTGCATATTCCCATTCTGCCTGGGCTACATCAGCAATTGAGTCGGTAGCCGGCGTCGCTGGCCATTGGTTCAGCACTATGCCCAGTTTGGCCGGGCAATTGATGGCACGCATGGCTTGCAAGGCCAGGCCATGCGACAGTAAAAGATGATGCGACACTTGAATTGCCAGCGCAGTATCTGCCACACCGGGAGCGAACTGGGCATTGCCATAACCAAGATTGGCTGTGCACCAGGGTTCATTATGGGTAGCGATGCTGGCGAGACGATGACCAAAGCGGCGCGCTATTTCTGCCGCATATTCGGCAAAGCGCAAACAGGTATCGCGATTGAGCCAGCCTCCCAGATCTTGCAAGCCCTGTGGCAAATCCCAGTGATACAAAGTCAGGTGGGCTGCTATGCCATGTTCTTCCAGTTTATCCAGCAAGTTGGAATAAAATTCAAAGCCTTTTTCATTCCAGTCACCATAACCCAGGGGCTGCACACGCGACCACGACACCGAGAATCGGTAAGCCTTGAGCCCAAGCCCAGCAATGATGCCAACATCCTCAGCATAGCGATGATAATGATCACAAGCCACATCACCGGTGCTGCCATCAATAATGGTGCCAGCTGTATGGGTGAAGGTATCCCAGATGGAAGGACCGCGGCCATCAGTAGCTGCCGCCCCTTCTATTTGATAAGCACTGGTGGCAACGCCCCAGGTAAAAGCAGGTGAAAACGCTGGTATCGTTGATGGATTAGTCATGTTTAATTTTGGATAGGTTCGCTTAAGCATTCCTGCTTTTTTATATGTTTGCTGTACTTAATTATTGAAGAACTGGCTTAGCTGATTTTCATTTTCAGTAGCTTGCGCCAACTCAGGTATGCAAATTCAAATGCACAAATTCAATAAAGCACCACTCTAATTGAAATCGTTTTCATTTATAGATAAAAAAAATGATCGATTGTTTATCAATGAAGAAGGAGGCTAAATTCTGCGCTCATCACTGAAACAATCAAAGCATGGCTTTTCTCGCCGCTCAAATGAAAACGTTTTCATAAACTGGAATTTATCACCGCTTATTTAGCCTGTCAACGTTTTGCTTTTTCAATCTGCAATTCTTATTGCAAGAAACCTCAGCACACTGAAAAACTCAAATTCTTTAACTGATGTTTTCATGTGGCTCCCCTCTCAATCTCTGGAATCCCTTGCAGTCAATTTCGCCATTTCCAGTCTAATCAGTCTCTACTTATGCTCACAATACAACATGATTTCACATCAAAAATAAAAAGAGCATGATCAAAACCTTCACTGTAAACACTACTGCCTGAGAAACATTAATGACTCAAGGCACACACAAGTAACGAGTGCTTTTATTTCAAATACTTTAAAAAAATCTTGATTGAAATGTGCTACATCAAAATTTCATGCTATTCTGCGCTTGAAAAGGTTTTCATAAAAATGAATACTGATTCAAAATATTAACTTAAATAAAACCAAAAACGAGACAGCCTGCCCATGCATTGCCATCAAGTCCTGATCATATCCTTCATACACAGGATATCGTCGGGACAAGACATATCAATCATGTCACAAGTTCTACATCGCCTCGTCAGGCCTTGCAATAACTTAGACCGGCAGGCATGCCGCCCACTTGAAAAGAAGCGCGCAGCCCATGATGACTGAAACAGAAATCACTATTTCACCGGCAAATCCGGTCAGGAAATCACCCTTGTTCTGGGTGCCGACGACCTACTTTACGATGGCACTGGCCTATATGATGCTGACCAACGTCAGCGCCATCATGTTCAAGAACATGGGCATGGACAATGGCAAGGCCGCTGAATATGCGAGTTACCTTATCCTCGCCTACACCATCAAACCCGTGTTCGCCTCTTTTGTGGAAATGTACAAGACCAAGAAATTTTTTGTCATTTGCACGCAGTTGATCATTGCCATCGGTTTTGTCGGCGTTACCCTGGTCATGTCACTGCCCAACTACATGCTGATACTAATGAGCCTGTTCTGGATCATCTCATTCCTGGGTGCGACGATGGACATTGCCGCTGATGGTGTGTATGTGACCTCACTGAACAGCAAGGCGCAGTCGCTGTATTGCGGCATCCAGAGCCTGAGCTGGAATATAGGTCCCATCGTTGCAGCAGGCGGCCTGGTTTATTTGAGCGGTAAACTGCATACCGACTTTTTTCATCACGACCCCAAGGTTTTCGGTACAGACTGGATGGATGCCTGGCGTGTGATTTTCCTCATCGTCGCAGGCATTATCGCCCTCATGGCAGCCTGGCATTTACGTACGATGCCCGATGGTGCAAAGGCAGAAAACACACCCTCGAATGTGAATGAAGCCCTGTTCATACTGCGCGACTCTTTCGTCACCTTCTTCCAGAAACGCGATGTCTGGCTGATGATCGCCTTTGCCTTCCTGTTCCGTCTCAGCATAGGCTTTTTGGAAAAAATCGGCCCCTTCTTCATGGTTGATCCTGTCAGCAAAGGTGGCCTGGGTCTATCCAATGAAATGCTGGGCCTGACCTACGGTACTTATGGCCTGATTGCCGTATTGCTGGGTTCTTTATTGGGCGGCTGGTTCGTCGCCAAACGCGGCCTGCAACCTACCCTGTTCATCCTCTGCTGCGCAGTGAATATACCCAACGCCAGTTTCCTGGTGATGAGCATCTTCCAGCCAGAAAACCTGTGGCTGATCACCGCTGGCGTTGCCATCGAAAAATTCTTCTTTGGCTTCGGCTCAGTCGGCTTCATGATCTACCTGATGCAACAACTCGCCCCCGGAAAATACACCACGACCCACTACGCCTTTGGCACCGGTCTCATGGGCCTGTGCATGATGGTCACTGGTGTCATCAGCGGCCACTTGCAGCAATTGCTGGGGTATACAAATTATTTCATCTTCGTCATGCTGGCAACGATCCCCTCATTTGCGGTATGCTGGTTTGCACCTTTCCATCACAAAGAAGGGCCAACAGAAAACTGACACGCAGCACACAATAAAATAAAAGCGGCTCGTCCCAACCGTTCACGCTTTAACGTAACAAGTCCCCCACTTTCAATGCCGCCTCGTGCGGCATTTACTTTTGCGGGCTGTGGATAAAGTGAACAAATTCATTTTATTTAGACTCTTCACCAGTATCAAAGAAATATAAATCAAGGTCGCGTTGGTGTTGCCGTTGATCTTGGTGTTGCCGTTGCTTTTGAAGTTCGCAGTTCCCATGTGTCGAAGCCTTTGCTGCATGACAGAAAATGGAAATAGAAAGTCCGATGCTTGAGGTGCAGCAGGGGTTTCGTGCAGCATGCTGCACGCCTGCGTAACGGCATGCGCTTGCAAGCGCATGTTCCTAAGAGCAAGGCTGTAGCGAGTTTTCGGACTTTCCCATTTTTTGTCATGCAGCAAAGGGAACCCCGCAGGGGCAGCGACGCCTGGGTCGCCTTTTTGGCACAACTTTTTGGCGAAGCAAAAAGGTGTGTAGCTGCCGGTCTACCACCGGCCTGCAATCGGAAATGACGAATGCAGGCATTTGAAAATCAAATCGTCCCAAACACTGCGATTCAGAAGTTAATGGACTTAACGATATACCACGAACGCCACTGGAGCGCCAGCCCGGTGGATTCCAGCCAACCCCACGCTGGAATGACGCTATTAAGGATGCTCGTTTGCAACTTTCGAGCAGCCGGATAGGACACAGCACCACGCTTCAGACACAAGGCCTTGATATCCGCAAACCGCATATACACCAACAATTTCCCAAACTATGGCTATACTATCCCCATACTTGCCACTTTGACCTCAAAACCAGTTTTACTCAAATGCAAGTAAATCATTTTCCGACTATGCTTAGTTGGAAAAATTCCTTAGCCTCAGGAGATGAAATCGCTAGCATAGCTGCCTCATAAACAAATGCTAAACCTGTCGCAACATATTGTATGCACCCAGGAGCACACTAAGATGACAAAACAAACTGATCCCGCAGTACTTGCGTTGATTGGCAATACGCCCATGGTCAAGGTTACCCGCTTTGACACAGGGCCATGTGAATTATTCCTCAAACTGGAATCACAAAACCCTGGCGGCTCCATCAAGGACCGTATAGGCAGGTCCATGATAGAAACAGCAGAACGCGAAGGCCGCCTGCAGGCAGGTGGTACTGTGATAGAAGCAACGGCTGGCAACACCGGCCTGGGCCTTGCACTGGTAGCGCGCGCCAAGGGTTATCGCGTGGTGCTGGTCGTACCCGACAAAATGTCCACAGAAAAAATCCTGCACCTGAAAGCCATGGGGGCAGAAGTCCACATCACCCGCTCTGATGTCGGCAAGGGCCACCCTGAGTATTACCAGGACTATGCAGCACGCCTGGCCAAAGAGATACCGAGCTCCTACTTTGCCGACCAGTTCAATAACACGGCCAACCCGCTCGCACATGAAACCACGACGGGACCAGAAATCTGGGCACAGACTGACCACAAAGTCGATGCCATCGTCGTCGGCGTAGGTTCTGGCGGTACGCTGACGGGCCTGACCCGTTATTTCAACAAGGTCCAGCCCGAGCTGGAATTTGTACTCGCTGATCCCAAAGGTTCGATACTGACTGAGTATGTAGAGACAGGTAATGTCAATGAAGTCAGCGGCTCGTGGGCGGTCGAGGGCATAGGTGAAGATTTCATCCCCGGCATTGCTGACCTCAGTTCGGTCAAACATGCCTATACCATTGACGATGCTGAAAGCTTTGGCACGGCGCGTGAACTGCTGCGTGCAGAAGGCATACTGGCAGGCTCTTCTACCGGCACCCTGCTGGCAGCAGCCCTGCGCTATTGCCGCGCCCAGACCACGCCCAAACGCGTAGTCACCTTTGTCTGCGACACCGGCACACGCTATCTGTCCAAGGTGTATAACGACAACTGGATGACAGACCAGGGCTTGCTCAAGCGTAAAAACTATAACGACCTGCGCGATATCATCAGCCGCCGTTACGATGAAGGCGGTGTCATCAGCGTCAATGCCAGCGACACCCTGATGGTGGCGTTCAACCGCATGCGCAGTGCCGATATCTCGCAACTGCCTGTCATACGCGATGGCGCGATTATCGGTATCATTGATGAATCAGACCTGCTGTTAAAAGTATCTGCCGATGCCAGCCTGTTCCGCAGTGCCGTAGAAGACACCATGACCAGCCAGATAGAAACCCTGGCACCGGATGCCAGCATCGCCGCATTACGCGCAACACTGGACCGCGGCCTGGTTGCCATCATTGCAGCCGACAAACCGGAAAAGCAGTTTTATGGCCTGATTACCCGCTTTGATCTTCTTAACCATATGCGCAGGACACTTTCATGAGCTATCCCGAATACAAGAAGCCTACTCATCCTCAAGCCTTTGGCACGCGTGTCATCCACGCCGGGCAGTTCCCCGACCCGGTCACCGGTGCCATCATGCCGCCTATCTATGCGACCTCGACCTTCGTGCAGGACAGCCCTGGCGTACACAAGGGCCTCGATTATGGCCGCTCACACAATCCCACCCGCTGGGCGCTGGAACGTGCAGTAGCTGACCTGGAAGGCGGGGCGCAGGCATTTGCCTTTGCATCCGGCCTGGCAGCGATAGCCACGGTGCTGGAAATCGTTGATAGCGGTGCCCATATCATCGCCGGTGACGATATGTATGGCGGTAGCTACCGTCTGTTTGAACGCGTGCGCAAACGCAGCGCTGGCCTGCAGTTCACTTATGTGGACATGACCAAGCCAGAAGAAGTGTTGGCCGCAATACGCCCTGATACAAAAATGCTGTGGGTAGAAACACCGACCAACCCCATGCTGAAACTGGCCGACCTGCGCGCGATTGCAAAAATCTGCCGCGAGCACAACATCATCGCCGTGGCGGACAATACTTTTGCCAGCCCCAAAGTGCAACGTCCACTGGAACTGGGTTTTGATATCGTCGTCCACTCAATGACCAAATACCTGAACGGTCACTCCGACATCATCGGCGGTATCGCCATCGTCGGTGGCGAAGCACATCAGGCTGATTGGCGCGAACGCCTGGGCTTCTTGCAAAATTCCGTTGGTGCGATCGCCAGCCCCTTCGACAGCTTCCTGGCCCTGCGCGGCATCAAGACACTCAATATCCGTGTTGAACGCCATAACTCGAATGGCCTGGACTTGGCACGCTGGCTGGAAAAGCAGCCCAAGGTCAAGAAAGTGTATTACCCGGGCCTGGAAAGCCACCCGCAACATGAGCTGGCCAAACAACAGATGGATGGCTTTGGCGGCATTATTTCCATAGAACTCGATACCGACCTGGCAGGCGCACGCCGCTTCCTTGAACGTTGCGAAGTATTCGCCCTGGCAGAAAGCCTGGGCGGCGTAGAAAGCCTGATAGAACATCCGGCCATCATGACGCATGCAACCATCCCGGCAGAACAAAGAGCCAAGCTGGGCATCACAGATTCATTCATACGCCTGTCGGTAGGCATAGAAGATGTGGAAGATTTGAGGCAGGATTTGCGGTCTGCCCTTGATGCGGTTTGATATGCAGTTTAATTAAGCAGCAGTTCACAAGCCCGGAGTCAATAACCGGGCTTGAATTGTTTTACTCGCGATACCAGTCCGGCAGAAAGCTTTTGCTACCACTGACTAACTGATACTTGCCCTTGGCTTCATCAAAGCGATACACCATGCTTGAGCGCGGTGTACTAGGGATGACTTCATAAGTTGTATAAGACTCACTACCATCATCATTGCTGGTGGTTTCTTCCGGTGTAATTTCACGGTACTCGACCATTTTTGCATTTGAACTCAATACGATTTCACCAGGTGACGTTTTACCTGGTTTGATCTGCAGTTTGACTTTGATATCCAGGCAATTGCCAGACCTCCCATCCCTGTCATTCAGGCGCAGACGTTCTGGTTTACCTAAGCCCTTCTTCATGCGCGAAAGACAATCTGCATTATTGAACGCATTCATGGAAGACAAAAAATCCTCATTTTCAGCCAGCATGCTGATGAGCTGATGTTGCCCCAATTTGTACAACCTGGTCCATGCACTTTTTTCCTGATGCTGATGGCCACCATATTCAAGCAGCAGCCCTTGCGTGGATGTCGCCAGATCAACGAGTTTAACAAGCTTGATTTCATGTTTGGACAGCAGGGTATCAATCTCATCCTGCCTGGCTTCCAGCAACCATTTTTCTCCATCACGCTTGAACCAGTAGGCAGCCAGTACATCGCGGCTGACCTGATCTACACTGGTCGGCGTCGCCTTCACCAACATCATGGCCCTGTTTTCGTCGAGCTTAAAAACCTTTACCGGCTCCAGCTCCATGCCTTTCTTTGATATGTCACCATCGTGGATTTTCAATATGGGCGGCTTGACGATGGAGTTTTGCCCCTCTTTTTGCCAGCCTTTGAAAACCAGCTTCATCAGTGCTTCAGGTTCAAGAGTATCGGCATATTCTGTCTTGGAACAGGCAGTCACAAACAAGAGCATGGACAACAATATGCATCGCAAGAAATAAGACACTGACACCATCCCAGGCAAAGAAAGCGACAATTCTAGCCGAGGGGTTTTATTGCATACAGGCGCTTCACGTCTGCTTACAATTTCGCAACAGGGAAATTCAGGCGGCAATGAAAGAAGCAAAGCGTCGTTGCCAAAATGGCTGATCAGCCCAGCGTTGTTCCTGCTGATACCAGACTTGCAGATGATGCATATAGGCTGCCTGTATGGAGTTCAGTTCCGTCACATAAGCAGCTTGTGCCTCAGTATCATAATGAGACACAGCTTCTGCTGCAGCGAGACCGGTGTATAAAGCATTAAAAATGCCCTGTGAAGATAGAGGATCAAAACTCAGCGCGGCATCGCCGATGGCCAGCCAATTGGAACCGGCAAACTGTTCCAGCACTGCAGTGTGGGCAGCACAATATCCATGCTGTTGTCCTGGCACAAAACCAACTTCATCGAGGCATGCCGACAATTGCGTATTCTGGCGCAAACGCTGCAACAGGCCTTGCTGATGATTGCAGGCTGCCGCTGCTGGCAAATCGGCATCAGTGTAAAACGCCACAATGCGGCCCTGATCTGGCAGGGATGAGCTATACCACCAGCCACCTGCCTCGGCACTGATGTGACTGGAACCTGCTGTATTGTCTGTGTCCTTACCCACCAGCCAGCTGCACACCAGTTTGTCCATGGCTTTGCGGGCTATGCCCAGTTGCCGCGTTAGTAGAGATTTTCTGCCGCTGGCATCGATCAGCATTTTAGTTTCTATCTGCACCGTCTTGCCCAGCACGGCAATGACAGCGTTCCAATATTCAGGATTATTTTCAGCAGGTGCAAAGGACAGCAACTTGCCTTGTCTCAGCAAAGCCGCACCACGCTCTTGCGCGACATCCTGCAGCCAGCAATCAAAACGATGACGATCGAGATACCAGCCATGCCCATCGAGATTGCGCATGGCATCCTGCTCTGTCGCCAGATCACTGCCCCAGTGACTGATATTCAGATGCGCAGGCTGATGGCCTTGCTGCAAAAATGCCTCATACAAACCCATGTCAGCCAGCAGCTTACCGGCTGCGGCTGGCAGAGATTCACCTATGCGCATGGCTGCTGGAGGTGCGGCTTCCAGCATGACTACTTTTTGAAACGGTGCCAGGTTCAGGGCAAAGGCAGAGCCCGCAGGCCCTGCCCCCAGTACCAAGGCATCTATCTGCAACGTTCCCACGTCTAACGATGCAAACCACGCGGGAAGCGGCGTACTTTTTCTATCGTCATGATATCGACAGATTCAGCATTCGTCACTTCTGCGGCCCCTACCCTGGCATGCTCATCATGTGCGACATGCTGAGCATTTGGTGCAGGCATGTCGGCGATAGGTATATGCTGGTCTTCGACTTCAAACTCCGCCGGGAAGTGTGCATGATCAGATGGACCGGGATGCACTTCCACCACACCGAGATGATCAAAATGATGAATCATATTATTGATCTGGTCGGTATAACTGGTGCTGCCCAGCGGGTTGATCCAGGAGGCACGGTTGGCGAATGCGGCCAGCCTTTCACCCAGCGGTTTTTTCTCATCCATGACGACGGCATAGTTTTGCTTGGTCAAAACCTGATTAGGTACGCGGGCTGGCCAGAAGCTTGGCACATAAGGGTCATACGACTTATCGTAACCAGAGCGGCAGCTTGCAGTATCTGTCTGCCATGGCACTGCCATCCAGCGCGTGATGCCGCCCGCCTGCTGGCCGTACAGGGGGCCATTAGGTATGGTAACGCCATCGCTGGTCAGTATCTCACCCAGACCAGGCGCTATCCAGCCATCAATTGCATGGGCAAAACGGAAAGGTGCCATATACATGGTGCTGGCACGCACTGGCCAGGTCATTTCACAACCTGGGTGGAAAGCATCAGCCAGGCAAAAGTCCAGCGCTGCCTGTGTCAGTGTGTCGCCCTGCTGCTCCAGCGGCACCTGATCTATGCGTTCAGCATGTTTGCGATCGGGGTCGTAGTCTTCTACAAAATTACCCTCTGCCCACTCCATCAGCATGGCCAACTGGGTTGCCGTCAACGAGGCATTTTGTCTTGGTGTTTGCGCAGCAGGGATAGCCATGGCATCGCCATATAACCACGGCCAGGGTTTGGGTGACCAAGCATCAACTTCATAATTGCGGAACTGGTTGGCGATGGTGCGGCGCAATTCTACATAGGCGGTGTTATTGCTGGCCAGGCGCGACAAAGCATCTGCACTGGTGAGATCGATGGCACCCTTCCAGCCAAAGCCTGCATTGAAACCAGCATTCACCCATTGCAAGCCATTCAGGCGTTCAAACAGGGGCAGGATGTCGAAAGTAAAGCTGGGGCGTTTTGGTTTGGGCAATGTGCCAGCGGTAATGGCAACATCGCGCATCAAGTCCCACATGGTACGCACTGATTTTCTTTGTGGCGCATAGTTGGGAGGTGCGACCACGACCCAGGACGGCTCTACCATCAATTCCAGACCTTCATAGACGACTTTGGCATTGATGGGGCCGTCAGAAGTATCATCATGCCAGCCTTCATTATTGGCGAAGGTGATGGCGCGGCTATTGTCGTAAGAGGCGGATACACCATGCCCACCCAATACAATCAGGCGACCTTGTTCATCAGTGAAAGCCTCGCCCAGATATACAGGCTTGCCCATGAATTTGCCATCATCAAAACGCTGCGGTTTGGATTTTTTGCCGCTGACTTTTCTTTGTTTGGGCGTGATGGACAACATGGTCCTGTCCGGCACTGCCGTATTGCGCAAGGTAGTTTGTGGTGCCGAAGCAGCTTCTGGAATATCCAACGCCAGCTGGAAGCCATACCAGGCGGACTTGGTATTGGCGAGTTGTACCTGCCACTCTACCTTGGCATTGTCGGCATTGAGTTCCTTGACGATCTCGCCCTTGGCATTCACGCCATAGACGCGGAACCTGGCACCCTGGCGCTTGAGTTTTTTGTGGGCATCGCGGTAGTAGCCAGGTGCCTCTGGTTTTGGATAAGGCACCTCCGGCCCCAGAAACCATTCTTTCTCACTGGTGCCTACACGCGCAACGCCTATTGAGGGGTAAATCACTGCTTTGACGATGCAAGTGTCTTTCGCTACAGGTTCTGCTTTTGCCTGCGCTACCGCATGAAAGGGACAGCCCGCAGTTGGGGAGCGCGGTTCACGCGGATCCTGCAGGCTTTGTCCATTGGCTTCATGTCTGGCATCTGCACCTGCTGCATACACGACCTTACGGGCTTCAGCGATGGAACCCACCGGCGCCTGCTCTGGCGGCACGCGCCAGATATTGAAGGCCAGGCCCTGGCCATATTCAGACTGGCCACGCACGCTGATATCCTGCTGCGGCAAGATCAGGGTGGCTACATGGATGAAAGGGCTTTCTGATTCTGGCCATTCCACCGTTGCCTCATCCAGCGGCATGGTCTTGGGATTGGTACGCAGTTGCACCATGAAGCGGAACTGGTATTCACGCTTGGCCAGACGATTGCACATATCGACTGCCAGATAATCACGTTCATCATTCGGCACATTCTCTGGCGGCGTGACTGGCTCCAGGCGGTATTTGACGTATTCTTTTTTTCCAGCCTGGAAAGGCAGAATGGCCCAGTACGTCGTGGTCAGGGTACTGCCCTCGACCTTTTCCATCTGGTCCAGTATTTTTGCAGTCTTGGGATGTTTTTTCAGATAGCCAGGATAATCCTGCGCAACCACGCCTGCATAAGTGAACTCCACCATCTCCTTGGCATTATCGACAAAGAAGACCGGGAAATTTTGCATGATGAAGTCTGCAGTATCGCCATCATCACCCAGCGCCTTGGGGCCAGGCACGCCAAACAGTTTGATGCCTATGCCCAGGGTTGAATACAGGTCAGGTGAAGTCGGCGTAGTGTCGCTGGAAAACCTGACCCAGGCATCCAGGCTCTCGTGCGCAAAAACGCCGACCTTGAGTTTGGCAGGTATTTTCTTTTCCATCACCAGCCTGGCGCTGGCAACCCCATGCAATTTGCGGAACACCGCACGCTCTGCCGGACGCTGGCCCAGCCTGATGCGGTTTCCTTGCGCTATACCGACGAACATCTCGGTCAGGCGCTCAGGTGCCTGATTGGCCTGGTCAAAACATGGCGGAATGGGGTCTTGATCTTTGCTCATACACTGTCTCCCTTTTTGTACTGAATGCGCATTTGCTAGCTTTAGCTTCGGCTGGTGCGCAAGTTGATACGGACATTTGCCCGGTGGCACATCGCAATATTCAGCAATGCGCCTCCGGGCAAACATGAAAATCAGGAATGCAGGATGATTATTTGATAATATTAAATTTTCGTCAAGTTCAGATGGCGGCAAATGTGCATTTTTGACAAAACTTGACGATGTTGGTTTGGGGCATTAGCTCAAAACGCCCCAAACTAAAGATGCAGGAAAAACTATTTCGCCCCGACTTCACCCGTCATCAGACGATTGAAATAGACAGTACCCTGCCCTTTGCGCAAGCCATACAATTGCGCAGGGCGATTACTGCCGAGACGCCATTTGCCCGGCAACTCTTCGAGGAAGTCACCTTCCCTGATGCGCTTGCGAAACGCGCTCTTGTCTACCAGGCGCCCGAGCAAAATCTGGTACACGCGCTGCAGTTCTGACAGGGTAAATTCTTCCGGCAACAAATGCGCAGGCAAAGACGTGTATTCCACCTTGTTGCGCAGGCGCTGGACGGCAACATCGAGTATCTGCGCATGGTCAAAAGCCAGCTTGGGCAGACCCTCGTCCGACTCAACCGGACACCAGCGCACCGCATCGGCATTGCCACCATGGCTGAGCGTGATGCGGTCAGAAGAGATCAGGGCAAAATAAGCAAAGGTAGTAGACCAGCCACGCGGATCACGGTTGCGGCTGCCAAAACCCTGCAATTGTTCAAGATAAGGCGCTTCCACTCCGGTTTTTTCCTTGAGCTTGCGCAGGGCTGCGCCATCCAGGTCGATATCATTGTGGATATCAATAAAGCCGCCAGGCAAACTCCATTGCCCCTTGCAGGGATGGTCGCCACGCTTGACCAGCAAGACTTGCAGAGCCTGGTCCCTGATCGTGAAAATCACCAGGTCTACGCTCGTCAAGGGGACATCATAGTCATGGATATTGTAATTGAGCAGAAATTCTTTTTCGCCTTGTTTAGCAGTCGCCATGCTTTTTCCCCTGAGTATTCAATGCTGCCATTGTAAGCGATAGCAGCATTTAGTACAAATCAACAACTAACTTAGTAAAAATTAACAACCAAGTTAGTTGAATTTTACAATTAAGTGTTTTATAGTGGATATAAATGGAGCATAGCTCATCAATACCTCCGGGAAAAAAATGTAGGCTTGGCTTAATTATTGACACCGAAAAAAGGAAGAGCAAATGGCATCCAGGCCCGTTTTTTCACCAAACCTGAATGGAAAGCTGCTGGTTACCACCAGCAGAGTTGATTTTCAATGGTTTCCAGGAATGGCGAAAGTTCAATCGCAAAAGTCTATTGCATCACTACATGAGGCAGCAAAAGAGCAATTGAAGTTGAGTAAAATTCTCGACATTTCCAGCAAATCGCCGGACGAGCTCGGCGTAAAGCTTAGTGCGTTTAATCTGATGATGAAGACAGAAAAGCATGATCAGGAATTCAGTCTCGAATGTGCTTTTCAATCAAGTAAAGTCTTTGAGCGTGGCGGTCCTTTTGTAGATTTACTCAATGCAAAATCCATTGATGCAAAACGCGACGGGAGATTGAATGAACATGGACGTCTGGTTAAATTTCGATTTTTTAATAGCGAATGGGAATTAGAACCAAAAACAGCATTTTATGACTGGCTTTACATTAACGCTCTTCATAAAAAGCCTGAACTAGCTGAACAAGTGCTAACTTATCAGGCGTTCTCAGACATTGCATTCAATCCTGAACGCTCAATTAATTGTCAGGCTTATGCGGCGGCGCTTTATGTATCCCTGTCAGCAAGAGGTTTGCTTAAAGATGAAATTATTCAAGATCAAAAAAAGTATCTTTCAGCCCTCAAGGCAGTAGACGTCGCTAATGATGGAGCTCGAACTATTTATCCTACCAGAACAGGAAACGAAGAAATGCCAGGATTGATACTGGCTCAACACAGCGAGTAAAAAATGGAACTCAATAACTACGGTGCAGGCGTATTTGGCATCAAAAATTTCATCACTGAAGAAGAATGCGAACGCATGATCTTTACCAGTGAACAAATGGGCTACGAAGAAGCCATGGTGCAAACCGGCACAGGCATGCGCATGTTCAAGGAAATACGCAATAATGACCGTATCATCTTTGATGACGAAGCCCTGGCGGCAGCGATCTTTGAAAGAGCAAAACTATTCCTGCCTGCAGAATTGAAAGAATGGCGCTTGCTGGGCCTGAATGAACGCTTTCGTTTTTACCGCTACGAGCCTGGCCAATACTTCAAATGGCATAAGGATGGCAATTATGCCCGCAATGAAGATGAAGTCAGCTTTTTGACCCTGCTGATTTATCTGAATGGTGACTACACTGGCGGCAGCACATCCTTTCGCTGGGAAACCATACAGCCAGAAAAAGGCATGGCGCTGGTTTTCCCACATATGATGTTGCATCAGGGTGCCCCTGTAGAGAGTGGTGTGAAATATGTCTTGCGTACAGATGTGATGTACAAGAATATAGCGAACTCCCAGTAAGAAAAATGATGCATGGCTTTGCATCAAGCAGAGATTACGGGGCATCTTCTATTTTTTGCGTAAGGGCTTGCAAGGCATGCTTAGTCAATTCAGTCTCAGCTTGTTAGTCGCACTAACTTGCTTAGTCCATATCTGCGCTCATGCTGGCAGCACCGAAGCACCAGGCGCACATACAACAAGGCTGAAGCAACTCAAGGAAGCAGAGAGAGGACTATTGGATGCCCAGTCCAGGACTTATCCTGATGATAAAGCCAAACGTGCGGTGCTCAATTCCAGATATCTATCTTTAGGATTGATGCGTTCCATGGTTGCCGATGGCGACGGTGCAGTTGCGGCATTCAATCGCATGCCTGCCGAAGATGTTCCAGCAACAAAGAGTGAATTTGACAGCATCAATCATGCAATAGCTGAAGACGCTATTGCTGCCATCGTCCGTGAAGCAAAGAAAACACGGGTAGTCATTTTAAACGAAGCGCATCATGTGCCCATGCATAGAGCATTTGCGATGAAGCTGGCACGGGAATTAAAGAAGGCAGGTTATACCTACCTGGCCTGTGAAACATTCAATATGCATGATGACTTCCCTTTACAAAAACAATATGTCAGCGCAAGCGCAGGCACTTATACTTCAGAATCCACGTATGCCAATTTCTTGCGCGATGCCATGCAGGATCAATGGAAGTTTGTCAGCTATGAACCAGTAGATGGGCCGCGTGAATCAGAAATGGCAAAAAACCTGGTGCAAAAAATATTCAGGCAAGACCCCAAGGCAAAAGTCTTTATCTATGTCGGCTATGGCCATGCCTATGAATTCCCCATAGCTGAGACAGATGATGACAAATCCAAAATGGCAGCGCAGTTAAAAAGACTGACTGGCATCAATCCATTGACGATAGACCAGACGGCCATGTATGAACATGTCGATTCAAAAAGGCAAAGCAATTTGTATAAAGCTGCCCTTGCCAAAATGAAACAGGAAAAACCGTTTGTGCTCAAGTCTGACAATCAACATTATTTAAAACTGGGCATCAATAATAAGCTCGTCGACATGCAAGTCATCTACCCGGCCTATTCCGACAGCCCTGCGACTGGCAGAGCCAGCTGGCTGACTACACTGGCGGGATTTACCGCCAGGGACATTCCAAAAGAATTACTACCTGCTACAGGACGACGTCTGATCTATGCTTATCACAAACAAGAACCAGTTGATGGTATGCCCGCAGATGTAGTGATCGTGGAAGCTGGTAAAGCTGCACCTAAATTAATGCTACCACCAGGCGAGTTCCGCTTTGCTGTTGAAGACTGAACAAGCAGAACTCAGTCTGGCAACCCGCATTAATGTTTTTGCCGATAATCGCGAATCGCCTGCGTGTGTTCTCTCAGATCAAACTGATACAAGCCAAACAGTCCCTTGCGCACCTTGATGGTCAGGACTTCATCAGTAGTCTTGCTGCACCAGTAATCCCTGGTCATGTGAGTGTATTCAACAACAGGAAGACTGGTATCTTCTGGCAACAAATTCTCGCAGCCTACATCACGATGGTATCTGGCTTCCAGCAAAGGGCCACCTACAAATTGATTGATACGAATACCGGCGACATAACTGGCCGTACCAAATGTGATCCCGCCCATCACGGCCAGGACGCCGATGATGCCTGGTGGTATGAAATCACGCCCACTTGCCCTGAACAATAAATAAGCCAGAATTACTGCAATTAAAGAGCCTGAAACTATATGTGGCAAACAATAGCTAAGGTTAAAAAAAGCATAGCCCTCATGTTGTGACATCACATCCACGAAACAGTAGACGACCAGGCAGCTCAATACCAATAACAGTTTTTTTGTCGCAGCATTTTTTGTCAAATCAAAAGAAGATGTCTCGCGCTGACTATTGCTGGGATATTTTTCGAAGATATCAAATTCACGAAGAACCTTGATCAAATCAGGCTCGGCATCATTTGCCTGGCTACCGTGAGTCGTAGTTTGCATCTGCCAATCGTTAAGCCTGATCGTCATATGTCCCATATGACGCCCGCTAAGCCTTGAGCGCAACTGTATGAGCTGCAACCTTTTCATATAGTTCACGTCTTTCAGATCAGCCCATAGAAGTTCTTTTTCAAGAAACCTCAGGATCGTCCAGTCGCTCTCAGGCAAAAGTTTTAGCCGCACTCCAGAACTGTCAATATATAGTCTGGCAGAACGATTAAATTTGAGGATGGCAAAATTCGATGCCAGAATGACGAAGAAGAGAAAGAAATGAAACCACGGAAATGAGGTAACAGCGGCCAGTTTTTTGACATTTTCCAGCTTCAGCAGATCCCAATACACCAGCCAGAAAATCACTGCCAGCATGCTTAAGAAAAGCGTGGAAATTAACAGACATTCTATCCAGGAGTATCGTCGTTTCTTCCAGGTGAATACATAAGTTGGAGCTACATTTTGCATGATATCCATCTATTGAAATCCGCATTCAAATTAGCAAAGAATGCATGATGTCATAGATGGATACTTGCTTCAATAGCAAATCATCCTTGATAGCGTGAACGCAGCAAGTGCATCATCGCCACATTCAACTCCCAGGCATCTGACACGACTTGGTTCGTATATGGCAAGCTTTGCGTATAGGGCGACGGCCCAAACTCTGGCGTCAATGTGATCTGCTGTTTGCCTGACGCACGCTGCTGGCTGATGATGGCGTCCCACCAGGATAAATGCTGTTGCAAGGCCGCTGCATGCTCAGGTGCGCGGAAATCATTGACTTGTGGCCCCTGGCTATGGCCAACGCGGGCATGGATATGGCGCACATGAGGGAATACTTTTTCCAGGATATGCGTCTGATCTTCGAGCAGGGATTCGCAGGCACAGCACCAGTGCGAGAGATCTGCATTCAGTTGCAATTGTGGGCGCTGCTCGAGATAAGGCAAGAGCAACATTGGATGCCCACTGAAGCGGCTTCGGTGGATTTCATGGACGATGTCTATGCCAGTTTCAGCAGCGATCTCATCGGCCAGATCCAGCAATTCATTGTTTTGCGCCTGGCTGTAAAAGTCCTTGCCAGTGTGGCTATTCACAAACAGGGGTTTTGCTGCGCAGGCATTGCGTAGCAAGTCATTCAGCGCTTGCTTGTGCACGGCAAAATCGCTGTGAAAGACCGTCTCCCATTGCTGGGCGATGAATTTCAGGCCTGCGTCGGCAATCGCACAGGTCCACGCATCGCGTTCAGCCACATCCGCTGGCAAGGACATTTCTATGCCATCAAAACCAGCTTCCAATACCTTGTCGATAAAAGCTTCGCGACTCAGGTGCGCGCTACCCCAGTGCGGGGCGAAGATCAATACTTCAGGATTCATCATGACTCGTTCAAACAAAGCCACGTACCGGGAAACTGGCATCGCGCTGTATCCAGTTTTGCGCAGAATAATTGGTTGCTCCATCAGTCACGTGCAGCGTATAGGCATGGCGTGAAAATGCTGAGCGGTTAGGGGCGCTGTAATGTGGCAGCAGGCCATGAAAGCACACCAGGCTACCCGCCTTGACTTCCAGTGGAATAGCTGTGCTGTCATCTGGCCAGGGCATGCTGTCTAGTTTTTCTACCCGTACCTGATCGCCTTCACGCACGAAGCGTTCGCGCATGGGTGTGCGATGTCCGCCCGGTTCTGCCCACATGCAGCCATTTTCCAAAGTCGCATCTTCGAGGGCAAACCAGAAGGTAGTGACGCTGACAGGATCAGTTTCAAAATAAGTCGCATCCTGATGCCAGCGCACTTCACCACCTATACCAGGCTGCTTGAAGATATACATGGACTGGTAAATCTGTGGCTGTTGCAAGCCCAGTTGCTCTGCCACTTTCGCCAGCGCAGTGCCGCGCGAAAACGCGCTGAAGACAGGATCAAGATCATGTATCGCATGGCCTATCTTGTTGATGGACAGTGACTTGGCCTGGCGCAAATTGCCTTGCGCATCAAAGGCTTCTTCTTCAAAAAAACAACTGATGTTGTTGGCTGAGTTCAGGAAGTAATGATCAACCTTCTTTTCTTGCTCCTTGGTCGTGAAGATGGATTTGGAAGATGCTGGATCAAATTCATCAACGATTTTGGCTGCACGCTCACGCAAAGCGGCAATTTCTTCCGGACTTTTGAAATTGGGGACGACGACGTAACCGTCTTGCTGAAATTGAGCGATTTGTTCTTTGCTGAGCATGTTGACTCCTGGCTGTGAATGCGGGGGAAGCAAAAGCCCGTCATTTGTTGTGAGGCTTCAGCTTGATATGCATCAAGTGTAGCTAGATTAGCTTGCCCTCCACAACACCAACAATAGTTGACAGATTGTCGCCAATTTGAAGACAATAGCCAGATGGACCAGTTAAAAGCGATGGAAATCTTTGTCGAAGTAGCAAGGCAGCGCAGTTTTAGCGCGGCCGGACGCCACCTGGGTATCAGCCGCGCCGTGGTCAGCAAGCACATCATGCAACTCGAAGCTGAACTTGGCGCACGGCTACTGCACAGATCGACCCGTGAAGTCAGTCTGACCGAGCTTGGCCAAGCTTACCTGGAACCTTGCAGCGCCAGTGTAGAACATGCAAGGCAGGCGCGGCTGGTGGTCACTCAGGCAGGCAATGAGTTGGCCGGTGGCATACGCATACAGGCACCAAATAGCTTTGGCAGCGATTGGCTGGCCGACGCACTGGCTCGCTTTACTCTGCTCCACCCCATGCTGCAGCCGACCTTGCATGTCGATGACAATCTGCTCGACCCGTTCAAGCATGGCTTTGACCTCAGCATACGGGTAGGCGGGATCCCTGACAGCCCCGGCCTTCATGCACGCAGGCTGGCTCCCTGCCGCGGCCTGTTGTGCGCCAGCCCGGCTTATCTGGAAGAGCATAGCATGCCAGCACACCCGACAGAATTGAACCGGCATCGCTGCCTGCACTTCAGCCATCTTACCCAGGGCAATACCTGGCATTTTGAACGCGATGGTGAAACCCTGGCGATAGATATCACACCGGGCTTTGCCTCCAACAATGGCAAGGTCTTGCACCAGGCTGCCCTGCGTGGGCTGGGTATAGTGTATGACACGACTTTTCTGGCATGGCGTGACTTAATTGAAGGTAGTCTGGTAGCAGTTTTACCAGACTGGAACTTGCCACTAAATGACTTCACCGCGCTTTACCCAGCTACCCGCAAAGTCAGCCCCAAGGTGCGGGCGCTGATTGATTTTCTGGTGGAAGAGTATCAGCCTGTGCCTGAATGGGATAAGGCCTTGCTCGCTGCCAAGCTCTTGTAAAATAGTGCATCGATAAAAAAAATTGGCTATATGGACTCAGGTTACTGGAAGCTCGCGCACTGGAAGAGGATACCAGTTTACGCACATTGGACTATCCTGCTTTGGTGTCCCTGGGCTTTGATACAGGGAATGAAGCTGGTCTGGCTGTTCCCGACCTTTCTGGCATTCGTCACCATCCTGCTCTTCCATGAATTTGGCCATGCGATTGCGGCAAGATATACAGACACCAAAGTTTATGCCATCAAGCTATTTTTGATGCATGGCGAATGCGCGCATGAGACGCCGTACTATGAATCAGAGGATATTTTAATTGCCTGGGGCGGCGTGCTTGGGCAGTTGTTGCTCCTGATATTGGCTGTTGTAGCGCAATATCTGCTGTTCTATTTCTCACCTATGTGGATGTATCAACTGTCTCCGGTGTTCGACGTACTGACTAAAACCAATCTGATCATCATCGCCTTCAATTTAATCCCGGTAAAGCCTTTGGACGGTGTCATTGCGTGGCGCATCATCCCTTTCGTTTTACTGAAAATCCGCACGAGGAAAGCGGGCATCTTGTCCAGATTTGCCAAACGCCAGCAACCACCCGTGAGCAAAACAGAAGAACAAACTGAAGAGCAAGATGCAGACAAGATAGTCAAAGATTTATTTGACCGGCTTAAAAAGTAAGCCTCGTCTGTATTACATTTCTGAAACCAGCCTACCCAGGGTTTTGATACCCTGCTCCATCTCGCGCCCCCATGGCCGCCCGATATTCATGCGCAGATAATTTGCGTATTTGCCCGAACCAGAAAACAGGCTGCCTGGAGTAAATGCTATGCCTTTGGCGACAGCCTGACGCAGCAAAGCCAGGCTGTCTATGTGTTCAGGCAATTCCAGCCATAACCACCAGCCACCGGCAGGGCTGATGACTTGTGTGCCTAATGGAAAATAGCGTGCTATGGCAGCGGTCGCCAATGGGATATTGGCCGCCAGGCGCTCGCGCAATTTGCGCAAGTGAGAAGGCAAGGCACCCGACTGTATAAACTCGGCCAATACCGCCTGTTCAAACAAGGGCGTGATCAAGGAGGCGCTAAGCTTTAAAGAATTGATCCTGGCCTGATAACGCCCTCCTGCGATCCAGCCTATGCGAAATGCCGGGGCCAGACTTTTGCTGCAAGAGCCGCAATAAATCACCCTGCCCTGTTTATCCCAGGCCTTGATGGCTTGTGGTCTCTCCTGCTGATGCGAAAGGTCGCCAAAAACATCGTCTTCTATCAAGGCCAGGTCATATTGTTCAGCCAGACGCAGCAGGCGCTTCTTGTTTTTATCCGGCATGGCGCAACCGAGGGGATTCTGGAAATTCGGCATGGCGACGATGGCACGTACCGTACCCTGGTGTTCGAGCGCATATTCCAGTGCTTCCAGGCTGATGCCCTGGCCTGGCACGCAGGGGATTTCTATGGCCTTGATGCCCAGGTTTTCCAGCATTTGCAGCAAGCCAAAATACACGGGCGATTCAACGATGACCGCATCACCTGGCTGGGCAACTGCACGCAAGGCCACGCTCAAGGCTTCGGTGCTGCCATTGGTGATGAGCAAATCGCTAGCCTGCAAATCCATGCCTGCATTTTTTAGCCAGTGTATGAGGCTGGTTTTCAGGACTGGCAAACCCGTACCGCCGGGATATACACCTATCAGCATGGGGTCTTGCCGCAGAAGGCGCTGGGCGATCTTGGCCAGAGCTTCACAGGGATACCATTCAGGCGCTGCGCTGGCCAGATGCAGGCCCAGATGCAGGGGTTGCGCAGTCAATGAATATAATTCTGTCATCCTGTGCTGCAGGGACATCAGTTTATCGTACTCAACTGCCGGTGCAGCCTGGCTGTTTCTTTTCTGTGTGACCGCGCTTGACGCTTGTCTGGCCTTCCAGTCAGCGACATAGATGCCAGACTTGTTGCGCGCTTCTACCAGTCCCTGGCTTTCAAGATAACGGTAACAGCGTATCGCAGTAGAAACACTCACTTGCTGTGTCTCTGCAATCAGGCGCACCGATGGCAAACGCTCACCTACCTGATAGCGGCTGGCCCGGATATCTGCACCGATGGCGTCGGCCAGTTGCCTGTAACTGTGCTGCATAACAGATACCTTAAATGTGAATCTGTATATCATAAAACAGACAGGCACTGTAGGTAAATGCCAGTCTGCGCTGAACTAGACTAGGTGCATGAATACACCACACTCTACCCCTCTCCTTGCCCCGGCAAATGCCATCAAGCCGGGTTTTGCCGCTACGGCGGCAGATTTTTTTCCTGCGGTGCTGGCTGGCCTGATCGCCGTCCTGATCTCGTACGCTGGTCCCATGCTGTTGATATTACAAGCAGCACAAAGCGCAAAACTCACTACTGCGCAGACCAGCTCGTGGATATGGGCGATTTCCATAGGTTCTGGCCTCGTAGGGGTATGGATGAGCTGGCGGCACAAGATACCGGTGATCTGTGCCTGGAACACGCCAGGTGCGGCTTTGCTGGTGACTGGTCTGGCGACGGTGCCTTATCACCAGGCCATAGGTGCCTACCTGGTTGCGGCAGCAGCGATATGGCTGATAGGCATTACCGGTATTTTTGAAAAACTCATGGCAAAAATACCCAAGAGCCTGTGTGCTGCCATGCTGGCGGGTATCCTGTTCCGCTTTGGGGTTGATGTGTTTGCCAATGCCCGCAGCGATATTGCCGGTGCCCCCTGGCTGGTGACTGCCATGTTCGCGGCTTACCTGATATTCAAGCGCCGCAGCGCCCGCTATGCCATCGTCCTGACCTTGCTGAGTGGTGTCATGCTCTGGAGTGTTCTTGGCTGGGGTGACAGCAACCAGGGCCAGGCTATTGCCGTACATCTGGGTTTGACGATGCCCGTCTGGACAGCACCTGAATTTTCTTTGAGCGCCATCATCAGCCTGGGCTTGCCATTGGCGCTGCTATGTTTGACCGGCCAGCAGGTACCTGGTGTGGCAGTCATGCGCGCTGCCGGTTACGAACAGGCCCCCACCAGCAAGCTGGTCAGTGCCACCGGTTTTGTCAGCATATTGCTGGCGCCATTTGGCTCACATGGTGTGAACCTGGCGGCGATCACTGCAGCGATTTGCACAGGCCCAGAAGCACACCAGCAAGCAGAAAAACGCTGGGTTGCCGGTGTAGCCTGCGGTGGCTTCTATTTGCTGATAGGCAGCTTTGCCGGTTCCCTGACTGCCCTGTTCCTGCATTTGCCACATGCACTGGTAACCACGGTGGCCGGTCTGGCACTGCTGGGTGCAATACAGAATGGCCTGGTGAATGCGATGCAGGAAACGACGGAACGTGAAGCTGCGCTGATCACCTTTATCGTTACTGCATCGAATATCAGCTTGTTGGGACTGGGTTCTGCCTGCTGGGGTATAGTGCTTGGCGTGATCAGCTATTACTTGCTACGCGTAAAAGCCAAATGACCGTTGCCAGTTTTATTCACTGAACTTGCTGACAAAGGTCGCAACACCGTCCCAGTCGGCAGGCAATGGATTTTGCCGGTAGTGGGCGATACGCTCCAGAAAGACCTGGGCAGCCAGGTCTTCTGCACGTACTTCCAGATATGACAGGAAAGATTTTTCAGCAACATCCCATTGCTGGGCGCGAAAATCATCAAGTGCCTGATGCCAAAGTTCCAGCAAGGCAGTTTGTGCATCATCCAGTGTGGATGCGATAGCAATGGGTTCAAAGATGGAGATAGGTTTGTTCTTGCCCTTTACTCTGACCCTGTCCAGTTCCCTGTAAGCGAATTCTGCTGCTGCAGTCCTTGTCGCCTCACCAACCACGACGCCGACACCATATACTTTGGTAATACCTTCCAGGCGTGAAGACAGGTTCACCGCATCGCCCATGACGGTGTAGGCACGGCGGATATTGGAACCCATGTCGCCAACGCGCACCTCGCCGGTATTGATACCTATCCCTATGCGCAATTCTGGCCAGCCGCGCTGGATAAAATCCTCGCTGAGTTTTTTTGCAGTAATCTGCATTTTCAATGCCGTCGTCACGGCCAGCCTGGCATGGTCTTCAAAGCGCACAGGCGCACCCCAGAATGCCATGACGGCATCCCCTATGTATTTATCCAGCGTGCCACGGTTGCCGCGTATTTCTTCTGACATCGCAGTCAGGTAGATATTGGTAAATTCTCGCAAGGTAGCAGCTTCCAGGCTTTCCGAGATCGTGGTAAAGCCGCGCACATCCGAGAACATGATGGTCAGCTCGCGGCTTTCGCCTTCCATGGTATAGCTATCGGGCGCTTCCGCCATTTCTGCTACCAGCTCAGGTGCCACATATTCACCGAAGCGGTTAATCACACCACGCAATTTACGCGATTCATAAAAATAACCCCATGCCAGATTGAACACGAACAAGGCTGAGATCAGTAATAATGCCGACGCCAGTGGCAGCACCAGGTCATACGATTGATACATCCAGTAATTGAAACCCACGACAACGATGAAGGTGGCCAAGGTAAAGAAGATCGCTGCCATTGCCTTGAATCTGGTCAGGGCATAAGTCAGCAGCAGGCCCAGCAAGATGATCTGTATCACTTCAAATGCGCGGCTGGTGTCTGGACGCTGCTTGAAGTCATTGTCGAGTATCGAGGCTATCATGTTGGCATGCATTTCCACACCAGGATAATCGAGTCCTACCGGGGCGGTACGCAAATCTTTCAAACCTGCAGATGTCGTGCCCAATAAGACGATCTTGTTGGTCAGGCTTTTGTCCGGCAACTGCTTATTCAATACATCCACCGCAGATACATATACAAAACCACCACCACGCGGGCCGCCCTTGCCTTTGTACTGTATCAGGGCCGTCAGTAGCGGTTCCATGGGAATGGTAATTTTTGGCGAAGAATTGAGCCTGATTGCTTCTATATTGCCGTACTCATTCAGGTATTCTTGCGAATTCACGCCATCTGATTGCAGGAAAACCGGCTTGACCTTGCTGGCGTTAACAGCAATTCTGGCAGTTGCCAGTGACAAGGATTCGTAATAGCCAGAGCCGTATTTGGCCAGTAAAGGTATGCGTCGTATGACACCGTCAGAATCAGGCGAAGGATTGAAAAATCCACCGGCAATGGTGGCTTGCTGCAACACAGGGAGATTGGCCGTATATTTGCTGAATACTGCAGACTCAAGATGACGCCCACCCAGTTCGGCATCGACAAATGCAGGATTGGGCAGCAAGCCCTTGGAGAGGTCATCAACATCATTTGAAAATGAATAACCAAGTACGACTGGTCGCCCTGCGAGTGCTTTCGCCAAGCGGTCATCAAAATCCAGTTGATGCCTCAGCGTGAAAATCTGCCTGCCAAAATCCTGGTTGTCTTTCAGTTCTTTTTTTGCCAGGCCTTCCAGTATATGCAAGCCAGAACTGCCGTCAGGCTCAGGGAAAACGGCATCTATGCCCAGTGCCCTGACGTGGTAATCATCCGTAAGCCTGAGAACCAGGTCTGCCAGGACATTGCGGCTCCACGGCCATTGTCCGATTTCCTTGAGACTTTTTTCATCGATATTGACGATGACGATGGCATCGTTCAGTTTGCTGGCCTGTAGCCGGAAGCGCATGTCATAGATAAAAGTATCTATCCTGTCCACCAGCGTAACGGGAAGGAAGGCATTTGCCTGCAACACGGCAATACTGATCAACAGCAGGCAGGCTCCCCAGCGCGCCATTTTATTGATAGATCTACGCAAGTTACCTCCACATTAATTTTGCTATCAATAAGTTTTTATCGTCAAAAAGTGCAAAGAAAATCAGGCTTATCAGCCTTTATAGCCCGGGATCTGGCTGGTATCAACCTCGTCTATCTGCGCCTTGTCCATAAAGCGTTCGGCATACGTCAGGTAGACTTTTTTCCGCACAAAGATATCAAACAAGTCCGGATCAATATGACCATTCAGGGCAAAGCTGCCAAGTATGCGCAGGGATTCGGTCAGGGTCTTGCCATCTTTGTAGGGCCGGTCTTTGGCAGTCAGTGCTTCGAAGATGTCGGCAATCGCCATAATCTTGGCTTGTACCGACATTTGTTCACCACGCAAGCCGCGTGGGTAGCCTTTGCCATCCATGCGTTCATGATGACCACCGGCGTACTCCGGCACGTTTTGCAAATGCTTGGGCCAGGGCAAGGCTTCCAGCATCTTGATGGTGGTGGAGATATGGTTATTGATGATGGCACGCTCTTGCGTATTCAGCGTGCCGGCGCGCACGGACAGGTTTTCGACTTCATCTGCATTCAGAAAGGGCTGGGTGTTGCCGTGCACATCAGTCCATTGCCATGTGGCGATATCGGCCACGCGCTGCAAGTCTTCCGGACTGGTTCTTTCTGAACCTATATTGAGCTTGCGTAAAAAATTGCGGGCGTCTTCAATTTTAGCCAGCTCGGTTTGCAGACCCAGCTCTAGTTCTGCACTCAGTTGCTCATTATTGACGCTCGCCTGGTACAGCGAGCATTTACTCTTCCATACCTTGATTTCGGCATCACGCCTCAAGACTTCAAAGCGGGTGTCGAGCAAGTGCACGCGGTCAAATATGGTTTCCAGTTTGGTGGATTTTTCGACGACGTGCACAGGGGTGGAAATCTTGCCGCAATCATGCAGGATGCCAGCCATCCATAATTCCTTGCGGTCTTTGTCTGTCATCGAGAATTGTGCCAGCGGCCCGTCCCGCGTTTCATGCACGGCATTGGCCAGCAGCATGGTCAGCTCGGGCACATGCTGACAATGTCTGCCTGTGTGTGGCGATTTTTCGTCGATACCGATATTGATCAGGTGTACCAGAGAGACGAACAGGTTTTCCAGCTGCGAAATCAATTGCTGGTTGGTCAGGGCGATAGCTGCCTGCGATGCCAGGGCTTCAATAAAACGCTGATCGGTTTCAGTAAATGGGCGCGGTTCGCCAGTCTCGGGATCAGTGGCATTGATGAGTTGCAAAACTCCTATCAACTCACCCTCATGGTCATGCATGGGAACAGTCAGCAGAGACTTGGTCTTGTAGTGGAATTGCTGATCAAAATTGCGGGTGCCAGAAAAATTGAAGACACCAACGGTGTATACGTCCTGAATATTCACTGACAGTTTGTAATTGGCCGCATAGGCGGCAACTGCGTTCAGGTTCTTGCTGCCGTAGGCATCAATCAGGGGGATATTGGGTATATCCACTGTCTGCCCCTTGACGCCACCCTGATACATGTTCAGGGTGTCATTCAGAGAGATATTGAAGCACAGGCTTTGCTTGTCTTTACTGGTACGGTATAGCGTGCCACCATCGGCATAAGTGATACTTTTAGCCGAACGCAGTATGTTTTCCAGCAATAAAGGTGTGTCGTGATTACTGCTCAGTTCCAGGCTAAGCTCGGTCAGCTTTTCCAGGCGTTGTGCAATTTCGCTACTGCTTAGTGCAGTCATAGTAACCTACTCCAGATCGTATCCAAATTTATTCGGACTTACGCAAAACCGCCCAGCTGCGTTGCAGCGCCTAGCCGTAGAGTACTGTCTTCGTCGCCGCGCCTTGCTGGGACAATTTTGCGTGAGTCCTATTTCTGTTACACCCCATTATGTCCTCACTGTGCCAGTTTACGTCCGCAACATGAACAGTGTATGAATCAGGTATTTAAAACAGATATTTAAATAAGATATTCATTTTTAAAATGTGAACTGCTGACCTGTCTTCAGTGCTTTAAAAATCCGGTCCTTGCTTTGTCCCAGTTCTGCCATGATTTGTGCTTCCTGCCCTGGTTTCAGATGATAGATGAAAAACCCGACTTTGGCAGGCACTGCTGCGATATCTTCCATCAATGAAGATGGACAAAAATGCTTGGAAATCAGGGCCAGCTCTGCCTCTGCATCAGGAAAAGAGCAATCAACGATGACCATGTCCAGTCCAGGCTGCCCGGCCAGGTCTTGCCACAAAGCTGGCGTGCTGGCCATGTCACCAGTGAATAAAAAACCTCTACCTTTCGAGCGCACCCAATAACCGACGGAGCCTTGGGTATGATTCACAGCATGAGATGTGATTTGCCTGCTGCCCAGCGCCAGGCTGCTGCCTGCGGACATTTCCTGGTATTGCATGGATGGCTGCTCTGCATTCGGCAAGCTACTGAAATCCGGCCAAATACTCCAGTTGAATATATGGGTTTTCAGGGCATGCAAGACATCAGGCGTAGCATGAATAGTCACAGGTTTGCTGCGTTTGCCAAATACAGCATCCATGAGTAGAGCCAGGCCTGCGACGTGGTCGAGATGACTGTGGCTGATAAACACATGGTCTATCGCCACCAGTTGCTCTATGCTGAGCAGCGACAAACCCGTGCCCGCATCGAGCAAGATGTCATCGTCAATTAACATGCTGGTTGTGTAAGGGCCGTTACCGCCTATGCCGCCTGCACAACCAAGAATTTGTAAGTTCATAAATACAAAAATAGTGTGCCCCCTGATACGCCAGGGCTTTGTTATCTTTAGATTAACACCTTCGCGGCGAAAACCTCAGGGCTAGCTTAACACTTTCTCCAGGAACAAGAGAATTCTTCGTATGCATTCATCCCTGAAGATAGGCTAATTTACAGCTTTGCGCTATAAAGAGTTGACTATCTGGTCAGACATTCAATTTCCGTGATACATTTTTGTAAAATTCGACTCAAGAAAATACTAATTTACAGTATCTTGCAATCACTCTCCTGCTTTAGTTGACAATAAGCTGATAATTACTGTGTGAGACATGCAACGGCTCAAGGAAAAAGAATCGTGGTAACTGCTCAAGTCGCAAATGCTTCCAAAGAAAGTCTCGATCATCGCCTGCAATTTTTTAAAAACTTGCAGACGCTGACGAATAAAATCCATGGCGCAGATGCATTGGATCAAATCATGCTGGATGTGTCGCCAGATATTTGCAATCTATTCGATTGTGATCGCCTGACCATCTATGTGGTCGCGCAGGATAAAGTCACCCTGATTTCCAAAATCAAGACGGGCCTGAATTCATTCAAGGATTTGCGCTTATCGATTTCTGACCAAAGCATTGCCGGCCACGTCGCCCTGACCAAGACCATGATCAGCCTGCGCGATGTGTATGACGATGAGGAATTGCGCTCACATTCGCCCACCTTGAAATTCCAGCGTGCGGTTGATCAGCGCACCGGCTACCGCACCAAGCAAATGCTGGTGGCACCTATTATTGATGCACAAAGCAAGGAATTGCTGGGTGTCGTGCAATTCATCAATCATCGTCTGGGCGATGCCTTTACAGCTATCGCAGCCGAAGGTGTGCAAGCCCTGTGTGAAACCCTGGCTGTTGCATTTTCGCAAAAGAGCAAGGTCTTGCCGACCAATACACCACGTACCAAATTTGATTTCCTGGTCTCGGAAGCGATACTCTCGGCTCCCGAACTGGAGCTGGCAGTACGATCGGCACGGCGCAATCTGCTGGATCTGGAAGATGTGCTGATCGACGAATTCAAGGTACAACGCAGCATACTGGGGCAAGCCTTGTCCAAGTATTTCAATGTACCCTATGAAGAATTCAAGCCTGAACGCATCATCCCGATTGATCTGGTCAAAAGACTGAAGCGCCAGTATGTAGAACAAAACTCCTGGCTGCCCATCATGGAAGACCAGAATGGCCTGACAGTACTGGCGATAGATCCTGAGCATACCAATACCACGCATGTGGTCAACCATGTGTTTGCTACGTCAAAAATCAATTACCGGGTCACTACCAAGAAAGAATTTCGCCAGACCATAGACCAGTTCTTTGGCACGGTCAACGATGGTGGTTCTGTCGATGAATTATTGTCTGGCATGGAAGATGAAGATGATGAGCATACTGGCCAGGCAGTCGTCGAAGTATCTGCGGCAGTTGAAAATGAGCTGGTCAAGCTCATCAACAAGATCATCATCGATGCCTATCAGCAGGGTGCTTCAGACATCCATATCGAACCCCGCCCAGGCAAGGAAAAAACCCTGATACGCTTTCGCAAGGATGGCACGCTGTCACCCTATATCGAGATACCCGCCAGTTACCGCAGTGCCTTGCTGGCACGTATCAAGATCATGTGTGACCTGGATATTTCAGAGCGCCGCAAACCCCAGGATGGCAAGATCAAGTTCAAGAAATACGGCCCCTTTGACATAGAGTTGCGGGTCGCCACCATCCCGTCGTCTGGCGGCATGGAAGATGTGGTCATGCGCATCCTGGCTGCGGGTGAACCTATCCCTATCGATAAGCTGGGTGTCTTGCCGTATAACCTGGAACGCCTGAAGAACGTGGTCAGCAAACCCTATGGCCTGTTCTTTGTCTGCGGCCCTACTGGCTCAGGCAAGACGACCACGCTGCACTCAGTGTTGAGCCATCTGAACACGCCAGAAACCAAGATCTGGACTGCCGAAGACCCAGTAGAAATCACCCAGAAAGGCTTGCGCCAGGTGCAGGTCAACCGCAAGGCGGGCATGGACTTTGCCACTGTCATGCGGGCATTCTTGCGCGCCGATCCTGACATCATCATGGTCGGTGAAATGCGCGACAAGGAAACTGTCTCGATAGGCCTGGAAGCCTCACTGACTGGCCATCTGGTGTTTGCCACCCTGCATACCAATAGCGCGCCCGAATCCATCGTCCGCTTGCTGGACATGGGTATGGACCCCTTCAATTTTGCCGATGCCCTGCTGGGCATACTGGCGCAACGGCTGACCAAGCGTCTGTGTGGCAAATGCAAACTGGCTTACCATCCAGAAAAAGAAGAAATGATGGCTTTGCTGGATGAGTATTGCCAGGAGCTGTTGAATACCGAAGTATTTCTCAAAAACCCTCTGGAAGCCAAGAAAAAAGTGTTCACCACCTGGCAAAGCCAGTATGCCGACAAGACTGGCAAATTTACGCTGTACAAAGCAGTGGGCTGTGAGCATTGCTCCAATGGTTATAAAGGCCGGGTAGGCTTGCATGAACTGATGGTAGCCAATGACATGGTCAAAAAACTCATCCAGGACCATGCCCGTGTTTCTGAACTACTGACAGCGGCGCTGGCAGATGGCATGCTGACCCTGAAGATGGATGGTATAGAAAAGGTCTTGTCGGGGATTACGGATATGAAGCAGGTCAGGATAGTGTGTATCAAATAGACTTCTGCAAAATCAGCTAAAATCTTTGCCTGAACTTCGCGAGCCATCCGGCGAAAGCTGGCGGCCAGCCAACATTTGAAAAGGCAATCATGAAATATCTGCACACCATGGTGCGTGTCACCGATCTTGAAGCATCCCTGCGTTTTTATCGCGATGCGCTTGGGCTGGAATTGGTACACCAGAAAGAATACCCAAAAGGCCGCTTCACCCTGGTTTATCTGGCAGCCCCTGGCGACCACGATGCCCAGGTTGAACTGACCTATAACTGGGACCCTGAAGAATATACCGGTGGCCGCAATTTTGGTCATCTGGCTTACCGTGTCGATGATATCTATCAGTCATGCCAGCGCCTGATGGAACACGGCGTCATCATCAACCGGCCACCACGTGATGGTCATATGGCTTTTGTGCGCTCACCCGATAATATCTCCATAGAATTGTTGCAGGCGGGCGAACCACTGGCCCCTGCCGAACCATGGGCGTCCATGCCGAATACGGGCGCCTGGTAAGCCAGGCACCGTTTGCTCAGGCAGATCAAAAAAGCAGACCAATGTCTGCTTTTTTTATTGATGATAATCAGTACGACGGGCTTCCTTGTTCATAGCACGTATCAGGATAACGACAGCAACAAAAAATGCGATGCCGATGAAGGTGAAAATGCCAGTCCACATAAAGAAATCCAAACTCGTATGAATGATATTTCTTTATATCAAGTTTAAATATATTAAGTCAATATCAGGCCTGGCTTTTTGACTTTCTTTATCAATTGACAAATAAATCAATTCCTCATCCCACTCAGACATGCCCATGCCTGCGGAAGTAGGCAATCAAGCCGCTGGTCGATGTATCCAGATGTGAATCATAATCCTGGTTGCCCAGGATAGCTGGCAAGAGCCGGTTTGCCAGTTGCTTGCCCAATTCCACACCCCATTGATCGAAGGAATTGATGCCCCAGATCACGCCTTGCACAAACACCTTATGCTCATAAAGTGCCAGCAACATGCCTAACTGGAAGGGATCAAGGCTGGGCATGAGTATGGTGGTCGATGGCTGGTTACCGGCAAACACCTTGTGCGGCAAGAGCCTGGCGATATTGGCGTCGCTGAGGCCTGCCTGTGACAACTCTTCACGTGCCTGCGCCTCAGTCTTGCCAAAGGCCAGAGCAGCACTCTGGGCCAGGCAGTTTGCCAGCAAAGGTGCCTGGTGACCTGGCAAGGGATAATCACTGGAAGCTGCCACCACAAAATCGCAGGGAATGAGCCAGCCACCCTGGTGCAGGAGCTGGAAGAAAGCATGCTGGCCATTCACGCCTATCTCTCCCCAGACGATGGGGTTGGCGCGGCAAGTCAGGGCTTCACCATCACGACCTACGGTCTTGCCATTCGACTCCATCTCCAGCTGCTGCAAGAAGGCAGGCAGGTGGCGTATCGATTCGTTATACGGCAGGATGGCCGTGGTTTCTGCCCCGAGGAAATTGGTGTTCCAGATCGAGATCAGGGCCAGCAAGACTGGCAGATTTTTTTCCAGCGGCGCATTGCAGAAATGCTTGTCCATGGTTTCAGCACCGGCCAGCAGGCGCTCAAAACCATTCATGCCTATCGCCAGGGCGACTGACAGACCGACTGCCGACCATAGCGAATAACGACCGCCTACCCAATCCCAGATTTCCAGGATATTCGCATCCGGGATACCAAATTCATGCGCCTTGCCTGGACTGGAAGTGACGGCAATGAAGTGTTTGCTGATGGCCCACTCTTCCATTGCTGCTGCCATCAGCCAGGTGCGCGCAGTCTGGGCATTGATGCTGGTTTCCTGCGTCGTGAAAGTCTTGGAGGCGACGATGAACAAGGTCGTGCGCGGGTCCAGCTTTTCCAGCAGCGGAGCCAGGTGGGCACTGTCGAGATTGGAGACATAGTAAAAGGCCAGACCAGGATGCTGGTAGGCAGACAGGGCACGCGTGGCCAGCTTGGGCCCCAGGTCAGAGCCGCCTATGCCTATGTTGACGATAGTCTGTATCGCATCGCCCTTGAAGCCGCGCCACAAGCCGCTGCGTACCCGCTCGACGATGTCACGCATCTGCTTGCGCACTGCCCTGACCTTGGGCATGACATCCTCTGCCTCATTTGGAAAAGGCGTGAATTCGGAATGTCGCAAGGCTGTATGCAAGACGGCGCGATCTTCACTGATATTAATTTTTTCACCAGCAAACATGCGGTCACGCCAGCTTTCCACTTTGGAAAGACGCGCCAGAGAGATCAGGCTATCCAGCGCAGGCTGGTCTATGCGCTGCTTGGAATAGTCTACCAGCAAGCCATCCAGCTCCACCGAAAAATGGGAGAACCTGTCACTGTCTGCCGCAAACAACTCGCGCAGATGCTGCTGCTCCAGCCTTTGTTGATGCGCCAGCAGGGCTTGCCATTCGGGGGTTTGGGTAATGTTCATAGTCTTCCTGAAAGATAAATCTCTTGCCTCAGATTATAGGTCAGGCAATTATGCATGCTGCAAGCTTATTTATTGCTAAAATAAACATTAATTAACTAATTCAAATAGTTGCAGACAAAAACCTGATCTGGAATTATCGTAAACGAAAATTAATGCAATGTGGATTTGCAGGGGAAACAGATGAACATGTTAGACAGACGGGACATAGGCATCTTTATCGTGGACGATAACGATATCAGTCGCTCCATGCTGCGACACATCCTGAACAGCGAGGCCTTTAATGTCATCGGTGAAGCTTCCAGCGGCGTAGCTGCACTGGACTGGCTGGAAAAAACCATACCGGAAATAGTTTGTCTGGATGTGATGATGCCGGATATCAGCGGGCTGGAGATACTTGAGCACATCAAGAAAGTCTCCCCTGACACCGTGGTGCTGATGGTCACTGGCAGCAACAGTAAAGAAACGGTGGTCAAGGCCATCAAGGCTGGTGCAAATGGCTTTATCGTCAAACCCTTCAATCCCGCTACCCTGCTGCAATCCATCAATTATTCTGTGACGAAATCACACAAGCAGCTACGCACCCTGATAGACCGCAGAAAAGCCTGGAAGCAAACCGGGCTCTTGTAGTTATTGTAGTTATATAACTCAGTTTTACAAAACTCACGCCTGACGGCTGCTCAGCAAATTGGCCATGGCGACATAGGCTTCCAGAGCGATGGTTTCTGGCCGCAGTTGAGGGTCGACGCCACAAGCGATCAACTCTGCTTCCGACAATAAACCGGCGACGCAATTGCGCACAACCTTGCGCCTTTGCGAAAATGCCTTGGTGACGACTTCTTCCAGTTTCCTGATATCGCAAGGCAGGGCACCCGGCTTGGGTATCATGCGCACGATGGCAGACTCTACCCGCGGTGGCGGATCAAATGCCTCTGGCGGCACGATGAACATCAATTCCATGTGGTAGCGTACCTGCAGCATGACCGACAGACGGCCATAAGTCTTGCTGCCTGGCTCAGCAACCATGCGCTCGACCACTTCTTTTTGCAGCATGAAATGCTGGTCTTCTACCAGCGGCGCTATCTCGGCCAGATGAAACAGCAAGGGACTGGAGATGTTGTAAGGCAGGTTGCCCACCACACGCAGCTTCTGTCCTTCAGGCACAGGGATGGAAGCAAAATCAAATTGTAGGGCATCACCCTCGTGGATGATCAGTTTTTCTGGCGAAAAGTTTTTCTTGAGGCGAGCTACCAGGTCCCTGTCCAGCTCGACCACATGCAATTGCGTCAAACCATCCAGCAACTGACGTGTCATGGCAGCCAGGCCAGGGCCAATCTCGACCATGGTTTGTCCAGGACGCGGGTTGATGACGCGCGTGATATTACTCAAGACCAGTTCATCGGTCAGGAAATTCTGGCCAAAACGTTTACGAGGGATATGTTTCATATTTTGCTTACTTATTTTATTGCTTATTTTTTGCTTACTTATTTTTCTTGCTTGTTGACCATATCAGCAGCAACACGTATCGCCACCAGCATACTGCTGACATCGGCGTAACCAGTACCTTTGGCGGCCAGGTCCAGTGCCGTGCCATGATCAACCGAGGTACGTATCAGTGGCAGCCCTAAAGTGATATTCACACCCAGCCCAAAACTCGCATGCTTGAGGACCGGCAAACCCTGGTCATGGTACATGGCCAGTATGCAGTCAGCCTGCTCCAGATATTTTTGCTGGAATAAAGTGTCGGCAGGATAAGGGCCACTGACCTGCATGCCAGCTTCTTGCGCTTTTTTGATGACGGGTGTGATGACTTCAATTTCTTCCATCCCCAGATAACCGTTTTCACCAGCGTGCGGGTTCAGGCCAGCTACCAGGATGCGTGGGTTTTCTATGCCAAATTTGCTGCGCAAGTCGGCATGGATGATTTCCAGTGTCTTCCACAAGTCATCAAACTGTATGGCATCAGCAACTTGACGAAGTGGCAAATGCGTGGTCGCCAGCGCCACCCGCAGGGCTTGCGGCAAATGATCATTGGCTTCACTGGCGAGCATCATGACGACGCGACCGGTATAGGTTTTTTCGGCGAAATATTCGGTATGACCGCTGAAAGCAACACCGGCATCATTGATGGTGCTTTTTTGCAGCGGGGCCGTGACAACAGCTTCACACCATTTGCGCTGCACGCTTTCGATGGCGACATCCAGGGTCTGCAAAACAGCACGACCATTGCGCGGGTCCAGCTGGCCGGCGATCACAAAGGCTGTCAAGGGGCAATCGATGATGGTCAGACGTTCATTGCCAGATGCTGGCAAGCCCTGATGACGCAAGGCTTGCAAGGACACTCCCATCATACTGATGGAAGGATCAATTTCGGCTGCCAGCATGGACAGATAGGCGGTGTCACCTATCAGTACCGATCTGACTTCATGCCTTAACTGCCAGGCAGCCCGTATCGCAATTTCAGGCCCTATGCCAGCCGGTTCGCCTACGGTTACCGCGATGACCGGCAAACTGGGCTGTGGCATTATTTATCTTCCAGACGATAGTCAACGTAGGCGCGGTCACGCACTTCGCGCAACCAGTCTTGCAAGGCTTCATCTGATTTGCGATCACGTACAGCCTGGCGGGCTGCTATACGTTGCCTGTCTTTAGACAAGTCGTCTGTCTTGCGTTCCAGCACCTGGATCAGGTGTACACCAAATTGTGTGACAACCGGCTCACTGATCTGGTTGATTGCCAGCTTATCCATCGCTTGTTCAAATTCTGGCAAAGTAGTCCCCGGAAACAACCATCCCAGATCGCCACCCTTGGATGCCGAACCATCAATTGAATGCGTCTTGGCCAGCTCTTCGAAAGTTGCTTCCTTGGCTTCTATTTTTTTCTTGAAATCCAGCAATTTCTGGCGGGCTTCTTCAACCGTTACTATCTGGCTGACTTTCAGCAAAATATGGCGCACGCGGCTTTGTTGCTCTGCGGCGGCGGCCTTGGTGTCATTGGCTGCACGCTTGCCATTGACTTTGATGATATGAAAACCATTCGGGCTGCGCACGATTTCGGAGAATTCACCTACCTTGACTTTGCTGATGGCATCGACAAACAAGGGAGGTAAACGGTCTTGCTCACGCCAGCCTATGTCGCCACCTTTCAGGGCTTCTGAACTGTCGGAGTAAGTCACAGCAGTCTTGCCAAAGTCAGCACCACCACGCAGTTTTTGCAAAGCTTCTTCAGCACGCTGGCGACGTGCCGCGATTTGTTCGGCAGAAGCTTTTTCCGGGATACTGACCAGGATGTGGGCCAGATTCAGCTCCTGCTTGGCAGATTTGTTGTTGGCTTCTGCGGCAAGGTAATTGTCGATTTCTGTTTCAGACACTTGTATCTTGCTGTCCACTTCGCGCTCACGTATGCGCTGCTTGAGGATGTCGTCGCGAATTTCTTCGCGGAATTTTGCGTAAGGGGTGCCTTCGCGCTCGATCTGGTTACGGAACTCTTGCAAGGACATTTTGTTTTGTTCAGCCAGACGCAACATGGTGCGATCCAGCATGACATCGTCTACACGCATGCCATTTTCTTTGGCCAGTTGCATTTGTGCGCGGTCAATAATCATGCGTTCCAGCAATTGCTTTTGCAAGGCAGCACGGTCAGGCAAAGGCGTACCCTGCTTTTTCAGGCTCAATTCTACTGCCCGTATTTGTTCATTCAATTCCTGGCGTGTAATGACTTCATCATTCACGACCACAACTATGCTATTCACCAGTTGTGCCGAGCTTTGGGTTTTGGGCGGAACAATAGGGCTGAGTTTGACTTGTGACCAGGCCGTCGTGCTGGCGAGCAAACCAGCAGAAACTGCCAGCGCAGTGAATAAGTTAGTTAGTAAGTTACTTTGTTTCATTTGCAATAAAGGTCGCATATTGGTCCAAAATCCTGTTAAGCCATTCCCGTTATAGAGGCACAAAACGGGCAAAAGTTGCAATATACACGTTCGTTCCAGTTTCACAAACTGCGAACGAAGCGATTTATATTGTTAGTAAAGCAAATTATTTATCCCCAACAACATGCTAGCGCTCGCTGCCAGACTGATAGCCCGAAATATTTTTCCTCAAGGCATCAATAGGGTTGGCACCAAACCCCAGTCTGGCCAGGCCGTTGAGTTCCAGCTGTATTGAAAAGCCTGATGTATTGCTGATACTGGTGGTCGCAAAACGTTGCGCCAGGAAGCGCAAAGACCAGCAATCGGCCTTGTATTCAAATCCCAGCAAACCATCCACCATTTTTTTATCCATCATGGAGTAATTGCTTCTACCCACCATATACCAGCGGTCTGCCATAGGCCACTGTGCTGACACATCGATTTGCTCCAGGCTATTACGCTGGTAGCGATATTCAAGGTTTAAGACTTTTTTCGGTGCTGGCTGCCAGTGTATGCCATAGTTGGCACGCACCGACTGCCTGTCTGTCTGACTCAGTTGCAAGGCCATCTCGCCACTCAGGGTAGACGAGAGCTTGCCGGTAGCAGCCAATAACAGGTCAGAACGGCTATTGCTGACGGTATTATCCAGCGTGACTTTTTGCGTATTGAAGTAGAAACGCTGACCGATAGCCAGTTTCAGGCTTTCATCGCCATTGCCTTCGATGAAACGTGAAATCAGGGCGGCAGTAATCTGATTGGAATCCCCTATCCTGTCCTGGCCTGTGAAGCGGTTTTCACTGAAAATCTGGGCAAAGTTAAAGTCAGCGACCGCACTGTCAAAATTTGGCATGCGTGACTGATCACGATATGGCGTGTTCACGTAGAACAAGCGCGGCTCCAGGGTTTGTGTCAATTCCTTGTCGAACATCGTGGTTTTGCGTTCAAACACCAGGCCACTATCAATGGAGAAGGTAGGGACAACACGGTGGAAATCAGTTTCCTTGCCCGGTTCCGGGTTCACCAGATGATAATTGGTGGCATGGAAAGACACTTTAGGAATAACGAAAGCCCCAGCCTGCACCAAAGGCAGGGAAACCTGGGGATTGAAGACCATGCGGTCGCCGCGTACCAGAGTAGGATGCCAGAAGCGTGTCAGTATGCTGTCGACTGACCAGTCGATTCCAGCCACATCATGCTGCTCCGCATGCAATTGCAATTGCGGTAAGCGGTCATAAGGGCGGGCAATAGGTGCTGCCAGATCTTGCAAAACCTGATAATTTGAAGTCCTCAGGCCGAGGTTCCAGAATGAACCATAGTAAGTCAGATTGGCTTCACGCAATAACAGGCGCTGCGCAGTCTTGGTAATGGTGCGCGAAAAATCTGCGGGATAATCATCATCAGACGCGGAATTGATATTCCAGGACAAGACCAGTTGCGGCAACAATTGTTGCTGGTGTATCGATGCCACCGCATAGCGGTTGGTCTTCGTCACTCTGTCGTTCCACAAGCCTTCTACACTGGTTTCACCTGAATAAGTCTCGCCTAAATAACGCCCTTCCAGTCCCAGTTGCAGACCGCGTCTGGCGATCATCTTGGGGTAGACCGTCAAATCACGGTTGGGGGCAATATTGAAGTAATACGGAAGAGTCAGTTCAGGCCCGCCCTTGGAAGATGCACCAAGAATAGGCGGCAGCAAACCAGAATGACGTGCACCTGACAGCGGGAAAGTCAGTGATGGTGTTGCCAGTATGGCCACGCCCTTGAAATACAAGACGGACTTACCTGCAATACCGCGGTCCAGCCCGGTATCCAGGTTCAGGGTGTCGGATTCCAGATACCAGTCCGGATTCAGACCTTCACAGGTACTGTAGGTACCGCGCGTAATGATGGACCGCTCTTCATCCTGGAAATCAATGCGGGCGGCATGGCCCTGGGCATTATTGCGCAAGAGTTTATAGACGGGATTACTGACATAACCGGCGCTGGCATCAAGCTGCATGCGCAAGGCGTCGCCAGTATAGCAATCGCCATAGCGATTCATGCGTATCTTGCCACTGGCCTCGACTTCATCTTCGAGATTACGGTAAGTGGCTTCGTCGGCATTGATGCGGGTACCGCCTTTGACGACCTCAACATTGTGCTCAAACTTGAGGTAGCGCTCTGGTCTGCCTATGAATTTTTCAGCAGTAACGACGACAGGCGCGTTCTTGTCTTCCTGCTTTTGCTTTTCGCTCAGCTTTTCTGATTGCTTCAGGCCAGAGAGCGACTCTTTGGACGACTTGTCACCAGATGGCAATGAGACAGGAGTCGTCAGAGGCGGTTGTAGGGGTGTTGGTGCCTGAACTTCTTCCGGCTTGGCGGTAATCACGTTCTGAGCCATCGCCTGAGAAAAATAGGCAGGCACCAAAACCGACACCAGAATTGCCGGGATAGTAGGAAACAACAGCGGTGAGTGAGATAATACGGGTTTCCTGCGCATGAATTCAGTGGTCAATAAGCGTTTTGCCAACAATGCTGGACGATGTCATACAGACAATATGCCAGAAATCAGTCGCCTATTATAGGTTAAATGCTGGCAAAGCCACTTGAAGTATGCAGACAAACTAACTTCTATTAAATTTTATACATGCCTTCTACAGCAATTCCTGCAAATTCTGCTACTCCTGCGCCTGTCGCAGCAGACAGGGAACAGCGTAAGCTTGCCCTGCAAACCTGGCTTACAGGTCTGACTGGTCAGAGTGATCACGGCCTCAAGCTAGACAGTATGCGCACGGCCTCTGCCGATGCCAGTTTCCGCCAGTATTATCGAATTGATACAGAAAACGGTGGCAGCCTGATCGCCGTCGATGCCCCCCCAGCGACAGAGAATAGCGCTGCCTTTATCAAGATGGCGAAATTATTGAAAAGTATCAATCTGACTGTACCTGAAGTACTGGCACACGATCTTGAGCTGGGCTTCATGCTGGTGACCGATATGGGCACCAATACTTACGGGCACATCCTCAATAGCGACAATGCCCACAAGCTGTATCTGGATGCGATTGACAGCCTGATCCTGCTCCAGGCGCAAAGCCAGGCTGATGTCCTGCCTGAATATGACAGGCCTTTCCTGCTGCGTGAATTGAATATTTTCAAGGAATGGTATGTAGGCAAGCACCTGGGTGTCACTCTCACCGATGCGCAAACTGCCACGCTGGACAAGGTATTTGATCATTTGCTGGCAAGCGCTCTGGCGCAGCCGCAAGTGTATGTGCATCGCGACTATCACTCCCGTAACCTGATGTGGATGGACAAGGGTAATCCCGGCATCATCGATTTCCAGGATGCCGTATATGGCCCCATCACTTACGATCTGGTGTCGTTATTGCGCGACGCCTATGTACAGTGGGATGAAGAAATCGTACTCGACTGGGCCATACGTTACTGGGAAAAAGCCCGCCGTGCCGGCTTGCCGGTAGCACCGGACATTGACAGTTTCTACCGTGATTTTGAATGGATGGGCTTGCAGCGCCACCTCAAAATCCTCGGCATTTTCGCCCGCCTGTCGCACCGTGATGGCAAGCACCATTACATCGCTGATATCCCGACTGTCATGGAATATGTGCGCAAGACTTCGCATCGCTACAAGGAACTGATCCCTCTGTTGCGCCTGCTGGACGAGTTGCAAGACAATGCGCCGCAAGTTGGCTACACCTTCTAAGGCGGAGTAATAAAAATCATGAAAGCCATGTTACTTGCCGCCGGGCGCGGCGAACGTATGCGCCCTCTGACTGATGCCTGCCCCAAACCCTTGCTGAAGGTGCGTGGCAGGCCACTGATCGTCTGGCATATCCTGAACCTGGTGAAAGCCGGCATCACCGAGATGGTTATCAATCATGCCCATCTCGGTCACATGATAGAAGATGCGCTCGGTGACGGTTCGCGCTTTGGTGCAAAGATACAATACTCAGCCGAAGAGCAGGCGCTGGAAACTGCAGGCGGCATTGCCAAGGCTTTGCACTTGCTGGGTGATGACCCATTCATTGTTGTGTCTGGCGATATCTATATCCCCCACTTCAATTTCGCAGAATGCCTCAATACCCTGGAAGAAAATGACCCATGGGGTAATCCACATTCTGCTGACAAACGCGATATCGCATGGTTGTATATGGTAAAAAACCCCAGCTTCCACCCGACTGGCGACTTTGCCTTGACACTGATGGGCTTGTCGAATGAAGGCACGCCGCGCCATACTTTTGGCAACATCGGCGTGTATCGCCCGGAAATGTTTGCCTCAATCCGCCCTGGTGACCATGCCAAGCTGGGTCCCCTGCTGCGTGAATACATAGATGCAGGCCGCATAGGCGGTGAACTGTACCGCGGTGAATGGCATAATCTGGGCACACCAGATCAACTTGAAGCGCTAAACGCGCCATTGAATTTCAAAGGATAAGCATGAGCACCAACACCACTAACTATTCTGCATATTCTGCACGTCGCCAGCAACTGATGTCGCAAATGCAGGCGCAAGGTGGTGGTGTGGCAGTGATACCAACTGCACGCGAATGGATACGCAATAGCGATAATCACTTCCCTTTCCGCCACGACAGTCATTTTTATTATTTGTCCGGTTTCACCGAGCCGGAAGCGGTCGTCGTGCTGGTCGCTACTGCCGACAAACAGCAATCGATTTTGTTTTGTCGCGAAAAAAATCCAGAGCGTGAGATCTGGGATGGTTTTCGATTTGGGCCAGAAGCAGCGGCTAAGGAATTTGCTTTCGATGCAGCCTACCCCATCGCCAGCCTTGCAGACAAACTGCCAGAACTGCTGAGTGATGCTCACGCTGTGTTTTACAGCGCAGCACAAGAACCACATATCGACAGCCAGGTACAACAAAGCCTGCAAGCCGTGCGCGACAAGAACCGTAGCGGTATAAAAGCCCCGTCCATTACGGTGGACGTGCGAGATTTAATCGATGAAATGCGCCTGTTCAAGGATACGATAGAAATCGCCCTGATGCAGCGTGCTGCCGGCATTTCTGCTGCGGCCCATGCGCGTGCCATGCGCAGCACCAAACCCGGCAAATTTGAATATGAACTGGAAGCTGAGCTATTGTATGAATTCCGCCGAAATGGCGCGCAGGCACCTGCTTATGGTTCCATCGTTGCGACGGGTGCGAATGCCTGCATCCTGCATTACCAAAGTAACCATGCACAAATCAAGGATGGTGATCTGGTGTTGATTGATGCTGGTTGTGAATTCGATAGCTATGCATCCGACATCACCCGTACTTTTCCAGCGAACGGCAAATTCAGTCCAGCACAAAAACGTCTGTATGAAATCGTACTGGCGTCACAGCAGGCAGCACTGGAATGTGCACGACCAGGTTCTGTGTATATGGATGGCCACAACGCAGCAGTACGCGTGCTGACCCAGGGCATGCTGGATACTGGCTTGCTGGATAAAAACAAGGTCGGCAGTCTTGATGATGCAATAGCCAGCGCCGCCTTCCGACAGTTTTATATGCATGGCACCGGTCATTGGCTGGGCCTGGATGTACATGATGTTGGTGACTACAGATCTGCCGAAAAAACTGGGGATACAAGGGCTTACCGCCAGCTACAACCCGGCATGGTCATCACCATAGAACCCGGCATTTATGTGCGCCCTGCCGAAGGTGTGCCGCAAGAATACTGGAATATCGGTATACGCATAGAAGACGATATCCTGATCACGCCAGATGGTCATAGTAATTTCAGCCGCGACACACCAAAAACCGTGGCAGAGATAGAAGCAGAAATGGCTAAGGCTTAAGGCGCAACAAATGACTCATACCATCAATGATGTTGATATTGCGATATGTGGCGCTGGCCCTGTTGGCCAGACACTGGCTTTATTATTGCAACAGCAAGGTTATGCGGCTGAGCGGATTGCGCTGTACGACGCCAAGACTGCAGAGCAGGCAGAACAGGATGCGCGCTCCATCGCTATTTCCTATGGCAGCAGGCAGATCCTGCAAGCCGCTGGTGCATGGCCGATAAGGGCCACAGCGATACAGGAAATTCATGTTTCACGCCGTGGTCATTTTGGCCGCAGCCTGATGCGGGCGGCTGACTATGCAGTGCCTGATCTGGGTTATGTAGCCCGCTATGGCGACATCATACGGCCACTGCAGGCAGCAATCAGCAATAACGGTATGAGCATACAGCGGCCAGTAATTGTCAGCAATATCGAAGAAGCTGCTGACCACGTGCGCCTGACACTTAGCCATGCAGACACTGGACAAACCAGCCATGTCAGCGCCAGTATCGTCATACAGGCAGAAGGTGGTACTTTTGGCGACCAGGAACAGCGCAGCCAGCGCCATGACTACCAGCAAACCGCCATCATCGCGCATGTCAATACCGATGCCCAGATAGCCGGGCGTGCTTTTGAACGCTTCACCGAACAAGGCCCGCTGGCCTTGTTGCCGCAAGAAGATGGCTATGCCCTGGTCTGGTGTGTACGACCTGAGCAGGCAGCGCATTTGCTGTCACTGGATGAGCAGGGTTTCAAACAAGCCCTGCAAGCCGCTTTTGGCCATCGCCTTGGCAACTTCATCAGGACTTCAGCACGCCTGTCTTACCCGCTGGGCCTGAATGCCCAGGCGCATGCTACCGCACGCACAGTTGCCATCGGCAATGCCGCGCAAACCCTGCACCCGGTAGCGGGACAAGGTTTGAACCTGGGCTTGCGTGACAGCATGGTATTGGCACGTACACTTACACGGCACTTGCATGACACGGCCAGCAGCGATCCTGCAGCGGCCTTGCAAGCCTATCTGGCAGAACGCCAGGCCGACAGGAAGCTGACCATACGCATCACCGATAGCATGGCCCGCGTATTTGCCAGCAGCCCCGACGGTTCAATCAGCCAGACCTTGCTGGGCCTGGGGCTGGGTGCGCTGGATATGGTGAAACCAGCAAAACGCATGCTGGCAGAACAAATGATGTTTGGCTGGCGCTGATATTCTCAGACTAATCGTACAAGGTCCCTATGGCCAGCGGCTTGCTGGTCGCGATGATTTTTCCCAGCGCTGGCCAGTCAGAAAATTTATAGAGAGCTACCCTGTACTTGCCCATGGAGTCGTCTTCAAATGGCGTGGTCTCGCTCACAGGCAAATCACGCGGTAGCTGTACGCCATCCCTGATGATGATAGCGCTTTTGCTATCATCAAGTGCATAGATGAACTTGATGCCCATACACTTCTTGCCTATCAAGCGTATGCGATAACCCGATTCGCGCTGTGCGCTAATCAACTGTTCGCAGGCAGTGCGCAGGTCTGCAACATCATAAATACCATCTTCGCGCTCCTTGATGGAATAACGCCCGCTGAAGTAAAACTGCCCTTGCGGACGATTCAGGCGCAAGACGGCATCTTCATCATAAGCCTGTTTCAACATGGGCAGGCTGACGCGGCCCATGGCATCAACCGCAATATCCAGCCTGGTTTTTTCTCCACTGAGTTGCAGCCGCAAGCCTGCCAGCGATGCATCCCTGGCATTTACCGAGGGACGCAATTGCATATGCGCCTGTATCAAAGGCCGGTCGCGAGTATAAGTCGCAAAGAAATTATAGGCCTTGTAGGCATGGCGATAACTACCCCACTCGGCATTACTTACATTGCGTAGTGCGGCTATTTCCACTTGCTGAACTTTTTCAGCAATGATCTGGCCAGGGATTGCGGCAAGGAGTAACAACAGGTAGCACTTCATGAAAGAACAGGCAGAGCAGCACTGGGGCCAAAGCATGCATTCTAGAGCATCGCGAGTCAATTAAGCCCGGCCTGAAAGGGAATTTTCAAACCATGACTTCTGGCACTCCTCATGAGGTATCGCTTAGCGTAAAATTGCGCCGCTCACCCACATGCCCTGACAAGCTAATTCAGTCGCAGTTTCAGTCGCAGTTAATCACAAGGCCCTCATTGAAGAAAGTCATAATCAGGTTTGCTCGCCATCGTGCCGTAATTGCCGGGATAGCTTTGAGCCTTTTCATTGCCGGGCTGGAAAGCCTGCTATTGTGGCTACGCGGTGCACTGCCTGACGACATGCACAGCCTGCTTGGGCAGGCCGTAATCTGGATAGCCGCGCAATTTAGCCCAGCCCCCAGCTTGACCAGGGCGGGATCAGACAGAAGTGAGCTGATCCATTCTTTATTTTTCTACAGCTACACGCTGTTTAGCCTGGGGTTTGCGGTCTTGCTGTGGTTGCGCACCCGCCATGTCCACCTTCTGGCAGCAGACAAGCCAGCCAGGGTCGCAGATACGATACTGCTGTTATTGCAGCTCGCTATAGGGCTGGGTGTCAATTCCGCTTTTTTATATATAGTCGCCGCTGAACTGGCTTTTCTCTATCCGCTCAGAAAAAGCTTGCTGTGGCTGCTTGCACAGATATTACTGCATGCAGGCATTGCCATCTGGTCTGCCGCTGCGGTCATAGACACGGATGCAAATATGCGTATCTTCCTGCTATACCAGGGAGGTGAACTGGTGTTGCAAATCATGGTGTTTACAGCATGCCATGTCAGCGTACTGGAACGGCGTGGTCGTTTACAGCTGGCCAAAGCCAATGCAGAATTGCTGGCAACACAATCCTTGCTGGCAGAAACCGTGCGCGTTTCTGAACGCATGCGCATAGCCCGTGATTTGCATGACATCGTCGGCCATCACCTGACAGCCCTGAACCTGCATCTGAACCTGGCCTTGCGACAAACAGATGAAGCCAGGCTAGCGTCACTGAACCTGTCTTCAGAGCTGGCAAGCAGTTTGCTGGCCGAGGTCAGGGATATCGTTAGCAAAGAAAGGCGCGAACAAGATATAGATTTGCGCCATGCACTGGAGAGCTTGTGCGCCGGTATTCCGCAACCAAAGATACAACTGAGTTTTACCGGAGTACTCAGGCTGCACACGCCTGCCAGCGCCCATACCTTGTTTTGCTGCATACAAGAAGCCATCAGCAATACCATGCGTCATTCACTGGCCACTGACATGCACATAGACCTGACGTCGAATGAAAGTGGGAAAGCCATACAAGTCCTGGTACATGACAATGGCCAGGGCTGCCAGCAATTAAAAGAAGGCAATGGCTTGCAAGGCATGCGCGAAAGAATTGCAGAACTTGGCGGCAGCTTGCTCGCCATGAATCATCCTGAAGCTGGCTTCATGCTGAAGATTAATATACCCAATGAAAGGACGCTCGCATGATCAAAGTGATCCTGGTCGACGACCAGATGCTGGTGCGTAGCGGCATACGTGGCTTGCTGAATCTGACCGACGACATCCGTGTCGTGGCCGAAGCTGCCAATGGCGAGGAAGCGATTGCCGTCATCCGGCAAATCCCGGCTGATGTGCTCTTGCTCGATGTGCGCATGCCTGTATGTACAGGCATAGAATTACTGCAAACCCAGATTGACTTGCCTCCGACCATACTGCTGACGACTTTCGATGATGATGACGTGCTGTTTGCTGGCATGCGGGCTGGTGCCAAGGGATTTTTACTCAAGGATATTTCTCCGGAAAGACTGGCCGAAGGCATACGCCGTGTTGCGACGGGTGCCACCTTGTTCCGTCCTGCATTGACAGAGCGTAATCGTGCCTCCTACGAAACCCCAGGCACCGCAAAAGCCAGTGAAGACAAGCGCATACGTGACAGTCTCACAGAGCGTGAAATCGAAACCCTTGCCTTGATGGCAGCGGGCTTGAATAATCATGAAATTGCGACCGCAATGGGCCTGGGAGAGGGAACCATCAAAAACCATGTGTCCAGTATCTTGTCCAAATTAGCTGTACGCGACCGCATGCGCGCCGCCTTGCGCGGCATCGAACTGGGCTGTATTTGACCTGATGTTTGACATAATTCTGACCTGATATCTGACCTCATGCTCAAGAAAAAATACTTACTGCTGTTTTGCAGCGCCTTTTGCCACATGGCGCAAGCGCAAACACCTGACATGATGCCTGAGGGCTCTACCGACATCAATCTGGGTATGGCGGCATTGATCGCACCCAGCTATGAAGGAAGCGACAAGCAAAAATTTTACTTGCTGCCCTTTGCTTCTGTCGTGTGGAGCAACGGCGTTTTTCTCGCCCCTGGAGAAATTGGTCTGCACCTGCCCTCACCGCAACATCTGCAATATGGTCCTTTGCTGAGTTATGAGTTGCAGACAAAGGGTGCAGACCGCAATGCATCTTCATCACTGGTATTTACACCTGGTGCTTACTTTAATTATCGCGTAGACCATCGCTTAGGTTTTCGCTCACGTCTGGACTATGGTGCCGGTACACAACATCAGGGTATACGTTTGCATCTGGCAAGCTGGCTCAGCATGCCTCTGGCACCGCATCAGAACCTGTCAGCAGAAGTGGGACTGACTCTGGCAAATAAGAACTACATGCAATCGTATTTTGGCATCAGCCCTGAACAAGTGGAGTACACTGGCTTGCCCGCATACACTGCTAAGGCAGGTATCAAGAACACCTCTTTACAAGTGGTCTGGAATGTGGAATTGAGTCCGAAATATGATTTCTCCACACGTATCAGTATCAATCGATTATGGCGCAGTGCCGCCAGCAGCCCACTGACAACGAAGACGAATACTGTCAGCTTGCTGACCTCGCTGACTTATCACTATTAAGCTGTGGGTGCTTGTTTCTTCCTTTCTTGTTTCGTTGCAAGACGTGGTTCTGCCTGCAACGAAATTGTGGAGTTATCTTTTGCGATTAAAACTGGTAACGAATACCAGCCGACAATCCATTCATATTGAATTTCATGTTTTTTTCCTTCGCGATGCCAAAACTCTCCAGTTCCAAAGTCAGGGCAAGATTTTTGCTGAGCTGATAAGCAGTTCCTACCGCGGCATACAAACCCGCCTTGTCAGTGGATGCACTCAGTGCACGCAACTCGCCCGCGCCAGTAAAGTGAGTATTCATGTGGGTGGCACCCAGCTTGCCAAGCAAGGACCAGTCCTCAGCCAGGGACATGCTGCCCTTGGCTGCGACATACCAGGCATTGGCACGGGTAGTCACTGCAGAGCCTGATCCAGGCACAGGATCTATTGTGGCTTTGCCAAAATTCTTATAACCCAGCTCGATGCCCAGATTCTGGTTAGCCTCGTAGCCAACAAAAATCTTCAGGGGCATGGCCTTGTCTTTGCTGCTGAAATTATTTTGCGTGCCAGCGTCATTAAAATTAAGACTGCTGGAGTAGCTTTTGCTGACGGCGGCACCGACATAAACATCCTGGGCATAACTGGCACTACTCAGGGTAGCTGCAAAAATCAGGGATAAGCAGAAAATACGTTTCATTGTTGAATCCTCTAAGATGAAAGAAAGATTTTTGCCGCGCTGGCGTAAATCTTTCTCACCAGGCCAGATTGCAAAAACAAGGCTAGCTTAGGGGATGGACTTTGGGACCAACAGTGCCAGAAGTCATAGTTGGACTGGCTGCTGTGAGATGTGAAATATTGATCTGCCCGGTATTGTTGGGCGTTTGAATGGGCAACTACCCATCAAACTGATGGATAGTTGCCTTTCTGGTCAAGCGTAGATATGAACAGAATATTAGTTTCTGATTTCCAGAGCGCGGTTCAAGCTCAGCGCTGCTATTGAACAGGCTGCGCCAGACAGCAGGTAGAGACTGACATATTCCAGCCCGAAATGTGCCGACAAGCCCAGCGCCACCAGAGGAGCAAAACCTGCCCCGACCAGCCACGCCAGATCTGATGTCAGGGCAGCGCCGGTATAACGGTACTTGGGAGCAAAATTGGAAGTCACCGCACCCGATGCCTGCCCGTAGGACAATCCAAGTACGCCAAAGCCCAGCAAAATAAAGATATCCTGGCCCAGCTCACCGCCATCCAGCAAGGCAGGCACGAAGCCACTCAGCACGGCGATCATCAGTGCCAGTGTAAACAACATTTTGCGGCGGCCAATACGGTCAGCGATCAGGCCAGAAATAATAATGCCAACGATCATGAAGACTGCGCCAAACATTTGTATTTCCAGGAACTCGGTCAGGGACCGTTTGGAATAAATCGTGATCCATGACAAGGGGAACACCGTCACCAGATGAAACAGCGCGTAACTGGCCAATGCCGCCAGCGCGCCAATAAGCAGGTTGCGGCCTTGTGAACGTGTCATTTCGATAATACTGGTTGGTTCCAGTTCACGCTCATCCAGCAAATGCTTGTATTCATTGGTAGAAACCAGGCGCAAGCGGGCAAACAAGGCAACTACGTTGATCGCAAAAGCGACATAGAAGGGATAACGCCATCCCCATTCCAGGAAGTCTTCAGTCGACAGGTTGGCGAGCATGTAGGCAAACAGGCCTGCAGCAATCATGAAACCTACCGGTGCGCCCAGTTGACCCAGCATGGCATACCAGCCGCGCTTGTTTTCTGGTGCATTCAAGGCCAGCAAGGATGGCAGACCATCCCAGGAACCACCCAGCGCAAAGCCCTGCCCTATACGCAGCAAGGACAAAAAGATGATGGAAGTTACACCCAGATGCGAATAGGTTGGCAGGAATGCAATGCCAGCGGTAGATGCGCCCAATAAAACCAGGGCGATGGTGAGCTTGGCTTCACGTCCAAGACGCTTCTGGATTTCCATAAAGGCTACTGTGCCAAACGGACGTGCCAAAAATGCAAATGAAAAGATCACGAAAGCATACAGAGTGCCTTCCAGTCTTTGTTCAAATGGAAAGAAAACCTGGGGAAAAACCAGCACAGAGGCCAGCGCATAGACAAAAAAATCAAAATATTCCGAAGCCCTGCCGATGACGACGCCGATCGCGATTTCGCCTGGAGCAATAGAGGAATGGTCGGAATGATGGTCTTTCATATGACCGCTTCCAGAAGCAGGCATATAGCTGGGTGGCAGTTCATTCTCATTGGTGCTGATGCTGGCCATAATGGTCCCTCAATTTGTCTCTAAAAATTATAGTCTGGCTCCTGTGCGATCTTCATTTTTGATGCTTATTTGAAAACTAGGACAAAACGTCCAATCGCCAAGGCCTTTTTGTGGAGTTACATTAGCACAAATTTCTATAATCATTGACCTATCTCAATATGATTCCCTTATTTGCACGACGCGGATTTGCTGTTTTTTCTGCAATTTTGTTGGCGGGTTGCAACACGGTGGTAATGAATCCATCAGGCGATATCGCCTCTCAACAAAGCCATTTGATATGGGTATCCACGCTGTTGATGTTGCTGATCATTGTACCAGTGATCTTTTTGACCATTCTTTTTGCCTGGCGTTACCGGAAAAATAACACTTCAGCAAAATATGAACCAGACTGGGACCATTCTACCCAGCTTGAACTCGTTATCTGGGGTGCGCCGCTGCTGATCATCATCGCCCTGGGCCTGATCACCTGGATCAGCACGCATACGCTGGACCCTTATCGCAAACTGTCACGTCTGGATGAAAACCGCCCTCTTCCTGCTGATGCGAAAGTCTTGAATGTCGAAGTTGTGGCACTGGACTGGAAATGGCTGTTCATTTACCCGGACCTTGGTATTGCTACAGTCAATGAACTGGCTGCCCCTATTGATGTGCCTGTGCGCTTCAAGATTACGGCATCCAATGTCATGAACTCTTTCTTCATCCCTGCACTGGCTGGCCAGATCTATGCGATGCCAGGCATGCAGACTACGTTGAATGCCGTCATCAACAAGCCCGGGCAGTTCGATGGCTTTTCGGCCAACTATAGCGGCGCAGGTTTCTCTGACATGCGCTTCAAGTTCCATGGCATGAGCGCGCAGAATTTTGAGCAGTGGGTGCAGGCGACCAAAGGCAAGCAACAAACGCTGGACCGTGCAACTTATCTGAAACTGGAAAAGCCTAGTGAGCGTGAGCCGGTGCGCCACTACGCCAGCGTCGATGCAAGTTTGTTTCACGCCATCCTGAACCGTTGCGTCAGTGCAGGTGAAGTGTGCATGGACAAAATGATGATGAGTGATGCAAAGGCAAATGCCAGAGCCTATGCTGCATCTGACGCGAAAATGGATTTCACCAGGCTATTCACGCAAAGCCTGGAAAAAGATAACGCCGCACGCACAGCACGCTTGCTGGCCTATCTGGACGCTGACCTTTGTAAAGCATCCCCCGAAGCGTCCTCTAAAGCGTTCCCGGAAGCGTTCCCCAAAGTGCTCCCCGAAGTGTCCCCCATTATCATCGGAAATAAATGATGCAAGACCAACTCGATTTGACGAAGCTCATCTTCGGCCGTCTCTCATGGGACGTGATTCCCTTTCATGAACCCATCCTGCTGGCGACCTTTATCGCCGTTGCTCTCGGTGGCATAGGCCTCCTTGGCGCACTGACGTATTTCCGTGTATGGGGCACTTTGTGGCGCGACTGGTTTACCAGTATCGACCATAAAAAAATAGGCATCATGTATGTGATTTTTGCCCTGGTCATGCTGCTGCGCGGCTTTGCCGACGCCATCATGATGCGGATACAGCAGGCAGTGGCCTTTGGTGATGCAGCAGGCTTTTTGCCACCACATCACTATGACCAGATCTTTACCGCACATGGCGTGATCATGATCTTTTTCGTCGCCATGCCCCTGGTGACTGGTTTGATGAACTATGTGGTGCCACTGCAAATCGGTGCGCGCGACGTGGCATTTCCCTTCCTGAATAATTTCAGTTTCTGGATGACTGCCTTTGGTGGCGGCCTGGTCATGGTATCGCTGTTCGTGGGCGAATTTGCACGTACTGGCTGGCTGGCATATCCACCGCTGTCCGGCATCATGGCCAGCCCGGATGTGGGGGTTGATTACTATATCTGGTCATTGCAGATTGCTGGTGTAGGTACTCTGCTGTCGGGCATCAACCTGATCGCCACCATCATTAAAATGCGCGCACCTGGCATGACGATGATGAAGATGCCAGTATTTACCTGGACTGCGCTGTGCACCAACATTTTGATCGTTGCAGCCTTCCCGGTATTGACTGCGGTATTGGGCATGCTGTCACTCGACCGTATGTTTGGCACCAATTTCTTCACCAATGATCTTGGTGGCAACTCCATGATGTATGTGAACCTGATCTGGATCTGGGGCCACCCTGAGGTGTATATCCTGGTCTTGCCTGCGTTTGGTGTTTTCTCTGAAATCGTCTCGACATTCTGTAGCAAGCGTTTGTTTGGTTATACTTCCATGGTGTATGCAACGGTGGTTATCACCATCTTGTCTTACCTGGTATGGCTGCATCACTTCTTCACGATGGGGTCTGGCGCGAGTGTTAATTCCTTCTTCGGTATCACGACCATGATTATCTCGATTCCTACCGGAGCGAAGATATTCAACTGGTTGTTCACGATGTACCGTGGCCGTATCCGTTTTGAATTGCCTATGTTGTGGACCATGGGTTTCATGATCACTTTCGTTATTGGCGGCATGACAGGTGTCTTGCTGGCAGTACCGCCTGCCGACTTCGTTTTGCACAACAGCCTGTTCCTGATTGCCCACTTCCATAACGTCATTATCGGCGGCGTACTGTTCGGCATGTTCGCTGGCATCAACTACTGGTTCCCTAAAGCTTTTGGCTACAAGCTTGATGACTTCTGGGGCAAATGCTGCTTCTGGTTCTGGACTATCGGCTTCTATTTCGCTTTCATGCCTTTGTATGTACTGGGCCTGATGGGTGTGACAAGACGCTTGAGCCACTTTGAAGATCCATCCTTGCAAATCTGGTTCCAGATCGCTGCTTTCGGTGCTGTCCTGATTGCCATTGGTATTGCTTCCTTCATCATCCAGTTGTATGTCAGCTTCAAGCGCCGTGCATCCCTGCGTGATGTTACTGGCGACCCATGGGGTGGTCGTACGCTGGAATGGTCAACATCCTCGCCACCGGCACCTTATAACTTTGCCTTCACACCAAAAGTCTATGATAACGACGCCTGGGCTGATATGAAGAGCAAACAATATGTCAGACCAACAGACGGTTTTGTGCCTATCCATATGCCCAAGAATACCGGCGCTGGCTTCATCATTGCCTTGTTGAGTGCAGTCTGTGGCTTCGCCCTGATCTGGCAAATGTGGTTGCTGGCTGTCTTCGGTTTCGTGGCGATGATGGTTGCCATTATTGTCCACACCTTCAACTACAAGCGCGACTACTATATTCCTGTTGCCGATGTCATCCGTACTGAAGATGAACGTACCCGCTTATCAGGTGCCAGCTATGTCTAATACCGCAACTTTTCCAAATGAAGGCACGAACTTGAATACCAGTGCAACTTCTCAGCCTGGCAAATTTGTCAGCAGCGATTTTTATGTCAAGGAACATCATCCGGAAAACGGCACTCTGCTGGGTTTCTGGCTTTACCTGATGAGCGATTGCCTGATCTTCGCCTGTCTGTTTGCGACCTATGCTGTACTTGGCCGTAACTATGCAGGCGGGCCTACAGGCGCAGAATTGTTTGACCTGCCGCTGGTCGCCGTCAATACGTCTTTGCTGCTATTGTCTTCCATCACTTATGGTTTTTCCATGCTGGAAATGCAGCGCAAGCGTGTTAAAGCCACCTTGATCTGGCTGGCTATTACGGGCTTGCTGGGTGCGGGTTTTATCAGTCTTGAGCTGTATGAATTTGCTCACCTGATACACGAAGGTGCAGGCCCGCAGCGCAGTGGCTTTTTGACTTCTTTCTTTGCCCTGGTTGGTACGCACGGCCTGCACGTGAGTTTCGGTATTATCTGGCTGGTTACCCTGATGTTCCAGATAGGCCGTCATGGCCTGACACCAGAGAATGGCAGGAGGCTGATGTGCCTGTCCATGTTCTGGCATTTCCTGGACGTGATCTGGATCGGCGTATTTACCTTTGTTTATTTGATGGGAGTCTTGCCATGAGCGCACACCAAGAACATACGCCGCATGGTCACGGTGGTCATCATGGCGACCACCATGAGCACCACGGGCATACCCACGCCAATCATGGCAGCCTGAAAGAATACGCTACCGGATTCATGCTGGCGGTGATCCTGACCGCCATCCCTTTTTGGCTGGTCATGGGCAAAGTCATGAACAAGTCCAGTACCACAGGCATCGTCCTGCTGGTGTTTGCAGCGATACAGATCGTGGTGCACATGGTGTATTTCCTGCACATGAATAGCAAATCTGAAGGTGGCTGGACCATGCTTGCGCTGGTTTTCACCGGCATGCTGGTATTTATCATGATGAGCGGATCGCTGTGGGTCATGTATCACCTGAATCACAATATGATGCCTGGCATGATGCATGAAACCGAAGCAAAACCACAATCGATCAATGCTGCACCTGCATCCCGGCCAGCAGCACAATTGACACCGGCAGCAGCACCTGCACTGGATACGGTAACAGCACCGGCTTCCATTCCGGCAGCGGACAATCTGCAGCCTATGCCATCCATGCAATGAAAGAGCCTGAAACAGGAATAACGGGTAAAAAGGCTGATCTGCCGTCCATGTCAGATCAGCCCAGGCATCTTGCCCGGCACTCCAGTTTATTCAGAATAGGCTTCACAGCCTGCATGGCTGCTATTTTTGCAGGCTTCATTTCCCTCGGCACCTGGCAAGTTCTCCGGCTTCAATGGAAGCTCGATCTCATCGCACGGGTCGAACAGCGTGTACACGCTGAACCTGTAGCTGCGCCCGCTTTTTCGCAATGGCCGCAAATCAATGCGAGTGCAGATGAGTACCGCCATGTGCAAATTAGCGGTGTTTTCCTGCACGAGAAAACGGTATTGGTACAAGCCACCACCGAACTGGGTGGCGGTTTTTGGGTAATGACGCCACTGGCGATAGCAGACCAGGCTACGGTTCTGGTCAACCGTGGTTTTATCCCAGAAAAAATGGCCGCTTCCTATCGTACAACTCGCACAACATTAACAAAAGATCAGCCTGCCTCGACTGCCGCTGTGATGACTACTATAAGTGGTCTATTGCGCATGACAGAACCGGGAGGCGGATACTTGAGGAAGAATGATGCTGCAGGCAATCGCTGGTATTCACGCGATGTACTTGCCATAGCAGCAGCAACTGGCTTGACCAAGCCAGCGCCCTTTTTCATCGATGCCGATGCCAGCCCGAGCAAAGATAAACTCAGCGCACAGCAAAATGATGGGCTGGTTGACTATCCTGTCGCCGGCTTGACGGTGATACATTTTCACAATAACCATTTAATTTATGCCTTGGTCTGGTTCTCGCTGGCTGCCATGACGGCGGCAGCCTGGGCGTATGTTATGCGGGACAGAAAAAATGTCAGCACCGCCAGCGCAGCGAACGCGGCATAAACCAGGCTGGAGTTGCAAATTTAATATATAGCCCATGATCTGTTAGCATGCACTAAAAAGCACAATAACGGGACATGGCAAGCATGACAAGAAAAATACTTTCTCATCGTATCGGGCAAGGCATAGTGGCCAAAACTGCAAGCAAAACACCAGAAAAACAGTCTGCTATAGCGATAGCGTATGAAAACTCGGCAGGTCACAAAAACATGTTGCAGCTTATTCAGTTGCGCTGGCTTGCCGTGTTTGGTCAGTTGTCGACCATTTTGATCGTCATGTTTGGCTTTGGCATACAGTTGCCTTTAGTCAAAATGCTGGCCGTGTTGATCTGTCTGATAGGTTTTAACATTGCCAGCCATCTGCGCTGGCACGAGCGCGTGTACGTGACCAATGGCGAACTTGTTTTTGCCTTGCTGATCGACGTATTCAGCCTGACAGCACAGCTGTATTTCGGCGGCGGCACTTCAAACCCCTTTGCTTTTCTGTATCTCTTGCAAGTGATTTTAAGTGCAGTCTTGCTGGAAGCCTGGTCTACCTGGATCATCGTCGCCATCACCAGTGTCTGTCTGGCCGGACTATCACTGTTTTCTGAACCTTTGTCTCTGCCACCTAGTGAAACTGGCGGGTTATCGCGCCTGTATGTAGCTGGCTTCATTATTTGCTTCATCCTTAATGCTGCGCTACTGGTTTTCTTTATCACCCGCATAGGCCGTAACCTGCATGCGCGTGATGTACAACTGGCCGATCTGCACCAGCGCGCCGTAGAGGAAGATCATATCGTGCGCATGGGTCTGCTGGCTTCTGGTGCGGCACATGAACTGGGGACACCACTGGCAACGCTTTCCGTCATCCTGGGTGACTGGAGACGCATGCCGGAGTTCAGGAAAAACCCGGAACTACTGGAAGAAATCAGTGAAATGGAAACGCAGTTGCATCGCTGCAAAAGCATAGTCAGTGGCATCCTGTTGTCTGCTGGAGAAGCGCGTGGCGAGTCTGCGGTCAAAACCACGATCAACACCTTTCTGAATGATCTGACCAAGGAATTTACATCGACCCGGACAATAGTCTCATTTGGTTTCGAGAATCAGATTCAGGAAGATATCCCCATCGTCTTTGATACTGCGCTCAAGCAAATGGTCTGTAACGTGCTCGACAATGCCCTGGAAGCCTCCCCTGACTGGCTGAGCATGGAAGCCAGGCGTGAGGGAGATGCCTTGATATTTACTGTAGTCGACCGTGGACCAGGTTTCGACCCGGCCATCCTGTCGCGTATTGGAGAACCGTATCAATCAACCAAGGGTCGCCCCGGTAGCGGACTGGGTTTATTTTTTGTCGTCAATGTGGCGCGCAAACTGGGGGGGCAGTTCACGGCATCCAACCGCGAAGAAGGCGGTGCCATCGTACAATTGAGTCTGCCACTTTCGGCGATCATGCTTTAGTAAGCTCTGTTTAAGCAGATTTTCTCCGGCAAAAAATAAAGACTTTACAATGTCACAAGAGCTGGAATAGTTTGAATAGCTGCTATGCTTCCGCCTCATCGAAATACAGCTTTAACTTCAGGAATTGTTTCACTATGTCAGAGAGTCGTCTGCTACTCATTATCGAAGACGATACTGCTTTTGCCCGCACACTGGGCCGTTCGTTTGAGCGGCGTGGTTATACAGTCCTGCACGCATGCAGCAAGGAAGATGCTGAAAAACTATTGTCAGACCATAAGCCAGCTTATGCAGTCGTTGATCTGAAGCTCAACGGACATTCATCCGGCCTGGCTTGCGTACAGCTTTTGCATCAGCATAATCCTGACATGCTGATCGTCGTACTGACAGGATTTGCCAGCATTGCAACTGCGGTGGAAGCGGTTAAGTTGGGTGCTTGCCAATACTTGTCCAAACCCTCCAACACCGATGATATTGAAGCTGCCTTTGGACATATCGCTGGCACAGCAGAGGTGGAAATTACCAATCGATCCACTTCCATCAAAAACCTGGAATGGGAAAGAATTCATGAAGTCCTGGCCGAAACCGACTTTAATATTTCTGAAACCGCCCGCAGGTTAGGAATGCACAGACGCACGCTGGCGCGTAAGCTTGAGAAACAAAGAATTAAGTAGATTACTCATTTGCTATTTTTCCGACCAGGAAAACAGCAAATACCGGCATGAAGTAAATACCAGCCTCAAAGGGATTACTTTATAATCCGCCCTTCAACTGAAAGGAAACACCATGAAAATGCGCATCAAAAGACGCCATCTGAATTTTGGACGTATGTACAACCACCAACTGGCTGCTGTTCTCGAAGCTGCATTTGAAGAATTCAAAAGCAATTTCAGCGAGCAAGGCGCTTCCATCACTGATTCCATAGACTCTTTGCAAGACCTGGGTGCCAGCTACCGTCATTTCAAGAAATTTGCCCTGCGTTTCGCCAAGGCACATTAATCTTTGCAGTCTCTGCAGGAGCGGCTTTGGCCGCGAACAACCCACGCAATAAGGCCAGTTCATGGCTGAAGCTGCTCCTGCTCAATCCCCCCTTCTTTTCCTGTTACGCAAAAATCTGTATCCCTGCCGCTGTGCGTTTTGACCGTACAATTTCTTCTCCTGGCACACACAGAGTTCTATCCATGAAACTATACCCATTATTCCTGTTGATGGCGGCTGCCACCGTATTCAGCCCTGGTCCTGGCGTAGTCATGACGCTGACGAATGCCTTGCGCTATGGCATGCGTGGTACTTTTGGCGGCATCCTGGGTATTGCTTTTGGTGCACTGATCGTGGCGGCAATTTCAGCGACCAGCGTGGGTGTCATCCTGGCGGCATCTGCTACTGCATTTACCGTACTCAAGCTACTGGGTGCGGCTTACCTGATTTTTCTGGGCATCAAACTCTGGCGCGCACCGGCATTTCGTTTCACTGAGGGCAATGCACATGATGCGAGTTTCAAGAAACGCTTCCTGGAAGGTCTGTCTTTGCAAATGACCAACCCCAAGGCGATTTTTTTCTTCCTGTCGATTTTCCCCCAATTCATTGATCCGGCCATGAGCTACGGTTTGCAGTTTGCCGTGCTGGTCATGACTTATAGTAGCTTGATTGTCATCATCCATAGCAGCTACGCTATTTTTGCCAGCCGTGCCAAGAGCTGGCTGACTTCAGAAAAAGGTGGCTCTTACATGAATAAAATTGGTGCAGCCACTTTTGTATTCTTCGGCTGCGCCCTGGCCGGCGCCAAGCGCACGGTATAAGCCAGTACTTCATCACGACTTTGCTATGCAGTGCACAAGTGCGGCACAGCAACAGAGTTCCGATTCTTGACATTTGATAACATGTGCGCTTAAAGATTTCTGCTAGCATCACTAGTAGCTGCTGATCAAAAACCAAACGTTTGTTTTCCCCGCTTTACTCAATGGCAGAGGTAGGCATGTCAACCAGACGAATAGGGATGTCGGACATAGTCATAGGGCAAGCCTTGCCTTGGGATGTGTATGGCAGTGACGGCAGTCTCTTATTGCGCAAGGGTTTCATCGTTACCAGCCCACATCAGGTATCGGCACTCATAGAGCGCGGACTGTTTGCCGATACCGGCAAATCAGAAGCCGCTTCGCGCGATGGTAAACCCGCAGAAAAACCCAGTGAAGCTCCCTCCGTCGTACGAACGATCAATACCGTGCGTACAGAATTGCGCAGACTGGTCTATAACCTGGCAACAGAAGCAGATGTACCAGCACAGTTAATTTCCCTGACCAAGAAAATGGGAGCGGCAGTCTTCATGGCTCCGGATGTTGCGCTGGGTTGCATACTGCTGAACCAGGATGAGAATTATGGCCCGCGTCATTCTGTCGATACTGCTGTCGTCTCCTTACTGATTGCCCGCACGCTCAAGAAACCTGCCGATGAAATGCTCTTGCTGGGCGCAGCAGCACTGACCATGAATGTTGCCATGCTAAGGCAACAAGAAAAGCTGCAGGAAAAAAGCGAAACCCTGAGTGCTTCAGAACAGGAACTGATTTCTGAGCATCCGGAAACCGGCGTCAGGATGCTGCGTGCGGCCGGAGTCGATAACGAGGACTGGCTTTCCTGGGTCTTGCATCATCATGAAAATGAAGATGGCAGCGGCTACCCTGCAAAAAAAACCAGTGCCGATATCCCGCAAAATGCCAAGATTATTTCTCTCGCAGACCGTTATTGCGCGCGTGTCTGCGCACGCAGTTATCGTAAATCGATGTTGCCGAATGCGGCATTGCGCGACATTCTGGTAGAAGGCAAATCCAAGATAGACCCCATGCTGGTGACGGTATTTATCAAGGAACTGGGCACCTACCCAATAGGGACTTTCGTCAAGCTGGAAAGCGGTGAAACTGCGGTAGTAACAGGCAAAGGCATGACAACCACTACCCCGTTGGTACACGCACTGCTAGGACCGCGTGGCACACCTCTGTCCATGCCACTCAGGCGCGACACACAAAAACCGCTGATGGGGATACGCGAAGTCTTGCACCGCGACCAGGTTCCGGTCAAATTCACCATGCGCCATTTGTGGGGCGAGATTGCCCGACTATGAGCCAATCACCAGGAACTCACTATATTATGGACAACGATTTCCCAGAGCTGCCAGACGTCAGCAATGAAGAAAGTTTTGAGCAAATGAATGAACCCGACTATCACAGTCTGGTGTATTTATATTTTCCTGACGATGAAACCGTCCGGCAACTGGCAGCGACACTGGCTATGCATCACCATGATGTAGTCTGCTTTGACGACGCCACTGAATTGCAGTCTGCCATCGTGGTCAGGGCACCGCAAGTACTGGTCATGGATATCGATAGCCCGGCAGGACAAATTGCCAGAAAAAAAATGGGCAACCGGGTCATCAGCAATTTCCCTGTCATTTATATTTCAGCTGTCGATGATTTCATGCAAAGGCTGGCAGCAGTGCGTGAAGGGGCAGAAGGTTATTTTCTCAAACCGCTGGATGCCGATGCGCTAAGCGCCAGGATAGATGAAAAAATCGCCAGGAATGAAGTCATGGCTTACCGCATTCTGGTGATTGATGACGATGAAATGCTGGCCAATTACTATGAAGCCATACTCAGCAGCGCTGGCATGCATGTTCAATCCATCAATGACCCTGTCGAAGTACTTGATGCGCTGAAGAAATTCAAACCCGAGCTGGTACTGACAGATTTAAATATGCCTGTCTGCAATGGCCTGGAATTGGCGCAAATCATAAGACAAAACAATCGATACCTTGATATCCCCATTGTGTTCTTGTCCAGCGATACCCAAAAAGAAATACTCGCCATAGAAACCGGTGCTGACGATTTTCTCAGCAAACCCATAGACCCGGAAAAATTGATTTCAACCATCGCCAGCCGGGCAGAACGTTATCGCAATCTGCGCAAACACAGATAGTAATTTAATCTATAGGCAAACCACTGACAGGCTTGATTTCTTCCATGCAGATCATGGACCGCAGGGAGGCGACACCCGGCACCTGCATCAGGGTATCTGTCAAGAATTGCGACAGGCTTTTCAAATCGCTGGCAACGACCTTGAGTATGTAATCAAAGTCGCCAGAGATGGTATGGCATTCTATGATTTCAGGGAAAGCCTTCAATTGCCTTTCAACCTCGCGCACATTGCGAAACTGTTCCCGGTCCAGCGACAGGTTCACGAATGCCATCACGCCCAGGCCCAGCGCCTCTGGCGCAACCTGGGCGACATAGGCGCGTATCACGCCTTTTTCTTCCAGCGTCCTGACCCTGCGCAGGGTTTGGGGTGCGGACAGATGTATGCGCTCTGCCAGGCTCAGATTACTCATGCGTCCATCTTGTTGCAAATGGCGCAAGATACTGCGGTCGTATACGTCCATATTTTTCTCCCAGCTTAAGCCTGATTTTCAGGATATTTTGTCATTTTCGTTAAATGAGAAATTTAAACACATTATTTTCATATATATGAAACTTAATTTCTATTTACATGAAATTTACATCTTATTTAGCAATCTAATTCTTTGCCCGGCTGGCTACAATGGTTAACAGAATACATAGCACAACAGGTGCGCAAGAGCCTGATGCGAAATGGGTCTGGTGGATTTTCAGTACATCACTTTTCCTGGAAGTAATAAACCTGGAAGCAACAAGAAGTGAATGGAAGTCTCGCAACATCAGGAAAACCAGGGTGATTTCGCAATAGCCTCTGAAATGTGTTCCCGCAAGTCCTTATATATAGATACGGTAAATACGGAGAACAACATGGTGACCTTCATCGGCACGAAAGAACTGCAAAACCACTTGAAGAAGACCAGACTGGAAGATGCCATTACGCGTCTGGCTGGCATGATCAAGGAAGATTATTTGCGCTGGCAGTCATTCGACAAGTCTGCACGGGTAGCCAATCATTCAGACGTAGGGGTCATAGAACTGATGCCTATCTCTGACGGCAGCCAATACTCATTCAAATACGTCAATGGCCACCCAAAAAACACTCAGGCTGGTTTGCTGACGGTAACTGCCTTTGGCGTACTGGCTGATGTGAATACCGGCTACCCTCGCCTGCTGTCAGAACTCACACTGACAACCGCCATACGCACGGCTGCCACCTCTGCGCTGGCAGCAACTTATATGGCCAGGCCAGACAGCCGTGTCATGGCGCTGATAGGCAATGGTGCGCAAAGTGAATTCCAGGCAGTGGCTTTTCATGCCATGCTGGGCATCAAAGAGTTGCGTGTATATGACATAGACCCTGCAGCAACCGACAAATTAATTCATAATTTGCGTATGTATCCAGAATTACGTGTCATACGTGCCAATTCCACTGCCGAGGCAGTCAAGGGCGCGGACATCGTGACCACGGTGACAGCAGACAAAACCAATGCCATCATACTGACCCCGGACATGATAGAACCCGGCATGCATATCAATGGCGTAGGCGGTGATTGCCCAGGCAAGACAGAATTGCATGCAGATATTTTGAATAATGCCCATGTGGTGGTGGAATATGAACCGCAATCACGCATAGAAGGTGAATTGCAGCAAATGCCGGCAGACTTCAAGGTGACCGAGTTGTGGACTATCCTGGCAGGTAATGCCATAGGCCGCAGCAATGCTGAACAAGTCACGGTTTTTGATTCTGTAGGATTTGCTCTGGAAGATTTTTCTGCCATGCGTTACCTGGAAAAATATGTCATGCAGGCCAATTCACCGGTGCTCGATCTGATTCCTGAAATGATGAACCCGAAAGACCTGTTTGGTATGGGAATGGCAGCAACAAGCAGCAATGTTGCCAGCCCTGCCCGTAGCAATACAGAATGTGCAGTACCAATAAACGCCTGAAGTCAATTTTGACCCGGACATTACACTAGAAACGAATGAAAACCATTTCCTTAATTGGAGCGCCTACCGACGTAGGCGCAAGCGTCAGAGGCGCGGGCATGGGGCCCGACGCATTACGTGTGGCGGGCCTGAACGAGGCCTTGACGGCACGCGGCCTGAAAGTCATCGACCATGGCAATTTGCGTGGTCCGGCCAATCCCTGGGAACAACCAGTGAATGGTCTGCGCCACCTGAAAGAGGCGATAGACTGGAACCAGGCCGTGTACGATGCCGTCGACAAAGCATTGCAGGATGGCCACATGCCCATGATGCTCGGTGGTGATCATTGTCTGGCGATAGGTTCCATCAGCGCAGTAGCGGCACACTGCCGTCGCGTTGGCAAGAAATTGCGCGTTTTATGGTTTGATGCCCACGCCGACAGCAATCTGTCCACCATCAGCCCTACCGGAAATATCCATGGCATGCCTGTCGCCTGCCTCATGGGTCACGGTCCTAAAGAGTTGATCAACTACAGCGGCCAGACGCCAGCCATACAGCCAACTGACATACGCCTGATAGGCATACGCAGCGTTGATGACGGTGAGCGCAAGTTCATTCATGAAATGGGCATGCAGGTTTTCGACATGCGCTATATCGATGAATACGGCATGCGCAATGTCATGTCTTCGGTGCTGGCCAACCTCGACAGCAATACTCATTTGCATGTGAGCTTTGACCTTGATTGCCTGGACCCAGGCATCGCCCCTGGCGTGGGCACTGCCGTACTTGGCGGCCCTAGCTATCGTGAAGCGCAATTGTGTATGGAGATGGTGGCTGATACCGGCTTGATGGCTTCACTGGATGTGGTTGAACTCAATCCTGCCCTTGATGTACGCAATCAGACTGCCGTACTGGCAGTAGACCTGATAGAAAGCCTGTTTGGCAAATCGACGCTGGTCAGGATGTAAGTTCTGAGGCCATCAGCAACACTGTTTGCTGGTGGCTTACAGCACTGTTCATCGTCGATTCATGATAATTTAGCGCCTGAAGCTTTACCAAGACTCAGGCAAATGAAAACTCCCCTTCATGCCAGGTTGCACCTGCTACCTGCAAAATCAGCGCCATATACGGTCGTCTTGCGACGCAAGCCTACAGACTGGTTTCACGTCCTGCGCTGGAACACAGACACAGATGAAATAGAAAACGGCGCATGGTTCCATGGGACACTCTACCCGACAAGGACTGACCTGTCGTTTGATGGACGTTTCCTGGTTTTGCTGGCGATGGAAAAGGGAGCTAGTTTTAACAGAATCTCTCATCCCCCACAATTGACACCGATCCATGAATCGGATGCAGATGGCACATATCGTGGCGGGGGTTATTGGGAAAGCCCGGCACATCTGCGTCTGAACGGCTGGACTATCGAAGCTTGGGATGGGCGCAAAAAAATCGAAGAAACGCTCTCAGTTAGCCTGGAGACTTACCAGGATGAGCTCGGCGAAACGGGTGTCCTTTACCAGCGTTTGCGCCGGGATGGTTGGTGTCGAGCGGGAGATAACTGGGGTATCACCAACAGATCTGACAGCCCGCATTACAGTCACACGTGTACAGGTGATGACGGCTGGACAAACCAGCCTGACGCAGACCATCCCACACTAAGAATGGTGAATACAGGCTATAAAAATGGCCGCTTGCAATTCAAATTCTGCTTGGAAGAATTTCCCAGGCTGATTCCAGAACAAGCAGACTGGGCATGCTGGGATGCCTTGGGGCAGTTGTTATTTGCATGCGCCGGTTCGCTCTATAAATACGCACTTGATGACATACGCGCAGGTATAGCAAGAACTGTCATCAATCTTGAACACTTATCGCCGCCCGCCAGCCTGGAGTAATGATCTACACCCTAGCCATATAAAGCAAAAGCCCCGCTGTAACGTCAATCACAGCGGGGCTTTTTTGTACAGATCAATACAGCTACAGAAAATTACTCAACTGCCTTGACCATATCCTCAATCACTTTCTTGGCATCGCCAAACACCATCATGGTTTTATCCATGTAGAACAGTTCATTGTCCAGCCCTGCATAGCCAGAAGCCATGGAGCGCTTGTTGACGATAACGGTCTTGGCTTTGTAGGCTTCCAGGATAGGCATGCCAGCAATCGGTGATTTGGGGTCTTTTGCCGCAGGATTAACCACGTCATTTGCACCCAATACCAATACCACGTCAGCCTGGCCAAATTCGCTGTTGATGTCTTCCATCTCGAATACCTGGTCGTAAGGTACTTCAGCTTCTGCCAGCAAGACGTTCATGTGGCCAGGCATGCGCCCTGCCACAGGGTGAATTGCGTACTTCACTGTAATACCTTTATGCGTCAGTTTTTCTGTCAGTTCTTTCAGGGCATGCTGGGCGCGTGCCACCGCCAGGCCATAACCAGGAACGATGATGACAGTTTCTGCATTACCGAGCAGGAAAGCCACGTCATCAGCAGAACCGGATTTGACGGTACGCTGCGCCTGGTCACCTGTAGCGGCAGTAGCAGCTTCACCACCAAAACCACCCAAGATCACATTGAAGAAAGAACGGTTCATCGCCTTGCACATGATGTAAGACAGGATGGCACCAGAAGAACCGACCAGCGAACCGGCAATGATCAGCATGGAGTTATTCAGCGAAAAACCAATACCCGCAGCAGCCCAGCCAGAATAGCTGTTCAGCATCGATACCACCACCGGCATATCAGCACCACCGATAGGGATGATGATGAGCACACCCAGCACGAAGGCCAGAGCCGTCATGATGATGAAGGGTGTCCAGCTTTGCGTGACGCAGAAGGCGATACCGCAACCCAGCATCGCAATTGCCAATATCAGGTTCAACTGATGCTGGCCACTGAAGCTGACTGGTGCGCCCTGGAACAGACGGAACTTGTACTTGCCCGACAATTTACCAAAGGCGATGACAGAACCTGAGAAGGTAATCGCGCCGACAAAAGTACCGATAAACAATTCCAGACGGTTACCAAAAGGAATAGGCTGGTCTCTTGCGACGATATTGAATACCCAGGGCTCTGACACAACTGCCACGGCGATACACACCGCAGCCAGGCCGATCAATGAGTGCATCGCTGCGACCAGTTCCGGCATCTTGGTCATCTCTACGCGTTTGGCCAGAGTTGCACCTATGCCACCACCAACGATAACGCCAATGGCAACCAGGCCATAGCCCAGCCCTGCACCGGCGCTTTCGTTTTTCAGCTTGACTATCAGGGCAATGGTGGTCGCGACTGCGATTGCCATGCCTATCATGCCAAAGCTGTTACCACGACGTGCGGTGGAAGGATGGGACAAACCTTTGAGGGCCTGGATAAAGCAGACGGATGCGATCAGATACAGCATCGTTACCAGATTCATGCTCATTATTTGCCCTCCTTGTCAGCATGGGCAATGGCCTTTGGCTCTTTTTTCTTGAACATTTCCAGCATCCTCTGGGTGACCAGAAAACCGCCGAATACATTCACCGCAGCCAGCGCCACAGCTGCCGTGCCCATGACCTGGGCCAGCAAGCCTTCGGTCAGACCGGCGGCCAGCATGGCACCGACGATGATGATGGCAGAAATGGCATTGGTCACCGCCATCAACGGCGTGTGCAGGGCTGGTGTTACTGTCCACACCACGTGGTATCCGACATAAATTGCCAGCACGAAGATGATGAGGTTGGTAAGGGTATGACTAACTTCCATGATGTCCTCTCTTTAATTGGATTGAGACATGCAAATCGAGACATGAGCAAGCAATACTTTAGATACCACCTGCTCCGGCTACGTTATTTATACTCTTTGATACTGGTGATCTGATTCTTACCATTCACGAAAACAACGTTAGGTTTATACGCCTTTGCTTCTTCTTCTGTCATAGGCGCATAGGTACAGATAATCATGAGATCGCCCAGTTGTACGCGGCGGGCTGCAGCGCCATTGAGTGAAATTTCACCACTACCACGTTTGCCCTTGATGGCATAAGTGGAGAAGCGTTCACCGTTATTGACGTTATACAGCTCTATCTGTTCGTTTTCGATGATGTTGGCAGCGTCGAGCAGATCTTCATCTATACCGCACGATCCTTCGTAGTGCAGGTCACACTGGGTTACAGTTGCGCGATGAATTTTGGCGCGGAGCATATTTCTTTGCATGGTCTTTCTACTTTCTGATACTTAAAAAAATCTTAAAACTTAAATCTTGAATCTATTTCTTTATTTCTTCAGGACTTCACCAGCCGAGCACACCAGGGTGGCAGCGATGATTTCATCTTCACGATTAATCGCCAGTGCAGCATCCTTGTCGATGATGAGCTTGAGGAAGTCCAGCACATTGCGCGAGTACAAGGCCGATGCATCAGCCGCCACCAGGGTTGCCAGGTTAGGCTCGCCTATGATGTGTACGCCGTACTTGGTGACAGTCTTGTTGAGCTCAGACAGAGGGCAATTGCCACCCTGCTCTACTGCCATATCAACGATGACTGAGCCTGGCTTCATGGCTTTTACAGTTTCTTCCGAGATCAGGATAGGGGCCTTGCGGCCAGGGATCAGGGCTGTAGTGATGATGATGTCAGCCTGCTTGGCACGTTCATGCACCAGCGCTGCCTGTCTTTCCATCCAAGCCGCAGGCATGGAGCGGGCATAGCCGCCTACGCCTTTCGCGATTTCGCGTTCTTCATCGGTTTCATAAGGTACATCGATGAATTTTGCGCCCAGGGATTCAACCTGTTCCTTGACGGGTGGGCGTACATCCGATGCTTCAATCACTGCACCCAGGCGCTTGGCGGTGGCAATGGCTTGCAAACCGGCGACACCTACACCCATGATCAATACGCGTGCGGCCTTGACCGTGCCTGCCGCTGTCATCAACATGGGCATGAAGCGCTGGTAGGTATTGGCGGCCAGCATGACGGCCTTGTAACCGGCGATATTGGCTTGCGAAGACAAGACGTCGAGCGACTGCGCACGGGTAATGCGCGGTGCAGCTTCGAGTGCAAATGC
>Ga0207952_1000068_pt1 | contig 116398 bp, 100 predicted proteins | sample SubbioR12Aug_8Ca_FD_184831 | JGI IMG/M metagenome (GOLD analysis project Ga0207952, IMG submission 184831) | Serpentinite rock and fluid subsurface biosphere microbial communities from McLaughlin Reserve, California, USA - CR12Aug_8Ca (SPAdes) | ecosystem: Environmental > Terrestrial > Deep...
TGAATCGACAAACGCCTCATCAGGCCTATTACGACTTGCTGCCAATCGTTAAAAAGGCAGCCTAACCAACAGCAGGGATTTCACTTTAATTTTGGATTCTACTGTTCATACGATTGGGGCCACTTCTATCCATGTTCGAACCCTTGAAAGTTGGCTTCGGCGAGTACATGGAAGGCTTTTATAACATTCTGATGCCTACCACCAAGCCCATGCAGGAGTATTTGCAGCGCGGCATGGCCAAAAGCATTGCCTGGGCGCCGTCCCGCATGGCAGATGCTGCGGAAGATATGTTGGCGTCGTGGCAGCGCAATGATACCGACAGCGCAGCAACCAGACCGGCAAAACTTCCGGCTATTCTGGTGGCAATGGATCAAAGCTACACACCGACAAGTCGCGAATTTGGCATGCAGGTTTCCAATTCGATGCGGATGGTTATCCCCGGTGATCCCAAGGAAAGGCTGTTTGGCCTGAAAACGGTATTCGGCGATATTAGCGTGCAATTGGTATTTGCCGCCACCGACGAACCTACCGCCAGATCATTGGCCGCGCAATTTCTGAACTATATCGATGCTGTCCCGAATCGCCGCATAGGCTACTCAACCACGTTTGCCGGCATTACCGAAGACTGGGTGGCGCTGATCGAATCGACCGATACACCAGCAATAGCTGTTCGAGGCGTGTCAAAAAACGTCGTCATGCTAGCCATAGAAATTACCTTGAAGGCGCAAATTCCGCTTTATGACGCGCCGAAAGAAGGCGAGCCGAACGACGGCAAAGGCATTCCCGGCACCGACGACCCGGCAGGGTATCCGGTCGTTATCCAGGTAGACTTCGACGACAAGGCTTTGGACATTCAGACGGTTGTTACATAAGCATGGCAAAACTGACAAAGCAGCAATGGACGGAAGCCAGGCGCCAATGGGAAACTGACGGGCGCGAAGGCCATCAATGGCTTGCTGATGAGCTGATGGCCCAAGGGTATAACGTCAATCGTGCAGCCATTGCCAAGGCCGCCAAGCGTCAGTGTTGGGCCAAGCGCGGCACCGAAAAAGTCACTCCGAAAAGTGTCACTCGAAATGTCACTCAGAGTGACAAACGCAGTGACAAAATGTCACTCAAAAAAGTCACTCAAAAACCGGCAAAGAACGTTGCCCCTGATGCTGTGCCGGAACCTAAACGGGAGGAAGTCGACGAACATCGGCACGGAAATTCCAAGTACAAACAAGCATATAACCAACAGGCCTATCGGCTTTGCCTGCTTGGGGCTACGGATAAGCACTTGGCCGACTTTTTTGGCACGTCGGAACAGACCATCAATAACTGGAAGATTTCGTATGATGATTTCTTTGAGTCCATAAAGGTCGGCAAGATGATGGCTGATGCGAACGTAGCCGAAAGCCTTTATAACCGCAGCATTGGCTATTCTCATCCCCACACCCACGTATCCGTTATCGAAAATACGGTGGTGTTAACTGAGCTGACAAAGCACTACCCGCCCGACACCAAGGCGGCTTTTACCTGGTTGAAGAATAGGCAGCCTACGCTGTGGCGCGACAAAATAGAAGTAGAGAGCACCTACAAAGTCGATCCGGCATTGCTGCAAAAGCTTAAGACCGACATGATGGTTAGGCTTGAGCAGGCTAGGGAGCGGCAAAAAAAAATACTAATTGAGCGTGGTTTGATTGATGAAGATTAAGACGAGCGCAAATTTGCGTTCGTAGATGACCATCACCTATACTTTCATTGCCGTGACGCCCTGGCGACGGCTCGCCGGGGAGCAGGACGGATAAGTTACGATCAGCAGCATCGGCTGAATCCAAGACGCCGCTACTTCCACCCATCACGGCAAATACCTCGCATTAGCGCGGCCGTTGCACGCAATATAGGCGATAATTGGCTCACGGCATCACCCGTTGGCCTTTTGATCCAGTTCCGCCCACTTGGCGGCGGCCTTGCCGATCAGTTCGTCGTATTGCTCGGCAAGGCCTGCGGCTTCCAGCGCTGATGCGGCGGCGTCGATTTTATCGAGTAAGGCGTCCAGATCTTCACCATCGCTGTTGCCGTCTACGATGGATTGGAGGGTGTCTATACTGCCCTGTAGTTCACTTGACTTTTCTTCTGGAAGGACTATATTTCCTCCGAGGCTGGAAGGGATGCGAGCAGTGTCATCATCCCCAGCAAGTTCAGTAATGTCTGCCCTCGTACTGGAGCCAGCCTCTTGAGGGGTTGATTCGTCTGCGGCTCTTGACCGCAGCAGCGGGTCAGCCCCTTTTCTTTTGGCCCATCTGGCCTCGTTACTATGCCCAAGCCCATAAGCCGATAGGTCAAACTCAAGTTCGCCACTTACTCTTTGAGCAACCGTAACCCCGGCATCTACTACGTAATCGCCTATTTCGATCCTGTAAATCACTCAAAACCTCTGGATGATATTTTGCAAGTTTTGATAAGCCATAACCATCACTTGACACACGATTTTTTAACTTAAAATATCCAAGAGTTGATGATTTTTTTTATTCCCAGTCACCTTTATGCACTAAAAACCCCTTGACACCCACCAACAACCCAGTAGCGTCCCTGCCGACGGCGTAGTTTTTTCACGGCACCGTCCAGCCCAAAAATCAATGAAACTCAAACTTCTTGACCGTTTGGAAAAATAAGCGCACTATTTATTTGGCCTCACCGCAGTGGGGACGGGATTGAGACCCCGTTTTTTTTGAACAGGCGAAAAAGCGCCGCAATCTTTTAGCGGCTTTTTTATGCTCGTCGATTTGTTATGACTGGCTTTTTGGGCAGCCTCACGGCTGGCCGCACCTGTTCGCGGTAGTCTCAACCCACTAAGCCAGTCGCCCAGGATTGAGACTCAATGGGCGACGTTTAACCTTGAACAGGAGAACCACCATGACAACCCAACCCACCACTGACACCACCGATACCCCCAAAATCAAACGCCGGCCATATCTAAACACTAGGCCATTGATTGATGAAGAAATGTTACCTTTTGTGGGTAAAGTGAAGCGGAAAGCCAAAAACGGCAAGTATCAGTCAAAGACTCACTACTGGCGAGTGAAAAAAGACGCCAACTCAATCGATGGCATACAGTACGGCGTCGATTTAATGGACATGATTAAGGCAAATCAGGACGAACGTCAGGCCGCCAGATTAATAGGACGTATCTTGCGGGATATGGGTAGCCTTAATACCGCTGATTTTTTTTGCAAACACGAATTCCTTGGGTTTATAGGCGCTGTTCTCCACTACGGCGCCAACCATTGCAACTACGCCCTTTATGCGGACAAAAAGATGGCGGAATTTCTTGATTGGGACATCAATAAACCCAAGCCAGACGAAAGCCAAGCTACTGGCGGTGCAGAATGAGCACCCAACCCGCAACAACCGACGGCATAGCCGGTCTTATACAACAAATCATTGACTCCGATATTGAGCGCAAAGCCGCCGCCGATGCCGGCATTCCGGCCTTAATTCGACTTGCTGACATAGCCAAGCGCGATTCCGGTCAGGCTGATACCGTGCGCCGTTTCTTGCTCGGGCTGTACAACGGCTACTGCTTCCCCTTCAATTTGACCACGCTCAGGGGCTTGGATAAAGCCCTGTTCGACGACTGCATAGCCGTGCTTAAACTCGACGCCAGAGCAACGGCCAAGGAGGTACATCAGTACCTGATGGGCGGCGGCGAACTTTTCGAGCGTTGGGCGCAGGGTGGTACAGCATGAGGCCATCAACGAGGTTTAGAATTGCGATTGCGGTGCTGCAATTGCGCGGCCACCTGCTCAGAATGGTCGATAAACCCAGATCAGGAATAGCAAAGCGTTTGGTTTGGCTGGCAATCGATGCCGTTACGATCCTGCATAACCGTATCCGGTGGGTGTGGAATACTGAAATGTAAAGAGCCAATCGCTGATAAACGTAAAGCAACAGAGCCGGGAAGTCCCCGGCTTTTTTGTGTCGTTCGCTGTCGCATAACTTGGATTTGTTTCGGGATTTGGAGGGGGAATAGTGGCTAGGCTTTCCAAGGACGATTGGACGGCTATTCGCCAGCAATGGGAGGCAGACCAAAGAGAAGGCTTCGACTGGCTGGCCAATGATATTAATGGGGCTGTATCCCGGCAGGCCATCAGCAAAATGGCAAAGAAGCAGGGATGGTCAAAGGGTGGAGAAAAGGTTGCGCAACCAAAAGAAAGTTGCGCAACCAAACGGGAAAGGATTTCAAAAGTTGCGCAACCAAAAACCCAAATCGCAACGAAGCCTAAGCCAATGACAATTGTTGAAGATGACCCAGATCAATTTGGAACGCTCGACCAGTTGACTGATAAACAAGAGGTGTTTGTCAGAGAGTACATGGTCGATTGGAATGCTACTCAGGCGGCGATAAGGGCGGGGTATAGCGCTGACACAGCTAATCAAATTGGATACCAGCTACTTCATAATCCTTCAGTTAGTGATGCGCCAAATTCGAAATTGTTGAAATCGATAATGTTGAGCTGACGGTAGATGTCTCGCTGCTGATCAAGTCGGACGATATGTTTTTTAACGCGACTGATCTTGCCAAGCACTTCGGCAAAAAACCAAAGGATTTTTTGGCTTTGGAGTCAACAAAAGAATACATCGACGAAATTTTTAAAGGGGAGGATTCTCCCCTTAAGAAATATAGTGCATGGCTCCTAAATTTTCAGGAGTCTATAAAAATCACCCGAATGCCGCGCGCGCGTAGTGCTAAGCCCAAAAATGGGCTTAGACGTGCAAACGCCAGCAAAACGCCGCGCGCGCGTAGTGATATGGGGTCTGCACAGTACGCAGCCCCTTGTTGGGCATGCGGAAAGGGTGTCATCGGTTGTCAGCCCTTCCATTCACGCCTAACCGCTGGCTGTCACAGTATCTTGGCGCTAAGATACTGTGACGAATAACAGCGCCCGCATTGAATCAATCAAAACCTGTAAATCGCCTGTTTTGGTAATGGCTTGTCGGCTCCCGAAATCTAGGGAGTGCCCCAGATTTGGGTTATCTTGAAAAACAAGCACTTGCCAAGCTGAGGACGGCTGAAAAGTCAGCCGTCCAGCCCGCGCCCATAAAAAAAGCCGGCCACCCCAAATAAAAGATGGCCGGCTTCCCTACGGATTAAACAGCAAAGGATGATGAACCAGAACATGCCCTGTGCTGTACGGTCGGCCTACATGCTCACGAAGGTCGAACCGCGAATGCAGTATAGCGGGTTTGGGTTGGGGGGATTGTTGGGGTTTTCTGGTTGGTGGATTTGCCTGGCTCGAAAAATCGGTAACAGTCCAAGCCCAAATAACGACAACCAAAGTGTGTTTGGTTCTGGGACGGTTGCGGCTACATCACCGTCACGTACCGCCCAAGCATATGCTTCTGTTGAAATGGGATTGCTCATTTGAGAGCCAAGATAAACGGTGGCATACATCCAAGCATGATTGTCAGAGTAAATAAATGACGTGCCAAGGTCATTCCAATATCCAGGGGATTTAACACTGGACCAATAAACATTGAATTGAACATTGTCGAATAGCTCATAATTAAAATTATGGTTGATAGATAAAGGATCAGTACCGCCCCCGCCCAACCCGAAATACAGATCGGCAAGTTCGCCGCTATTACACCCTATCCCGTAGCAGTATATTGCGTCATTAGATAGTCCATCAGAAAATTGCCATAACCTCCAGTCAGTGTAGCCACCAATTGTTAAGTTATTTGCCCAATCATTTGCGGTTTGCCAATCCATTAGGCCGTCAGCATCAAAACCAGAGGTCTGAGCATAGTTGGCATCTTTCAGCCATGTAAGGTTATGGCCTGAGTCGTAAATCATACCTCCACCTCGATCATAAAATGCGGCCTGAACAGCCTCAGTTAATCCGATACCGATAAGCAGAGCTGCCAATATTCCAACTTGATGAAACCGTAACATTATTCGACTCCTTTCGTTGCGACCAAAAATTTCGTGAGTATGGTATTTATCTTTTTGCTGGAGGATACATCTAAGGCGTAAATTTAGGCGCACTATCAAAACAACATAATACAAATCCAGCTATAACGAAACAACTTGAAACTATCGCTATATAAGGAATAAACTACAGTTTCACGTTGTTTCAATTCGTTGGTGATGCACTTTTAATGCGATGGTCGTGCGTTCGAATCGCACACGACCCACCATCAATCAATAATAAAAACAACCACTTGACTCTAGCTGGGTAAGTGGTTTTTTTATGCCAGAAGGTTTCTGGGTAATTTTTGTGGTAACTTTTTTCAGCGCCACGTCTGCCCGTTAAAGCCAGTGTGGTAACTTTTCCAAGCGCCACTTTAAATCACCCTTCTCAAGATCGACACCGGCTTAAGGTTGACGATCTTTTCAACCGCTTCCAACAACTCTGCCACTCCCGCAGGCGAATAATGTGTCGTTATGTCGCCATTGCTGTGATGCAGCAACTTTTTTCGCGTTTCCAAAGGCACGCCAGCCACTCTCAGTCGATGGCCAAAGGTGTGCTTGAGATTATGCGGACCTCGCGTGTACTCGTCACAAACCGGCAACCCCGCAGCTCGCCACGCCTTCTTCCATGCCGAGTTGTGCAAGCGGGTAACGCGTTTACCACGGTACGGAAAAACATACGGGCAACCCGCCTGGCGGTTTTTTCGCTGTACTTCGATGATGGCTTTGGTCACCGAATTCAACACCACCAGTTGATCTTCCTTGTTTTTCTCGCCTGGCCATTCGCCATCGGCATACACCCGTTTTCGCCCTGGGGTAATGAAGATGGTAGTACCGAGTTCCGGTACCGCCACTTCCCAATCCCAGCGCAGCCAACACACACCTTGCTCGCGTAGACCGGTATTCGTTGCAAATAAAGCCATGGCTCGTAAATGCGTCGGCAAGGCTTTCAGCAAACCGTCCATTTCCACATGGTCTAGTGGATAGGGATGCGCCGAGTCTTCCCAATCAGGCATTTCAAACATAGGCGGACAACTTAAATAAGGCTGTCCATCGTTGTTCCGCCATGACCTTGCTGCCAACGTCAGCACCCGCCGAATGATGGATAAATCACGCTTAACGGTGCTGCTGGAGATGCCCACTTTCCGTCGATCATTGATAAACCCTTGCAGGGTGCCCATGTGGACGTTGGCTAAGGGTAAATCGCCGATATACGGGGCGACAAATCGCAACGAATCGCGGTCACGATCCAGGCTACGCTTCTGCGTTTCCTTGAGGTAACGATCTGTAGCCTCTCGAAATGTCATAATGCCTTCGTCTCGGCGATTAAGCAGCATATTGATGAGCATGTTCCGATTCCGCGCATAGTCATGATCGATGATTTCTTGGTTCGCGAGTTGATGCGCTTGCAAGAAGCGGCAAAACTGTTGCCTGCGGGTGCCGGTGATAAGGCCAGCTTGGATCGCTCATTTCAAAAATGCTTGGGTTTATAAGTGCGAGTTTTCACTCGATAAGGTATCTATGAATCTGAGCATTGAAGACCTGAAGCAACAAAATCTGATACTGCTCGATACCGTGTCAGGTAGTCGAGCGTACGGGTTGGATACACCAGAGTCTGACACCGATACGCGTGGCGTCTTTATACTGCCGCAGGATCTTTATTTCGGATTTGACTATATCGAGCAAGTCAACAGCGAACGCAACGATAATACTTATTATGAGCTGGGTAAATATCTCAAATTATTAGCGAAGAACAACCCATCGGCTATCGAGCTGTTGTTTGCACCCCAAGAAACGATTATTTACCGGCATCCACTCATGGAACGAATCAACCCCGAGCCAATCTTGTCACGCTTATGCAGAGATAGCTTTGCCGGTTACGCAATGAGCCAAGTCAAGCGAGCCAAAGGTCTTAATAAAAAGATTTTCAATCCAGTTTCCGGCACTCAGCCGCGCCCGATAGATTGCTGCCATATTGTCGAAGGGGATAGAACAATTCCTGCTGCGCAATGGCTTTCTGAAAGTAATATGTTCGCCGAGCGTTGTGGACTATCGGCACTGCAACATGTCCGAGACGGATATGCCCTATTTTATGTCGAAGACCGTAGTACAGAGGAATTGCGGTTTAATGGCTTGTTTCGTTCGGATAGCGGCGATGGCAATCCGTCTCAAGATGTCTGTTTGTCGTCGATTCCCACAGGTATGAAACCTCGCGCATGGCTGGTATTCAATAAGGACGAGTATTCCCGCCGACTTCGGGATTTCCATGAATACCAGCAATGGGAGAAGTCGCGCAACCAACAACGATTTCAATGTACTCTTCAGCATGGCGGCTACGACGCGAAGAATATGATGCACACCTTTCGTTTGCTTCGCATGGCAAAAGAAATTGCTGATACGGGTCGCCCACAAATACGCCGGCCGGATCGAGACGAGTTGTTGGCTATTAAGGCAGGCCGTTTTAGTTACGAGGATTTAATGGCAAAAGCCACGGCTGAGCTTGAAAAAGTTGATGACAGTTTTGCAATGAGTGCATTGCCGGATGAACCGGATATTGGACAAATCGAAAGGTGGGCAGTTGAGATAAGGAAGGCGTGGTATGCGAATATGGGACGGGTGTAAATTCAAGCGTCAGCTTCGATAGGCTTTGAAATATCCTGTTACCAGGAATTTTCAACTCAACAGCGGAGAGCTGTTATCGAAGCAAGCGACGAAGATTTTTAACTTTTTGGTTCCAATAGTCGATATAGGCGGTGTAACCGGCGCAGGTTGTCAAAAAAGCCATGTGTTGTTCGGCGGCTACTCTAAAAGCAGGCACAAACTCCATTCCCCGCTTTCTGGCTTTTTCAATACGATGATGGCCATCGATTAAATTGTATCTATCCGGTGCTATTTCAGCGAGGATCACAGGCCGATCAACATCGACTGCTTCGGATGCAATATAGGCATCGTCTAGATTTGTGTTCAACACACTGTACTCGGCCACCCTGGCTTGGGTTAACGGGAACAAATGAGGATTTTCATCCATGAATAGCTTCATTTTTGTCACATTGAATTCAAAGATACCATTTGGAAACAATTCATCCTCGTCTTCAACAGGACATGGCTTGAACCTTTTGTTTATTTTGAATACCTTGTGCCCACTATTCATCGGTCTTGTAAAAATTCAAATAATCTGGTTTCCAAGGCGTAGAAATACTGGTGCGCATAGTGGATATCAACGAATTAAGATTCAAGCCTGGATTTCACCAGACAAACAGAACTTACAATCTGATTTTCTACCTTCTCAAGCATTTGCGATTCTGCAGTGCTTGAAACCATCCCCTTTAATTCCGCCGCGACATTGGGCAATGCTGACTCGATCCGCTCAATCATTTCAGCCATCAATTTATCGACAAATTTGGGTTTGACGGCAACATCCTCGGCAAATCGCTGCCAATGGCGAGCCATTATCCATTTGGGCCTATTCTCCCCACCAATCTTAAAGGCCAATTTTTGGCTCAGGTGGGGATAAACCGCCGTGCAAACCAAATCATAGAACGGCGCCAATTGTGTCCGCTTGCCTTGGGTCATTAACGAAAGATTTTTGGCATGGCCATCCATGTTGCCGACCATTACATTGAAGATGACCCACTCGATCAGGCGTTTTTTATCCAGCGCCGGTTGGCTGCTACGCGCCAATACCGCGTCGAAACAAGTTTTGAGAGAAGATCCGCCTTCGGCTTCGTATTTTTTGCCGGATGGAATGCCTAAAATTTGACATAAATCGTTTTGGTGCAGACGCAGCAAGTGCCCATCAGCATCGATGGTTCGATCATAACGGGCGATAATCGCCGCTGTTAATTCCGGTGCGTAGCGAACTTTGGCGACTTTCATGCCAATCCTTTCCGCCAAGATCATCACCAAGGCTTCATTGATCGCGGTATGAGGTATATCCTGCCGATGTTGGATGGATGGCTTGATGATATGGCTGGACGGCGCAGCACCCAACGGAATCGAAAAACTGCCTTGGTCATCGATAAACACCGTCATTTTGTCTTGAGCACCGGAAAGCGACATGCGCGCCTGTTCGCCGGAAATATCCAGTGGAATACCTCTGGAACGCTCAAACCAGGCTTTGATTGCTTCCGGCGTAACGGGCAAATAATGCGGCTCGCCGGTGGGTTTCATGTCTTCCGGCAAAATCGAAAATGCGCCTGCGGTGTCACCGCCAAATCGCTCCAGCAAGCCAAAGATATTACCCTGAGAAATCTGCGCGGCTTGGCTGATGAAACTCAGCACATCGCCTTCCGGTAACAGGTTTTCGAAAAATGCGGTGACATCATCGCCTGTAAAGATTTGTTCGGTGAGTGGCAAATTGGCGGAAAGCGCAATGGCTTTGGGGTTGGTCAACCAATTCGGCGCGTAACTAAACAGCAGTTCATACTGTTGGCTTTCCTGTAAATGACCGACCAATTGGTCGCCAGCGAATACGGCTAAGCGTTTCATGATTGCCGATCCATAATCACGACATCCAAGCCCAACAAATTAAGAATATGCATGACTTTATCGAATTGCACCGTGCCTTTGCCGTTTTCCAAATCGCTGATGAAGCGTGTGCCGGTCTGAGCTAATCCGGCTAAATCCGATTGCGTCAATCCTTGGACTTTACGCTGGCAGGCAACCATTTTGCCTAATTCCATGGCATTCTGAATATTACCGAGCGGTGGTTTTGGGTTTGTCATGGTATCTTGTTGCCGTTATATTACCGATCAGGAATTTTAGATGATGTTACATCAGTTTGCCAAATAAGCATTACCGATCGGTATTTTTAATCAATGAACAGCCTCGAACACGAGATCACCGAGTTAGAGCAAAGGCTCCATGTCTTGGATGCCGAGCGCGCTACGGTGGCTCAAGCTTTGGTAACTTTAAGGCAACGACGCCAGGAACAAATTGAAACCTTTGCGCAACGCGTAGCCGAGGCAACGGTTACGCATCAATCATCTCGCCAAGACAAAATCAAACTGTTTCGCGATTTGATCAAAGGTCGCGAGGATGTGTATCCCAAACGTTTCGAAAGCAGTAAAACCGGAAAGACGGGTTATTCGCCGGTGTGTTTGAACGAATGGCATCCGACGCTCTGTCATAAACCGCGCATCAAATGCGGCGATTGCCAGTATCGGGCTTATCAACCCTTAACCGACGCCGTGATTACAAATCTTTTGCTGGGCGCGGGCAATCCAGCCAAGCCCTATGAAGATTATGTGATTGGCGTTTATCCCTTGTTGCAAGATGAACGCTGCTGGTTTTTGGCGGTGGATTTCGATAAGGCATCCTGGCAACAGGATGTTTTGGCCATCAGCGAGGTTTGTAAGGCGGAAAAAGTACCCTTCAGTATCGAGCGCTCGCGTTCCGGTAAAGGCGCTCATGTTTGGATGTTTTTCAGCGCGCAGGTTCCGGCCATTGAAGCCAGAAAATTGGGTGCCTATTTGTTAACCCTGGCCATGGATCAATATCCTGATTTGTGATTTGAGTCCTACGATCGGTTATTTCCCAACCAGGACACGATGCCCAAAGGCGGTTTCGGTAATCTGATTGCCTTGCCGTTGCAGAAAAAAGCGCGTGAGCACGGTAACAGCGAATTTGTCGATGAACACTTTATAGCGTATCCCGATCAGTGGGCTTATCTCTCCACCATCAAGCGCATTTCACCTTTTGAGTTACGCTTCTGGCTCGACAAAGCCGAGCAGCAGAACAAAATTCTCGGCGTGAAACTACCTCTCGAAGAGGACGATAGTCAACCCTGGAATTTGCCGCCATCGCGAAAATTAAAAGAGGTTGTTATCGATACCAGCTTGTTGCCCAAACAACTGGAAATCGTCATGGGCAATCAGTTGTTCATCGATAAGCAAACCCTACCCACTGCCTTGCAAACGAGATTACTGAGACTGGCTGCATTCCAAAACCCTGAGTTTTACAAAGCTCAGGCCATGCGTTTATCGACTCATGACAAGCCAAGAATCATTTCCTGCGCCGAACTGTTTTCTCAGCATATTGCTTTGCCACGCGGCTGCCTGGAAGATTTGTTAGCCTTGTTGAAAGAACTGAATATCAAAACGGTTCTGCGGGATGAGCGCTATTCAGGGAAACGTTTACCGGATGTTCAATTCCAAGGCGCATTGACCGAGGAGCAAATTCCCGCCGCCAATCAGTTACTCCTACATGATGTTGGCACCTTGTCGGCGACCACAGCCTTTGGCAAAACCATGGTGGCTTTATATGTTTTGGCGCAGCGCCAAGTCAACACACTGATTATCGTCCACCGACGGCAACTACTGGATCAGTGGTTAGAACGTATTGCGATGTTTCTGAATGTGCCGAAAAAACAGGTTGGCAAAATCGGCGGCGGTCGAAACAAACCCACCGGCGTGATCGATGTCGCCATCATGCAAAGCTTGACCAAAAATCACGAAGTCGATGATCTGGTTGCCAACTATGGACTGGTGATCTTTGATGAATGCCACCACTTATCCGCCAAAAGTTTTGAAAAGGTAGCGAATGCCTGCAAAGCCAAATATGTGCTGGGTTTGTCGGCGACATTGACCCGAAAAGACGGTCATCATCCGATTGTGTTTATGCAATGCGGACCGATTCGCTACCAAGTCAGTGCCAAGCAACAAGCTTTAGCAAGACCGTTTGATCATGTCGTGATTCAGCGCTTTACAGAATTTACGGTGTTTGAAATACCAGATAGCCAAGGCCAAATCGCCATCCACGCGATTTATCAGGCGCTGATGGAAGACGAGGCGCGCAATCAGTTAATTCTGGCCGATATTCAACACGCTCTGGCAGATGGCCGGTCGCCCATCGTTTTAACGGAGCGTAAGGAGCATGTGTCGTTATTGGCTGAACGTATCCGAGCATTTACACCCAACGTGTTTGAAATGCAGGGTGGTATGGGCGCCAAACAGCGGAAACAACTGTTGTCGGAAATAGGCTCTGTACCCGATGACCAACCGCGAGTAATTGTGGCTACCGGTCGTTATCTCGGTGAAGGATTCGATGATGCCCGACTGGACACTTTGTTTTTAGCGATGCCGATTTCCTGGAAAGGCACATTAGCCCAATACGTTGGCAGGCTCCACCGGCTACATCACGCCAAAACGGAAGTCAGAATTTATGATTATGTGGACGACCAAGTGCCGATGCTGAGCAAAATGAGTGAGCGACGAAAAGTGGGTTACCGCAGTTTGGGTTATAAAATGATCGATAGTTGAAAATTATTTGGTTCGTTAAATCAAGCTTCGCCATTCAATGAAACAGCCAGCCAAGCTCATGCTGTTGGGCAACCAAACAACATCAGCTTTCGGCAAATAACTTAGGGAAAAGCAGGTCGATGGATTGACTGGTAAATCGCAGCGTTATGGGGCCTTTGGGGGTCTGAGAATTGACGATGCCATCCTTGACCAACTCGGCCAACACCATGCGGGCGCTGCGTTCTTTCAGGCCGGTGACTCGTTCCGCTTCGCCGCGCGGCATTTCCCCTTGCAATAAAATCCGATGCAAAATGAAAAAGGCTTCGGGTCGCAGACCCTGCTTTTCGGTGTAGATTTTCAATCGGTTGGCAAGCTGATCGAACTCAAACAATGAGGTGATGAATTTCGCCTGATCGATACACGCCGACAGGAACCATCTGACAAATTCGGTTAATGCTTTTTGCGACAGATTACCGCGACCATCCAGATCGCCTTGTCTTGGGCTGTCGGCATAATCCATCATCTGTTTGTATTCTTGCCTGCTGTTCAGCCCGCGCGCTAATCCCCTGGAAATAGACCATAACCCGAATGCGCCGATTCCGGCCTTAAGACCCATGGCGTGACTCATTAATCGGCTGACACGGCCATTGCCATCGGGGAACGGATGAATATAGGCCAAACGATGATGAGCAGCAGCCATCGCTAAAATACGGCTGCCTTTGCCCATGGGTTCAAACCGGTAACGTTGTTCGAAGTGTCGCATGAAATCCGTCACCGTTTCACTGCTGGGTGGCAGATGGCGACCAACAGCCACATCATGAACGGCTAACGATCTAAATTCGCCTGGCACCATTTTGTAATCTTGTTGACCTTGCTTGATCACTAGCATTTCATCACTGGCATCCCGATAAAATTCGGTATGTAGCCACTGTAAAAAATCGGAAGACGCCGGTTCCGGTAAGGCATGCTGGGCATGCATCTCGTCGATCAGCTTTTGTACGCGAATATGGGCTCTGGCTTCGATCTGCAAATTGCGTCTGGATTGGTCATTATCGAGTTCGTTGGCCAATGCGCGTTCAATATCGCGCGGGATGGTGTTGTGGCCTTCAATCAGATTGGAGTAATAGCAATTCATGATCCGCACCATATCGGCCAGACTTGCGGCGGCATCGGGATGTAATCGTGCGCCTAGCTTCTCAGTCAGTGATGTTAATTCCGCCACTAAATCGACCATATCCAGCGGCGGATTTTCCAGGAGACAAGGCTCAATGCGATAAGGCGTTTCGGTTGATATTGGCATGCCGATCTTTAATTAGTCTAATAAATTGTTTTTATTATACTAATTATACAGATGGCAAAAATTGTTGCCGATTTTGTTGCCGATGCAATAAAAGCCGATAGTTGACTGATTTTATTGATATTTAATGATCTGGCGAAGGAAACGAATGCCGATTTTGCAGGAGAGCAGAGGTTATTGGATGAAAATGGCGTGTCATTAGGCTCACAATCATAGCAGTGCAGTTTCACGCGTAAGAACGTCCGTCGGTAGTATCTTCCAATAGGGTAGCGCCTGCCTCAAAAGCCAATCTTAGAAATGCCAATCGCCCAATACCCAGCCATGCGGCAGCCGTACCTGAAGACAATTTGCCCTCATGAAAAAGGTTGATGGCAGCCTGTTTTTTTAAATAGTCTGCAAAGCTTTCGGCATTCATACCAAGACCAAGCAATATCTCTGGCGGACATTCGATAGTGACAGTCTGTTGCATGGGTATTTTCAAAAATTGGCTGGTAACTGTGTGTCATCTTAATACCTAACAACCGCAGTGGTAAAATGGGAAAAGCTTTCAAGCGGCTATAATGGCGGGCACTGTTCAGTTTCGGTTAGCCAATTTTCGAGATAAAACGAGAAAAACCTGTGGTAACTTTTGGGTAACTCCATACGGAACAATACGGGTAGCAACAGCAAGATCACGAATAAATTAGTTAAATAAAAACAATAGGTTAAGTTTTTCTTCTAGCACTTTTAATGCGATGGTCGTGCGTTCGAATCGCACACGACCCACCATAAATTCGATAGTAAAATCAAGCTGTTAGGCCAAAAGCCAAACGGCTTTTTTTATGCCTGTCGATTTTTTGGGACACTGGCGGGACACTTCGCTATAACAATCAACAACAAATCACAACACAGTAGACCGGATTTTAACCTAAAAAGCCGCCTACTTCGCACCAGCTAAAACCGCTAAATTCAATCATCAGCCTATCCTGTTGGCGCCGGGCGAAAATTGACCAACCGTACCGGTTGAAATTTGACTAGGGGGCGGAGCCGGTTTTTGGAGTCACCGGCTGTGGATAAGTGTAAAGGAAACGGATAGCAATCGGTAGCTTTGCCATCCGTTTCCCAGCTGGATTTTTAGAACGGATTCTCCTCGTGCAAAATGTCTTCGGCTGTTTTTCCGCTACGTTTAGCCTTCTCACGGGCTTGTATGCGCGCCTTGGCTTCTTCTGAGCTTTGCCGGAAACGATAGGACTCATTGCCGGTTTCGACGATGTAGCAATGGTGTGTCAGTCTATCCAGTAACGCGGTGGTCATTTTGGCGTCGCTGAATACGCTGGACCATTCGGCAAAGGTCAAATTGGTGGTGATGACTACACTGGTCCGCTCGTACAGTTTCGATAGCAAATGAAACAGCAAGGCACCGCCGTCCTTGGAAAACGGCAGGTAGCCCAGTTCATCCAGAATGACCAAGTCGACCTGCATCAAGCGATAGGCCAATTTGCCTTGGTTGCCGGCCGCCTTTTCTCGCTCCAGTTGCGTGACCAGATCGATCGTGGAATAAAAACGGACACGCTTGCCGTGGTCGGTAATGGCTTTGACACCGAAAGCGGTGGCTAGATGGGTTTTGCCGGTACCGGTGCCGCCCACCAGCACCACGTTATGGGCGGCATCGATAAAGGCGCCACATGCCAGTTGTTCGACCAAGGCGCGATCCACCTTGGCCTGCTCAAAGTCGAAGCCGGCCAAGTTGCGATGCACCGGAAAACGCGCACTTTGAAGCTGATAGCGGATAGAGCGAATATGCCTATCTTCGACTTCTGCTTGCAGCAACTGCCGCAGCAGCCATTCCGAGGACTGCAAACGGGCGCCACCTTGGCTGGCGACTTCGGCGTAACCCGTGGCCATGCCGAAGAGTTTGAGTGATTTCAATTCGGCTTCCAGATCACGCATCGCCGCTCTCCTGATCCACCAAAGCCAAATCGAATGCTTCGCGTAATTGCTCGTAACGGGCAGTGTCGGCGATGGGCGCATCCTTGATGTGTAAGGCATCGGGAGTGACCACTGTCTGCGGTTCGGCGGGTGGTTGACCGCCCCCGGCTAGCGTGGACACCAGATGTTTGACCTGCTCGATGCTGACCACCCCGGCGGCCAGCAAAGACTCCACCGCCGCCAACACCGCGTCCAGGCCTTGCCGGGGCACGCAGGCCAACAGATCGGCCATCGCTCGATCACCACCGGTCTGTTTGTTTAACGCGCGTTTCAGAGACAGCAGCGCGCTTGGCATCTCGGCAAAGGGTGCGCCATTGCGTAATGCGCCGGGTTTGCGTTCCAATAATGGCAGATAGTGTTGCCAGTCATAGCTGACTTGATCGCGATCCAACAGTCGCCCATGGCTGGCAATCCAGGCATCATCGCCATACAGGTCGAGCCGTTCCAGATACAGGCGCACGCTGACCCGCCGATTGGCCCAGCGGCAAGGCACTGAATAGCGGTTGCGCTTCACCATCACCAAACAGGTGCTGGAAACGCGAGCCACCAACTCAATGTAACCGTCGAATATGCCAGGCATGGGCATCAAAGCCGGTTGTTCCAGTTCCAGGGCCTCTTGCAGCGTCACCCCCTGGCGTTTCGGCCAAGACAGTTCCGCCCACAGTGCTCGACAACGCGCATCCAGCCAAGCATTGAGATCGGCAAAGTTGGCAAAGCATTGTTGGCGGGCATCCAGCCAAATGCGGCGCCGGCTGTCCTGCACGTTCTTCTCGACGATGCCTTTCTCCCAGCCGGATGCCACGTTGCAGAAGTCAGGATCGAACAAGTAATACGCCGTCATCGCCGCAAACCGGGTATTAACAATACGTTCCTTGCCTTTCTGTACCTTGTCGACCGCCGTCTTCATTGTCGTATTATATCCCGCGCAATGGCACGCCGCCAAAGGCCTGAAACGCACGACGATGGGCGTCGAACAGCATTTCATGGCTGTAGCTTGGATAAGCAGACAGTAGAAAAGCGCGGCTGGCACACAGTTTGGTATGGGCGACCTGAATGCGCCGATAAACACCACCGATGACCAGCGACTCTTCGCTCCAGTCGAATTGAAAGGCTTCACCCCAACGGAACTTCAATGGCACAAAGGCGTGTTTGCCGGCATGGCTACTAGCGTCTTGGCGCCAAGCACGGATGTAATCGGTGAGTTGCGTATAGCCGCCCTCACTTGTGCCCTGTGGGTATAACCGGCTTTCTGCAACTCTTCCAGCAGTTTCAAGCCCATTCGCCGTTCCCGTTTGGGGCGATAGCTATCGGCAATCAGCGCGCGTTTAAGCTGATCTTCAAACGGGGTTAGCTTGGTCGCCTGAGGTCTGCGTTTATATTTCGGGTCGGTCTCGCCGGGCATTCGCAACCACCTTTTGACGGTGTTGCGAGACAGGCTGGTTCGCCTGGCAATCTCGTTGATGGATAATTTGTCGCGGAAATACATCCGCCGAATTTTTGAAAATAAGATCACGGTCATACCTTCTAAGCTCCTGTCTAATTTTTGGACAGGACAGGTTAATAACCCTGGTCAATTTTCAGCCGGAATTTACCGGTTTACATAATCATTTTCAACCGGCGTCAACAGTCACGGTTGAGTGCCGAAATTTGATGTGCTGTGGGTATGTTACGAATATGTGCAATCTGCTTCCACCTATATTTTCGACATCTTAGGCTTCAGCGTAACCGAACAACGCGAAAATGGCATATAAGCAATTTGTTGAAAAAAAGGGCCGTGTCCGGCCCTTTCTAGTCGATATTAATATCTAAGCTTTCGTTGTAACTTCGAAAAAGTATTAGTTCTACTCCTTTGTGTTAACAAGCGATTTCAGCAGTTAGCCGATTTTTACGCAGTAGGGTGAATAGCCCAAAAGCTGAGCCAATCAACCATCCCGCGCCCGGTACAGGCACTGTTGTAATGGCGCTGGCGGAAAGTGGTGAGGTTGTGGCAATTAAGGCGCCGCTACCGAACCCAAGTGCGCTGGCAAGGCCGGTTGCCGAGAGGTAAACGCTTTCCGCGCTACCAAATAAAGTGCCGAAGCCACTGATTTGGTTGGTGGAAAAGCCAAGCGTATCGGAATCAAAGGCGAAATTGTCTAGTTTTGCGGTCAATAGATCTCCGCTTATAAATACTCCTGGGAGATTCGCATAGGGAAAAGGTATTTCACCTGAAATTGATAAAGCTCCTGTATTGGCTATGTACGAACCATCGCCCGAAAATAGCGCGGTCAACACAAAGTAGGCTGGATGGGATGCGCTGGATGTAACGCTTGTAGAGCCTAGATTGAAAGTTAAAGGCGCTCCAGAATTGGTTGCGGCAAATAAATAATTATTGCCTCCGAGGTCAAACAAATTTATTTGCGCATCATTATAAAAGTTAGGATTACCGGATTCCGGGATGCCCGGTAAGCTCATTACTGCAGAATGACTCAGTGGCGAATATGCAATCAGCATAACCAATGCACAAGCCACAATGTTTTTGAATCTAATCATAAATACCACCTTAATTTGATCTAAATAAAAGTTCCCCCGCGTCTACGAGTATATGGTAAATGACTAGCATTGCTAGCTGAAAACCGGCCTTTAATGCGATCTTAATATGCGGCCAAACTATGGTGACTTTGTTGTTAAGATAAGATTAAAAAAGAATTTATTCATTAAAAAGAGCATAAAAAGTGTTAGTGTTTTTCGCTATGAAGTTTTAGCGTAGAGCCAGGCAAGTTAAACTCTCCTGTCAATAGCGGATAGCCAATTATTCTGTGAGGTAGCTTCGCAAAGTTTCACATTACTTTGCGAGAGGAGCATGGAATCATAATGTACTAACGGAATGCCGGACAGCCTAAAGGAGGTGGTGAAGGCGAAATGCTGTTGCAAAAGACTAGTGTTTTAAGTCCGTCAAAATCTTGTCTCTCACCAATTGTCCGGATAGCGTCACCATCGGCATGCCGCCGCCAGGGTTCACGCTGCCGCCAACAAAATACACATTCCGGAATTCGCTGCTGCGTTGCGGTGCTTTGAAGCCCAGGTTTTGCCAGCGGTCCGCTACCACGCCGTAGATCGAGCCCAAGTTGGAATAATACTTGGCCTGAATGTCCAGCGGAGTCCAGTACTCCTCGGTGACGATATGCTTGCGTAAGTCCGTCAAGCCCATGCGCTCCAGTTTGACCAGCACCCGCTCGCGCAAGGCCCAATAATCGTCGGCGGTCAACGGTTTCTCCGGATCGATATGCGGTATGTGCGGCAGGATTTTGATGATCTCGCAACCCGCCGGCGCCTGGCTGGGATCGGTTTTGCACGGCGCGACCAGATAAATGGTCGGATCGTCGGACAGGCGGTGGCTTTTGAATACCGCATCGAAATGTTCGCGGGGATGATCGGAGTAAAAGAAGTTGTGATGCGCCAGTTGCGGATAAATTGTATCCACGCCCAAATGCAGCACCAGTCCCGAACAGCTGGGCTCGAAACGTTGCATTTTTTTCAGTTCGCCGGCCGGACTATGCAGCAGTTTTTGCATGGCCGGAATCACTTCCATGTTGGATACCACGATGTCGGCCGCCAAGCGTTCGCCATTTTGCAATAACACGCCGGTGGCGCGGTTATCTTGAGTCTGTATTTCGGTGACTTCGGTATTTAAACGAATGTTAACGCCCAACTCCAGGGCCAGTTTTTCCATGGCTTGCGCCATGCCGTACATCCCGCCTTTGACGTACCACAGGCCGTATTCGTATTGAATGTAAGGCATTAGGTTCATCAGGGCCGGCGCATCGTAAGGCGACGAACCGACGTATTTGATGAAGTAATTCAGGATGTCGACCAATTTGGGGTTGGAAATAAATCGTCGCACGCCTTGGTCCATATTACGGAATACATCGAAATTCAGGCTGCGTATTGGGCCGTAAAATTTCAGCAATTCCCAAAATGTATCCAGGCCTTTGGCGAAATAACCGGCTTCGGTTTCGCTGCCGAGCTTTCTGGAATAGGCCATGAAACGTTCGAATTCCGCGTAGGTGTCGGGACCGAGTTTGTCCAGTTCCCGGCGCTGGTTATCCACGTCTTCACATAAATCGATGATGGTGGCGTCTTCAAAGAAGTTGCGCCAGTGCGGTTCGACTTTTTCGATGCCTACGTAATCGGCCATGTTTTTGCCGACGCGGCTGAACAGCGCTTCGAAGATATGCGGCATGGTCAGGATAGACGGCCCTAAATCGAAGGTAAAGCCGTCTTTGGTCATGATGTTGAGCTTACCACCAACCTTGTCGTTTTTTTCCAGCAATTCGACTTTAAAACCTTCGGAGGCCAGCGAAATGGCAGCCGACAGGCCGCCCAGGCCGGCGCCGATAACGACGACGTTTTTATTCTTATTCATCAGTAATCCCGTTTCCATGACAACAGTAATTTCAGGTTTTGCCAGCGTTGGGTTAAATCGAACGCCGAGTATTCTTTAAAGGCTTCCAGCGCCGGCCAGTTGCGTTTCATGCGTTGCAGCAGCGAGCCGGAGCCGTAGACAAAATCGATATAGCCCTTGAATTGCCGATAACGCTGGTCGGAATACGGAAACCAGTTCGGTTCCTTGGGCAAGTGGCTGCGGCTGGTGAGGCCGGACACCGGATAACTAAACTGCCGCAGGCCCTCCGCGCCGTGGTAGCGGCCGAAGCCGCTTTTTTTCACGCCGCCGAAGGGTAGGCCGGGGTGGCCGATGTTTTTCAGTACATCGTTAATCACCCAGTTGCCGACTTGCAAGCGGCCGGCGATGCGCTCGGCCTTGGCAATATCGTTGCTCCAAACGCTGGCGTTCAGGCCCAATTCGCTGTCGTTGGCCAGTCGTAAGGCCTGATCTTCATCCTCGAATGCCATCACAGGCAACAACGGCCCGAAGGTTTCTTCGCGCATGACGCGCATGCCATGATTAACCTGCCACAGTAAAACGGGTTTGACATAGTTGCCTAGCCGTTCCAGCGGGCCGGAGGCGCGCGCGCCTTGGGCTATGGCATCGTCGTAATGCGCTTTTACCATGGCAAATTGCCTGTCGCTGACCATGGCGCCCAGGTCGCCTTGTTCGCCGTGACCGACCTGCAATTTAGCGACGCCCTGTTGCAGTAGCGCCAGGAACTCGTCGAAACAATTCTGCTGCACGTACAAGCGTTCCACCGAAACGCAAGCCTGGCCGCTGTTGCAAAAGCCGCCGTATAAAGCCGCATCGGCCGCGCGTTGCAGGTTGGCGTCCGCAAATACCAGCATGGGATCCTTGCCGCCCAACTCCAATAAAACCGGGATCGGATGTTGCGCGGCGCGTTGCATCACTGCGCGGCCGGTTGCCAGGCCACCGGTGAAAAATATCAGGTCGGGGCCGGCATCGATTAGCTCCGTTCCCACAGCGCCATCACCCACGACACATTGCACCAAATTTTCCGGCAAATCCAGCTGCCGGCAAAGCTCGAAAATTAATTGGCCGATAGGCAGACTTAATTCGGAGGTTTTAAAAATCACCGCATTGCCGGCGTATAGCGAGGTCAACAGCGGGGCCATGGTGAGTTGAAAAGGATAATTCCACGGCGAAATGATCGCGACGACACCATAAGGCCGTCGTTCGATGCCGGCAGTGGCGCCGGGGAAGGCAAACGGCGACGTCATCACGCCTTGACGGCGCAAAATCGAGTCGGCGTGCTTTTGATAAAACTTGAGCAAATCCAGAATCGGATACAGCTCGCCCAGCAAGGCTTCGGTGCGAACCTTGCCGGTGCTCCTGACGAGGGTGTCGCAAATTGAATCCAGCTCGGTTAGCAGCAGCGGTATGAGTTTACCGAGAATGGCGGCTCGGGATTTCACCGACAGGTTTGCCCAGCTAGCCCCGGCTACGCGAGCCGCTTGCATTTGCCGGCGGATGGACTCGGAAGAACTGACGGCAAATTCGCCCAATAGCTCACCGTCGATAGGCGAAACGGCTCGGATACTATGCATATTTAGGCTTTGGCTTTTTTCAGCCAGCTACTGCTCGATATCTCTTTGAACGGCACCCGGTGTTTTTTTGAAATCAGATTCGAGGAAATCCGCGCGGATTCATAAATGGTCGGTAAACCGCTGCCGGGGTGGGTGCCGCCGCCGACCAGATAGCAATTGTCCAGTTCCTCGAAACGGTTATGCGGGCGCCAGTAAAGCATCTGGCTGAATTTGTGCGACAGGCTGAAGGTGGCGCCTTTATAGACGTGTTCCTCGGATTCCCAGGTTTGCGGGGTGATGATTTTCTCGCATTCGATATGCGCGCGAATGTCATTCAAGCCCAAACGAGCGCCCAAGGTATCCAGCACTTGTTCACGTACTTCGCCGCAATGCGCTTGCCAATCCAGGTTGCTGTCGTTGTTCGGCATCGGCACCAATACATACAATGCCGACTTGCCGGCCGGGGCCAAATCGGGGTCGCTGGCGCAGGCATTTTGCACGTAAAAAGAAAAGTCGTCGGTCAGGGTTTTATGGCTGAAGATGTTGCGGATGTTGGTGGTGTAATCCTTGGCGAAGACGATGGTGTGATGGGGCAGGTCGTAAAGTTTATCCAGCCCCAGATAGAGCATGAAAGTGGAACAGGAATACTCGCGTTTTTCCAAGGCCTCATGGTCGTATTTACGCAAAGTACCCGGCGCAACCAGCTTGGTCATGGCGTGGGCAAAGTCCGCGTTAACGACGACTTCGTCGCCGCGTACTTCCTCGCCGTTAGCCAGTTTGACGCCCTTGACCGCGCCGTTATCGACCAGCAAGGATTCGATCGGGCTGCCGGTGTGAATCTCGCCGCCATTTTCCTTGATGACGGCCGCCATGGCCTGGGCGATGCGGTTCAAGCCGCCGGCCACGTGATAAATGCCGTAGTCGTGTTCCAAATAAGGCAACATGGTAAATAAAGCGGGGCAATCCCAGGGCGACATGCCCAGATATTTGGATTGGAAACAAAACGCCAGACGCATCTTTTCCTGATTGAAATATTGGCCGAGATTGTTGAAGACGCTTTTCGGAAATGCCAGCCAGGGCAGGGCTTTAATCAAGTCCCAGGATAGAAACGAAGCCAGTGAGGAATAATCCCGAGTAATACAGGGGTATAAGGCATTGAAGCGGCTACGCTCGTTTTCGATAAATCGCTCGTAGCCGTCCGCGCCTTCGTCGAACACACGGTTCAATTCCGCGCGCATGTTTTCCCGGTCGGAAAACACCGACAATTCGCGGTCGGCGTACACCAATTTGTACATGGGATTCAAAGGCATGAAGCGCAAATAGTCTTCGCTGCGCCGCTCGCATAAGGCAAACATTTCATCCAGCACTCCTTTCATCAACAAAAAAGTCGGGCCGGTATCGAAGGTAAAGCCATTCATGCGGATGGCGCGATTGCGGCCGCCGACTTCCGGGTTTTTGTCGAATATCGAGACTTTAAAGCCGCGTTGGCTGAGCAGCATGCCGGCGCAAAGCCCGCCCGGGCCGGCGCCTACGATAATAATATGTTTGGATTGGGGCATGAGTGTTATCGATCCGTTGACGTGTCTAAACGTTGAAATAAATGTGTAATGTAACAGTTAATGTATAAAAAACCGAAAATCGAAGCCGGTTCAAGTGGGGAGATATCTTAGCCTCAACGTTGGCAAACTTGGGTTTTACAGGGATTGCCGCCAAACAGACGGCCTAAACGAATCCGGTGGCGGGCGAATAAGCCGTACAGCCAATCGAAGAATTGTCTCAGTATCGGCCATCCGGTGGGCGCCAGTAGCCATCCCAAACCGACGGCTCGATAGCAGGCCCGAAATACCGGCATGCCTTTGATAAGCCGGCCATCGGGATAAATTCCATAAATTTCCGCCATCAATTCAGTTAGGGTTTTGCCGAAAACGGCCGCATCGAAGCCTTCAGCATGAATGTCCTGAAATTCCAATTTGTGCCGGGTGTTTTTCCAGCGCAGCCAAGCCACTTCTTTTCGGCAGATGGGACACTTGCCATCATAAAGCAAGGTGAATTCGGGGTGATTGAGCATGAATGTCGTTTCCTGATCGGTTTGATGCCTTACAGTTTGCCGGGATAACGCAAAAATGCCAGTTTAGTGGCCTGGGCTGGCTAAATCATGAATTTAGTGTGAAGATTCCGCTTTTTTGTTTGGGTATTTGAACAGACGATGTCCGCCATTTCCCGCTACGCTCACAGTACCAACCTGATCGGTATCGCAACCTCGTGCATGGCAAGTCCGTTATTCAATGAAAATCCGCAAGCCCTGCATATAGCCGGCACCCGGGAAGCCGCGGCCGGCCTATTCGAAAAACTGGCCCAACAGCGTAATTTGGCCGATTGCGGACAAGTGTTCCAGGATTACATGTGCGTGGTATTCGGGTTCGAGGTCGAACAGCGCCTGGGCGTGGATAAACAAGGCCGGCGTCGTTTCCGTAGCAGCTATTTACGCCTGATTCAGGATTGGGGGCTGGATTCCAATAATGCGCAGGGCGCGGTATTTAAAGGTTGGGTGGAAAGCCGTTTCGGTTTGTTTCCCAATTTTCACAAGCAGCCGTTGAACGGTTTCATGGACAAAAACTGGCTGGTCTATATCGAGGAAAAGATGAACAACCGCTATCACAACAACTGTATTTTTATGCAGCTGGACCTGCTGTACGAATATTGCCAGTGGGTGGTAGAGCGTTTTCGGATACCGGCCGCCCGGCATAAAACCCTGTATCGCGGGGTCGATAACCTGGATGATTACAGTGTGGCGGCGGATGTCGACAAAACGCAAAAAATAGTGCGCTTTAACAGTCTGGTGTCCTTTACCGACCAGCGCAATATCGCCAGCGAATTTGGAGCCTATATTCTGGAGGTGCAAGTGCCGGTGGTGAAGCTGGTTTTTTTTAACGAATTGCTGCCCCACCACGCCCTGCACGGCGAAGCCGAATATTTGGTGATAGGCGGCGATTATCGGGTCAAAGTACAGCGTTAAGCGAGGCTATGCGATGGATAAGCAATTGTTGAATCGGGCGCTGGGCGCTTATCTGGGATTCGCTTGCGGCGATGCGCTGGGTGCGACGGTGGAGTTTATGTCGCCCAAACAAATTCAAAAACGTTATGGTGTGCATACGGAAATGATAGGCGGCGGCTGGTTGGGGTTGGAAGCGGGGCAGGTTACCGACGATACCCAAATGTCCCTGGCGATTGGGGACGCTATTCTCGAACAACAGGGGTGGAATTTAACCGCCGTCGCCGATAAATTCGTTGCCTGGCTGGAAAGCAATCCACCGGATATCGGTAATACCTGCCGGCGCGGTATTTTGCGCTATCGCGACAGCGGAATTCTGCAAGGCCGGCCGCAAGCCGACGAGGCCGGCAACGGCGCCTGCATGCGCAATCTGCCGGTCATGCTGGCAACGCTTTACACTCCGGCCGACTTTGAAACCTGGACCTTACAGCAAGCCCGCCTGACGCATCATCATCCATTATCCGATGCGGCGACGTTGGCGCTGGGCCGGATGGCGGGTAGGCTGATAAAAGGAGAGGCGGTGGCGGACTGTAAACCTGAAATCGATAAGCTAATCGGCCGATTCGGCGAGTTCGCTTATCAACCTTATCCCGGCAAAGCCAGCGGCTATATCGTCGATACGCTGCAGACGGTGCTGCATTATTTTTTTACGACGGCCGATTTCGAGTCGTGCTTGATCGCTACGGTTAACCAGGGCGGCGATGCCGATACCACCGGCGCGTTGGCGGGGATGCTGGCGGGGGCGGCATACGGATGGGAGCAAATCCCTCGGCGTTGGCTGGAGCAGTTGGAGCCGGCTGTTGCGGAACAGTTGCGGCGGCAGACGCTGGGACTGATCGAGTACGCGGTCGATACGCGCCGCGTTTAGCCTTTGGCTTTTATGGCCGCCGAGATTTGGTTTCTTAAGTCCAACGACATGCCGGTGATGATGTAAAAACCGTTACGCCATTCTTCATCTTCCGCCAGCGTGGCTTGTTCGCGCGCCGTCGTGCGTTGGTCCTTGCTGCCGCCTTGCACGGCCACCCTTTCATAGTGGCAGGCGGTAAAGAACAGTTGCGCCGTGGTTCTTCTGGCAACAATGCGGCGTTTGCCGCGGTTGGTAACGCCGGGCGTGGGCACGGTGTATTCGTAATATTGTCCGGACGGCAGGTCGCCGAAGTTATTGCCGAAATTGCTGCCGTCTTTAACCGGATACGGAAAGGGGCTGTTCGAGATGATCAAGGCGATGGTTTGCCGGGCTTCCGGCGGCAGGCAGTCGTAATCGATGGAAAACAAGGCGTTGCCCATGCCGCCGCCCCGTCCCAGCATGCCTTGCCTGCGCAAGCCGTGTTGTTCTTCCAAAACATCTCGAAAAGTAGTCGTGACGGGGCCTGGCATGATAGATTCTCCAATGGGTAACCATACAACGGGTTGGGTCTAAATGTAGTTTACGCGTTGGGCGTCGGCAAGTATGTCGCGCAAAAATGCATGCCGCCGCTACCGCAAATAAGAGGGGAAACATGATCACCACGGAAAAAATAGCGATTTTTAAAAAATATGCCGGCGATATCGATGGTTGGGCGCGCACGGCGGCGGCCGAAGAGAAAGCCGCGATATCGGACGCCGACTGGTATGAAATCGACGGCCTGATCCAGGATTATGCCTTGGTCAAAAAGGGTTTGGCATCCGCAAGATATGCGGAAAAACTGGAGCTGCGCATGCAAAATGCCGCCCCGGGCTCGGAGGATGCCGCCGAACTCAAGGCGCTGATCGTGCAATGGGCCTAAGGTTGCAGCGTGAGCCGGGTTTGCGGCTGCAATTGCGCTTCAAACTCATCGATCGGTAAAGGCTTGCCGAAAAGGTAACCTTGGTAAGCCATACAGCCGTTTTGTTTCAAAAACTGAAATTGTTGTTCGGTTTCAACGCCTTCGGCGATAACATTCAGTTGAAAGTTCAAGGCGATGTCGATGATGTTTTTGACCATCATCGCATCGTTGGCATCGGTCGCAATATCCCGCACAAAGCTTTGGTCGATTTTGACTTGATCGATCGGCAGCCGTTTCAAGTAAGACAGCGACGAATAACCCGTGCCGAAATCGTCCAGGGATAACCGAATGCCAAGTGCTTGCAGGGCCAGCATTTTGTCCACCACATCGTCGATATCGTGCAAAATCACACTTTCGGTTAACTCCAGTTTCAGGCGCTCGGGCTCGATGGCGTGCGCCCGCACGATTTTCGCTATGGACTCGACGAAGTCGGGCATCATGAATTGGTGGGCGCTGACATTGATCGCCAACATCAGGTTGCGGGTGGTGTCGTTGTTACGCCACGTCGCCAGTTGCCGGCAGGCGGTTTCGACCACCCAGAGGCCTATATCCAGTATCAAGCCGGTTTCCTCGGCGATCGGGATGAATTGAGCCGGCGAAATCATGCCCCGCTCGGGGTGTATCCAGCGTAGCAAGGCTTCCGCGCCGAAAGGCCGGCCCCGGTTGTCGTATTGAATCTGATAATACAGCTGCAATTGCCGATGGGATAATGCCATGCGTAAATCCGACTCCATGGCGGCGCGCCATTCGACGGAACGTTGTAAAGCCGGATCGAAGAAATGGACCCGGTTGCGGCCGCTGTTTTTGGCGTGGTACATCGCAATGTCGGCTTGCTTGATCACGTCGCCGGCCGCAAGCGCATGGCCCTGAAACAAGCACACGCCTATACTCGGCGAGCTGATGTGTACATGGGGCTGAAAGTAAAACGGCACGGCCAGCGAGGCGCGGATTTTCTCGGCAACCAGGCTTATACGCTGGGAGGCTTCCTCGGCCGCGTCGCCGATGTCCTCGAACAGCACCACGAATTCATCGCCGCCGAACCGCGCCACGGTATCCACTTCGCGGATACCGGTTTTGATGCGTTCGGCCACTTCGATCAGCATTAAATCCCCGATGTTATGGCCCAAGGTATCGTTGAGGGACTTGAATTTGTCCATATCCAGGAACAGCAGGGCGCCGTATTGCCTGCTGCGCTCCGATGCCATCAGGGCCAGATGCAAACGGTCGAGCAGCAGGCGGCGATTGGGCAATTTGGTCAGAGGGTCGTAAAAAGCCAGATTACGGATTTCTTCTTCCGCCTGTTTGCGCTCGGTGATGTCGGTAAAGATGGCCACGTATTCGGTGGGTTGGTTGCGGTTGTCCTTCAGCGCGGTAATGGTCAACCATTTCGGGTAGATTTGTCCGTTCTTGCGTCTGTCCCATATCTCGCCTTCCCAGGTTCCCGCGTTAAGCAACTGGTCCCACATGGCTTGATAGAAGGCTTTGTCGTGCCGCCCGGAACTCAAAATCCGCGGATTCCCGCCGATCACTTCATCCGCCGTAAAACCGGTGATTTGCTCGAAGGCCCGATTCACCCGCAGAATATTGGCCATCGCATCGGTAATCATAATGGCTTCGTGGGTTTCGAAGGTGGCGGCGGCGATGCGCAACTCATCCTCGGCTTTTTTGCGGTCGGTGATATCGGACCAGTAGCCGACCAGTTCCAAGGGGTGGCCGTCGTTATCGCGAATCAGCACCAGTTCGTCATGCATCCAACGGTATCCGCCGTCTTTATGCAGGAAGCGGTACTCGTGTTTATGGCAGCCGGCGTAAAACACCCTCGGCAGGTCCGCCAACACCCTGGCGCGATCTTCCGGATGAATACGGTTCAACCAGAATCCGGCTTCGTGAATAAAATCCTGGGGCCGATAACCCAGTTGCGCGGCGACATTCTCGCTGACGAAGGTTGCGTCGAAACTACCCGAGGCGCGGCGGGCATAAATGATGGCGGGGGTGGATTTAAGCAGAAACTCAAGCCGGGATTGCACTGCTTTCAGAGTCTCTTCCGCCTGCTTGCGTTCGGTAATATCGTGCGCCAGCGCGCAATTGAATTCCCTGCCGTCGTACTCGAAGTAATTGGCGACAATTTCCACCGGAAAAATCGTGCCGTCGCTACGCCTATGGGCGGATTCGAAGCGCAGGCTTTTGTTGAGTTTCAACTCCCGCCAATGCTCCGGCCACCGCTCCATGGAGTAATAGGGGTCGAGGTCCGCAACGGTCAGCCGGCATAATTCCTCGTGGCTGTATCCCAGTTTTTGGCAGGCGGTTTTGTTGGCGTCCAGGATGCGTGCCTGCTGATCCAGCCAAAACAATTCCTCTCCCGCATGGTCCAGGCTGAACTGCCGAAAACTCAGGGATTGTTCCATGCGTTTGCGTTCCGTGATGTCGAGATGCGTGCCTATCATGCGTAAAGGCTTGCCGTCGGCGTCTCGACCGACCACCACGCCGCGCGTCAATATCCAGCGCCAGCCGCCGTCTTTGTGCAGTAGCCTGTGCTCCTTGGCGTAGGATTGGGACTTGCCGTCCAGATAGGCGCGCACCGCGGCCAGGGTTTCGGCCTTGTCCTCGGGGTGTATGCGGTTTTCCCACTCTTCAAAGCCGTCGCGGATTTCGTCTTCGCCGAAGCCGAGCATTTCCTTCCAGAGCTTGGAAAAAAACACCCGGTTGTCGGCCAGATCCCAATCCCAAACCCCGTCGCCCAAACCTTCCAGGGCGAAGTGCCAGCGATATTCGCTCTCCTTGAGCAATTGTTCCCGGTGGCGGATTTTCCGCGTCAAATCGTCAGCCATGCGGGTGGCGGTAACTTGGCTAAGCATCTTGGCGCGCATCAGATTAAAAAGCAGGCCGCTGAACGTAATGCCGCCCAACAGGATGGCCCAGGCCGGCGCATGGCTGATATGAAAAGGGCCGTCGAACTGATCGAATACTAGCAGCCATTGGCGGCCGTTAAAATCGATCAGGCGGCGCTGTTGCAAGCGGATAGGGTCCGAGGCGGTTATTCGCCGGCTGGCGAACAGCAGGTTGTCCGGCGAGTCCCGGTTGCCGTCATGGATTCGTAAGCCGATAACCCGGTCGTCGCGCGGTTGCCAGTCGCCCAGAATGCCGGAAATCAGGTCATTCATCCGGTAGGGGCTATATACCCAGCCTATCAAGGCTTTTCGGCGTTGTTCCGCATTGGCGCGCGGCATATCCCGACCATAAACGGGTACATACATCAAGGTGCCCGACTGGATTTCCGTGTCCGTCTCCTGAATCAGTTTGACCTTGCCCGACAACGCGGCTTGGCCGGTATCCCGGGCTTGCTCCATCGCGCTTCGCCTTACCGGCTCCGAGAGCATGTCGTAACCGAAGGCGCGTAAATTGCGGCCGCGGAACGGTTCCAGATAAACGATGGCGCTGTAGCCGGCGCGTTCGCCGGCGGGGTGGACCCGGTAATCCGGGAAGCCTTCGCTACGAATACGGCCGATATGGGCGGCCAATCGGTCCGGGGCAATCGCCTCGGCAAAGCCGATGCCTTGTACGCCGGGAATATTGTCCTCGGCGCGCAGGGCTTCGGTGAATACTTGCCAGTCCCGGCGGCTTACCGAGCGCGAGGCATCGAACAAGGCGCCGCCGCCGCGCAACGTCATGGCGTAGGTCTCCAGCCGCTCCTGAATCTTTAAGGCCACATGGTCGCAGGTGGAGGCAAGCTGCCGCAGCGCATCGGCATCGATAGCCTGTTTTGCCCACCAACTGCCATAAGCAGTGGCCAGCAGTCCGAGACCCAGCATTGTCCAAGCGAGCAGTAATTCCCTGGTAATTTTGTTCATATACGCCGGGCCATGAGTCAACCTCTTGTAAGTTATAACTTACAAATATACCAAGTTCGCCGGGGTTCGCCATACAAAAAGTGCGTGAATTTGAAAGCTATTTCGATTCGGTCAGTCAAATTACGCGGGGTGCCGGCTTGGCCGCGGGGTTGAAGCGGTTCCCGCTACGTGATGCGCGCCGATTTGAGCGCGCAAATCAAAATCCATTCCAAAAAAGCGCGCTTATCGACGATAATAGCCGGCTTTGTAAACGGTCTTGAGCATATATAGCCAGTTATGAAACTGGAAAAAATCAAACTTTCGGGTTTCAAATCCTTTGTCGATCCTACCAGCATACCGATTAGCGGCAATTTGACCGCTATCGTCGGGCCGAACGGCTGCGGCAAATCCAATATCATCGACGCGGTGCGCTGGGTGATGGGGGAAAGTTCCGCCAAGCATTTGCGCGGCGGTAATATGGCCGACGTGATTTTCAACGGTTCCTCCGGACGCAAGCCGGTCAGCATGGCCTCGGTGGAGCTGGTGTTCGACAATAGCGATGGCAAGGCCGGCGGCGAATACGCCCAATACGCCACCATTTCCATTAAACGCCAGGTCAGCCGCGACGGCCAATCGCAGTTCATGCTGAACGGTTCCAAATGCCGGCGCAAGGATATTACCGATTTATTTTTGGGCACCGGCTTGGGATCGCGCAGCTATGCCATCATCGAGCAGGGCACCATATCCCGCATGGTGGAAGCCAAGCCGGAAGACTTGCGGGTACATATCGAGGAAGCGGCCGGTATTTCCAAATACAAGGAGCGCCGTTCGGAAACCGAAACCCGCATGCGCCACACCCGCGAGAATCTGGAGCGGCTGGACGATTTGCGCGACGAGGTGGAAAAGCAAATCAAAAATCTGGCCAAGCAGGCGGAAAAGGCCGAGAAATATACCGAACTCAAAAAACAGGAACGCCAGTACAAGCAGGAACTGCTGGCCATGCGCTGGCAAAACTTTCAACAACATGCCCAGCAATTGGAAGACAAGTTGCAGGGTATTGCCGCCGAGCACAATCGTTTGTTCGTGCTGTTGCGCGATACCGAAAAAGCCATGGAGCTGAAACGCGGCGAGCAGAAAGCCCAGCAGCAGCAACTGGATAGCACTCAGGCCGGCTATTATGCCGTGGTGGGCGAAGTCAGCCGGCTGGAGCAGGCGATCAAACATAGCGAAAAAAGCCACGAAGAAACCCTGCTGGAAATCAAGCGGCTGAAACAGCAGGCGGAACAGGCGCACACCGAGTGCGAGCTGGACAGGCAGCAGCTGGAGGAGATTCGCCAAACCTTGATGGAAGCCGAGGAGACTTTGATTGTTGCCAAGGAGCGCGAAGAAGACTTGCTGGGTATACAGCAGGATGCGCAGTTGCAAAAGCAACAGTGGCAACAACAATGGGAAGCTTTTTTGACCGAAAACGCCGGTTACCGGGAACAGGCCGAGGTGCAGCGTACCAAGTTGATTCAATTGGAAAATCAAAACCGTCAACTGCAAACCCGGCTGGATAAATTGCAAGGCGAGCGCGGCGGTTTGGCCGAGGCCCAACTGCAATTCGAGTTGGAAACCCTGGAAAGCAGTATCGAGCTGATCGAAGCCGAACGCGCCCGTCTGCAGCAGCAGTTAGAGGATGTATTGCAACGTATTGCCGGCTTGCGTCCGGAAATCAAGCAATTGCATGATCAGCTGCACGAGCGCCGCGCGCAATTGCAAAAAGTGAACGGGAAAATCAGCTCCTTGGAGTTGTTGCAGCAGCATGCCATGGGTAAGGATAAAAAAGATCTGGCGGCTTGGTTGGAGCAAGTCGGCCTGGAACAACAGCCGCGTCTGGCCGAATTTCTGGAAGCGGAAGCAGGCTGGGAGACCGCGCTGGAAACGGTGTTGGGTAGCTATCTGGAAGCGATTTGCGTCGACAGTGCCGACAGTATCCTTTCCGAGCTGCAGGAACTCAACAAGCAATCGTTAATTGTATTCGAAACGCATCCTGCGGATGTAGGCGTCTCGGCGGCTGCCGCCGGCTTGGCCGGCAAACTGCGCAGCCGTTGGGATTTGTCCAGCCTGTTAAGCGGGATTTATTGCGCCGATACGCTACAGCAGGCGCGGCAAATGACCTTGCTGGCGCATGAATCGGTGGTCTTGGCCGATGGCACTTGGTTGGGCAAGGATTGGATCAAAATCAGCCGCGGCAGCGACAGCAAGGCCGGCGTGCTGCATCGGGAAAAAGAACTGCGCGAATTGAAACAGTTGCAGTCGGAGTTGCAGCTGGCGATCGGCGAGGATGAGCAACAATTGGCGGATAGCGAACAAGCCTTGAAAACGGCAGAAGCCAATCGCGAGCAATATCAACAAACAGAAAAATTATTGAGCGCCGAATATTCCGCCAAGAGCGCCGAATACAGCGCCCAGTCCGCCCGTTTCGAGCAGCAAAAACGCCGTCTGGAACAGCTGGATCATGAAATCGAGGAAATCGGCCAGCACTTGGCCGAAAATGCCGAAAGCATGTCCGAAGCCGAGTTGATCAAACAGGATGCCGAACTGGCATTGGGCGAATTGGGCGACAAAAAACTGCAACTGGAGCAATTGAGCCGGCAAATCCAGTCGCAACAGCAGGACACCGATGCGTCGGTGGACGAAGCCCGCCGGCATTTGCAACGCCTGCATGCGCAAATCGAATCGTTGAAAACCTCGGAAGGCTTGACCGCCAAGCAAATCGAGCGCCTGCAAATTCAACATCAACAATCCGCCGACCGGATAGCCGAGCTGGAACATAAACTGGAATTCAGCCTGTCGCCGCTGGACGACGAAAAAATGCTGCTGGAGCAGTTGCTGGAGAAAAAACAAGCCTTTGAGGACGGGTTGGCCGCCGAGCGGCAGGCGCAACAGGCTAGCGAGCAAAATGTCAGTCAGTTGGCGGAACTCTATTCGCGGACCCAGCGCGATCTGGAAAAACAAAAAGAAGCCCTCGACAAGGTGCGTTTCGAGCAACAGGACAGCCGGGTGCGCCAGCAAACCGTCGCCGAGCAATTGAGCGAAGCCGACGCCGACCCCCGGCGGATATTGGCGAACCTGCCGGCCGATGCCAAGGAAGCGCTGTGGAAAAGCCGGGTGGACGACTTGGCGGATCAGATCGAAAGGCTGGGTTCCATCAATTTGACCGCGATCGAGGAATATAAAACCCAGTCCGAACGCATGAGGTTTTTAACCGAGCAGCATGACGATTTGATGGAGGCGTTAAACTCGTTGGATCAGGCCATCGGCAAAATCGACCGGGAAAGCCGCCAGCGCTTCAAGGAAACCTTCGACAAAATCAATAGCGGCTTACAGGAAAAGTTTCCGCGTCTGTTCGGCGGCGGTCAGGCTTATTTGGAGCTGACCGAACAGGATGTGCTGGAAGCCGGCGTCAACATCATTGCCCGGCCGCCCGGCAAGCGCAACAGTTCGATTCATTTGCTGTCCGGCGGCGAGAAAGCCTTGACGGCGGTGGCCTTGGTGTTTTCGATTTTCGAACTGAACCCGGCGCCGTTTTGTTTGCTGGACGAAGTGGATGCGCCGTTGGACGATGCCAACGTGGTGCGGTTTTCCAAAATGGTGGAGGACATGTCCGCCAGCGTACAGTTTTTATACATTTCACATAACAAAGTCACAATGGAAATTGCAAAACATTTGGCAGGTGTTACCATGAGAGAGCCTGGGGTGTCCAGAATGGTGGCGGTCGATATCGAAGAAGCAGTGAGCATGGCGGAAAGCTAATGGATAAAGAATTATTAAGAGTCGTGATTATTTTGATCGGCATGCTGGTAATGATCGGCATGCTGTTGTGGCATTTCTTTAAATCGCTGCGCGAACGCCGCGAAGCCGGCGATTATTTTGACGATTCCGAGTACAGCGATCGGCTGATCGACGACTTTGAAGTCGAAGAAGACGACGATGAAATGGACATTTTTCCGTCGCATGATGTGGTCGACGGCGACGGCTTGCTCGACGACGAATCCATCAAACCCGTCCCTAAAGAACCGGCCAAACCGGATGCCGTAAAAGGCCAGTCTAAAACCGCGTACCCGGCGCTGATCGAATTCAGTCTGGTTGCGCGCGCCGACGAAGGCTTCAACGGCGAAGACCTGTTCGATGCCTTCGAACAGGTCGGCTTGGTGTACGGTAGCGTAAAAGTTTTCGAGCGCATCGATAAAAACCGCTTGGTGGATTTTGCCGTTGCCAGCATGATCGAGCCCGGCACTTTTCCCGATACTCATCTGGATGAGTTTTATTGCCCGGGTATCGTATTTTACATGCAGCCGCGCGAGGTGGATAAGCCGTTGGCGGTATTCGACGACTTTATCGAAACCATCGATACGCTGGCAATGGAACTGGACGGCGTGGTCTGGGACAATCAAAGGCAGCCGTTAACCGCCGAAACCATCGCGCAATTCCGGCAAATGCTGGCCCGATAATCAATCAACCTATGCCTGGCGAGGGCGCATTGCCCTCTTTTCAGTTTAACTTTAGTAGTCAGTAAGTGGATCAAAAACATATCAGAAATTTCTCTATCATCGCCCATATCGATCATGGTAAATCGACATTGGCGGATCGGTTCATTCAAATTTGCGGGGGCTTAAGCGACAGGGAAATGGAGGCCCAGGTTTTGGATTCCATGGATCTGGAGCGCGAACGGGGCATCACGATTAAAGCGCAAAGCGTCACGCTGGATTACAAAGCCAGCGACGGCGAGGTTTATCAACTCAATTTCATCGATACGCCGGGCCACGTGGATTTTTCCTACGAGGTGTCGCGGTCCCTGGCGGCCTGCGAAGGGGCGTTGTTGGTCGTGGATGCCGCGCAAGGCGTGGAAGCGCAAAGCGTGGCCAACTGCTATACCGCCATCGAGCAAGGATTGGAAGTGGTGCCGGTGTTGAACAAGATCGATTTGCCCTCCGCCGAACCCGAGCGGGTGATGGAGGAAATCGAAAATGTCATCGGCATTCCGGCCGACGAAGCGCTAAAAATCAGCGCCAAGACCGGCGTCGGCGTCGAATTGGTGCTGGATCAATTGATCCGGAAAATACCGCCGCCGCGAGGCGACCAGAATCAACCCTTGCAAGCGCTGATCATCGATTCCTGGTTCGATAATTATCTGGGCGTGGTGTCCTTGGTGCGCATCGTCAACGGCAGCTTGCGCCGCAAACAAAAGATTACCGTGATGTCGACCGGGAAATCTTTTTCGGTGGAAAAGTTGGGCGTGTATACGCCCAAGCAATTCGAGAAGCAGCAGCTAAACACCGGCGAAGTCGGCTTTATGGTGGCCGGCATCAAGGATATTTTCGGCGCCCCGGTCGGCGATACCATTACCGCTACCGATAATCCGGCCGCCTCGGCGTTGCCGGGTTTCGAAAAAGTCCAGCCGAGGGTATTCGCCGGTTTGTATCCGGTCAGTTCCGACGATTTCGGCGACATGCGCGAAGCCCTGGATAAATTGCGTTTAAACGATTCCGCCTTGAATTACGAGGCGGAAACCTCGCAGGCCCTCGGCTTCGGTTTCCGCTGCGGCTTTCTGGGCATGCTGCACATGGAAATCGTCCAGGAACGGCTGGAGCGCGAATACAATATCGACCTGATTACCACGGCGCCGACGGTGGTTTACGAGGTGGAAACTCACGGCGGCGAAGTGGTTATGGTGGACAACCCCGCCAAGCTGCCCGATGTCGGCACTATTGTGGAAATCCGCGAACCCATCATTTTGGCGAACATCCTGGTGCCGCAAGCTTATCTGGGCAATGTGATCAATCTGTGTATCGAAAAACGCGGCGTGCAGAAAAACATGCAATATGCCGGTGCCCAGGTGTCGCTGAATTACGAGTTGCCGATGAGCGAGGTGGTGCTGGATTTCTTCGACCGCCTGAAATCCGTCAGCCGCGGTTATGCCTCGTTCGATTACGAATTTTTGCGTTTCGAGCCGGCACCCTTGGTGAAGCTGGATGTATTGATCAACGGCGATAAAGTCGACGCCTTGTCTATCATCGTCCATCGCGATCTCAGCCAGAATCGCGGCCGCGATCTGGTCGAAAAAATGAAGGACCTGATACCGCGGCAGATGTATGAAGTAGCGATTCAGGCGGCGATAGGCTCAAAAGTCATTGCCCGCTCGACGGTAAAAGCCATGCGTAAAAATGTCACGGCCAAGTGTTATGGTGGCGATATTACCCGTAAGAAAAAATTGTTGGAAAAACAAAAAGCGGGCAAAAAGCGCATGAAACAGGTGGGCAGTATCGAGATTCCGCAGGAAGCGTTTCTGGCGGTGTTGCAGGTTAATAAAGAATAACGGCAGTAAAACTTATGGATTACGATTTTTCTTTTTTTCTGGTGATAGCCACGTTTGTGACGGGCGTTGTCTGGGGCGGTTACTGGTTGTATTTAAAATATGCCCATCAACCTTACCCGGTGGACAAGGAACCGTTGTTGGTGGAATACGCCCGCTCGTTCTTTCCGGTGGTGTTGATCGTCTTATTGTTGCGGTCTTTTCTGGTGGAACCGTTCCGGATTCCATCCGGCTCGATGATGCCGACATTATTAATCGGCGATTTTATTTTGGTGAACAAGTTCACCTACGGCGTGCGCCTGCCGGTGTTGAACGATAAAGTCATCGAGATGGGCGAGCCCGAACGCGGCGACATCGTGGTATTTCGTTTTCCCAAGCAGCCCAGCGTGGATTACATCAAGCGGGTGATCGGCCTGCCGGGCGACCGGATCGCTTACTTCGGAAAAAAACTGTATGTGAACGGTCAGCCGATTGCCAATACCTCGCTGGGCCGTTATCAAGGCGTGGGCCAAGGCATGACCATGACCGGCGCCGAACGTCTGGAAGAGGATTTGACCGGCGTCAAGCATTCGATTTTGATCAGCCCCGGCGTGCCTACCGTGGAAGATGTGTTTGTGGTGCCGCCTGGCCAGTATTTTGTGATGGGCGACAATCGGGATAACAGTAACGATAGCCGGTATTGGGGCACCGTGCCGGAAGCTAATTTAGTGGGCAAGGCCTTTTTCATCTGGATGAATTGGGACTGGCAAAACAAGGGCATTGCTTTTGACCGAATCGGCACTATTCTGGAATAAACCAAATTTAAATCGAAGCGGGAGACCGGTATGCAGACATCGCCTTACAAACAACAAGGGTTAACCTTTATTTCATTGGTTTTATTGTTGGGTTTGATCGCATTTTTTACCATGCTGGTGCTGAAAATCGGTCCCATCTATTTTAACCACAGCAAAGTGGTTAATGCGTTGGATGCGGTGGAGAACACTACCGATATTACCAGTAAATCCAGAGCGGAGATTCTGAGCAGTTTGATGAAACGCTTCGATATGAATTATGTCGAGTACGTAACGACGGATGACATCCACATACAGGCGCAGCCCGGCTATGTCAAAGTGGACATCGATTACGAGCGCGTCGAACCCATGATGGGCAATTTAAGTGTATTGGTTGAGTTTCATGAAGGATTTGAAGCTGGTGGGAAGTGATTAAAAAACCTGAAGAACTGGCCAGAAAGCTGGGGCTGACTTTTAGTCAGCCCCAATTGTTTAAAACCGCATTAACCCACCGTAGCGCCGGAGCCCATAATAACGAACGACTCGAATATCTCGGCGACTCGGTGCTGGGGTTTGTGGTGGCCGAAAGGTTGTTTTCGCAATTCCCCGGCGTGGGCGAAGGCGTGTTGAGCCGGTTGCGGGCCAGTCTGGTCAATCAGACGTCCCTGGCCGAATTGGCCAGGCAGCACAATTTGGGCGATTACTTGATTCTGGGTTCCGGAGAATTGAAAAGCGGCGGTTTTCGGCGCGATTCGATTCTGTCGGATGCCTTGGAAGCTATCATGGGCGCGATACTGCTGGACAGCGGCGTGGATGTTTGCCGGCAGTGGATCTTGAACTTATTTGCCGAAAAATTCGCCGGGATCAAGCTGGATAGTTGGAACAAAGATCCCAAAACCCGCTTGCAGGAATTGATGCAGGCCCGTAAAAAAGAACTGCCCGTTTACGAGTTGGTCGGCATGTCCGGTGCCGATCATGCGCAAACTTTCGAGGTTAAATGCAGTGTGCCGATTACCTCCGAATTCACGCATGGCGTTGGAATTTCCCGTAAGAAGGCCGAGCAGGCCGCCGCGGAAAGCATGTTAATTCTTTTAGAAGATCAGGACTAATGAACTGCGGATATGTCGCGTTAATCGGTAGGCCGAATGTCGGCAAGTCGACCTTGATGAACCATTTGCTGGGCCAGAAGCTCAGCATTACCTCCAGAAAACCTCAAACCACCCGGCACCGGATTCTGGGTATCAAAACCAGCGAAGCGGGTCAGGCTATCTTCATGGATACGCCGGGCATGCACAGCGACGAGAAAAGGGTCTTGAACCGCTATCTGAATAAAACCGCCGATAGCACCTTGCTGGGCGTGGACGTGGTGGTGTGGGTGTTGGACGGATTGTACTGGCACGAATACGACGAGCGGATTTTCAAAAAGCTGGAGGCCGCGGGCTTGCCGGTGATTCTGGTAGTCAACAAGATCGATAAGATCAAGGACAAGCAAACGGCAATGGCCTTTTTCGCCGAAGCCAAACAGAAGTATCCCTTTGAACAAATCGTGCCGGTTTCGGCGTTGAAAAGTACCAATCTGGATGTGTTGGAACAGCAGATCATGGCATTGTTGCCGGAAGCGGAGCCGATTTATCCCGAAGATCAAATCACCGACCGGCCGGAACGGTTTTTTGTCGCTGAAATCGTGCGGGAGAAGCTCACGCGCCGATTGGGCGACGAATTGCCCTACGCCATGACGGTGGAAATCGAGCTGTACGAAGAGCATCCCGATCTCTGTAAAATCTATGCCAATATCTGGGTAGAGCGCAGCAGCCAAAAAAGCATTGTGATCGGCAAGCAAGGCGAGATGCTGAAAAAAATCGGTACCGAGGCCCGGCTGGATATCGAAAAACTGATCGGTCAAAAAGTCTATCTGCAATTGTGGGTAAAAGTGAAAAAAGGCTGGTCGGATAACGAGCGCGCCCTGCACGGTTTGGGTTTTACCGATACCGAATAAACCATGAGAGAATCCGCTGTCTACCTGCAGCCGGCATTCATCTTACAGCACCGGCCTTATCGCGAAACCAGCCAGTTATTGGAGGTTTATACCCGCGATTTCGGCATCGTTTCCGTCTTGGCCAAAGGCGTCCGCCAGGAAAAATCGAAACTGGCGGGCGTGTTGTTGCCTTTTACCTTAATACAGATCTCCTATCTGGATAAAAACGAGCTAAAGCTCCTGACTCGGGCGGAATTTGTCCGCCATTACGCGCCGCAGCGGCTAGCCCTGTATTGCGGTTTTTATCTCAATGAACTGTTGCAGCGGTTTTTGTTTCGGCATGACCCGCACCCCGAATTATTTGCCGGCTATCAAACTTGTCTGGACGAATTGTGCAAAGGCTTGAACATTGAACAGACTTTACGCTATTTTGAGCTGGAAATACTGGAGGCATGCGGATATGGCGTGGAACTGGCCGTCGATCGAAACCAGCGGCCGGTCGATAGCCGTAGACGTTACAGCTTTCAGCCAAATGCCGGATTGGTCGAAGATGTCGGGGGCTGTATCAGCGGAGCCAGTCTACAAGCGCTAAGTATCAAAGCGCCGCTACCGGGAGCCGCATTAGCGGAGGCCAAACAGTTTTTGCGAACGATGTTGGACGCGCATTTGCAAGGCAAGCCATTGCAAAGCCGCGAGGTGCTGGCAAAGATGATTAAATATTTGTAGGCGAACGACGAAAGACCGGATTACATTTTATATAGCCATGTAGACATTAAACAGGTATGGAAAAACAAATTATTTTATTGGGTGTGAATATCGACCATGTGGCCACATTGCGCCAAGCCCGGGGTACCCGTTATCCGGAGCCTATCCAGGCCGCGCTGGTGGCCGAACAAGCCGGGGCCGATAGCATTACCGCGCATTTGCGGGAAGACCGGCGCCACATCCAGGACAGGGACATTTACCTATTGAAGGATATGCTGCACAGCAAATTGAATCTGGAGATGGCGGTTACCGACGCCATGATCGAGATTGCCCTGCGGGTCAAACCGCAAGCGTGTTGTCTGGTGCCGGAGCGCCGCGAGGAATTGACCACCGAAGGCGGCCTGGATGTGCTGGCCGCGCCGCGAAAAATGCGGGATGCTTGCCAATCTCTGGCGGCGGCGGGCGTGGAAGTATCGTTATTTATCGACCCCGAACTTGCACAGATCGATGCGGCTGTGGAAGCCGGGGCGCCGGTCATCGAGTTACATACCGGACGCTATGCGGATGCGCAAACGCCGGCCGAACAAATGCTGGAGTTGGAACGTATTCGGCACGCGGCGGAGCATGCTTTTCAGGCGGGTTTGCAGGTCAACGCCGGGCACGGCTTAACTGCGCTCAACGTGGCGCCGATATGCCGGATAGCGCCGATTAGGGAATTAAATATAGGGCATTCCATTATTGCTCAAGCGGTATTTTCGGGGCTGGCGCAAGCGGTGCGGGACCTGAAGCAGGTGATGCGGGAAGCGCGTTTGCACAGTTAAAAGATATGCAGACAGAACTGGAATTTTATCAATTGTCCGCGGTCGGCGACCGGGAAATCAACCAGGATTGCATGGCCCACCGGGTCTGCGCCGATTATGCGGTATTCGTGGTGGCGGACGGGCTGGGCGGGCATCAGGCGGGCGAGAAAGCGTCGCAGTTTTTTTGCCGCGGCCTGATCGAACAGGCTCAGGCATTTCAGAGTCGCATCATACGGCAGCCCGAACAAGGCGTGCGGGAATGGATAGCGGCGGCGGTCAACCGCATGCGGGAGTTGTTCGGCAATGATCCCTTTGCGGCCGATGCGCATACGACTGGCGCGATTTTGTATCTGGACGATACGCAGGTCGTTACCGCGCACTGCGGAGACTCGCGCATTTATCGCCTCAATCCCGCGCAAGTTCTTTGGCGGACTAAAGATCACTCCTTGACGCAGCAGCTATTTGACGAGGGTAAAATCAGCGAGTGGGAAATGGGTATACATCCGGAACAAAACAAGCTGACCCGCAGTATTAATGTGTTGAGCGCGCCCATGGTGGACATTCAGGTTTTCCCCGCCATGCAATCGGGGGAAACCTTTATTCTTTGCAGCGACGGTTTTTGGGAATGCATAAAAGAACAGGAATTTTTACAGTTGTCCCAGCCGGCCAGCGGTAAGAGCGAACTAAAGAAGATGGCGCAAATGACCATCTTGCGGGCACAGGGCAAGAGCGATAACTGTACCGTGCAGTGGGTGAGAAAACGCGTCATTACCCAGTGAGTGTCGGCCGATGCGCTGGGTTTCGGCTGGCGACCAACCAACGTTAAATAGTTACGAAAACGATAGGTTTTTTAGAAAAGTTGCGGAGCCTGTCTCCGCAAGCTCGGGACAGGTTTAATGAGTTGCCAAACCGTGTTTTTGGATGCGGTACAGCAAGGTATCTCTGGAAATGCCCAACAGGCGGGCTGATTTGCTGCGGTTGCCGTTGGTGCGGGCCAGGGCTTGATGGATCATGTTGGCTTCCAAGGCATCCAGTTGCAGGCCGGTTTCTGGCAATCTGAAGTCGGTCACCGTGGCTGTGCCGCCGGCGTTTTCCTTGCCGTGGGTGAATTCATGCGGCAGGTTTTCAGGTTCGATCACTCGGCCGGCCAGCAAGATACTCAGACGTTCGCACAAATTGCGTAATTCGCGGACATTGCCCGGCCATTTGTGGGTGCGAAGGGCTTTAAGGGCTTGTTTGCTGAAAGTGGGCGATTGTAGCGAATGGGCTTCGGAAAAGTGCGCGAAAAAATGTTTGGCCAAAATTTCGATATCTTCGCTGCGTTCGTGCAAGGCCGGCAATTCGAGCGGAACGACATTCAAGCGAAAATATAAGTCGCGGCGGAATTCGCCCGCTTCGATTTGTTTTGCCAAATCGGAGTTGGTGGCCGCAATCACGCGGACGTTGACGTGATAAGGCTTGGTGCCGCCGACCGGCAGGCATTCGCCGGATTCTAAAAAACGTAGCAGCTTGGACTGAATGGTTAGCGGTAGAGAGTTGATCTCGTCCAAAAACAGAGTGCCGCCATCCGCGGCTTGAAACAAGCCTTGTTTGTCGGAAGTGGCGCCGGTAAATGCGCCTTTTTTATGGCCGAAAATTTCGGATTCCACCAAGCCTTCGGGCAAGGCGGCGCAGTTGAGGGTGACGAAGGGTTTGTTGGCCCTGGGGCTGTCTTTTTGAATGGCGCTGGCCAGGACTTCCTTTCCCGTACCGGTTTCTCCTTTGATTAAAACCGTCACATCGGTCGCGGCCACCATGCGGGCGCTGCGTATCAATGCTTCCAGAGCAGGGGATTGACCAATAATAGAACTGAAATTATCCACTGTAAAAACCTCTCAAACGTCAGATGTGTTCAACACGCATCGGGTTAAGCCATGGGAAAACGGCCAGTAAGGCAAAAATAATAAATAAGATGCCCACTACTTGCTTGAAGCGCCTGGCTTTGGAAAGCCTGGCCAATAATGAGGTCATTATACCGACTCCAACCACGGCAGGTAAAGTGCCTAATCCAAAAGCCAGCATGGTCATGGAGCTGTGCACGACGTTGCCGGTGGTAGCCGCCAAGGCCAGGGCGGTATAAATCAGGCCGCAGGGCAGCCAGCCCCAGACCATGCCGAACAATATGGCTTGGGTGCGGGTTTTGACCGGGATCAACCGGCGTCCGAAGGGTTCTATCAATTTCCAAAAGCGCGAGCCTATTTTTTCGATATAGGCAAAACGGGGAAACCAGCCGCCGATATAAAGGCCCGCGCTGGCCATGATGGCGCCCGATGCCAGTTGCAAAATGCGGTGGGCCTGACCTTCCGTGAAGGGCAGGCTGAGAAAGCCGACTACCGCGCCGGCGATGGCATAACTGGCAATCCGGCCCAGGTTATAACTGAGGACGATGCTGAACAGTATGCGTTTGTTGTTTCTGAGTTCCTGGCTTAGGCTGTAGGTCAAGGTGCCTATGATGGAGCCGCACATGCCTATGCAATGCAAGCTGCTGAATAAGCCGATAAAAAACGCGGCCAGATAAGAGGCATTGAAATCTAAATAAAGGTGCATAACCGGGAAAATTTAAAAAAGGCTGTGGCCACGGCTCCGAATTATAAACGGATATTGGCTTTTAGGAATGGCGGCGCTACGTCAAAGGGGCTGGTGGGGGGACAGGTTTTCGCAACAAACCCGGTTCCGCCCCTGTTTTTTGGCCCGATACAGGGCGTCGTCGGCCGCTTGCATCAAACCGCTAAAGTGGTCGGCGGCGTTGGCAATGATGGTGCTGACGCCAACGGAAACGGTAACGTACGGCAGTTCGCTATTGTTGGCGTGATGGATCTTAAGATTTTCCACGGCAAGCCGATACTGTTCCGCGCGCATGACGGCGCCCATGTTGTCGGTATTAGGCAACAGAATCGCAAACTCCTCGCCGCCCAGCCGGGCAACCAAATCTTCGGGGCGTTGGGTATGGCTGACAAAGGCATTTGCCACCCGCCGTAAACATTCATCCCCCACGGGATGGCCGTATTGATCGTTAAACATCTTGAAATTATCGATATCCACGATCATCAGCGAAAGCGGGCTGGCGATGCGTTTGGCCTGATTGAATTGTCTTTCCAGGGCCGAGTCGAACGCGCGCCGATTCGGGATTTCGGTTAAGCCGTCCAGAGAGGCCAGCTTTTCCAACAGATCGGTCTTGGCTTTGAGTTGTATCTGGGTTTTTACCCGCGCCAGCACAATGGCCGGCGAAAAGGGCTTGGTGATGTAATCGCAACCGCCGATTTTAAATCCCTGCACTTCATCGGCTTCCGAGCGTTTGGCCGTTAAAAAAATGACCGGAATATTGCGCGTGCCATCATCGGATTTAAGCTGGTGGCAAATGTCGTAACCGTTAATGTCGTCCAGCATGATATCCAGCAAAATCAAATCAGGTTGTTGGCTGCGAGCGATATGCAATGCCAGTTGGCCGCTGGGAGCGACTTTTACCGAGTAATGCGGTTCGAGGATGTTTTTAATCAAATCGAGATTTTCCGGGCTGTCGTCGACTGCGAGAATGGTGTGATCGGTTTTATTGTCCATACCTATCTTTCCGGGAAATCTATAAGGGGTTTTACCGCCGCGGCGGCTTCTACAAATTGATATTGGGCTATTTGTTTGCGGATTGAAATTAACGCATCTATAAGCGAGGGTTCCTTAATGCCGGACAGGATGAAATCCAATTGCCGATCAGTGTCCGAATCGAAGTTCTGCAACTTATCCAGTAAAATACGCAATTGATGCCGGGTTTCGGTCGCTGAAAATCCCCGGTTATGTTTAAAATCCGGCTCCAGAGCAGGAATTGTGCTTTGTATGCTATTGATAATGCGGTTAAGCTCCTGAGTCGCCAAGCCGATGAGTTTGCTTGCGGCGGGTGTATTCTGAACGTTAGCGCCTTGCTCCGCAAGCGATTCCTCCAGCCGTTGTAAATGCCCTTGCAATGAGGCAGCGCCCAGAGAGCCCGCAAGGCCTTTAAGGGTGTGGACCAATTGCCGCGCCGCGGGCGGTTTTTTTGCCGTTAAGGCTTGCGATATTTCGCTCATGCTATCGGCATGGTTTTCCGCGAATTTTTGTAGGATTTTGCGGTAAACCGTTTTGTCTCCGGCGGTATGCCGCAAACCCAACCGGCTGTCGATGCCGTACAGGTAAGGGATGTCCTCCGTACTGTCGGACGCATTCGGGGCGTGGGTCTCTTCAATGTTTTTGGGTGTTATCCACTTGGTTAAAACAGCGTATAAGGTGCCCGGCAGAATCGGTTTGCCGATAAAGTCGTCCATGCCTGCTTCCAGGCATTTTTCGCGGTCGACATTCATGACATTCGCGGTCATGGCGATGACCGGCAGATTGGCGCAGTCCGGCTGTTTACGCAGGCTACGGGTGGTTTCATAGCCGTCCATCACCGGCATCTGCACATCCATCAACACGCAATCGTATTGGGTTTGTTTGAGTTTCAGCAGGGCAATTTCGCCGTTTTCGGCGGTATCCACCTGCAAATGGGCCTGGGTCAACAGTTCGATGGCGACAATGCGATTGACTTCGTTATCTTCGACCAACAGGATGCGGGCGCCGCGAATGCGGTGTAACTTGCGGGTGTCGATATCGGGGCGCCGGCGGGATTGGCGTAAGAGTTTAAGGTCCGTTAAGCCCAAGGTGACCGTAAAGCTGAAGCAGGAGCCGGCCCGCTCCCGGCTTTTAACGCTGATGCCGCCGCCCATTTGTTCCACCAATTGTTTGCTGATCGCCAAACCCAAGCCTGTACCGCCGTAGGTGCGGGTCACGCTGCTGTCGCCCTGGCTGAAGGCTTTAAATAATCGGGTTTGCTGTTGTTCGCTCATGCCGATGCCGGTGTCGCTGATGCTGAATTCCAGCGTAATATGCTCGTTTGTGCGTTCGAGTTCCGTGAAGGACACTTCAATTTGGCCGTGTTCGGTAAACTTGATGGCGTTACCGATCAGATTGATCAAGACTTGCCGCAGGCGCTGCGGATCGCCCACCACGGCATGGTAGTGTTGATCGATGGGGGGCCTGATTAATCCGAGCTGCTTGCGGCGGCATAACTCGGCCATGGTCGAAAAAACCTGGTCCAGCATTTCTTCCAGAATGAACGGGACTGCCTCGAGGCGGAGTTTGCCGGACTCCATTTTCGAAAAATCCAGAATATCGTCGATCAAATTCGTCAAGCCGTTGGCCGCGGTTTCGACGCGCTCCAGATAATCGCGCTGCTTGGAGGTGATATTGCTGTTCAAACACAATTCCACCAGTCCGACGATCGCGTTCATCGGCGTGCGTATTTCGTGGCTCATATTGGCGAGAAACTCGGATTTTACCTGAGTGGCTTTTTCCGCCTCCCGTTTGGCTTCCAGCAGGCGTTGTTCGGTGTTCAGACGTTCGGTGATGTCCTGCATGGTGCCTTGAATACCGTTGGCGTGATGGCGGCCGTCCCGAATCACTTTGCCGCGCTGATGCACATGGCGGATTTCGCCGTTATTTAAGACGATGCGGTGCTTGAAATCGACGATGTCGTTATTGTGGGTGTTTTGCAGAGCGGTCTTGAAAATATTTCTGTCGTCCGGATGCACCAACTGGGTCAGGAAGCTGGCAAAAGACGGGATGAAGCTGCTTCTGTGAGTGCCGGTAATGCGATACATTTCATCGGACCAGCTGAAATGGTTGTCGGACCAATGCCATTGCCAATCGCCTATATGCGAAATACTTTGCGCATCGACCAAACGCTGCTTTTGAATTTCCAACGCGTGGATGGCTTGGCTGCGTTCCAATTCGGAGGTGATTTGGGCGGCAAACAATTTCAGTATGTCTTCGGCAAATTGCAGATCCGGAATCGGATGGCGATACAGAGCCGCCACGAATCCGCGAATCCGGTGGCGGTCGTTTTGCAGCGGGATGCCGATAAAGCCTTGAATCCGATGGTCGGCCAGCCATTTGTCGTCGGGGAAATAGCGGTAAACCTCTTGTTTATGGCTACGGGCCGCGCCTGCCGATAGATGGGTGCAAACGCTGGAGTGCATGACGTAGGGAATGGGAGGGTCGGATTTGTTCAATGCGCAAAAGGATAGGATTTTGCAGTTGCCGTCCGCCGATGTTTCTCCGATCAGGGTGTAATCGGCCGCCAAGGTTTCCGCCGCCAACAGGGAGAAATTATCCAATATGGCATCGGTGGAGTTTTCCAGGGAGCCGGAGATAATGCTGCGAATGGCGCTGTTTTGCTGGCGTTGGCGGGTGATGTCCGTCACCAGGCCCTGATAGCCCGTCACCTGGTTCCGATCGTCGCGGCTAACGACTTTATGGTCTTGTACCCATTTGACGGTGCCCGCGGGGGTGACAATGCGGTAAGGCTGATGGGCTATGTCGGAACAGTTCGGATCGTTGCCGCAGGCGTCGATTTCCGCGCGGAACGCCGCCGCATCGTCGGGATGAACCAAATCCAGATAGCGCAGCTTGCCGGCCAGCGGATGCGTGTCGATGGAATCCAATAATTGCATGACATTGTCGGTGGCGAATTCGATGGGTAATCCTTCGCCGCAATGCCACTTCAACGCCACGGAAGGGCTTTGGCTGATGACTTGATAAGCGTCCCGCAGATTTTGTTCGAATTGTTTGCGGGCGGTGATGTTTTGATGCGTGCCGCATAAACGGGTAGGCTGGCTCGTGACCGGGTCCTGTTCCACCACCGAACCGGAGCCTTGTATCCATACCCAGTGGCCGTCCTTGTGCCGCATGCGGAATTCCACGACATAGGGTGTGCCGGATGCGATATGGGTCGATATGACATCCCCGACCCGGTCGAGGTCGTCGGGATGAATCCTATGCTTCCAGTCGTGGATATAGTTATCCAGTTCGTCCTGCCGTAAGCCCAGCATGTCCAGCCAGCGCTGATTGACCTCGTGTCTGCCGGTTATGTAGTCCCAGTCCCAATAGCCTAATTCGGCGCCGTCGATGACCAAGGCCAGTTGCCGCTCGATTTTTTTGCGGGCCGTGATATCGAAATGCAATTGCAGTAATTGGTCCGGCGCATTAGCCGGCAGGCCGCTTAGGGAAATTTGCTGCCAGCTTTGCCGTGGGAAGGCAAAGTCGGTCGCCGCCAATTCCCTACCGTCGGCTATATGCCGGCAAAGCAGGCAGTCTTGACCGGCGGTTTGCGGAGGATGAAATAAATCATGTACCGGTTGACCGATAAGGCTGGCGGGTGGCCTGTCGAGCAGCAGGGCAGCGGCGGGGTTGATGCCGCGAATGATACCTTGCCGGTCAACCACCATGGCCGGTTGCGGCAAGCGGGTAAAGCATATGCCGGTTTGGATGTGCGGCGCAACAGGCTGGCGGGTCAATTGGAGGCTGCCCCAGACGAGGCAAGCAAGCCCCGCTCCCGAGAGTGGCAGATGCAGCCAAATGGAATAAGCCATGCCGTTAACATGCTGGTAGGCGCCGACAGCCATTTCCGCCGCAAACAAGATGGCTGCGGCGATTAACGCTAAACTTGGGCGAGGAGCGCGGCGCGGCGCGGATTCAGGCGTCATTATGTTCCTAAATTGAAATAGCCGGTCAATGTTACCTTCCCGTCGGCGACAGAACAATCTACCGTGATGGGTATTTGTTAAGCCAAACGAATTTTATGCGCGGCCCCTGCTTGTTCCTTGACCAGTTTGGGTACCAGGTAACCGGGTAACTGTTCTTGCAGGCATTGCATCAATGCCAGCGCCCGCTGTGCGGGCACTTCAAAATGGCCTACCCCGGCGGCCCGGTCCAGGCAATGCAGGTAATAGGGCAAGACGCCAATGCTGAACAGCCTTTCATTTAAACGCAGCAAGCTTTGGCAGTCGTCGTTGACGCCTTTGAGCAATACGCTTTGATTCAGCAAGGTGACATTGCGCTGTTTCAGGCCGTTACAGGCGCGGGCCACGTCCGCGCTCAATTCGTTGGCATGATTGGCGTGCAGCACCAACACGACGGCCTGCGGCAGGTTAGAGAGGGTGTCCAGCAACTCTGGCGTGACGCGGGCCGGCAAGACTACCGGTATGCGGCTGTGAAGGCGGATGCGCCGAACGTGGGGAATGCCGGCAACAGCGTCCAACAAGGCCTTGAGCTTATCGTCATTCAGCAGCAACGGGTCGCCGCCGCTGAGTATGACTTCCTCGATTTCCGGACGGGCGCTTATATAGGCCAAGGCCTGCTGCAGTTTCGGTTTGGAAAGCTGCTGTTCCGCATAGGGGAAATGCCGGCGGAAACAGTAGCGGCAGTTGATGGCGCAGGCGCCTGTGCAAATCAATAACACCCGTCCCCGGTATTTGTGGATGACCCCGGCCGCGGCCGCGGCGTTTAAGTCGCCCACCGGATCATGGCTGTAACCGGGGTAGTGCGCCAACTCGTCTTGCAGGGGAAGCACCTGTCTTAATAAGGGGTCGGCGGGGTCGCCGGTTGCCATGCAATCGGCAAACCCTCGCGGTACCCGCAACGGAAATTCTTTGCAATGGGGCAGTAAGGGCAAGCTAGCGGGGTCGAGTTGCAGGTGCCGGCATAACTCCGCGACACTGGAAAAGGCCTCGGCAAGTTGGCGTTGCCAGAGAGGGGGCTGGGTATTCAATACGGCTCCGGTTTTTGAAAAATTAACAAGACGGGTTTCACCGCGCCGAGGGTTTGGCGACCATTCCCGCATGGCGCGGCAAAACAAAAATCCCTTACCGGGCGGCTATATTTGTTCTGGAGATTCGCCTTATCCATTATAATCGCCCGACTTATTTTTGTTTCACGAGGAAAAAATGGCGACTTATAGCACCAACGAGTTTAAAGGCGGTTTAAAAATCATGCTGGACAACGATCCTTGTTCCATCATCGAGAACGAGTTCGTCAAGCCCGGTAAGGGCCAAGCTTTTAACCGGGTCAAAATCCGTAACCTGAAAACCGGCCGCGTGATTGAACGCACCTTTAAATCCGGCGATACGGTGGAAAGCGCCGATGTCGTCGACGTGGAAATGCAATATTTGTATAACGACGGCGAATTCTGGCACTTCATGGTGCCGGATACCTACGAACAATACCAAGCCGATAAAAATGCCGTTGCCGATGCGGTTAAGTGGCTGAAAGAACAAGATATTTGCACCATGACGCTGTGGAACGACTCCCCGCTGTCCGTAACGCCGCCCAATTTCGTCGAACTGACCATCACCGAAACCGATCCGGGCCTGAAAGGGGATACCTCGGGCGGCGGCGGCAAACCGGCGACATTGGAGTCGGGCGCGGTGGTGCGCGTGCCGCTGTTTGTGCAAATCGGCGAGATGATCCGGGTCGATACCCGTACCGGCGAGTACGTATCCCGCGTTAAAGAATAGTGAAGCCTAGCTGGCGGCCGGTGGCGGATATTCGGCAATTGCGGCAACGCGCGCAATTGCTGGCCGCCATCCGCCGGTTTTTTGCCGAGCGCGAGGTGCTGGAAGTGGAAACCCCGCTGCTGTGCCGCGCCAGCGGTACCGATCCCAATCTGGATTTTTTTTCCAGTCGATTCCATGGTCCGCCAAATCCGCAAACCCTGTTTCTGCAAACCTCTCCCGAGTTTGCCATGAAGCGCTTGTTGGCCGCGGGCAGCGGCAGCATTTACCAAATTTGCAAAGCCTTTCGCAACGGCGAGGCCGGACGCTTTCACAATCCGGAATTTACCATTTTGGAATGGTATCGGGTCGGTTTCACGCTGCAACAGTTGATGGACGAAGTCGCCGAATTGCTGCTCGGCCTGTTGGCGCCGAAGCTGCCGCGCTTGTCGGTGAGGCGGATCGGCTATCAACAGCTATTCAAACGGCACACAGGCTTGGACGCCCTGCGTTTCAATCGGCAGGCCTACCGGGAATATGCCGTTGATTACCCCGAAGCCGATGGCATGTGCGGCGAGGATCACGCCTTGTGGCTGGATTTCTTGTTCAGCCATTGCATACAAAACCGTATGCCGGAAGATACGATTTGTTTGGTGCACGGTTATCCGGCCATACAGTCGTCCCTGGCTCGCCTAAACTCTAATGATACGCGAGTGGCGGAGCGATTCGAGGTGTTTATTAACGGCATGGAACTGGGCAACGGTTTTTTCGAACTGTCCGACGCGGACGAGCAGGAGGCCCGTTTTGACCGGGAAATAGCTCGCCGCCGCCGGCAGGCGCTGCCGGACGTGGCGAAAGACCGGCTGTTTCTGGCCGCGCTACGATCGGGCCTGCCGGAGTGTAGCGGCGTGGCGATAGGTTTGGACCGGTTATTGATGATAGCCACGGGCTGCGAAGAGATTGCCGAGGTACTGGCTTTTCCGGTCGGCAATGCTTGACGGATGCGGCGCGCCGCTGGATGTTTTCCCAACTCAGCCTGCATTCGATCGCCTGTAGTCTTTTGCTTTTGGAGACTGTCGTAAAAGCCAAAATGTAGCTTGGGTTAGCGTAGCGTAACCCAACAAAATCAAAACGTTGGACCTTATTGCATTCAGCCAGGCCTACCTTTTACGACAACCTCTTTTTGAGGGCGAACAAATCGCCTGCCTTTCATGCGGTCTTCAGTATAATCGCCGCTTACCATAACAATAATAAATGGGGAGTCTCATGTACGGTATCGACAGCTTTTTTGAAAACCAGTATCTACGCCTGCAAGCTCATCCGCGGTATCTACAACTTATGGCGCTGCCGGCCCTGCAACGTTGGGGGGCGATTGCCGGGCTGTTCCTGTTGAGCCAGACAGTGGTGTTCGGCGGTCTGTACATCATTTTCGATAAAGTGGTGGTCGTGGGGTTCTTGGCCAGCATTCTGGCCGGTTTGGCGACCGGTGTGGGAGCTTTGCCGGCCTTGTTTTTTAAGGATATTTCCACGCGTTTGTTTAACAGTATGTTGGGTGCGGCGGCAGGCGTGATGCTGGCGGCTACCGCGTTTTCCCTGTTGGTGCCCGGCATCGATTACGGCGAACAGATTTGGCCGGGCAAGGGGCTGCTGGTTGTGTCGGCGGGCATGGTCATAGGCGCTTTGTTTTTACATTTCGCCGACCAAAAATTGCCGCACCTGCACTTCGATACCGTGGCGGACGAGAGTTTGGATTCGCTGCAAAAGATCTCCCTGTTCATTATCGCCATCACGATTCATAACTTCCCGGAAGGCATGTCGGTCGGGGTGAGCTTCGGCACCGGCGATATGAAAAACGGCGCGGTGTTGGCGGTGGCGATAGCCTTGCAAAATCTGCCGGAGGGTCTGGCGGTCGCATTGCCCTTGGTCGGCTTGGGTTATAACAAATGGAAAGCCGTAGGCTTAGCCACTTTGACCGGCTTGGTAGAGCCGGTGGGCGGGCTGCTGGGCATTACCATGGTCACCGTGTTTTCTTCGGTGTTGCCCGTAGCCATGGGCTTTGCCGCCGGCGCCATGTTGTTTGTCATCAGCGAAGAAATTATCCCGGAGACTCACTCCAAGGGCCGTTCGCGTATCGCGACTTTTTCATTGATGCTGGGTTTTATCGTCATGATGATGCTGGACAAAATCTTGGGATGAAGTCCACATAATCAGCGAAAGGTAAAAGACAAAATGCCGACGACGACTACCTTAAGCCTGCCAGCTTATTTCTTTTGCCTATGGACGCCTCAACTCAAATCATTACGTATGTTCAGAATATCGATTTTCCGCAACTGGCCGCGACTTCGGCCACCAGTTTTGCCTTAATCGCGGCGGCGGAGATAGGCGATAAAAGCCAGCTGGTGTGCATGACCCTGGCATCCCGGCACCGCGCCGCGCCGGTGATCTGGGGCGCGATAGCGGCATTTTCTCTGTTGAACACGTTGGCCGTGGTTTTTGGCGCCGCCATGGCAAGCTGGCTGCCGGATTATCTGGTGGCCGCGGCGGTGGCGCTATTATTTGCCGGTTTCGGTGCGCATGCCTTACTGAATCATGGGGACGATGGAGATGAGGACGAAGTGGTGGAAAAAAGCGGGCACGGTATTTTTTTTACCACCTTTCTGCTCATTACCTTGGCGGAATTTGGCGATAAAACCCAGCTGGCGGTTGTGGCCTTGAGCAGTACCGCCGTTCCCGCCGCCGTTTGGCTGGGGTCCACTTTGGCGCTTACCTTTACCTCGGGGCTGGGCGTGTGGGCCGGCCGCACCGTGCTGCAGCGCATGCCGTTGAATTTCCTGCATAAAGTCAGCGGGATAATTTTTATCCTGTTGGCGGCGGTGGCAGCCTATCAAGCCTATACGGCTGTCCGGCCGACCGACTGGCTGCCGGTGTTTTAACAGCCTAACGAGCCGGAGCGATCAGTATGGTTCTTCCGCATTATACAAGGCAGGATGTTTTCAGCATGCTGCCGATAGCGGCGGGGTATGCGTTGCTGGGGAAGCTGGTACTGAATTATTTTTCCGCCGCCGGCAACGTTACCCTGGTGTGGTTTCCCGGCGGCATGGCCCTGGCGATTTTACTGTTAAAAGGACTGAAATTTTGGCCGGGCGTATTTGTGGGCGCCTTTGCCGCCGGTTTGCTGGTCAAAAACGCCTACGGGCTGTGTCTATTTATTGCCTTGGGCAATACCTTGGAGTCGGTAACGGCCGCTTGGTTACTTAAGCGGATTCCCTCATTTTCCCTACAATTAAGACGGCCGCTCGATTTGGCGTGGCTGACCGGTGCCGGTCTGGGGTGTTCCCTGATCAGCGGCGTCATGGGCCCCGGCGCGTTATGGCTGGACGGCGTGTTCCCAGGCCAAGCCGTGCCAAGCGTCATGTTCCATTGGTGGATGGCGGACGTATTCGGCATTATTTCGACCACGCCGTTTATATTGATTTGGCGTTATTGGCCGGCCGATTGGTTTATTAAAGACCGCCTGCCGGAAACCTTGGGGTTTCTTGTCCTCAGTTTGTCGATAACGCTGGCGGTGTTTCTGGATGTTTTTAAGGAGCATATAGGCGAACTGCCGCATGGTTACTGGATGTTTGCCGTCATGTTTTGGGGGGGCATGCGTTTCGGCCGCCACGGCGTGCAATTGGTAGCGGCTTTCACGGCAGTTGCTGCGTTGATGGGGGCAGCGCGGGGAGTGGGGTATTTTGCCGACGATTTCGAAAAATCCGGGATGTGGAATTACTGGCTGTTTCAAACGCTGTTTTCCTGGATTGGTACCGTGTTGGCGTTAACCTTGCACAATGAGCGCCAAGCCCATGCCAAATTATTCGCCAGCGAACACCGGTTGCAAGCCATTATCGACGCGTCGCCGGTCGCTTACGCCTTAAATGACGACCGGCACAACATCACGCTGCTTAATCCGGCGTTTATCGCAACCTTCGGTTACACCCTGGCGGATATCCCCTCGTTAGCGGACTGGTGGCCTAAGGCCTATCCCGATCCCGGCTACCGGCAATGGGTGAAAACCACATGGCGGCAACGGTTGCGGCAGGCCAAGGAAACCGGCCAACCCTTTCAGCCGTTTGAGGTGGATATTCGGTGCAAAAATGACGACGTCAAGCATGTTCTGGTCGGCGCCGGGCCGTTGGAAGGCGTATATTCCGGCGAGCATTTAATCACGTTATTGGACATGACCGAGCAGGCCAGAGCTAGCCGGGCGCTGTCGAATTCCAATATTTTATTGCAATCCATTCTGGAAACCTTGCCGTTGCGGGTGTTCTGGAAAGATACCAAGTCGCGGTATCTGGGCGCCAATCGCCTGTTTGCCCAGGATGCGGGGATGGCTTCCGTGGCCGACCTATTAGGTAAAAACGATCATGAATTGCAATGGTGGGAACAGGCCGCTGTTTATCAACAGGACGATCGGCAAATCATGCAGTCCGGCGCCGGCCGATTGAATGCCGAAGAGCTGAAAACCATGCCCGACGGCGAAAAGATCTGGTTGAATACCTTCAAACTGCCGTTGCGCAATAGCGACAACCAAATTATCGGCATTGTCGGTGCGTATGAAGACATTAGCATGCGCAAGCGGATCGAAGACCAGCTGTTATGGCGCTCCACATTTTTGGAAACCTTGTTGGAATGCTCGCCCGACGGGATTCTGGCGGTGGATAAAGAAGGGCGCAAATTGTTGCAAAACCAGCGGGTGGCGGACTTATGGAGCATTCCGGCGGAGGTGGCAAACCACCCCGACGATGCCGTGCAAGTGGAGTTCGTTAAAAATAAACTCGGCAATCCGGCCGAATTTTTGGAAAAAGTGACTTATCTGTATGCCCATCCGGACATCATCTGCCGCGATGTCATCGAACTGCGGGACGGCATCATCCTGGAACGGTATTCCGCTCCGGTCAAGGACAGGCTGGGCAATTACTACGGCCGCATCTGGCAATTCACCGATATCACCCCCTTCCGGCGGGCCCAGGAAGATTTGCAATTCAAGGAGTATTACCAGCGCGCCCTATTGGACAATTTTCCATTTTTGGTTTGGATTAAAGACCGGCAAAGCCGCTATTTGGCGGTAAACCGGGTATTCGCCGAAGCTTGCGGCATTGGTATCGGCGATGTGGCCGGTAAGACGGATTTCGATATTTTTCCGGCCCGCTTGGCGAGGATTTTTCTGGCGGAAGATGAACGGGTCATGCGGGATGGCCGGCCGAGAAATATTGAAACGGACCTGAAGATATTGGCCGAGGCCGCTTGGCTGGAGGTTTTTCAAGCGCCTTTACTGGATAAGCAGGGGCAAGTATTGGGTACGGTCGGGTTTGCCCGCGATATCAGTCAAAATAAAGCCGCGGAGGAGGCTTTAAAGCTGGCCGACCTGGTGTTTGAACATAGCGGCGGGGCCATACTGGTTGCCGATGCCGATAACAAAATTGCGCATGTAAATTCGGCATTTACCAAACTCACCGGTTTTAGCCGCGAGGATGTACTGGGTAAAAACCCGAAAATTTTGGCGTCGGGCGAGCACGATGCTGACTTTTACCGCGCGATGTGGCAAAGCCTTAACCAGACGGGCAGCTGGCGCGGAACCGTAAAAAACCGCCGCAAGGATGGCGAGGGTTACAGCGAAGACATCGCCATTCATACCCTTTTCGACAGTCGAGGCCGGCCGATTCGGCGCGTGGCGTTTTTTTTCGATATTGCCCAACACCAGGATGCGGAAGAACAAGTTTGGCGCCAAGCCAATTTCGACCCGTTAACCGGGTTGCCTAATCGGCATTTGGCGCGCAGGCGATTGGGAGATGAGATTAAACAGGCTCATCGCACTCGGCAGCGCCTGGCTTTGCTGATCATCGACCTGGATCGGTTCAAGGAAATCAACGATACCTTGGGACATGAACTGGGGGATGAGCTGTTGCAGCAAGCCGCCAAGCGGCTGGTTGCCTCCGTGCGCGACTCCGATACCGTGGGCCGGTTGGGCGGGGATGAGTTTGTCGTGATTTTGAATGGCCTGGAAAGCGCCGGCGGCCCCGAGCCGGTGGCCCAAAAACTGCTGGAGCAATTAAGCCGGCCGTTTACCTTGCAGAATGAACCCGTGTACGTTTCGGCCAGTTTGGGCATTACCTTGTACCCGGACGATGGGCAGGAGCTGAGCCAGTTGCTGAGAAATGCCGACCAGGCCATGTATGCGGCCAAGGCCAAGGGCAGAAATTGCTACAGTTTTTTTACCCCGTCCATGCAGGCCGAGTTGAGCGCGCGGGCGGCAATGGTAAACGATTTGCGCGGCGCCCTTGCCAGACAGGAATTCGCGCTGGTTTACCAGCCTATCGTGGAGCTCGCCACCCGGCGCGTGTATAAAGCCGAGGCCCTGCTGCGTTGGCGGCACCCTTTGCGCGGCTTGATCAGCCCGGCCGATTTTGTGCCTTTGGCCGAACAAACCGGCCTGATTAATGAAATCGGCGATTGGGTGTTCCATGTCGCCGTGGCGCAGGCGAACCGTTGGCGGCAAATACTGCATCCGGATTTTCAAGTCGGCATCAACAAGTCGCCGATGCAGTTTTTGGACCTTCGCCATGACCCGGCCGATTGGATTCGTTATTTGCAAGACCACGATGCGCTGGGTCAGTCCGTGGTGGTGGAGATTACCGAGGGGTTATTACTGGAAGCCAATCACAGAACGGCCGAGCATTTATTGGTGTTCCGCGACGCCGGCATTCAAGTTGCCATAGACGATTTCGGCACCGGCTATTCTTCGCTGTCGTATTTAAAGAAATTCGATATCGATTATTTGAAAATCGACCAATCCTTCGTGCGCAATCTGAGTCCGGAATCCAGCGATTTCGTGTTATGCGAGGCCATCATTGTGATGGCGCATAAATTGGGCTTAAAAGTCATTGCGGAAGGGGTGGAAACCCAAGCGCAATGCGATTTATTGACGTCGATAGGCTGCGATTTCGCGCAGGGCTACCTGTTTTCCAAGCCCCTGACCGCGGAGAAGTTTGAAGAGCAATTTAAAAGTGAGAACGGCTAAACGGACCCCGGTTGCCCGGAAGGTAGAGACGCGGTCCGCGTTTCTACCTTAGTCCATCCAGGACAGCTATTGCGCGCCGACCGGAATAATCTCCACCGAATCGGACGTCAGGCTCAAACTATAGCGTCCTTGCAGCAAACCTTGCAGTTCTTGTCCCGCCATGTTATAGCGCCATCCATGCAGCAGCGGACAATCCGAGTCGCCGAACACCAGTTGTTCCAGTTCCTTGCGGGTGGCCAGGATCACCGGATTAAGCGAGTTTTGTTCGGCCCGGATGCGCACGACGGCGCTTAATACGTCCATGACGGCTTCATGCTGCTGGGTTTTTTTACCGGGGCGGTCTTTTTCGGTTAAGGGTTTGGGCGGGCGTTGACGGGCGGCGTCGATTAACTCGCACAGCACCTTGCCGTAACGGTTGACGCTACGTTCGTTGATGTTTCTGATTTTGCCCAAATCGGTCGAATTGACCGGCTGCAGTTTGGCCAATTCCAGCAGCATATCGTCGGGGAACAGCCAGTTGCGCGGTTTGTTTTCGGCTTGCGCGGTCCGCTCCCGCCATTCGCACAAGCTTTGTAAAATAGACAGCTGCCGGCCGGTGAGTTTGTTTTTGCCGCGGATTTTCAGCCAGGCGTTTTCCGGCGACAGTTGATACAGTTCCGGATCGTTCAATAAGGCAAAATCGCTTTTCAGCCAGTCCAAGCGTCCCAGTTTTTCCAGCTGTTCGCACATCGTCGTGTAGATTTTGCACAAATAAATCACATCGTCGGCCGCGTATTGAATCTGATCCTCGCTGAGCGGGCGTTGCGTCCAGTCGGTGCGGGTATGGGCCTTGTTCAGATTGATGTTCAAAAAACTGGAAACCAGCATGGCGTAGCCGGGGTTTTCCTGAAAACCCAATAAGGGCGCCGCGATTTGGGTATCGAAAATAGGGCCGGGAATGCGGCCGGTAATCTGAAAGAAAATTTCCAGATCCTGGCGGCAGGAATGCAGCACCTTGACGATAGCAGGGTCATAGATGGCCGCGAATAACGGCGACAGATCGGCAATAGCCAGCGGGTCGACGCAAGCCACCCAGCCGGGCGCGGCAATTTGCAGCAAGCAAAATTTAGGGTAATAGGTTTTTTCGCGCAGAAATTCGGTATCCAGGGCAATCCAGGGTTCTTGTCGGATGTGTTCGCATAAAAGGGGTAGTTGTTCGGGGCGGTCGATGTATTGAATAGTCATGAGGCCTGATAGGGAAAGGGCTTTTAATCAGTTAGCCGGCTATTCTACTCTGACGGGGGGTAATGCGTCGGTAAAAATTCCGGTTTGGCGGTAGGCCGCGCAAACAAAATGGCAAGGGAAAAATTCCTTTTATGGGTTGGGCCGTGGTTGTTAGGCGAGGGTCTGTTTATCATGCCCCGATTTTAAGACGCTTTAAGGTAAACCCATGAACAAAGTTGCCCTTGGCTTATTGCCCTGGTTTGCATTGCTGCCGTTGGCGGAAGCGATTGCTACCGAAGTAACCGACAAAAAAGTCGAGACCTTGGAGAAAGTGGAAGTGGTCGACGTATCGCCGCTGCAGTTCGGCGGTATCGATATCAACAAAATTCCGGCCAACGTGCAGACCGCTTCGGCGGAACAGTTACAGGCCGCGCAGGCAGTGTCGCTGGCCGATTACATGAGCCGCTATCTGGGCAGCGTCAACATCAACGACGCCCAAAACAACCCCCTGCAACCGGACGTGCAATATCGCGGCTATAGCGCATCGCCCTTGATGGGCGTGCCGCAGGGCTTGGCGGCGTATGTGAACGGCGTGCGTTTCAACGAACCGTTCGGCGATATGGTCAACTGGGATCTGATTCCACAGGGCGCTATCGACAGCATGAGTCTGCAACCCGCATCCAACCCGGCTTTCGGTTTGAATGCGCTGGGCGGCTCCATCAATATCAAAACCAAGACCGGTTTTTCCGCGCCCAAACATGTTTTGGAAGTGCAAGGCGGTTCCTGGGACAGGCATACCGAAGAACTGAGCACGGGTTGGAACAACGGTACCTGGGGTTATTTTGCCGATTTCAGCAATTTTTCCGAAGCCGGCTGGCGCGACCATTCCCGCACGGAAGCCAAGCGCGGTTTCGGCACCTTGAGCTGGCGCGGTAACGAATCCAGCCTGGATCTGCATTTTGCCGGCACCGAAAACGCGCTGCGCGGCAACGGCGCGGTGCCGGAAGAATTGTTGGCCTATGGCCGGGAAAAAGTCTTTACCCACCCCGACCTGACCCGTAATCGTTTGTTCATGGTGTCCTTGGATGGCGATATCTGGCTGAACGACCGTAATCAATTGTCCGGTACTGCCTATTACCGGCGCAACAAGGTCAGTACCTATAATGGAGATGGTAGTGAATTCGCAGAATGCGATAACACAGCGGGCGCACTTTGCGATAATCCCGGTCCGGATGAAGAACCTTTGATCGATTTGTCTGGAAACCAGATTCCCGAAGAAGACCGATTCGAAGGCGGCACCATCAACACCTCCGAAACCACCCAACAATCGTTCGGCTTTGCCCTGCAAAACGCCTTTCATCACAAAGTGTTCGGCATGAACAATCAATTGATTGCCGGTGCCAGTTACGACCACAGTACCGCGCATTACCGCGCGGATACCGAATTGGGCAGCCTGACCGGCAATCGCGGCGTGGCGGCCGGCGGCGTATTCCTATTGGACTCGCGGGTGCGTCTGAATACCGAAACCAACAACTACGGCGTGTTTCTGACCGACACCCTGTCGGTGACCGACAAACTGGATGTGACGGTTTCCGGGCGTTACAACATTACCCATTTGGAGCTGAAAGACCATTTTCCCGGCGACGATGCGGACGAAAACCTGACCGGTTTTCATACCTTTAATCGGATCAACCCGGCCGCCGGCTTGACCTATGCGTTCATGCCGGAACTCACCTTCTACGGCAATTACAGCGAATCCTCCCGGGTGCCGACACCGATGGAGTTGAGTTGCGCCGACAGGAACAACCCCTGCAAGCTGCCCAACGCCTTCGTGGCCGATCCGCCGCTGGCGCAGGTGGTGGCCAATACCTGGGAAGCCGGTTTTCGCGGCGATTTAAAACAATTGCCGTTCGAGGGCCGAGTGCATTGGAACGCCGGTTTTTTCCACGTCATCAACAACAACGATATTCTCTGGCAGGGTAACGGCGCCGTCAACGGCATGGGCTATTTCGAGAACGTCGGCAAGACTCAGCGGCAGGGCGCCGAGGCCGGCTTGTCGGGCTTGTTTTTCGATAACCGTTGGCGCTGGTCTGCCAATTACACCTTTATCGACGCCACCTATCAAAGCGCCTTCGGCAGCCCGAACGGCGCCCATCCCAATGCGGTTGACGGCGTCACCCAGGTCAGTCCGGGCGACCGGATTCCCGGCATTCCCGCGCACATCGCCAAATTCAGTACCGATGTCGATATCCTGCCGCAGTGGACGCTGGGTTTCGACATGAGTTACAACAGCGGGCAGTATTTGCGCGGCGACGAGGCTAATCTGTTGCCGAAGATTCCGGCCTTCGTGGTATTCAATCTGCGTAGCGAATACCGTTTCAACGAGCATCTGGCGCTATTCGGGCGGGTCAACAATTTATTCGATCGCGAATACGCCAACTTCGGCGCTTTGGCTGAAACCGGCGAAGTTTTGGACGGCGTTAATCCGGCGCTGAACGAAATCAATAGCCGTTTCGTCGGGGTAGGTGCGCCGCGCGCCGCCTGGGTAGGCATCCGCCTGACCATGTAGCCGGTTTGGAAAATTGCCGCAAGGCCAATTCACCTTTCAGCCGCCGGATAAGGCTGAAAGGCGATAGGGTTCGGTCCGTTTTTGTTAGACTTCCTGCAGGTTTCCGAGCGCGCGTATCAAGGTAATATAGGCCAGTAAATTGACCGGAGCCATTTTTTGGTTTTCCAGGTAAATTTTTCGATAGTATTTCAGCTGCGTTTTATTAATATGCCGCTCAATATAAGCCGAGCAGTTTTGTGCTTGGCTATCTAATATGTTGCCGGCCAATTTTGCGCTAAACCGGTGTATGTCCGCTTGTAAATTATTGCATACGGTTTTTACCCAGTAATCCCGCCGGGGTATTTGGGCCAACTGTTGCTCTATGTCATGCAAGCCAAAGCTTTGATCGATATCGGCCAGTAATATTACGATGGCGATCAGGTCCTGCCGCGTGGCGACGGCCAAGGCAACCATGAACGGAAAGTTTTTTAGCCTGGCAAGCAAAGCCATTCTTTCCGCCAATTCCAAGGGTATATCATCCATTTCCGCAAGGGCCGCTTTTTCCGCTTGCTCCTCGCGGGGTTGACGGGTTAAATAATCCGCATAAATAGTTAAATAACCGCTATAGCATTGAACCGTTTCCGCATCCGGACATATACTCTTATGGTGAAGCACTGCCCAGCGGGAAAATTCGGACAGGGCGTTTTCGATTTGCAGCAATAACCGATATTGTAAATTAGTCGGCAGCGTATTATCCAAGGCATAAAGGGCTTTTCTCAGCTCTTGCGCTTCCAGCACCCGGTCGAAGGTTAAATAGCATTTAACATAGGCCAAGGTGCCGCCGTTTTCCATATCGTCGTCCTGGCTTAAAAAACCGCAGCCGGCTTGATTAATCAGATAATTGCTGATCATGGTCGCTGTAATTTCATCGGCCAACGGATGGCTGCTCAGGTGCTGTTTATACAGATCGGTGAATTCGGCCGGAAAATAGGCCTGTAAATATCCGCCGCAAAATTCATTCCGCAGCATTTCCGTTTGACTTTGTATTTGCTCGGTCAGATACATTTTGCCGGCGGACATTAAGACGGCCAGCTCCGGGCGGGTAAGCGCTTGTCCCGGCCGGGCCTGAATTTCCTTGCTTTGCGGGAAAGATTCCACCGCGCGATCCAAAAAGCCGGCGGCTTCCAGTCGGTCCGCCACTTGCATGAATGCCGCCGGATTTTCCGCGCAACGTTGCTGTTCCAAGGACAAGCATAGGCTTTGCGCATAATTATCGGCCAGCACCAGTCGGCAAACCGCTGCCGTCATGCCGATAAATAAGCTTTGGTAGTCCGCGATAAGGTTTTTTTTGTGCAGCAGGGTCAGCAATATTTTTAAATTGACTTCGTGGTCGGAGGTATCGACGCCGGCCGAATTGTCCACTGCGTCGGTGTTTATTCTGCCGCCGGCCAGACTATATTCGATACGGGCTTTTTGGGTAAAGCCCAGATTAGCGCCTTCGCCCACCACCATGGCGCCTAACTCGCGGGCATCCACCCGCACATTGTCGTTGCCGCGGTCGCCCACGTCTTCCGGTTTTTCCGAGCTGGCCTTGACATACGTGCCAATGCCGCCCAACCATAATAATTCGACGGGGGCTTTTAATAAGTGCTGGATCAGCGATTCGCCATCGATAGACTGGTAACGTATGCCCAGCCATTTCTTGACTTCGGCGGAAACCGGAATGTCCTTGCTGCTGCGGGCGTATACGCCGCCGCCGTGGGAAATCAGCTTGCGGTCGTAATCGTTCCAACTCGAGCCGGGCAGTTCGAACAGCCGCTGTCTTTCTTTAAACGCCTCCTCGGAGGCGGGCGGATTGGGATCGATAAAAATATGCTGGCCGCTGAATGCCGCCAGTAAGCGGATGCAAGGGGACAGCAGCATGCCGTTGCCGAACACATCGCCATCCATGCTGCCGACGCCGATCACCGTAAACGCTTCGCTTTGAATATCCTTGCCGAGTTCGCGGAAATGCCGCCGCACGCATTCCCAGGCCCCGCGTGCCGTAATGCCCAGCGCTTTATGGTCGTAGCCGCGGGAGCCGCCGCTGGCGAAGGCGTCGCCCAGCCAAAATTGGTACTCCGCCGCCACCCCGTTGGCGATATCGGAAAACTTGGCGGTGCCTTTGTCGGCCGCCACCACCAGATAAGGGTCGGGATCGTCGTGCACCACGATCCCGGCGGGGCTGACGACGGTATCTTCCCGATAGTTGTCGGTTAAATCCAATAGTCCCCTCATTAGCCGTATGTAGGCTTGTTTTCCGGCTTCCCTGAAATCCAGGCGGCCGCCGTTGTTTTTGACGACAAAACCGCCCTTGGCGCCGGTAGGAATGATCAAGGCGTTTTTGCTGATTTGAGTTTGCATCAGGCCCAGAATTTCGGTCCTGAAATCGTCTATGCGGTCGGACCAGCGAATGCCGCCGCGCGACACTTTGCCGCCGCGTAAATGGATACCCTCCATATCGACGCCATGCACATAAATTTCGTATTGAGGCTTGGGCGCCGGCATATCGATAACGCCCAAGCTATTCACTTTAATGGCAATAAAATAATCGTCTTGCAGGCGGCGCCGATGAAAATTGCTTCTTACCGTGGCATCGATCAAATTAAACAGCGTGCGTAAAATGCGGTCGTCATTGATATTGGCAACCGCCGCCATGTTTTCCAGTAATTGCAAACGCAGCGGAAATAAAACCTGCTCTTCTCGGATTAAGGAATCCCGCCAGTCCGGATCGGGTCGGAAGCGCGCCTCGAAATAGTCGTACAGCGCTTTTGCGACGTGCGGGTTATTGATCAGGGCATGATGGATGCTGTCTTTTGTGGTGCGGTGTTCCAGTTGCAGATAATAGTTCCGATAAGTACGCAAGGCATCGCAGGCTTGCCAGTCCATGGCGGTCATGATGACCAGTTTGTTGAGGGCGTCGTTTTCAACTCGAAGCGCCATGACGGCCTGTATGGTTTCCAATAACCTGTCTTGCACGGCACTAAAAGATTTGCATTGTTCCGTCGCGGCTTTAATCGTGAAGCTTTTAATCGTTGCGGGAATGCCCGCAAGCGAAAAACCGAATTGCACTTGGTCGATCACCCGCAAATTCATGTTTTCCAGCAGCGGAATAAATTCATCCAAATACCGTTCCCGCTGACTGTAAAAATGCAGCCGGTAGTGCGGATGGTTGGCGTAGGGTTTAATTAACGAGACGGTTTGATGGTTGGGGGTCGTTAATCGCTCCAAATGCAGAATATCGTTGAACGCATAACGCGGCGAAACCAGGGCTTGATAATCGGGGGGAAATAGGCCGGCATATTTCTGCAACAGGGGGATTGCGCTTTGTTTCCCTAATGCTTTTTCCGTGAAAATCCGCAGATTTTCCTGCCATGAGCGGATCCGTTTACGCATAGTCACACTGTCCGTTTGGGGTTTGGTAAAGAGTGGAAGCCATGTTTAGGGGGTTATTTTAAGTATTTAATAATTTCCAAGACGTTGCATTCGGGTTGCCGGGTATAAGTCACCGAATCCATCATGGAGCGGATAAAAAACAGCCCCATGCCGCTTTCGGTTGGGTGGTCGAAATCCGGCGGCGGGACTTTGTCTAAATCGAACCCCTGGCCATGGTCGTAAACCTTGATATTCAATACGTCTTGATGCAGATGTATCGAAATGCGAACGGTATCTTTCCGGTGAGCGTCGTTGGCGTGTTTGATGACGTTAGCGGTCGCTTCGGTCAGGACCAGGTTCAACTGATATGCCAAGGCTTCCCGGTCGCCGGTGAAATCGTCCAGTTCCTTGACAATGCGTTCGCCGATGCTGCCGATTAAATCCAAATATTTGGTATGGGTAGGGACGATAACGTCAACCTGTATCACTGAGGAACACATAAGTCATCTCTATAGCTAATGAGTAAGCACTTCGTCGATGTCGGCATAAATTTCAAATACCCGCGTGAGTCTGGTCAGTTCGAACATCGATAGCACTTGCGGTTGTATATGGGCTAACGCAAATTGACCGGATTTTGCGGCCATATGTTTATGGCCGAATAATAAGGCTCCCAAGCCGGAGCTATCGATAAAACGGACATGTTTTAATTGCACGACAATATGGCTTTCGCCGCCTTCTATCATATCCAGCAGATATTCTTTTAATTCCGTTGAGTTATGCGCATCTATTCTTTCGTCTTGGATAGTCAGTACGCTAAAGGTTTTTATTTTTTCCAGATTAAAATTCATGGTTTTTTGTTTTTAATTAATATATTTAAAATCATTAATATAGAATCTTAGCAGCAATTGAAAAAATATTGAATTAATTCGGCTTGCATAACTCTACACCGCAAGTCTCGAATGCGCCCTGTTTTTAAGACAATACAATAATGGATTCGTTCGCCGCTTGCACCGTAGCGGGGATAGGTTGTACTGTTCCGGCAGGGCGGCGTTTTCCGAAATCGTTTGCGTAAACGGAAAATAGCCGATTCGCTAGCGCGACGAGGACTTTGTTACAGGATAAACCGCCATGAATACAGTTAAGTTCGATACCATCGGCCAATATCTTCTTAACCGCTTATATGCTGCCGGGGTCGGGCATGTGTTTGGCGTCCCCGGGGATTATGTATTGGGCTTTTACGATTTGATGGAGAAAAGCCCTATCCAACATATCGGCACCACCCGCGAGGATACCGCCGCCTTTGCCGCCGACGGCTATGCGCGTTGCCTGGGATTGGGGGCGTTGGCCGTCACTTATGGGGTGGGGGCGTTGAACACCGTCAATGCCGTGGCGGGCGCGTATGCGGAGTCTTCGCCCGTCATCGTGATTAGCGGCGCGCCGGGCGTGCGGGAACAAAAGGACGATCCGTTAATTCACCACCGTTTCGGCCCGTTCACCTTCCAGCGCGAAATTTTCGAACGCATCACCTGCGCGACGGCGGTGCTCAACGACCCCGTCATCGCCTTCCGGCAAATCGACCACGCCATAGCCGCCGCCCGGCAATATTGCAAACCGGTATATATCGAGATTCCCAGGGATTTGGTCCTGGCGGAAGGCTACCCCATACCGGTTACGGATGCGATTGAACCAACCGGCAGCGATGAGACCGCGTTATCCGAGGCCATTGCGGAAACCATGGCCTTGCTGGAAAAATCCGTTTCGCCCATGGTCATCGCCGGTATCGAATTGCATAGGCGCGGTTTGCAAGACAGGTTGCTCGAATTGATAGAGCGCGCCCGCCTGCCGGTCACCGCCACGTTAACCGGCAAGTCGGTCATTGCCGAACGGCATCCGGCCTATCTGGGCATTTACGAAGGCGCCATGAGTTCGGAACATGCCCGCTACATGGTGGAACAGTCCGATCTGTTGTTGATGCTGGGCGTCACGTTGAATGAGGTCGATACCGGTATCTACACGGCAAAGCTGGATCCGCAACACACGATACGCGCGGCGCTCAATGAAGTGGTGATTAGCGCCCACCGCTATCCTCGGGTTGCCTTGGCCGATTATTTAAACGCGTTGGTGGAAGCGGTTAAACCGAGCGCCGCCGCCTTTCCCGCGAAGCCGGGCAAAGCGGCCGCCAGCCCGTTTCCGGAACCCGGTAAGCCCATTACCGTCAACCGGCTGGTCGACCGGCTCAATCGGGCGCTCGGCCCGGAAACCATCGTCGTCTGCGATGTGGGCGACTGCCTGTTTGCGGCCATCGACTTGCAGGTCCACGAACAAAGCGAATTTCTGGCTTCGGGTTTTTACACCACGATGGGATTTGCGGTTCCCGCGGCACTGGGCGCGCAAATCGCCCGGCCGGGGCATCGGGCGCTGATTTTGGTGGGCGACGGCGCCTTTCAAATGACCGGTACCGAGTTGTCCACGCAAGCCAGATTGGGCCTGGATTCGATTGTGATCGTGTTTAACAATCGCGGCTACAGTACCGAGCGCTGCATACTCGAAGGACCTTTCAACGACATCGGCAATTGGCGGTTCGACCGCCTGGGCGAGGTGTTCGGACCGCTACAGGGGTTCGACGCCGCCAGCGAAGAGGCCTTTGAAGACGCCTTGGCGCGGGCGCTCGACAACCGGAGCATGCCCAGCATCATCAATGTTCATCTTGCCGCCGACGATACGTCGGCAGCCATGAGAAGGCTGGCCGAGCATTTGAAATCCAAGGTTCAAGGCCAAGCTTGAGCATGTCCGGTTTATCCGCGCATCCCGCATTCAATGTGCTGATCGTTAGAAGCCAATGCGGCGAGGGGAGGCCGGGCGCGCCCCATATTCTGCAAGCCAACGATGCCGCGCTCAAATTGTTAGGCTATGGCGGGGCGGAGTTGGCCGGCCGGCCGCTTGAACTGATTTTTTCCGAAAACAGTCTGTCGCGCTGGCGCGACGCCGCAGCCAACACGCAGCACTGCGGCATAGATAGCTGCTTTGAGGCGGAAATTCTGACCCGGGATAACGGCGGCATGCCCGCCTTGGTGTCGATTTCCGCCTTGCCCCGTCAAACGGCCGCTTATGCGGACTTTATTCTGCTGGTTCAAACGCCCGAGCCGGGCGAGGACTTGCTGGTGATGCGGCGGGTGGTTGAGCAAAGCGCCAGCGCGATGATGATTACCGACCGCGCCGGGCGTATCGAATATGTCAATCCGAAATTTACCGAACTGACCGGCTACGCGGCGGACGAATTAATCGGCCGAAATCCCAATATTCTGCAATCCGGCCATATGTCGCCGGCGCTTTATCAATCGATGTGGGATGCGCTGCTTAGCAGTGGGCAGTGGCAGGGCGAAGTGCAAAATAAAACCAAGGGCGGCCGCGAATACTGGGTATACGAGAGCATCAGCGCCATCAGGAACCAAGCGGGCGGCATCACGCATTTTCTGGCCGTCGAGGAAGACGTGACGCATCGTAAAGCCGTGGAATCGGCCTTGTCCGAAAGCGAGGAACGGTTTCGGCAAATGGCGGAATTGTCCGGCGAATGGTTGTGGGAGCAGGATCCGGACGGCTATTACTTGTATAGCAGTGTGGCGGTCGAACAAATTTTAGGCTTCAGCCAGCAGCAAATCATAGGCAAGCATTACACGGAATTGCTGACCGCCCAGGACAAGGCCTCGCAAACCGGCTATTCCAGTAATCGGCATGCCTTTCACGCCTTGGTGAATCATTACCGGCACCGGGACGGTCATCTGGTGATGACGGAATCGACCGGCTTGCCGCTGTTCGATAGGCAAGGAAACTTGCTTAAATGGCGGGGCGTCGATAGGGACATCACTGCGCGGATGCAATTTCAAAACGCCCTGATCGAGTCGGAAAAACGCACCCGGCTGATTATCGAAAGTTCGCTGGATGCCATCGTCATTATGGATGCTTACGGCATGATTACCGACTGGAATCAACGGGCCGAAAAAATGTTCGGCTGGCCGGCCGAAGAAGCGATCGGCCGGCCCTTGGCCGAATTGATCATTCCCCAGCGTTATCGCGGCGCCCACCGCGAGGGCATGCAGACCTTTTTGACTACCGGAGCGGGGCCGGTGCTGAACCGGCAGACCGAACAGTTGGCGACACGCCGCGACGGCAGCGAGTTTCCGGTCGAACTCAGCGTGTCGCCGTTGAAGGTCGGCAATAGCTATATTTTTAGCGGTTTCATCCACGACATTTCCGGCCGCCGGGCCGCCGAACAGCAAATTCGCCAAGCGGAAGTAGATTTGGCGATTGCCCAGAATGAAATCCGAATCGCCCAGCAGATTCAGGCCACGCTGTCGCCGTCCGCGGCCATTGCAACCGAGGATTTCGCCATAACCGGTTTATGCGTGCCGGCGGACAAAGTGGGCGGCGACTATTACGATTATTTTTTTCGCAACGAAACCCATCTGGATATCGTGATCGCCGATGTGTCCGGCCATTCGATCGGACCGGCGCTCTTCATGGTGGAAACCCGCAGCGCCTTGCGGGCGCAGCACAGTTTGTCCATCGCCCCGGCGGAAACCCTAGGCATCTTGAACAGGTTTCTGTTTAGCGATTTAAATAATGCCGACTACTTCATTACCTTATTTTATATGCAAGTCGATCTGGCCGGGCGGCGGATAAGCTATGCCAATGCCGGCCACCCGCCGCCGATATTGTTTAATCGGTTGCGGAACGAATTTTGCGAACTGGACGCCGATGGCTTGATTGTCGGTATCCGGCGGGAAGTGGCGTTCGAACAAAAGTCCATGAGTCTGGCTGAAGGGGACGCGATTCTGTTTTATACCGATGGTTTAATCGAGGCGGAAAGCCCGCGGCAGGAGTTTTTCGGCCTGGACAGGGTCAAGCGGGTTTTTCAACAAAATGCGCATCTGCCGCCGCAAGCGATTATTGACGCCTTGCATGCCGATTTACAACGGTTTTGCCAAAGAAGCCGTTTCAACGATGACATTTCGTTAATGGTTTTTAAATGGCGCTGAGCCGGGCGAATAGGCAGCCCGGCTTGCAACGGCCATTTAACCCGGACAATAGCCGAAAGCGCGGTTGCGGCCCAGGTTTTTGGCCTGATACAGCATGTTGTCGGCTTCGTCCAGCAATGCGGAGGAGGCTTGATTGGGGTGGGGAATCAACGCGGCATAACCCAGGCTGATCGTTACCCAGCAGGACGCGCTGGAACCGGTGTGGGGAATTTGCATGGATTCGATGCGATGGCGCAGTTGGTCGGCAAGCTGTTGCGCGCCCTCGGTGCCGGTTTCCGGCATCAGGATCACGAATTCCTCGCCGCCGTAACGGGCAACCAGATCGCCCGGCCTGTTCACCGTGGCGGCAAACATCGTGGCCACCTGTTTTAGGCACACATCGCCCTCGCCGTGGCCGTGACAGTCGTTATAGGCTTTGAAATGGTCGATATCCACCATGATGACGGCCAGCGGCGACTGGTTGCGTTGGGCGCGCTTCCATTCGACTTCCAGCATCTGATCGAAACGCCTCCGGTTGGGAATGCCGGTCAGCCCGTCTATCCAGGCCATGGATTCCAACATGTCGGTGGTCTGTTTGAGGCGGATATGGTTGCGTATCCTCGCCTTTACGACAGGCAGATAAAAGGGTTTGGTAATGTAATCCATCGCGCCCAGGTTGAGGCCGAATTCCTCGTTGGCCGCTTCGTTTAACGCGGTCACGAAGATAATGGGTATGGAATTGGTGTGCGGGTCGTTTTTCAGCCGGCGGCATACTTCGTAACCGTCTATGTCCGGCATCATGACATCCAGCAGAATCAGGTCCGGCAAACCCTGGTGCGCAATGATGCGCAGAGCGTCCTCGCCGCTGGCGGCTACTTTGACCCGGTAATCCTTAATGAGGTTTTCCGCCAAGATCTGAATGTTGGTGGGGGTGTCGTCGACGATCAGAATCAAGGGCTTGAGTGGTTCAGTCATGCCGATCCTTTCTGTATATGCTGCGTTGCAATGGCTTCCAAATCGGCAAGGGTTTTTTCCGCTTGCCGGTAATCGATAGCATTAATCTGTTTTTCAAACGTGCGGAGCTGCCGCTGAAAATTTTGTCCCGGCAGCGCGTCTTGCAGCAATACTAACAGTTCGTGAGGGACGAAGTCGTTACCATTCAGCAAAGTTCGCAGTTGTCCGGCGAGTTTGCCGGCGGCGCGCCAGTCGGGTGCATTGCCGGACGCTCCGGCGGATTCCGCGTTACCGAAGCGGGCGGCGGTTTGCAGCACGGTGTTCAGGCTGTCGGCCAGGGCCGCGGTGTCTATCTGGGCACGTGCGCCGTCCCGCAGGCCGTTTTCAAGTAGAGCGGCCGCCCGGCTGAGGTCCGCCGCGCCGATAACGCCGGCCGCGCCTTTAAGGTCATGCAGCCATTTGGCGGCCTGCCCGCTGTCTCCGGCCCGCAGCAGCTGCCGGAGGCGTTCCTCCGAGCAGGCGAATTTTTCGCAAAAACCGTCCAGCAGGCGTTTCAGCTTGGCGCCGTCCCGGCCTATCGTCTTAGCGAGATAATCCGGATCGAATCCGGGGAGTTCGAAGGGAAGGGCGGAGCTTGCGGCGCGGTCGGGGTCGGGCGGCGCGGCGCGCTGCGGGCTAAAACGGGGTTTGATGCAGCGAATCAGCACGTCGATCAAGGTTTGCGGCAGCACGGGTTTGCCCAAATGATCGCTCATGCCGGCGGCATGGCAGTCGTTGCGTTCCTTGTCCTGAACCGCGGCCGTCATGGCGATGATGGGCAAATCGGCAAAGCGCGGGTCCCGGCGAATGAGGCGGGTCGCCTCTATGCCGTCCAGCTCGGGCATTTGCAGGTCCATCAATACGGCGTCGAAGTCCGCTTGGCGAACGGCTTCCACGCCCTCCCGGCCGTTATTGGCCACGGTAACGATCAAACCGGCGCTTTCCAGGTATTCGCGGGCCACCAGTTGATTGATTTCATTGTCTTCCACCAGCAGGATATGCGCGCCGCGGATGCCGGCCGCCATGGCGGCCAGTTGCGGCCGGTCTTGAGCCGCTACCAGAAAAGTCTCGCCGCCTTGCAGGCGGGTCAATGTATTCAACAAAACGGACGGCATGACCGGTTTGACCAGAATATCGTCCGGTTTGGCGTCGCCGGCGGCGGTCAATAGTTTTTCCCGGCTGAAGGCCGTGACCATGATGATCACCGGGGCATGGCGGATTTCCGCCTTGCGCACCATGTCCTTGATGGCGCGGGTGACTTCGACGCCGTCCAGGCCGGGCATTTTCCAGTCCAGCAATACCAGCTCGAAGTCCTGTCCGGCGTCGTTGGCCGTTTTTAACCGCGACAGGGCTTCGGCTCCGGTGGCGGCCTCCACGACTTGAAATCCCCAGGCCTGCATGATGTCCCGCAGTATTTGCCGGGAAATGTCCAGATCGTCGACGATCAATACCCGCATGCTGTGCAATTGGCCGGACGCTTGGTCGGCATTGGACTCTTCCGCCAGGGGCAGAATCAAGCTGAATTCGAACACGCTGCCCGCCCCGGCCTGGCTTTGCACCGTCAACTCGCCCCCCATCATCTCGATCAGGTTTTTACTGATGGTCAGACCCAGGCCGGTGCCGCCGAAGCGGCGGGTGATGGAACCGTCCGCCTGGGTAAAGGCCTGAAACAAATGGTTAAGCTGTTCCGGGGTCATGCCGATGCCGCTGTCGCGCACCGAGAATTTTAAGGTGGCGTAACCGTGCGCGGCGGCGATCTGTTCGACCTTGATATGGATTTCGCCGGCTTCGGTGAATTTAACCGCGTTACCGACCAGATTATTCAGCACTTGTCCCAGGCGCAAGGCATCGCCGATCAAGCGCGGCGGCAGGGTGTGGTCCAGCTCCAGGACTACCTCCAGGCCTTTTTCCTCGGCGCGGACGATAAACAGGTTCAGCACGTTTTCCAGCATTTCTTCGAGATTGAAGACTTCGCCGACCAATTCCATGCGGCCGGCCTCGATTTTGGAGTAATCGAGGATGTCGTTGGTAATGGTCAGCAACGCCAGGGAGGAGGTGTGGATTTTTTGCAGATAATCCAGCAACTTGGGCGGCGGGTTATTGTTCAGCGCCAAATCCGACAAGCCGACGATGGCATTCATCGGCGTGCGGATTTCATGGCTCATATTAGCCAAAAACAGGCCTTTGGAGCGGGAAGCGGCTTCCGCTTCGTCCTTGGCTTGCAGGTATTCGGCGGTGCGTTGCGCCACTTCCAGTTCCAGGCGGTCGCGGTGTTCGGTCAGGTTTTTGTCGCGGAGTTGGATCTCTCCCAGCATGGTATTGAAGGCACGCACCAGATCGCCGATTTCGTCGTGGCCGCGCGGTTCGACGCGCAGGCCGTAGTTTTTTTGGTCGCCGATGCTGCGGGCGACGGCGGCCAATTCCTCTATCGGCCGGGAAATCAGGCGTTGCAGACGGTTTGCCAGCAGATAGACCAAAATCAACGCCAAACCGGCGGCGCCCAGTCCCTTGGCCAGATCCGCCAGTTGGTCGTTCCATTGCGCGGTGAAATCCGCTTGCAGCAAGACATAACCGATCAATTCGGTATTTTTAATCACCGGGGCGAAAAGTTCGGCGCGCCGGCTCCAAAAATCCGTGCGCAGTTCGCGCAGCGGTTGCCGGAAATCGTCCGGTATGGCGCGCGCCGCTTCGCCCCGGCGCCAGGAGGACAATACGCTGCCGTCCGCCGATACCATCCAGCTGGCGACGATTTCCGGATGCTCCTTTAACGATTCCAGCAGCCGCTTGGCTTCGGCTTGGTCGGCAAAAGCCAGCGCGGCCTGGCCGTTTTCCGCCAAGACATCGGCGAGGCCGGACAATTCGTGCAGCGCATTGCGGTATTGCTTGAAGGCGGAACTCGCCACCATCACCGACAGACTGACGAGCAGGCAGGCCGCACAGCTCAACATGATGATGGAAACCAGTTTTCGGCGCAGCGACCAATTGGAAAAACCGGATAAGGTACGCAATGAACTATCTCCCGTAAACATAGCTTGCGATATTCAATAACTGGCCCGGCAGGCGCAGGCCGGCCTTGCGGATCGGTTCAAGATTGACTTCGAACACCACTTTGTTATCGCGGAACAGCAGGCCGATGCCGCCGCCTTTTTCCGCGAAATCGTCAATATCGGATAGAGTGAGTGTAGGAGCGTTTCCCAGTGCGGTGAGTATGACCAGAAAATGGGATTGCTCCGAATTGCCGATGTATAGCAGGTGGCAACCGGCCAAGGAAAGATCGGCATAGTTTTGCTGCGCGACGCGTAACCGGCGCTCGCCGATAGCGCGTTCGTTCAGCGCTTCCAAGGCGCCGTCCAGCACGTTGTTTCCGACGATGCATAACAGGATTTCGCCGTTGGGCGGCAGCGTCTCGGCGGGCCATTCCGCGAATTTGGCGAAATTGTATAAATAAGCCGCTTTGATTTGCCCTTCCGAAAGGCCGTCCGCCCATTGCGGTTGCCAGCCCGCCAGCAATACTAGGGCTATAGCGGCCCTGGCCGGCCAACGCCATTTCACGGCCGCGATGCCGGCAATAAGCATGCGCAAACCCAGCCGCATCTGGCTCAAGTTATGTCGGAATCCCTTACGGTTAACGGTGTGCATCATGCGTGGCTGGAATCCAAGTGGTAATGGCTGGTATGCTTATAAAAACTAACAGTAACTATTCAGTGCATGCCAGCGGATGCGGATCAATTGCGTAGGTTTACCCTCAAAGGCATAAAAGCTCGATAGAGCGTAACCCGACAATTGAAGCACCGCCATAAGCCGATGCGTTGGGTTACGGCTGGCGCCTAACCCAACCTACGCTGAATAGTTACAACTAAAAACGCTTGCCGAAACGTTGCCGGTCTTTAACCCAAGGGGCAGGGTAGCGCACCGGCGGTTCGAACCGCAAGCCATTTAGCCGCCGTTTCCGGCCGGGCAGCGGCAGTAGCCGTTGAGCTCCACGTAGGCTTGGCCGCCGACGGCGCCCGTAACGTCGCAAGCGCCTTCCCAATAGACCGGGCCGATCCAGAGACCGTGCCGGGCATGCAGTTCCTGGTCCTTCAGCAAAGGTTGCACGCTGAACTTTTCGCCGCGAACCTCGATTTCCCAGCCGGAAGGATAACTGCAACCGGTATCCGGGCTGATCCACTGGTCCAGTACGGTGACCTGAAATTCGTGCGCGGCCAAGGTTACGGTACGGCCTTCGGCATCCGTGATGGAGCCGGATTTTTCCACTTCGGAATCGTTGCCCTTAAAGTCGAACAGCATGATCTGCCGATTGTCGGCCAATTCGATGGCGAACCATTGCCAGCCTTGCTGAATGGCTTGGTACAGTTCGCCGTATTGGCGGTCGAACCAGCTGTTGCCGCTGACTTTGAAAGTCTCGCCGGCTATGGTCAGGGTGCCGCTGGTAGCCATCTTCGGGCGCGAGTAATAGTAGGTATATCCGCCGAAACGGTAGGGGTGGGCGTCGCCGCCGTAATGCAGGGCCGGCGGTTGGGTGGCCTGCAATTCGATGTCCAGCACGTAGTCGCCCACCGCGGCATGCAAGCGGTCGTGGCCGTTACCGCCGACGGCGGTGACTTTATTGCCGCTGCCGGAGCTGAGCTTGAAGCCGTTTTTGGTGCGATTCGGCAGGTGGAATTCGACAAACTCTTCGAATACGAAGCGGTTGCCGTCCACATCGGTAATGGCGGCTTGCACCAGTTGGTCGCGCATGATCACAAAACTGTCGAAGCTGAAAAATACGACTTCGAAACCGAAGCGGCGGCCGTCCGCGGTGAACAAATGCCCGGTCCAATACCACCACTGCACTTGCTCGGTCGGCAAAAACGCATCGTCGGCGGGCAATTCAACCGGCCCGATCAGTCCCCGTTTCGGCATGAACAAACAGGCAACCAGGACCGCTGCTAGCAGCAACCACGGCAGCAATGAGGGATTGAACAGGCTAATCAGCAGGATAAGCCCGGCAATGATCCAGGGTGGTTTCTTCCAGAGTTTGCTCATGAGATGTATTCTCCAGGGGGTGAAAAATCAAAAATTCCAACTGAATTTGCCGTAAATGGAACGCGGCACTTCGGTGGCGAAATCGGTCAGCGAGACGGCGGCGGAATCTCTAAATTCCAGATGTTGCGGGGCGAAGATGTTTTGCGCGACCACGGACCATTCCATGCCGGCGATCGGTTCGTAGGCCAGGCGGGCGTCGAAAGTGGTATAGGCCGGTACGCTTTGATTGACGGCATTCAAGCGACCGACATGGCGCAGGGTCACATCCAGATGGGTTTGTTCGTTCATGTCGATCTGCCAGCGCAGCATGCCGCGATGGCGCGGGCTCAGTCCGGCAGTGTCCGGGTTGTTGGGGTCGTAGGGCTTTTCGATTTTCAAATGGCTGTAGTTGCCGGTGAAACGCATCCAGTCGAGTACATTCCAGTCGGCGGACACTTCGATGCCGCGGGTGGTGATCTCCCGAGTCAGATTGGTCCACATCATGGGCTGGGTGAAGGTGGCTAAATTGAACGTGCCCCGCTGGAGCATTATCAGGTCGGTATAGTGATTGCTGAATGCGGTGACATCGGTGGAAAAGCGGTTGCTCCATTGCGTGCGGTAGCCGATTTCCGCGCTGAAGACTTTTTCCGCCTTCAAATCAGGATTGGCTTGCGCCATGATCTGAGCCTGATCGAAAGGTGCCGGAAAACCGGTGGATGATGTCCCCACCGCAATATTCGATTGCGCTTCGCCGCGCGACGGAATTCGCGAGGCCCTCGACACCGAAGCCCAGACCGAATGCGTACTGTTCGGCGTCCATAATAAGCGTGCATTGGGTTGTACCTGGGTATGGCCGAAATGGCTTTCCTCGATCTTGCTGCCCAAGGTCAGCCGCAAGGTGTTATCGATCAGGGTAATGTCGTCCTGCACAAAGGCGCTGCCCTGATGGTAGCCCAAACTGCTGGGCGTAAAGGCGATCACCGGGCTGCTGACGGTGGTGCTGTGAATGAAGCGGTAATTGACGCCCCACATCAGGTCGTGGCCGGGATCGGGGTGCAGGCGGTGCTGAAAGTCGATGTCGAACATGTCCTGGCTGTCGGACAAGGCCGGGGCGGTGAAATCGACCCGGTCGTAATAGCCCTGCAACACAAATTCCGAGCCGTCGTTCAGGCTGCCCTCCCAGCGCGAGATCAAATTGGCGCCGTCGGCATGGTCGTCCACATTGAAAGCGGTATTGAACGGTGCCGAGACGGTCGAAGGCTGTACGGTATTGCCGACCTTTTTCCGGTATACGTCACCCTGTACGGTAAAACGGTGATTGCCGGAAATTCTATCGTCGATCCGGAATCCGCCCTGCACCGAGCGCCAATCGTCGTGCTGTTTTTCGCCGCGCGGGCCGACGAATGCTTCCCGCTCGAAGGTTTTGGCATAAACCCGGTAATTGCCGTCGTTGCCGATCTGGCCGCCATGCCGGTAACCGGCAAAGCCTTGTTCCTGATTGCCGCCGCCGGCCACGAACAAGTTGCCCTGGGTGTCCTTGGCTTTTTTGGTGATGATGTTGATGACGCCGTTTACGGCGTTGGCTCCCCACATGACCGCGCCGGGTCCGCGAATGACTTCGATGCGCTCTATGTCCTCCATCAGGGTGTCCTGCAGATTCCAGAACACGCCGGAGAACAGCGGCGTATAGACCGTGCGGCCGTCCATCAATACCAACAGCTTGTTGGCGTATCGGCCGTTGAAGCCGCGCGAGGTGATCGCCCAACTGCTGGCGTTGATTTGGGCTACTTCAATGCCGGGCGCCAGCCTTAAAGCCTCGGGAATGCTGGCGGCGCCGGAGCGGCGGATGTCGTCCTGGCTAATGATGAAGGCCGCCGCCGCGGTGTCCGATAACGATTGCGATTTTCTGGATACGGAAGAGACTTCCATCTGCATCAAATCGCTGATGGATAGCTCTTCGATATCCGGCGAGGTTTCGTCCGCCGCCGCAGGCTCGGCCAAGGTCGCGGCAAGTAGGGCGCTTAAGAGAAAAAGCTTTAAAACGTTTGCCGTCTGCTTCGGGTCGTTATTCTTGTTTTGCATCGTCTTATTGTTATGAGGTAGCGGAGCAACGTTCTGTGCTTATCGGGCATACAGCTTTCGCTTGGCGGCCGGATAAACGGTTAGGCCCGTGCGGGCGCTGCAAAATGTTTTCGTATTCATGGGTTTAACCTTCCGCAAACTTAGCCGTGAAGGATAGTTCAAAATACAAATTCGACTATTAAGCGTGAAAAATGCCGCTTGAAGTCTACCTCCGATCCGATATTTTAATTTTGCAACCTGGACGCTTCGCGGCACATTTTGCTACAATCAAGGCTATTTTTGGCGCACGTAGTGTCAATTTGTTACACCTCACGTCTTTCACACTCATTCCGGAGAACACTCTATGGCAATTAAAGTTGCAATTAACGGTTATGGCCGCATTGGTCGCAATGTCATGCGCGCACTGTACGAATCAGGCCGCACCAATGAAATTCAAGTCGTGGCTATCAACGATCTGGGCGATTCCAAAACCAATGCGCATTTGACCAAATACGACACCGTACACGGCAAATTTCCTTTCGAGGTGTCGGTCGACGGCGATTATATTGTCATCAACGGCGACAAAATCCGGGTTTTCGCGGAAAGAGACCCCGCAAAACTGCCTTGGGGCGAACTGGGTGTGGACGTGGTGCATGAATGTACCGGTTTCTTTACCAGCAAAGCCAAAGCGTCCGCCCATATCGCGGCCGGCGCCAAAAAAGTCATCATTTCCGCGCCAGGCGGCAACGATGTCGACGCCACCATCGTTTACGGCGTGAACCACCAAACCCTGAAAGCGTCCGATACCGTTATTTCCAACGCGTCCTGCACCACCAACTGCTTGGCTCCGCTGGTTAAACCCTTGATGGATACCATCGGCGTCGACCACGGTTTGATGACCACCATTCACTCGTACACCAACGACCAAGTCTTGACCGACGTATATCACAGCGACTTGCACCGCGCCCGTTCCGCCACCCAATCCATGATCCCCACCAAAACCGGCGCTGCCGCCGCGGTAGGTTTGGTATTGCCGGAAATGAAAGGCAAACTGGACGGTTTCGCCATGCGCGTACCTACCATCAACGTCTCCGTGGTCGATTTGTGCTTCCAGGCTTCGCGCAACACCACCAAGGAAGAAATCGACGGCATTCTGAAAGACGCAGCCGCCGGTTCCCTGAAAGGCATTTTGGCGGTTAACGAAGAGCCATTGGTATCCATGGACTTTAACCACAATCCGCATTCTTCCATTTACGAATTGGGCTTGACCAAAGTCACCGGCGGCAATTTCGTGAAAGTGTTGTCCTGGTACGACAACGAATGGGGTTTCTCGAACCGTATGTTGGATACTACCGTTGCATTGTTCAACGCCAAATAAAGGATTTACATGCTGTTACGAAGAACCAAAATCCTGGCTACGCTGGGACCTGCCACGGACAAACCCGGTGTACTTGAAGAATTGTTCAAGGCCGGGATTGACGTTGTCAGGTTAAATTTCTCGCACGGTTCGGCGCAGGATCATATCGATCGTGCCAGCCGTGTCCGTGCCTTGAGCAAACAAACCGGCCGCAGGGTCGGTATTTTGGCCGATCTGCAAGGTCCGAAAATCCGTATCGAGCGTTTCAAGGAAAACAAAGTTTGGCTGGAAGAGGGCCAGGCGTTTGCCTTGGATATCAATCTGGGCAAACTGGACGGCGACAATACCCAGGTCGGTATCAGTTACAAACCGCTGGCACGAGAAGTAAAACCCGGCACCCGCTTGTTGCTGGATGACGGTCGGGTGGTTCTCGACGTGGTGAATGTCGAAAACGACACCCGCGTCAACACCACCGTTGTGGTGGGCGGCGATTTGTCCAATAACAAAGGTATCAACTTGTTGGGCGGCGGTTTGTCCGCGGCGGCATTGACCGATAAGGACAAGGAAGACATCAAAACCATCGCCATCATTGACGCGGATTACGTGGCTATTTCATTCCCACGTACCGCGGCGGACATGAACGAAGCCCGTAGCCTGCTGGAAGCGGAAGGTTGCCATGCCGGTCTGGTCGCCAAGGTTGAACGCGCCGAGGCGATGGACGTCATCGACGAGATCATCCTGGCCTCCGACGCCATCATGGTTGCGCGTGGCGACCTGGGCGTGGAAATCGGCGACGCCAACCTGCCGGCGGCGCAAAAACTGCTGATCCAGCGTTCGCGCGACCTGAACCGGGCCGTGATTACCGCGACGCAGATGATGGAGTCCATGATCGAAAATCCGATTCCGACCCGTGCGGAAGTTTTCGACGTGGCCAACGCCATCATGGACGGCACCGATGCCATCATGCTGTCGGCGGAAACCGCCTCCGGCAAGCATCCGGTGAAAACCGTGCAAGCCATGGTGCGTATCTGCCTGGAAACCGAGAAACAACCCAGCGTGACCAAGTCCATGCACCGGATGACCGATAACTTCGCCCGTATCGACGAAGCCATCGCCATGTCGGCCATGTACATGGCCAACCACACCGAAATCGCCGGTATTGCCTCCTTGACCGAGTCGGGTTCAACCCCGCTGTGGATGTCCCGAATCAACTCCGACATTCCCATCTTCGCGTTTAGCAGTCACGAGCGCACTCTGGGCCGGGTGACCTTATATAAAGGGGTATTCCCGATTCATTTTAGTCATGAAAAAATGGAGTCCGCCAGCGTCAGCCAAAGTTTGACTCAAGCGTTGAAGTTGCGCGGTGTGGTGAAAACCGGTGATTCGCTGATTCTGACCAAGGGCGATCGGACCGGCACCAGCGGCGGAACCAACTCGCTGAAAGTAATTAATGTAACCGAAGAATAATTTTTCGGTGGCGGAATTGCGAAAAGGAGGCGCCGTGCAAACGGCGCCTCCTTTTTTATGCGCATTTGGAGTTGGGGGCTGAAAAGGGCAAACCCAAACCGCTGGCGGTGGTAGAAGCCAAGCGCGCTTCGCGCGACGAACTGGCCGGAAAACGCCAAGCGGCGGACTATGCCAAAGCGATCAAAGCCAAAACCGGCATCGATCCGCTAATTTCCCTTATAAAAAGCTGATTAAATTGATTTTGTCGCTCCGTAGAGGCGGGAGCCCGGATAGATCAAAAGCCTGGATTCCCCCGTTTGCGGGAATAACGAGTGAATCAGTTCGTCCCCCAATTGTGATTAATGGCTCTATTCATGCCCGCCAAGGCTCAAATAGCACGCAAAAGCGATACACTTGGAATGTCGATTTGCGCAAAACGGGGTTAAAAATCAAGGTAGCGACTATCGCTGTCTTTGTTCGGCCCAGGCTTGGAACAATGACCGAGCGCTTTCGTGTTAAGTCTGATCGAAAGGAGATTGTCGGCCCGTTGCGGCCCATCACCTGACGTGATTCAATGGCAACAGTTGTATCATTACCAGACATAATCACCTGCCGCTAATGATATGCAGAAAGAAAAGTTCTTCGCCAATTAAGAAATTAGAAAGGCCACGGTTATTCTCAGGCAGGTATGCTTTTAACAGATAAATAACTTGTTTGGCTCCTTGAATGATAAAGCTCTAAGGAATATTGATGCTTGAAAAAATGATAAAAAGAGCAAGTAAAGGGATCGATGGGATTGTAGATGAGTTGGTCAAAACCGCTTCAGAAAAGTTGAAAGAAAAGATTTCGGAAGCATTTTCTATTCATAAACTCGAGACATTGAAAGAAAATATCGGAAGGGTTGGGAAAATAAAAACCATACTCGATCCTGATTCAATAATTGACATAGAAAATATATTTTTTGAGAAAGCAATAAGGTTTAGAAATCAAACAATAGCAAGAACGGCAAGTTATTTCGCGTCCAAGCATGTCCTAATAGAGGGGGGGCCTGGGCAGGGAAAGTCCCTATATTTGCGATGGTTGTGCATAAATGAAGGAACTGCTTGTTCTCACATCCCTATTTTTATCGAATTTCGAAATCTTTGTTATAAAGAATCACTTAAGAAAGAACTGTTTCGAGCGATTAGAGATTTCGGAGTGGATCTTAGCGATGATCTCTTTGACTTTCTTGCCAAGTCAAAAAAAATAGTATTTATTCTTGATGGCTTTGATGAAATTCCAAACTCTGAAAGGCTTAGAATTGCACGAGAGCTAGAAACAATTGCCAGAACCTATCCAGATCTAAGTATTATTGTTTCTTCTAGACCAGATTCTGGAATGGGAGCATCTGTTTATTTTCAAAAATACGTTATTGAAACCCTATCGAAAAGTGATCAATTAGATTTTGTAAATCATTTATACAAAAATGGAGAGCAAGCGAAATCAATTAATAATATATTAGCTGAAAATTCCTTTCTCACAGAGGTCACGAATACACCCTTACTGTTAACTCTATTTACGATAACGTACAACGCAAGACAGTTTAAGCCTGATAGCTTAGCAGAGTTTTACAGTCTGATTTTTCCTACGATGCTTTACAGGCATGACAGGCTCAAAATCGGTTTTGAGAGGGAAAGAAAAGCAGGACTCACAGACTACCAAATGCAGCGTATATTCGAGGCTTTAAGTTTTATTTCACTAAAGAACAACAGCACTAGGTTCTCAGCGCAAAATTTTAGATCCTTTCTTGAAAGAGCGGCACAGCTCGAAAGGATTGGTGAAAACTTAGAGGACTGGTTAATCGATGATATTACAAACATTACTGCATTAATAGTTAGAGATGGTTTCGACCACTATTCTTTTTCGCATAAGAGTATACAAGAGTATTTTTCTGCAGTTTTCTTAACTAGGCTAAGTGATGAAAGAAAAGCAAGTTTCTATCAACTAATCATCAAAGATTTTAATGAGTATAGAAAATGGCAAAATTCATTAGCTTTTCTTAACACGATTGACGAGAAAGACTATACAAAATTTTTCCTTATTCCGTTTAAACGCAATGCCTTAAGTCTTGACGCTAATAATCAAGTAAACATTACCTACAAAGGCCTGTTAGACATAATAGGAGTTGACTCCAAAACAAAAGTTACAGAAGATGGAAAAATTATTAAACTGTTTTGGGGCGATACACCTTACGCAGTAATACACAGAGATTATTCAGAATTTACAAGAAATGTCGTGATTAAATTTCTAGAAGGGAAAAAGCTTGCAATTGCAGATTTTATTAGCTTTTGCGGAGTTGATCAATACGAAAAATACCTACACGATAACAGTAATTTTATATTGGAAATAAATATTTTTATAAAGGGTAGTAATCTACAACAGGAATTATGTAGGTATGTTTCTGATAAATTTGAAGAAACTCAATTTAAAACAGAGCTGATTAATGCTGAAAAAAGCCTCATTGCTGCAGAAGAGGTCGCAGATGGCATACTGCAATTTTAACAAATTACTGCACTCGAAAAATATACCTTATTACGTTCCTGAATTTCCGGTGAGCTAGGCGTTAAACGAGTAATTTCCGGTATTAACCGGCCATTCAAAAATCTACCTCAGTAGACAGCTCTTGGCCGTAGTGACTCAGTCATAATGTCAAATTGTTCGCCGAATAACGGACAGTCAACTGGGGCAAGGGTTGCCTTAACTATTGAAATTGGATAGTGACCCGACGGTCGGGTAATGGCCGAGTTATTTTTGAATGGAAGTGAAACATCACTTCAACAGTAAGGCCACGATGACAAGCGCCAAAATACAGCAAAGGCCTTTCCAGAAGGCGACAGGGTTGCGTTCCAGCAGCGGCGGGCGGGTTTTGTTTAAGAAGGCTTGGTTCGGATGGCGCAGGTCGAAGATGAACTCGGACAAGTCTTCGTAACGCCGGTACGGATTGGGATGCACGGCTTTGCTGACGGCATCGTCGATCCAGGCGGGTACGGCAGGATTCAATTGCCGTATGGCGCTGTAATTCAACTTGTTTTGCGCTGCCTTGGTTTTGCACTTGGCCACTTCGGCGCCATACGGCAACTTGCCGGTCAACATTTGATAGGTAACGACCGCCAACGAAAACATGTCCGAGCGCGGAGAAGGCGGCTCCCCGAGAAAATATTCCGGCGCGGTATATTGGGCCGTGCCGAGGATGCTGTCCTGGCCGCCGGCGTTCATTTCCATAATGCCGGCGACGCGGGTGGAACCGAAATCGATGATTTTCACCGTGCCGCTGCGGTCTATCATGATGTTGTCGGGCCTTAAGTCTTGGTGCAACATTTCCAGGCGGTGAAAGGCTCTTAAGCCCTTGGCGATTTGTTCGACTATGCCGCGTACCGTTTCAATATCGGGTTGCGGATGGTCTGTCATCCACTGCTTCAAGGTCTGGCCGTCGATGAATTCCGTGGCGATATAAAGAAAATGCCGTTTGCGGGTTTGCGCGCAGGGTTTTAGCACATGCGGGCTATTGATGCGGCGGGCAATCCAGTCTTCCATCAGAAACCGCTCAAGATAGGCCGGGTCGCCGCGCAGGTCGATGGACGGGGTTTTCAGCACCACGGGCGTGCCGCTTTCCCGGTCGACCGCCAAATAGACATGGCTGCGGCTGCTGGCGTGCAACTGGCGGGTAATGGTGTAGCCGTCGAAATGCATCCGCGCTTCCAGGGGCGGCGGAAACGGTAATTCCGTGTACGACTGATAAAGTTCCTTGGCGTCGGGATCGGGTAAGTTTTCGATTCTGACGATCTGCACCGTCAGATTGTCGGTGCTGCCTTGCCGGTAGGCTTCGTCGGCGATGGCTTTTGCGGCGGCGTCCGGATCGCTCTCAAACTGTTCGATGGTATCGGCGGCGAAACGCGGGCTGACGTATTCGTATACCCCATCGGTTGCCAGCATGAAAGTGTCGCCCTTTGCCAGAGTCAGGCTTCGATAGTCGATTTCCAGATGGGTGTCCATGCCCATGGCGCGGCTGAGATAGCTTTTTTCATGCGAAATCCACAGCCTGTGGTCGTTGGTGAGCTGTTCCAGGCCGTGGTCTTGCACGCGGTATATACGCGAATCGCCGACATGGAAAATATGCGCGGTGGCGGATTTGATCACCATGGCGCTCAAGGTGCAGACATAGCCTTTGTCCTTTTCGTAGCAATACTGGCTTTGCCGGGTTTGGGCGTGCAGCCAGGAGTTGTTGGCCGTCAAAACCCGTTGCACCGACTTTTTGACCGACCAGGCTTCCGAGGTGCAAAAATAGTCCTCCAGAAAGCCGGTTACCGCCGCCTGACTGGCGATATGGCTGACGTCGCTGCTGCTGATGCCGTCGGCCAAGGCAACGGCAATGCCTTTCGAACCCAATTGCGGTTGTGCCGGGATATAAGCGCCGTGAAAATCCTGATTGATGGTTTTGCGGCCTTTATCGGAATATTGGCCGACGGACACTGTTAATTGGCGGGTCATTTTGCTGGTGGCGTTGCGGGTTGATTCAAGTCAGGATAGAAATATACCTTTCGCTCTCCGGAGGCTGTCGTGAAAGCCAAAATGTAGGGTGGATTAGCGTAGCGTAACCCAACAAAATCAAAATGTTGGGCTTTATTATATTCAGCCCGGCCGACCTTTTACGACAACCTCCTCCGGGAGCGGGCAGGGGGGAGGGAATCAAAAAACCGAAAGTTGAAGCGCGATGCCTATAGTTCGGTTGGATGCAGCAAGACGCCGAGCCTGTCTTGGCGCAATAGCCGATACATGAATTGTCCACGGGCATGGTTGACGCCTATATAGTAAGCCAAATGATTGAGGAGCCTCGGCCGAGGCTCCGCCGGATTAATTATAGGAGCGTTTGGGCGCGGTTCTGACGTGGGTGGAATACAGCGTCAAGCCGGTAAAGGCCAAGCCGCCGACCAGATTGCCCAATACGGTCGGAATCTCGTTCCAGATGAAATAATCGGCAATCGAGAAATTGCCGCCCATGATCAGGCCGGAGGGAAACAGAAACATGTTGACCACCGAGTGCTCGAAGGTCATGCCGAAAAACAGCATGATGGGCATCCACATGGCGATGACTTTGCCGCTGACCGAAGTGGAAATCATGGCGCCCACCACGCCGGTCGATACCATCCAGTTGCACAGCATGCCGCGGATGAAGATCGTCAGCCAGCCGGCGATGCCGTACTTGGCATAGCCCAGGGTACGGGCCTCGCCGATGCCGGCCAGCTTTTTACCGACCGCATCGGGTTCCACGGAGAAGCAGTAAGTAAACACTATCGACATCATCACCGCCACGGTCAAGGCGCCCAGAAAATTGCCGACGAAAACCAAGCCCCAATTCCTGAGAATGCCGCCCATGGTGACGCCCGGCCGTTTATCGATCCAGGCCAGCGGCGTCAGCACGAAAACGCCGGTCAACAGGTCGAAGCCCAGTAAATACAGCATGCAGAAACCGACCGGAAACATAATGGCGCCAAAAATCGGCGAACCGGTTTGCACGGTAATCGACACCGCAAACACCGCGGCCAGCGCCAAAATCGCACCAGCCATATAAGCCCTGATCAAGGTATCTCTGGTTGACATGAAGATTTTGGATTCACCCGCATCCACCATCTTGGTGACAAATTCTGAAGGAATCAGATAGGACATAACTCACCCTTAAAATAATTAGGAACACAATGAATGTGGTGCCGGATCGAAAACACCTGCATTCGGTTGGTTTAGCCTGTTTGAGCAGGCCGTCAATTCCCAGGACGTGGGCGTTTTACTCGTGGATTGCGGATGGCCGAAAGGGACAGGAACAACAGACGAGTAAACTCTTGGCCGCCGGATTAAAACCGCGGTCAGTCAACGCCGTTGTTGAAGGGAAGATGCGATGCGCCATTGCATCGTTATTTTTTCAGCACGGAATGTGCCAAGCCGGGCAGAGCTACTGTTTTAGGGCGAGTAAAGCCGTTTCGTAACTAACAGTCCCGAATGGTTGCACCGAAATGAACTGTTTATGCACCAAAGCGGTAGCAAAAGCGGCGAATGCGCGGCCGGCTAGCGGTTCCGGTATGATTGTGCTGCTTGCAAATCCAATGACAGCATTTTGATCGTTACCCGCCCACTTGCGTAGCCTGGATGAAGCGGAGCGCAATCCGGGATTGATAGCCTTCATTCCCGGATTCCATTTCATTCCATCCGGGCTACGCTGGCTCCTGATGAAAAAATCACAGGATGCAACAAATTAAGTTAGATGCATACGTGGTGCCGATAGGCTGTTACTTTGAATGGAGACGGCTTTCGCTGGAATACGCGGGTTAAAAAATGCAGCGGCTCGGCACATGAAAGGGCGGTTGCTCAGCGCTTGGCGCCTGCAAACAACTGTTCATTTAACATGTCGTACTCGTTAAAGGCGATAGGCAGGCTTAATTTCAGATTGATGACGGTGGCCAGCGCGGTGCTGGTAAAAATGCAGATCATGATGGCGATTTGGTATTTCACCGCCACCCAGGGATCGCTGCCGCCCAGAATTTGCCCGGTCATCATGCCGGGCAAAGACACCAAGCCCATGGTGGCCATATTGGCGATGCTGGGGTTCAATGCGGCTTTGACGGCTTGGCGAAAGTACGGCAACAACGCTTCCCAGCGGCTGGCGCCCAGCAGTAAATAGGTGGTGTATTCGTTTTGATTTTTGCGGACCGCCGAAAAAAAACGTTCCAGGGCGATGACATTGCCTTGCATGCAATTGCCCAAAATCATGCCGGCCAACGGTACCAAATAGCGGGCATCGTAAAAATGCGCCGGCTGGATGACCAACACGACCAGATAAGCGGTGGATAACACGATGCTGACGGCAACGGCGGTAAAACAGGACAGGGCAAAATAGCGCACTTTCAGGCCGGACCGGCGCAGGATGCTGAAATCCGCCACGATCAGCATAATCAATATCCAGGCGGCGTTTAACCAGGGGTTATTCAGGGTAAACAGGGTTTTGATATAAATGCCCACCAAGCCCAGTTGCAGCGTCATGCGCACGATGCCGATGCCGATGTCGCGGCTCAAACGGGCGCCGATCAGCCACAGCAGCGACCACGGCAGCAAGCACAGCCCATACAGCAAGGCCATGCGCGCTAGCGATATATCCAGGGTTTCCATGGTCACCTCGTTCGGGTCAGCCGCCCGGCATGCATTTCAAACACGGTCGGGCTGCGTTCCAGCCAATCCGGGTCATGGGCCACGGCCAGCAGCGTCAATTGCGGATCGGCAAACACCTCGAATACCGCTTGTTTGCTTTCCGCGTCCAGGGCGCTGGTGACTTCGTCCAGCAAATAAACAGTTTTCTCCAATAACAGGCCGCGGGCCAGGGCCAGCCGTTGTTTTTCGCCGCCGGAGATGCCGGCGCAGTCCCGGCTTAATAACTCGGCCGGCAACCGCAGGCGCTGCAACACACCCTTCAGCCTGCTTTCCGGGGGCCGCAGGTGGCGATGGGCCTTGAATTGAAACGGCAGTAGCAGGGCATTGCGGACGGTATCGGCGCCCAGTATGGGTTCCTGACCGATATAGGCGGTACAGCGGCGTATGCTTTGCACGGTTTTTGAGTTTAACGGCCGGCCGTTAAAATAAATCCCGCCGGCCGCCAGTCTGTGCATGCCCAGCAGGGTTTTTAGAACAGTGCTTTTTCCGGAACCGGATGTACCGCACAGCACGGCTTTTTCGCCCGCTTGCAGGGTAAAACTGACTTCAGAGAGCAGGTTTTTGTCTTGAACCGTTACGCTGACAGCGTCGAATCGAATAATCGCGGCCATGGCACACTGACGGCTTTCTTCAGGAACAGGCGCGGCCGTGTTAAAGCTTGGATTTGGCGAACAAGGCGGCGCCGACTATGCCGGCCTGATTTAAGAAGGCGGCCGGTTTTACCGGTGCCACCACTTTCAATTGTTCCTTGAACTTGTCGAACTTTTTACTGGCGCCGCCGCCCAGAATGATCAGGTCGGGCCAGAACAGGTTTTCCATCAACGTCAGATAGGTATTGAAGCGATTGCCCCAGGCTTTCCAGCCCAGATCTTCGATTTTGCGCACGGCGTCCGAGGCGTAACGTTCGGCCTCCAGGCCGTTATCCAGATACATGTGGCCCAGTTCGGTGTTGGGGATTAAATGCCCGTCGGTAAAAAGGGCCGTACCCAGGCCGGTGCCTATGGTTACCAATAGCACGACGCCGGCTTGCCTTGCGCCTTCGCCGAATTGCATTTCCGCCATGCCGGCGGCATCGGCGTCGTTGACGTTGTAACAGGGGCAGTTGGTGGCTTCGGAAAACAGCGCGTCGATGTCGGTGCCGATAAAGGCTTTGGAAATATTCGCCGCCGTTCTGGCCACGCCGTGCTGGATCGCGGCCGGAAAGCCGCAGCCGACCGGTCCCGTCCAGTTGAAGTGCAGAACCAGTTGCGCCAACACCGCCGCCACGGCTTCAGGGGTGGCCGGCTGGGGCGTTTCGATGCGGTGGCGTTCCGTCAATAACTCTCCGGTAACCGTATCGACCACGGCACCTTTAATGCCCGAACCACCAATATCCACACCGAGAATATGCATAAAACGTCCTGAAAAATTAAGTTGACGCCGCATTTTAGGCCAACTCAGGCCCGGTACGCATTAATTTCATAGTTTTTGCACAGTTGCCGGGCATAATGTTGGGCAAAATAGACGAGTCATAAATGTGCATAAATCCATCCGCATCAAATTGTTTCTGAGCTTTCTGTTGACCACCTTACCGGTGGTTGCCGGCATGTATCTGTTCATGCGCTGGTCCTTGGATAGAGGCTTTAATGAACTGGTTGAAGCGCGGCAGCATGAACGCATCGAAAATCTGGTGGAGAATTTGAGCGACTATTATGCGGAGACGGGCAGTTGGGCGCCCTTGGCGGCTAATAAACGCCAATGGATACGGCTGTTGCTGCAATCCGATAACCGCCATCACCGCTACCCGCCCGTCTGGATCAACAAGGTGGCTGCGGAGCCGGGTAATCTTTGGCCGCCGGCGCCGGAGGATGCCGACGGCCGCAAGCGGCGCTTCATCCCCTTGGAATTGCGGGTGATGCTGTTGAACGCCGATCGCTCGCTGCTGTTCGGGCGGGCGGAGAAGCTGGCCGAGTTGTCGCTGCGGCCGATAGAACACAGCGGCCAGGTGGTGGGTTATCTGGGGCTTTTACCCGGACGGGGAGATAATCAGGTCGGCGATTTGCGGTTTATGCAGCGGCAAACCCAAGCCTTCGCCTGGATTGCGTTGTTGATGGTCGTGTTGTCCGCCTTGCTGGCGACGTTGCTGGCCTACTTGTTGGGCCGGCCCATCAAGCGGATTGCCGGGGCCGCGCAACAACTCGGTAAAGGCGCTTACGCCATTCGCCTGCCGGTTGAATCCGGGGACGAATTGGGGCAGTTGGCGCGCGATTTTAACGAAATGGCGGCGGCGCTGGAGCAGTCGGAACAGGCCCGGCGGCGCTGGGTAGCCGATATTTCCCACGAATTGCGCACGCCCTTGGCGGTTTTACGCGGCGAGCTGGAAGCCTTGCAGGACGGCATTCGGCCCATGAGCGCCGAGGCGGTCGATTCGTTGTTGGCCGATGTGATGCGTTTGAACCGCTTGACGGAAGACTTGTATCAACTGGCGTTGTCCGATCAGGGCGCGCTGACCTACCGAAAAACCATGATAAATCCGCTACAGGTTTTAAAGGCGGATTTGGCGGCCTTGCAGCCGGAATTCGCCGCTAAATGCTTGCATGTCGAATTGATAGAGGGCAGCCAAAATCTACCCGGCCTGTATGCCGACGCCGACCGCTTGTCGCAATTGTTCCGCAATTTGCTGAAAAACAGCCTCAATTACACCGATCCCGGCGGCAGGATAGTCATCAGCGTTTCCAACGATGCGGCCAAGTTAGTTATCGAAATAGCCGATAGCTCGCCCGGGGTGGCGGAACAGGAATTGGGTAAGTTATTCGAGCGGTTTTACCGGGTCGAAAGCTCGCGCAACCGAAACCATGGCGGGGCCGGGCTGGGTCTGGCGATTTGCAGTAACATCGTGGCGGCGCATAACGGCGCTATCCGGGCGCAGACTTCGGAGCTGGGCGGGCTGGCCATTGCGATTGAATTTCCTCTAGTAAAATGACGATTCTGATTGTCGAAGACGAACCAAAACTGGCCGCGTTGGCGGCCGATTATCTGCGGAACGCCGGTTTCGCCGCCGAAATATTGTCCCACGGCGATGCGGTGCTGCCTTGGGTCAAGCAGCAGCATCCCGATCTGATTTTGCTGGATCTGATGCTGCCCGGCCGCGACGGCTTGTCGATCTGCCGGGAAATCCGCGGCTTCAGCCAGGTACCCATCATCATGGTTACCGCCCGCGTCGAGGAAATCGACCGCTTGCTGGGGCTGGAAATGGGCGCCGACGACTATATCTGCAAGCCCTACAGTCCCAGGGAAATGGTGGCCCGCGTCAAAGCGGTGTTGCGCCGCTTGCAACCGCAAACTAGCCCGGATAACCCTGCCGACTTGTTGGCTTTGGATGCCAACAGTTTCAGGGTGTTGGTCGAGGGGCGGGAAATCGAACTGACGGCGGTGGAATTTCAGTTGTTGCAAACCTTATACCGGCAGCCCGGGCATATATTTTCCCGCTCCAGATTGATGGACTTGGTGTATCCGGATCAACGCATCGTTTCCGATCGCACCATAGACAGCCATATCAAGAAACTCCGTAAAAAATTGGCGGAATTGTTGCCCGGCCACGAGCTGATTCATTCGGTGTACGGCGCCGGGTACCGTTACGATAGGCAGCCGGCCGGCCACGATTGACTTGCACAATCTTTCCTTAATTGCTCCCTATTGTTTGCGATATTGATTGTTAGAGTAGAACCCGAAAACGGAGAAAAGCCGTTTCAATCCCCTAACCAATCGGAGCATTACCATGAACAAAAAAATCCTAATCATCGCACTGGCCTTAGCGCTTCCTTTAACCGTGGCTGCTTTCCCTGGCGGACATGACGGCGATTTTAAAGGTCATAAGGGCGACAGAGTCGAACATCTGGCCAAGAAATTGGAGTTAACCGCCGAGCAGAAAGAGCAGTTGAAGCAGGTTTTTGAAGAACAGCACGCCAAACGCGAAGCGCTGCGCCAGGAAACCGATCAACGCATGCAGACCGTATTAACGCCGGAACAAATGACCAAGTTTGAGGAAATGAAGAAGCAACGCCACGAAAAATGGCAAAAACGCCATCAGGAAGGAAATGGTCAATCGGCCGATTAAACGCGGGTTTGATAAGGGTTAATAAAAAATTGCGGCGCAACGAAAGCGCCGCAATTTAAAGCCAACATCCTGTTAAGGAGTCAGCTATGAACACGTTAAATATTAAACGCATCTTGGGTATCGGTTTGCTGATCTTGTTGAGCCGGCAGGCCGCGGTTGCCGATGAATGGCGGAATTCGCAGCGCGATCGCGGAACGGCATATGGGCAGGAAAGCCCCGTATCGCGCCAGCCGGATTATCGTCACGAAGAGCGCTATTACAATCGGGAACGCGTCGTTGCCCCAGTACCCAGAGGCTATTCCAGGGTGTATGCCAACGCCGGCGAATATTTCTATGCCAATGGGTCGTTCTATCGGCCTTCCCGGCATGGCTATGTTGCCGTGGCCGCACCGATAGGCGCGGTGATTGGCCGTTTGCCCCGCTTTAATCGCGTGACCTATGCCCGGGGGCTGCCATACTACGTGGCCGGCAATACCTTTTTTCGCCGGCATGCCAACGGTTATGTGGTGGTGGCCAACCCGGCCATGGGGCATAGGCGTTAATCCGAAAAACCAATCGAGCCGCCGGCGTCTTATCGTTAACAACGATTTAGCAAATCCCGGATTTCGCGGTGCTTCATCCTGGCTACCCTAGCTTTGTTATACTTTCCGCAAATTATAGCGGGGGAAGTCGGATGGTTGCATTCGGTTTGAAATTCTTGGCAGGCTGTCTTTATGCCGCAATCGGTGAGAACTGAACGGATGCGGCAACTATATACTTCGATTTTTTACTTGGCTTTGCCGGCTGTTTTGCTGCGGCTTTATTGGCGCGGTTTCAAAGCCTCGGAATATCGGCAACGCTGGCGGGAACGTTTGGGATTATATTCGCGCCCATCCGCGCAAAACGTGGTCTGGTTCCACTGCGTTTCGGTCGGTGAGGCGGAGGCGGCGTTTCCGTTGATACGCCTGATGCAAGCCGAGCATCCCAATCGGCGGTTTTTAGTGACCGCCACCACGCCCACCGGTTCCGCCAGAGTGCTGGATGTGCTGGGGGGGCAAGTGGAGCACGTCTATTTGCCTTACGATCTTCCGCTGGTGGTTCAGCGATTTTTGAATCATTTTCGGCCGAAAATGGCTGTGTTCATGGAAAAGGAAGTCTGGCCGAATTTATTTGCGGCCTGTGCCGAGCAGAATATTCCCTTGTTTGTGATCAATGCGCGCTTGTCCGAGCGTTCGGCGCAAGCCTATCAAAAAATCCCCGCCTTAATTAAACCCGCCCTCCGGTGTATTGACACAATTGCCGTACAAACCGAAGCCGACAGGGTGCGGTTTATAGAAATAGGCGCCGATGCGGAGCGGGTGGCGGTGTTGGGTAATATTAAATTCGACCTCAGCATGGACGACAGCGTAGTCGCCGCCGGCCGGGCATTAAAACGGCAGTTTGCCGAACGCTTTGTATGGATTTTGGCCAGCACGCATAAGGATGAGGAGGCTCGGTTGCTGCCGGTCTTTATGGGCTTGAAACAACGGATTCCGCGGCTGTTGTTGATGATAGCGCCGCGTCATCCGGAGCGGTTTCAGTCGGTGAAGAAATTATGCCTGGATCAAGGGCTGGCAGTGGTAATGCGCAGTGAAAATCCGTCGGTTTCCGCGGCTACCGACGTTTACATCGCCGACAGTATGGGCGAATTGAAAATGTTGTACGCAGCGGCGGATGCGGCGTTTGTCGGCGGTAGTCTGGTGCCGGTCGGCGGGCATAATGTGTTGGAACCGGCCTTGATCGGGGTGCCGGTATTATTCGGTCCGCAAATGTTTAATTTTGCGGAAATTGCCGAACGGATTCTGGCCGAACAGGCAGCTGTGCAATGCTCTACTCCCGAAGCAATAGGCGCGGCGGTGCTGCAAATTCATGCCGATACGGATTTTAGAGACAAGCTGACCGCCAAAGCCAAGGCCTTCGTATTGCGCAACCAAGGTGCTACCCGGCGGATAGCGGATGTGTTATCCGCCTCGCTTTGAGCCGGCACTTTGCGATGCGGGGGAAACGTCGGTCGTTTTCGGCTATAATTGCGACATTTTTTATTGTTAAATTTAAGGTGTGAAACGCATTATGTCCGAAGTCAAAAAAGTCGTATTGGCCTATTCCGGCGGTCTGGATACCTCGGTAATTCTCAAATGGTTGCAGGATGTTTATCAATGCGAGGTGGTGACGTTTACCGCCGATATCGGGCAAGGCGAGGAACTGGAACCTGCCCGCGCCAAGGCTACCGCCGCCGGCATCAAGCAAATCTATATCGACGATTTGCGCGAGGAGTTTGCCCGCGACTTTATCTTCCCGATGTTCCGCGCCAACACCATCTACGAGGGCGAATACCTGTTGGGTACGTCGATTGCCCGGCCGTTGATCGCCAAACGTTTGATCGAGATCGCCAACGAAACCGGTGCCGATGCGATTTCTCACGGCGCCACCGGAAAAGGCAACGACCAAGTTCGGTTCGAGTTGGGCGCTTACGCCTTGCGCCCGGATATTAAGGTGATTGCGCCATGGCGGGAATGGGATTTGAATTCACGGCAAAAACTGTTGGATTACGCCGAGCAACACGGCATTTCCGTGGAGATGAAAAAAGGCAAAACCTCGCCTTATTCCATGGATGCCAACTCGCTGCATATTTCCTACGAGGGCCGTATCCTGGAAAACCCCTGGACCGAGCCGGAAGAAGACATGTGGCGCTGGACCGTTTCGCCGGAGAACGCGCCCGACCAAGCGACTTATGTCGAATTAACTTATCGAAACGGTGACATCGTGGCGATAGACGATGTGCCGCACACCCCGCACCAAGTGATGGAGAAACTGAATAAAGTGGCCGGCGCCAACGGGGTAGGGCGCTTGGATATTGTCGAAAACCGCTATGTCGGCATGAAATCGCGCGGTTGCTACGAAACCCCGGCCGGTACCGTGATGCTGAAAGCGCATCGCGCCATCGAGTCGTTAACGCTGGATCGCGAGGTGGCGCATTTGAAAGACGAATTGATGCCGCGTTACGCCTCGTTGATTTACAACGGTTATTGGTGGAGTCCGGAGAGGGCCATGCTGCAAACCATGATCGATGCCTCGCAGGTTCATGTCAACGGCAAGGTGCGGGTAAAACTCTATAAAGGCAACGTTATCGTGGTCGGCCGCGCATCGGACAACAGCCTGTTCGATGAAAATATCGCTACCTTCGAGGAAGACGGCGGTGCTTACAATCAAAAAGACGCCGAAGGCTTTATCAAGCTGAATGCCTTGAGAATGCGGATTGCCGCTAAAAAAGGCCGCTAAGTTTTTCCCGGCTGCATAAAGCAGGACATTTTCGGCGAAGCTTGTATAATGGATTAGTATGGTCAAGATCGGCTTTATGATGGGCGAAATTGGTTTCCGCTTTATTATGCCGTCTTGACCGATAGCTTCCTGATTAGCAAACTACAACAATAATGAGCACTATGCCTGAGATTAATCCGGATGATGCCAACAGTGAGTCGCGCGCACTAGCCATGCTTCAGGCTGTCCAAAAACACCATGCCTTGGTTAAAGCCAATCGATTTTTATTGATGCTGGTGTTTGCCTTGATGGTGGCCGTTTTTGTGATGGGTTTGGTTTTAATGCCTAAACAAAACAGGTTGAACGGCGTTAGAAGCAATCAAGCCGAGGCTGCCGCCTACGCGTTGCAAAATCCGGCCATCTCGGCCGAAATAAACACGCTGAAAGGGCAATTATTCGGATTGGTCAGCGGCTCCATCGAAAGTAAATTGCGGTCGTTGGAAGAGAATATCAAGCGCGGCAGCGTGGCCGATTCGCTGAATACCATTCAGGATTTGAAAAGCGATGTTAAAGTGCTCAGTGCGTATACAGCTACTTCGCAGCTTAATCCTCAGAAAGATGCGGTGAATCAGCAATTGATCAAGGAAATTACCGATTTAAAAGATCTGGTTTATTTGACCTTTATCTCCTGCGGGTTGATGATCGCCGCGTTGGCCGGGGTTTGGCTGCGCCACCGCTACAGATTGACCCACCAGAAAAATCATACCCTTTATCTCGGACGCAGCCGGCAAGGCTAAATCGACAATTTTTTTAACGGACATAAAAAAGCCGCCTTACAAACCGTGAGGCGGCTTTTTTTAGCTTTGCGGTTTTGGTCTTATTTGCTCAGGTAAGAATAAACGGCATCGATCGCTTGGTCTTCGGTCATGCCTGCTTTTTTGACAGGACCGACTTCCATGATGGCAGCTGTTGCTTTTGGCATGCCGTTTTTACCGTTTTTCAGAACGTTTGCAAATTGATCTTTAGGCAGTTTGCCGGCTTTGATCAATTCTTTCAGTTGTGGGTTGGAAGCGATGTCGTGGCAAGCGCCGCAACCACGGCCGAAAGCGCGCTCGTAAATTTTCGCGCCGATTTCTTCTGCTTCGTTAGCGGCAACTTGACCGCTGATGGCAATCAGAGCCGCGCCTACTAATAAACCAAATGATTTTTTCATTATTATGTTCTCTCGTTGTGATTAAAAAAAGGACCGTGCGTTTTCTCTTTAACCCACGGGCCAATGGAAGTAAGTCTGGAAAGCATAGGGAATTTTAGAGAAAAATTCAATCGATTTTCAATAAAATAGGATGATTTCACTGGCTTGCGGGCGTATTGTTTCGATTTAAGCTTAAAGCTGCCTGAAATCGGTGTTATTGATTATCGAGCGGTTGAGCGGTTTTAAACCAGTTCAGTTTTTCATGTAACGAGACTACCGTGCCGACGATAATCAGCGTGGGCGGCTTGATGTCTTCATGAAGAACCCGTTGCGGCATGTCTTGTAGCGTTCCGGTCAGTACGCGCTGGTTGGGCGTAGTGCCTTGCTGGACGATAGCGATAGGATGGTCGGCGGGGCAGCCGTTTTCGATCAGCGCTTGGCAGATGTTCCGCAGGCCGACCAGGCCCATATAAATCACTATGGTTTGATTGGGCGCGGCCAGTTGTTGCCAATTCAGGTTGATGCTGCCGTCTTTTAAATGGCCGGTCACAAAGGTGCAGGATTGGGCGTGGTCGCGGTGGGTCAGCGGAATGCCGGCATAGCTGGCGCAACCCGCCGCCGCGGTGATGCCGGGCACGACTTGAAAATCTATGCCTTGCTGCATCAGGGTTTCGATTTCCTCGCCGCCGCGGCCGAAAATGAAGGGGTCGCCGCCTTTCAGCCGGGCTACCCGTTTTCCGGACAGGGCCAGATTGGCCAGCAATTCGTTGATGGATTCCTGCGGCAGGCTGTGGTTGCTGCGCTGTTTGCCCACATAAATTCTTTCGGCATCCCGGCGCGCCATTTCCAGAATGCCGGCCGACACCAAGCGGTCGTAAACCACCACGTCGGCCTGTTGCAGCAGGCGCAGGGCCCGGAAAGTCAACAGGTCCGGATCGCCGGGGCCGGCGCCTATCAAATAGACCTCGCCTTTAGTGGGTTGCTGTTCGGCGTGATGTAGACCGGCTTTGAGCACCCGTTCAGCCTCTTGGGTGTTATCTGCAAATACTAGCTCCGCCACTCGGCCTTGCAGCGTGTTTTCCCAAAAGATACGCCGCCGGGCCGGTTCTTGAATGGATTGCTTGACCAATCCCCTAAAGTCTTCGGCAAACCGGGCCAAGCGGCCATAGCTGGCTGGAATCATGCTTTCTATTTTGGCGCGCAGAATTCTGGCCAGCACCGGCGAAACCCCGCCGGAGGAAATCGCTGCAATCAGGGGCGAGCGATCGACGATAGCCGGGAAAATAAAACTGCACAGATCCGGGTTGTCGACCACGTTGACGGGAATGCGGTTGGTTTCCGCGCTGGCGGCAACCAACTCGTTGGTTGATCTATGGTTGGTGGCCGAAACTACCAGGCGCATCCCTGTCACGTCGTCCGGACTAAAGCTTTTTTGCAGTAGAACCAGATTAAGGGTGTGCTGCATCGACAGGACGCTTTCTCCAAACTGTTCGGCAACCACGGTGATTCTAGCGCCGGTGCGGCCCAATAGTTCGATTTTACGCGCGGCGATTTCGCCGGCGCCGACCACCAGGCAGGGCTGGTTTTTGAGTTTGATAAAAAGCGGGAAGTAATCCATCGTTGCTCGATTTTCCAAGGCTGGGGTTGGTGTTATGATGAAAACGTGTATCCGAAATTGTGAGTAAGCAAAAAATGATCGAATTTGATTTTGAAGTTGATGCCAGTGGATTGCAATGTCCGTTACCCTTGCTGCGCCTAAAAAAAGCCATTATGGAAATCGAAAGCGGGGCCGTGGTTAAGGTGATTGCCACCGATCCCGCCGCTCACCTGGATTTTGGCGTTTACATCGACCAAGCCGGACATATTCCGTTGAAAATTCTGAAAGAGGCGGATAAGCAGATTTTCTTTATACAGAAAAAATAACAGCGATTCAATATTATATCTCCGGTTTTGAGGCGCATGCCTGCGCGGCAAGCCGGAGATTGAGCATTACCTCAGGCTGATAATGGGCCAACCTGCTTGTTCCGCGGCGGCGCGCAATTTGTCGTCGGGGTCCACCGCCACGGGTTTGTCCACCAGTTTCAACAAGGGCAAATCGTTATGCGAATCGCTATAAAAGCAACTGCCCGCCAAATCTTCCGTAGTGGATGCCAGCCAGTCTTGCAATTGCTTTACTTTGCCTGCTTGAAAACATGGGGTGTCGATAAAGTTGCCGGTATAACGTCCGTCTTTAAACTCCGGGGTGGTAGCCAGCAGGTTATCGATGCCGTACAGTTTGACGATGGGTTCGGTCACAAAGCGGTTGGTGGCCGTGATAACCAACAAGGTATCGCCGGCGGCCCGGTGTTGTTCGACAAGGGCGTGGGCGGCTGTCAGGGTAATCGGTTTGATCAGGGTTTCTATAAATTCATCCCGCCATTGATACAACTGCTCGGGATCGTGCGCGGCCAAGGGCGCCAGGGAAAACCCCAAAAATTCGACGATGTCCAGATTGCCCAGTTTGTAATCTTCGTAAAACTTGGCGTTGGCGGCTTCATAATGGTCTCTGTCGACTATGCCCCGGTCGACTAAAAACTGCCCCCACAAAAAATCGCTGTCGTCGGCAATCAGGGTATTATCCAAATCAAAAATCGCTAAACTCACGCTAAACCTGTCAAATTAAATAAAACCAAGCGGCTTATGGCTTCCGCCGCTTATTTGTGGAACAATTGCGCCATTCATTTTAATGTTCTGCCCGAGTGCGATTTTAGCATTCAGTCGATACCGCGGGCGGCAAATAATACAGGTTTTTACATGATAGACTCGAAAGGATACCGGCCCAATGTCGGCATTATCCTTTGCAATGACGAGGGTCGTGTGTTCTGGGCAAAGCGCAAGGGCGCCAATTCGTGGCAGTTTCCGCAAGGCGGAATCGATTTCGACGAAGATCCGGAAACCGCGATGTATCGGGAATTGTGGGAAGAAACAGGCTTGCGGGCGGAGCATGTGCAGTTATTGGGGCGGACCCGTTACTGGTTGCGCTACAAGCTGCCGGAGCGCTATATACGCAAAAATTCGCTGCCGTTATGCATAGGCCAGAAACAGATTTGGTTTATGTTGAGATTGCTCGGCGACGAATCCATGGTGCGGTTCGATTGCGGGCATAAGCAGGAATTCGATAATTTCAAATGGGTGGAATATTGGTACCCGCTGCAGGATGTGGTCTATTTCAAGCGGCGGGTTTACCGCAAGGCCATGGACGAGTTGGGCTCATTACTGATGGCGGACGATGTGCAGGTCGATGCCGCCGGTTATCTGTCCGGATGCCAGGAAAGTTAATATTCGCGGGCGTTGCGGTCTAAGTCGGTCATCTTAATCGGTAGACGGAATACCTCCGATTGCAAGCGCCCATTGCCGTAAAGCCGGAACACCCGGTAGCCGGGCGGGGTGTCGTCGATACTGAATTCGCTGGAATGCGGGGTAAACTGAAAGCAGCTGGCGGGCGCGGCAAATAGGGCGATTTGCCCCTCATGCTTGGTAAAGGTCTGGTGCACGTGTCCGCAGGTGACTGCTTTCACTTGCGGATGCTTTTTTATCAACGCCAAAAAAGCGGCGCTATTCTGAATCCGCATGGTATCCATCCAGGATGAACCGCTGGCAATGCAATGGTGATGAACCGCAATCAGAGTCGGCAGGCCGGCGTGGGATTCCAGTGTCCGAGCCAAAAAAGCCAATTCATCGTCAGCCAATACGCCAATAGGGCTGTCTATTTTCTGGCTGTTCAACATCAGGATCAGCCAGCCGTCCAAAACCAGCTGTTTATCGCAACCGATGTTTCCGGTATGCAAATGCGTTTGCATCAAACCGAAATCGTCGTGGTTGCCGGGTAAACACAGGCAGCGCGTGTTGTACGAACTCAAGTGCCGGCAGATGCGCCGATAGCTATCGGCGCAAGGGTCTTGCGCTAAATCGCCTGTCAGTAGGATTAAATCGAAAGGACCATGCCGGTCGACGGCGTGTTTTAAGGTTTGCTGAAAAAAAGCTTCGGTATCGATCCCCAGCATTAATTCGCCGGCATGCGGCGTGACATGCAGATCGCTGAGTTGCAAAAGTTTCAATGCCGCCATGATCAGCCGACTTCCTTGAATAATACTTTCGAATTGCGGGCATAGTTATAGGCGCTTTTCATCGGCTCCGGTAAATCCCGAATTTCGCAAGGGGTAAAGCCGCGTTCGACGAACCAATGCACGGTTTGGGTGGAGCGCACATACAGGCGCTGGATGCCGCGTTTTTCCGCGTTCTGCGTCAGATAACTCAATAAGCGGTTGCCGCGGGCGCCTTTCTGGTAGTCGCCGTGTACAGCCAGACAGGCAATTTCCGCATTTTGGTTGTCCGCCATGATATGAAACGCCGTGCAGCCGATGATCAGACCGTCCCGTTCGATGACGATGTAATCGTTGATTTCCATTTCCAGTTTTTCCCGCGAGCGTTTCACTAAAATGCCTTGCTGTTCCAGCGGTTTGATCAATTCCATGATGCCGCCGATGTCGTCCAGCGTGGCGGGGCGTATGGTCTCGAATTCCGTTGAGCTGATCAAGGTACCTATGCCGTCGCGGGTGAATAATTCCAGCAGCAAGGCGCCGTCCGAATGGCGGTTAATCAAATGGGCGCGCCCGACGCCTTGCCGGCAACTCTGGACGGCGGCGTTTAAAGATCGCGCCACAGCCTCGGGCAGTTCGGGGACGGCCGCAAGCAAGGCCAGGGCTTGGTCGGCGGTGAGTTGTTGAATCGGGCTGTTGTCTTCCGGCGACAGGCAGGCCTGGTCGGTGAGCAGGATCAGTTTCTCGGCGCGCAGCGCAATCGCCACTTCGGTGGCGACTTCTTCGGCGGACAGGTTGAATACCTCCCCGCTGGGCGAATAGCCGATGGGCGAAATCAGCACCACATTATGTTGGTCCAGCTGCTGGTGAATGGCTTGGGCATCGATACGGCGGACTTTGCCGGTATAGCAATAATCGATGCCATCCAGTACGCCCAGCGGTTTGGCGGTGACGAAATTGCCCGAGGCGACCCGGATTTTGGCGCCCGCCATCGGCGAACCGGACACGCCCATCGACAACAAGGCTTCAATTTCCACCCGCACCAAGCCCGCCGCCTGCTTGACGTATTGCAGGGTGGGTGCGTCGGTAATGCGCAAATGATGATGAAACTTCGGCGTATCGCCTTGTTGCAACAAACGCTCGTCGATTTGCTGGCGGATGCCATGCACCAATACCAATCTGACCCCCAGGCTTTTCAGCAAGGCAAAATCATGGATCAGATTGTCGAATTCCGGCTCGGTAACAGCGGCGCCGCTAAAAAAAATCACAAAGGTACGGTTGCGGTGGGCATGAATATACGGCGACGAATTTCTGAACCAATTGACGAAGGCGGTAGGCTGTTGCATGTATGTGTCGATGTCGAATAGGGCGGTTGTGCCGCCGAGCATGTTAGACAGCTGGCTAGCGAAAGTCCAGCGCAGCGGCCATTAGCCGTTATTGCCGGGCCGACGCGGCGTTTTGTGGTTGATAATTGCTTAATAAAGGCTATGAATCGGCTCGGCAACGGTATAATTCAGGTTTATTTTTCTAATTTTTGACTTGCCATGACCACTGTTAATACCGAAAAACTTTCCAGCGCGCGTTTTGCCGAAGCCACCGACGCCTTTGTCGAGGAATTTACGGCTTCGGTCGGATTCGACCAGCGCATGGCGCTGCAGGATATTCGGGGGTCCTTGGCGCATGCGGCCATGCTGTGCAAAATCGGCATCTTGACCGAGCAGGAATTGGCGGATATTCAACGCGGATTGGCGCAAATCGGCGGCGAGATCGAACGCGGCGAATTCGTCTGGTCCATCAAGCAGGAAGATGTGCACATGAACATCGAAGCCCGCCTGACCGATTTGATCGGCATCGCCGGCAAAAAGCTGCACACCGGACGTTCCCGCAACGATCAGGTGGCGACCGACATCCGCCTGTATTTGCGCGACGATATTGCGGCCATTTTGGTCCAACTCGAACGCTTGCAAACCGCTTTGCTGGACAAGGCCGAGCAGGAGGCCGATACCATCATGCCGGGTTTTACCCATTTGCAAGTGGCGCAGCCGGTTACCTTCGGCCACCACTTGATGGCTTGGTTCGAAATGCTGTGCCGGGATCGGGAAAGGCTGCGGGATTGCCTGAAGCGTATCAACGTCATGCCGTTGGGCGCGGCGGCATTGGCCGGCACCAGTTACCCTATAGACCGGCATATGACGGCGGAATTGCTCGGGTTTTTCCGGCCGTCGAACAATTCGCTGGATTCGGTCAGCGACCGGGATTTTGCGATTGAATTTGCGGCGGCGGGCAGTTTGATCATGATGCACTTGTCGCGTTTTTCCGAGGAACTGGTGTTGTGGGCCAGCGCACAGTTCGATTTTATCGATATACCCGATGCGTTCTGCACCGGTTCTTCCATCATGCCGCAAAAGAAAAACCCGGACGTGCCGGAATTGGTGCGCGGAAAGTCCGGGCGGGTGGCCGGACATTTGATGTCGTTGCTGATGCTGATGAAAAGCCAGCCCTTGGCCTACAACAAGGACAACCAGGAAGATAAGGAACCCTTGTTCGATACCGCCGACACGCTGATCAACTGCCTGCGCGCCTTTGCCGACATGATGCCGCATGTCAAAGCCAAGCGGGAGAATATGTACAACTCGGCCAAGCGCGGCTTCGCCACCGCCACCGATCTGGCCGATTATCTGGTGCGTAAAGGCATGGCCTTCCGCGATGCCCACGAAGTGGTCGGGTTGGCGGTACGTTTGGGGCTGGAAAGCGGGCGGGATTTGTCCGAGTTGACGTTGAATGAATTACAAGGTTTTTCGTCAAGCATCGGCGCCGAGGTGTTCGATATTTTGAAACTGGAAGGCTCGGTAGCATCGCGCAACCACATCGGCGGCACCGCGCCCGAGCAGGTCAGGAAAGCCATTGCGGCGGCGCGCGGGCAAGTCGGCGCTTAACGGTGGGCGAAGCGGCCGTTTCCGCCGCTGTGTAAGGTTGGGCGGCCGGAGGTTAGGGATTAAGCCGATTTCCCCTGGGCAGTAAACCTGGCGTAGCTGGATAACCAGGGCCGCTTGGGGGGAGATAGAAACCTGGGCGGACATTAACTCGATTTTGCCGTTCCAGTGCCTCGGCCTGCCTTTGCTGGGCCTGGGCCTGTTCCTGTTGGGCAATCGCGCTGCGGCGGGCAAACTCTAAAGCAGCCGCGGCCCTTTGCTGTTCCGCGCGATCCTTATCGGCTTTTTCTTGGGCGGCTTTTCGGGTGTCGTATTCATTTTGAATGGCTTTCAATTTGGCTTTCGCCGCCTCGTCCTTGGCCGGGTCGGATTTAATGTCCAGTTGTTGCTCTTTAACCGCGGCTTTACAAGGGCTGGCTTGGTAAACGGTTTTACCGGATTTTTCGATGCATTTGAATACCTCGGCGTTTACTTGTGCCGATGCCGAACATAACAACAAAAAAAACAGCCCGCGCATCGTGATTATCTCCAGCCGGAAGGTTTGTTGGCCAAAGTATAGCCGACCGCGGCGGCAATTACACCGTTGCGCGGTTAGCGCAGCACGTTGAGCGGGCGAAACAGGAAGCGGTTTTGCCTTTCCAGTGCCTCGGCCTGTTTTTGCTGGGCTTCCGCCTGCTGTTGCTGGAGTAACGCACTTCTACGCGCGCTCTCGATTGCGGCGGCTTCCTGGTTTTGTTTGGTCTGTCTTTCCGCCGCGCTGGTTTTTTGCGCTTGATATTCTGCCTGAACGGCTTCCAGCTTGGCTTTTGCCGCCGCCTCTTGGGCGGGGTCGGGCGTTGTTTTGATATCTAATTGTTGCTCTTTGGATGTGTCCGTACAAGGGCGGGATTGATAGACGGCTTTACCGAACTTTTCCATGCACTTAAAGACTTCGGCATGGGCGGTGGCCGACATCAGCATTAAACATAAAACGGACATTATGCGCATGGCGGTTATCCTCCATCAGTAGCTGTAAATGACATGGCCTAACGATTGCCGAGAAGATTTCATCGTCCTCGGGCCATGAAAATAAGGACCCGCCCGATTATTGCTTTCGGCGTAATACATGATGTCCGCGCGCATTCGTGCAGCGAATCATACCGGCGGCCCTGGGTGCCGTTGTCCCAATGGCTATGGCTATTGGGCCGCGCAAGGCGGATCAGGCATCGGTGTTTAGCGTATTTAATAATAGCTGTCAATTGTGTGTATTGCCGCCCGGGCGCTTTCCCGCCTCCGATGCGGCAATACCCACGGATCGAGGATAAATCGGTGATTTAGTCGGAGGCTGTTTGCTGCCGATTGCTGTGTCTGATCACGAAATACAGGTTGCGGGCATAAATCAACAAGCCGCCAGCCTGGCCGGCAATGAAAACCGGATCTTGCTTGTGGATCGAGTAAATAAGCAAGGTGGAGCCGCCCAGGATGCTGAAATACCAGAACATCACCGGGATCACGCTCTTCTTTTGCCGCTCGCTGGCCAGCCACTGAACCAGGAAACGAGCGGAGAATAAGGCTTGCCCGACGAAACCTATGATTAACCAAACGGTGTTACTGTCCATGCCGCACCTCGCTGACCATGGGCAGACTGTGGCGTTTTTTCAGCCAGATGACGCCCAGTAAGTCGACGACGCCGGCCGTCAATCTGTCCAGGGTACCGTATTTGGATTGGCCGTGGCTTCTGGCGCGGTGATTGACCTTGACCGAAATTACCTCGCCGCCTGCCATGCGTATCATGGCCGGCATGAAGCGGTGAATATGGTCGAAATAGGGTAAGGCTAAAAATTTATCCCGGCGAAACAGTTTTAAGCCGCAACCGGAGTCGGGGGTTTGATCGTGCAGGAAGGCTTGTCGGATAGCGTTGGCGAATTTCGACGAAAACCGCCGCCAGCCGGTGTCATGGCGCTGATGCCTAAAACCGGCCAGCATCCAGAGCTTGTCGGTATTCCGTTCGCTCAAGGCCTTAATCAAATTGGGAATATCGGCCGGATCGTTTTGGCCGTCGCCGTCCAGCGTGGCAATCCAGTCGTATTGGGCCGCCATGACGCCGCTGTGAATGGCCCTGCTTTGCCCGCAACTGTTTTGATGTTGTAGTACCCGTAAACTTGAATAAGTTTGCATGGCGTCCTTTAATTTCAGCAGGGTGTCATCCGTGCTGCCGTCATCGACAAATAACATTTCGTAAGCGTCCTGAGCGTGCAGGGCCCGATGTATTTCCGCAATGAGGGTTCCAACATTATCCGTTTCGTTATGAACCGGAACCACGACCGAAATTTTCATGTATCAATAATTTTAAAGTGGGGAAATATTTAAGGGGCTGAATTTTAAACTAAAACCCGGTCCATTTCTTTAGGCTTATGCCGGGCCGGAAGCTAAAGCCTCGGCGGCTGTCTTGAAGAATAACCAATATTCCCGGTGCGGCTGGATGTAATAAGCCTGCCGCGGTTTGGTTTTTTCCAGGAAAATCAGATACCCGTTCGGGTGCCGTCCGGCCCAGTCGGCGGTTTGTTCGCGCTCTATGACCTCTAAGGGTTGCGTGAGCCGGCCCAGAAAATGTAGCTGGCCCTGATAATCGCCCACGAAGGCGGTGGGTATTTGTTGGTCGTTAAACTGTTTCAGCATTGCGGCGGCGGGCCTGAGGTTGTATTGCAGGCCGACGTATTGAAAGAAAAAGATAAAGCCGATAAAAATCGCCGCGACAACGGCGCTGGATAAGGCATAGACCGAAAGCCGGCGCGTATACAGCACAAAAGCCGCCAGGATCACGGCAATCGCCGTAACGCTTAAGCCCCAATAAGGTTCCACCTGTTTTACCCAGTTTAGCTTTGCCAAGCCAGGCATCCGCGGCAGCGCGGCCAGAAACAGGCCGGTTAAACCGATCAGGAGGGCCGGCACCAATTCGGCGGATAAGCCGTATTGGTGCTGCGGCCGATCGAGTAAACGGGCGCAGATTAAGGCAAAGGCCGGCAATATGGGCAGCAGGTAATGCAGCTGCTTGCTGGGCAATAAGGAAAACAACAGCAACGATGTCAAAAACCAAGTCAGGCAGAATCTTAAACCAAGGTCGCCTGAAATGCCGGCGCGTTTGAGGTTTTGCCACAAACGCGGCCAGGCGATCCAGGGAAAGGTCGCTAAAGGTAAAAAGTATAAATACCAGGGAAACGGGCGGGCATGAATCTTGGTGCCGAGGGTGCGGTCAGCGGTTTGATGCCAGAGAATGGCGTTGGCGTATTCCTTGCCGCCGGCCGCCGCGGCGGGCAGGGCCCAGGCTAGCGCGATAGCGCAACCGGCCAACAACGCCAACCCCAAAAAAGCGAACCAGGATTTATTGATGGGATAGCCGGGTTTAGCCCAAATCAAGGCCAGCAGGGCTGTCGGTAATAGATGCAGAAAAATCACCGGGCCTTTGGTCAATAAGCCTAAACCTATTGCCAGGCTGAAAAGGCCCCAGCCTTTGAGCGGATTAACCTTAAGGGCTTCGATTAATCCCAACATGCTCAGCAGCACGCAACAGGTGAGCAGGGTGTCGAACATGGTGGCGCTGGCGAATAGGGTCCACAGCAGGGTTGCCGCTAAAATCCACGGGGCTTTTAGCGCGGTCCGGGGCTGCTCCGGCCAAAGCATGGCGGCTAGCAGGCGTGTCAAAAGCAAATTCAGCAGGGCGCAAAGCGGGCCGACCAGACGCGGCCACCATTCGTTAATGCCGAAGATTGCCCAGCCGCTTTCAAACAGCCAAAACAATAGCGGCGGTTTGTGGCTGTAAGTATGGCCGTTCAAATAAGGCACTAGAAAATCGCCGCGCAACCACATTTCCCAGGCTACGCTCAGGTAGCGCGTTTCATCGATGGGGATAGGGTTGCGAAAAAAGATGGTTGTTGTCAGTAACAGCCAAAGGGGGAAAATCCCCCAGCGATAAACAAACTCTTTGGACATAGTTGGTGGATGAGAAATGAAAGGAAGCCGAGTTTCGTTCAGCCGAATATCGACATCATAATGTTATAAATAATAAGCTAATTTTGTGCCGGATTAAGATTTTTGTCGGTTAGATGGTGACTTGGGCCGGTTGGGCTATGGTATTGAAGGGCTTGCAACCGCCCCGATTCAACCGGAAAAAGTCAAACGACCCAACAGAGGCCGGCTATTGGAATGCGTATTGGTTGATATGCGCGGCGGGCGGTTGAAATGCACCGGTTTGGCTAGTTGGAGATTTGTTGCCAAGATAACGCTTCGCCGGCTTTTAATGGAGTGATGGCGTTATCGGCGTCGCCGTATTGCTTGGGAACTGTCCAGGTTTGCTTTGCCAGGGTGATGGTTTGGCTGTTTCTCGGTAAGCCGTAAAAATCCGCGCCATGGAAGCTGGCGAAGCCTTCCAGTTTGTCAAGCGCATCGGCTTGTTCGAATGCTTCGGCATACAATTCCAGGGCCGCGTGGGCGCTATAACAACCGGCGCAGCCGCAGGCGTTTTCCTTCAAATGGGTCGGGTGCGGAGCGCTGTCGGTGCCGAGAAAGAATTTAGGGTTGCCGCTGGTAGCCGCTTGTAACAGCGCGAGACGATGCTGTTCGCGCTTGAGGATAGGCAGGCAATAAAAGTGCGGGCGAAGGCCGCCGGCCAGAATGGCGTTGCGGTTATACAGCAAATGTTGCGGTGTAATGGTGGCTCCGACATTGCTGCCGGCGGATTCGACGAACTGTACCGCTTCTTGCGTGGTCAGATGCTCCGCAACAATACGCAGATCGGGGAATTCCCGAGTGATGCTGCTCAATTGAGTATCGATAAAAATTTTTTCCCGGTCGAAGATGTCGTATTCGGGATTCGTGACTTCGCCATGAATCAGTAACGGTACCGAGAGTTTTTCCATGGCGGCGAAAATCGGGTAGGCGTCCGCTAAGTTGGCAACCCCGGCGTCGGAATTGGTGGTGGCACCGGCCGGGTACAATTTGAAGGCATGGATATGCTCCGCTTCGGCCGCCTTTTTAACGTCTTCCGCGCTGGTATTGCCGGTCAAGTACAGCGTCATTAGCGGTTCGAATGATGAGTCTTTCGGCAGTGCGGCCAGTATCTCGTCTCTATAAGCCAAGGCCCGCGGCACGGTAGTTACCGGGGGCTTAAGGTTCGGCATGATAATGGCTCTGCCGAATTGCTTGGCGGTATGGGCAATCACCGTGTGCAATATCGACCCGGTACGCACATGCAAATGCCAGTCGTCGGGTTGCGCGATTGTCAATCGGTCTGTCAATTTGTCCATTTTTACGCTGATTTCGATTAAAATAGGCATAATTCTAACATCACGGACCTTGAAAAATTCAAGCGTCAGCCCTATACACAACCTGTTTTTGATTTTTTTGGAGTCGCTATGCCCATTTACGAATATCAATGCAATGCCTGCGGTCATGAGCACGAAGCCTTGCAAAAACTTGGCGCCGACCCGTTGCTGGTTTGTCCGGCCTGTAATGAAGCGGAATTGAAAAAGAAAATTTCCGCGGCCGGCTTCCGTCTTAAAGGCAGTGGCTGGTATGAAACCGATTTTAAAAGCGGCAATAAGAAAAATGTTGCCGGCGAGAATTCCGGCACCGGCGGCAGTTCCTCCGGCGGCGGTTGCGGAACCGGTTGCGCCTGCCACTAAGTCTTGTCTGTAAAAGGCGGTCCGCTGCCGGCGGTCCGCCGTCCTTTCATCTTAATATTTGATAAATCCGAGAACAACTATGCGTAGCCACAAGTGTGGAGAACTGAACACCCATCATCTTGGTCAAACCGTCGCTTTGTGCGGCTGGGTACACCGCCGCCGCGACCATGGCGGTGTCATCTTTATCGACTTGCGCGACCGTGCCGGTCTGGTGCAAGTGGTGTTCGATCCCGACTTGTCCGATAGCTTCGCCATAGCCGAAAGCGTGCGTAGCGAATATGTATTGCGTATAGAAGGCGTGGTGCGCGACCGCCCGGAAGGTACCCATAATGCCAATATGGCCACCGGGCAAATCGAAGTGTTGGGTAAGCATATCGAAGTGCTGAACGAATCGGAAACGCCGCCGTTTCCATTGGAGAGCGAGATCGAAGTTAACGAAGAAACCCGCTTGCGTTTCCGTTATATCGATCTGCGCCGCACCGTGATGCAACAACGCATGAAGGTTCGGCGCGATGTGACTCGGCATTTGCGCCAATACTTAGATGACAACGAATTTTTCGAAATCGAAACGCCGTATTTGACCAAGGCGACGCCGGAAGGCGCGCGCGATTACATCGTGCCCAGCCGGACCCATCCGAATTCGTTTTTTGCCTTGCCGCAGTCGCCGCAGTTGTACAAGCAGTTGCTGATGGTCGCCGGCATGGAACGCTATTACCAGGTTGTGCGCTGTTTTCGCGACGAAGACTTGCGGGCGGACCGCCAGCCCGAATTTACCCAGTTGGATATCGAAACCTCCTTCATGAACGAGGAGCAAATTATGGCGGTCATGGAAGAAATGATACGCCGCCTGTTCAAGGACATCATTAATGTCGATTTGGGCGATAAGTTTCCTGTGATGAGTTATGCCGAAGCCATGCGCCGCTACGGTTCCGACCGCCCGGATTTGCGGATTCCGCTGGAGTTGGTCGACATCGCCGACGAAATGCGCGAAGTGGATTTTAAGGTGTTCTCGGGCCCGGCCAACGATCCGCACGGCCGGGTAGTGGCAATGCGCGTACCCGAGGGCGGCGAAATGAGCCGCAGCGTGATCGACGAGTTGACCAAGTTTGTCGGTATCTATGGTGCTAAAGGCCTGGCGTATATCAAAGTCAACGACTTGGCGGCGGGCGTGGAAGGTTTGCAATCGCCTATCGTCAAATTCGCCCCCGAGGACGTCTGGGCCAAAGTCATGGCCAAAGCCGGTGCTCAAAACGGCGACCTGATTTTCTTCGGGGCCGACAAAGCCGATGTCGTCAACGAAGCCATGGGCGCGTTGCGGGTCAAATTGGGGCTGGATCGCAATTTACTGACCGGCGACTGGAAGCCGTTGTGGGTGGTGGATTTTCCTATGTTCGCCTGGGACGACAAGGCGCAGCGCTATACCGCGATTCACCATCCGTTCACCGCGCCGAGTTGTTCGGTGGAAGAGTTGAAAGCCGATCCGGGCCGTGCCTTGTCGCGAGCCTATGATTTAGTTCTGAACGGTACCGAAGTCGGCGGCGGCTCCATCCGGATCAACCGCACCGAGATGCAGCAAATCGTATTTGCCATTTTGGGTATTGGCCACGATGAAGCGCGGGAAAAATTCGGCTTCCTGTTGGATGCCTTGAAATACGGGGCGCCGCCGCACGGCGGTATCGCCTTCGGCCTGGATAGGTTGGTGATGCTGATGACCGGCGCTGCTTCGATTCGGGACGTGATTGCCTTTCCGAAAACTCAAACGGCAGCATGTCCGTTGTTCAATGCTCCGGCGTTGGTCAGCGACGAGCAATTGAAAGAGCTGGGTATCCGCTTGCGTAAACCGGCCGGCAAGGAAGAAAAGCAGGACTGATGCAAGCGATCGGGGACGTTGCCGACAAGCGTGCCCCGATCAGAGGGCATACATTTTCAGCATGCATTGCATGATTTGATTCGGCTGCCCTGTTTTGTGTTGGCGCCATTTTAATAGTTTGGTTTTTTTAGGGGTAGTCGCTATGAAATATGTAATGTCTTCCACGCTGGCCGGCGCGGTGATTTTAGCGGCCGGGTGTGCGCCCGCACAGCAACAAACCAGTCAGAATTGGGCCTGGAGTGGGCAGCAGGCGCCGGCGGTTCAACAGGTCGCGGCGGCATCTTCGGAAATGGACTTGGTGAATGTTTTGGTCAATCAACTGGGCGTTAACTCGCAGCAGGCCATGGGTGGGGTGGGATCCATTTTTTCACTGGCCCAGCAGCGTATGAATCCGGGCGATTTTACACAACTGAGCGGTAGCGTGCCGGGTATGAATCAATATCTATCGGCTGTGCCGCGGCCATCCTCTTCCAGGGTGTTATTAGGCTCTGCCGCCGATTCGATGGGCGACCAAGCCGGTGGACTGGGGAATCTGGCCGCCTTGTCGGGTTCGTTCCAGAGTCTGGGCATGAATACCAGCATGATCGGCCGGTTTGTGCCGGTGGTATTGCAATATGTGCAAGGCCAAAGCGGTCCCGCCATGATGAGTTTGTTGCAAGGCGCCTTATATTGAGCGCGCTGCCGGCCGGATTTTACGGTGCGAATCGCGCGTTTTATTTGTTTTAGGTTTAAATATGACTTCTTCCGCTTTACCTATTCATGATTATGCCCTGCTGGACGATGCCGAGTGCGATGCGCGCATCGCGGCCGCGAAAGCTAAGCTTGGCAAGCGTTGCATTGTGCTGGGGCATCATTATCAGCGCGACGAAGTGTTCAAGCACGCCGATATCTTCGGCGATTCCTTGAAGCTGTCCCGGGAAGCGGCGCAGTCGGAGGCCGAATACATCGTGTTCTGCGGCGTGCATTTCATGGCCGAAGTGGCCGACATCTTGTCTCGCCCGGAGCAGATTGCGATTTTGCCCGACATGGCCGCCGGCTGTTCGATGGCTGATATGGCGAACAAGGTTAAAGTTCAGCAGTGCTGGGACGAATTGGCGCAAATCATCGATGCGGATAATACCGTTACGCCGGTGACGTATATCAATTCAGCGGCCGATTTAAAGGCGTTTTGCGGTCAGCACGACGGCATCGTCTGTACCTCGTCGAATGCCGAAAAAATCCTGAACTGGAGTTTTGCCAAACGGGAAAAAGTATTGTTTTTCCCTGATCAGCATCTGGGCCGCAATACCGGCTACCGCATGGGGATTCCCCTGGAGCAGATGGTGACCTGGGACTTCAACAAGCCGCAAGGCGGCTTGACGGAGCAACAGATACGCGATGCCAAAATCATTTTATGGAAGGGGTATTGCTCGGTGCACCAAGCTTTCCAGCCGGAGCAAATTGACGACTTTAAAGAAAAACATCCGGAAACCATCGTCATTTCGCATCCGGAAGCGTGTTTCGAAGTGTGTCAGAAATCCGATTTTATCGGTTCCACCGAGATGATTTTGAAAATCGTCCGCGAGGCGGAACCCAATACCCGCTGGCTGGTGGCGACAGAATTGAATCTGGTCAACCGGTTGAATCAGGAATGCCAAGCTCAGGGCAAACAGGTGCATTTCATGGCGCCGACGCTGAGCATGTGTTCCACCATGTTTCGTACTGACCCGCAGCACTTGGTCTGGGTACTGGAAAATCTGGCCGCCGGCCATGTGGTGAATCGGGTGTCCGTACCCGCCGATCAGGCAGCGCTGGCGAAAAAGTCCCTGGATAACATGCTGCTGGCGTCCTGATTATCTGCGCTTTCTGGCGGCTTTTTTAGCCGCCTTTTCTTCTCGTATTGCGGCCAATTCCACCATTTCGGCCGCAACCATTTCCGGTGTTTCCAGGCTAATCGGGCCCAAAGTTCCGGCCCTTAGTTCGGTCAAAAACAGCTTCGCGGCTTTGTCCTGGTCAACTTGCCGGCCCGCGCGCAAACAGCCTCTTTTTTGGCCGATCGCTTGCAATGTGTTTGTTGCATCTGTGGGTAAATCGGCGAGCTGATAGCGTGTTTGCAATAAGTTCGGATAAGCCTTGAGTAAGTAGTCGAGTGCAAACAACGCAATGTCGTCGTGCTGAAACGCGGTGTCTTTGATCGCGCCGGTCACGGCCAAGCGATAGCCGCTGTTGCGGTTTTCCACATTGGGCCATAGCACGCCGGGCGTGTCGGACAAAACGATGTTGTTTTGCAGATTGATGCGTTGCTGCATCTTGGTCACCGCCGGTTCGTTGCCGGTTTTGGCGATTGTGCGGCCTGCAAGAACATTGATGATGGTGGATTTGCCGACATTGGGAATGCCCATGATCATGGTGCGGATCACTTTGTTGGCCTCGGTTTTTTCCGGCAGCATCTTGCCGCACAGATCGATGATTTGTCTGATTTTGTCAGGGTGTTGGGTGGTGACGGCCAGGGTTTTTACGCCTTGCTCGAGTTCCAAATGGGCTTGCCATTGCCGGGTGAGTTCCGGGTCGGCCAGATCGGTTTTGCTGAGCACGCGAATAGTGGGTTTGTCGCCGCGCAGTTGTGCCAGCATGGGGTTTTGGCTGCTGAACGGGATGCGGGCGTCGAGTATTTCGATCAGTAAATCGATATTCGGCAAAGTCTCTTTTATTTCTTTACTGGCCTTATGCATATGGCCCGGGTACCACTGAATTAACATTGTGAGTTCTCATTTTGTAACAAATGCCATTCTACAGGATGGAAGTCTTAAATTTTATGAGCAAAAGCCAAATAAACTTTCCTTTTTGAATAAAAGATAATAAAATTGTCAGCTCAGTTTGTTTTAGAAACAAAGTGCTTTGGACATGTAGGGAGATGGTATGCTTATCTTGACTCGTAGAGTGGGGGAGACCTTGATGATCGGTGATGAAGTCACTGTCACCGTTCTCGGCGTTAAAGGGAATCAAGTTCGGATCGGCGTCAATGCTCCGAAGGATGTTTCTGTTCACAGAGAAGAAATTTACGAGAGGATTAAAAAAGAGCAATCTGAATCGAAATCCTCGGAGATTTAAACAAGTTTTGGAGAGATGGCCGAGAGGCCGAAGGCGCTCCCCTGCTAAGGGAGTATGTGCCAAAAGCGCATCGAGGGTTCGAATCCCTCTCTCTCCGCCATAAAGTAGTAAAAAAGTAGTTGACTTAAGCAGTATAAATAACCATAATAAGCGGCTCATACAGGCGCCCGTAGCTCAGCTGGATAGAGTACTCGGCTACGAACCGAGCGGTCGGGAGTTCGAATCTCTCCGGGCGCGCCATTATTTGACAATAAGAAAATATTAATCCCCTGTAGCTCAGTCGGTAGAGCGGGTGACTGTTAATCACTAGGTCGGCGGTTCGAGCCCGTCCGGGGGAGCCAAATATATCAAGGGCTTACGTTGAAGCGTAGGCCCTTTTTTTATGTTCGCGTCACACTCACGTCACACTACGCCGTAACACGTCACAGCAAATGGCAGCAAAATCCTTCTGAACGCTAGGCTCGCCAATCTCATATGCAATGCTCGCAAGACCGCGATTTTGATTTGTCAATTGCTGCTATGCTGGTCGCTTCGTAAATGCCGATTGGGAATGGTGTTGCCCGCGCCGGAAAAGTAAGCAATCGAGCATGTTTTTGTCTGGCAAAAATAATGGCTGTCCGTAATGAACGCCTGATTTTCCGGGAACCGGACTTGATGGTAAAGCGTAGGCATGCCGACACTTTTGCAGGTGGAGCCGCATTCAGGACAAGCCTTTTTGGTTTTGTTGGCGGGACTGGGACAACAGCAATCGGACATGGACGTTGTCCTTGGCCTTATCGGGAAATCGGTGTAGCAACTGTCATGTCACCACTCTCTTTGTCCCCCAATCCGCAAACCACGCAGTAAGTTCGCGTGTTTCCCCAGTGCATTTCAATTGCTGATCAATAGCATCCTGGTTGCCCCATACAACGTTATGTAACGAACCAGTGGCAACCTGGACTTCAATGTCTTTGCAGTAAAGCCCTTTATCGCGTTGCACATAAAATCCGTAATTGTGGCAGGCGGTGGGGCGATATAGATACACGCGGCAAGTCCCTGTTTCTTGATTCAACATCGGGCAGACGATAGGGCGAGTTTGCTGTTCGTTAAGAGCCGCGACGTTTTGGCGAATGTTGTGCCGCAAGTCTTCAGGTAATCGTTCCAATCCCACTCGAAGCAAGGCCCATTCGGCTGTCGTTAGTTGAGGGGTTTCTGCCAAACGGTGACAGCAACCTTCGCAGCCCTCTCGACAAAGTCAATCGGGATGTTCTTCGCGAATCACGTCAACCTGTTGGTCGATGTCGGCATGAATATCGGTCAAATACACCGGTGCGTCAGGCTCCAAAACTAGCATTTTCATTGACACACCGGAAAACCTGTCAATAGCGAAAATCACCAAAAAATCCCCATAGACTTCCCTGTTATGTACCCAATTTTCTCTATAGGGAAACAGGGAAAAATTAGGGGGTTCAATTGGCAGAGTTGCGATGTTGCAACCTTTTTCGAGCATTAGAAATGCCTACTTTATCAACCGTAAACCAGTTTTCAACAAAACACCCTGCCTTCACCAACGGAGGCTTACGAGCATTGATTTTCAACGAAGAATCAAATGGATTAGCCAAGTCCGGCGCTATCGTCCGTATTGGGCGTAAAGTCCTAATTGTTGGCGCCGGGCGAAAATTGACCAACCGTACCGGTTGAAATTTGACTAGGGGGCGGAGCCGGTTTTTGGAGTCACCGGCTGTGGATAAGTGTAAAGGAAACGGATAGCAATCGGTAGCTTTGCCA